>Ga0255346_1000195_pt1 | contig 110946 bp, 115 predicted proteins | sample wastewater_treat_FD_194410 | JGI IMG/M metagenome (GOLD analysis project Ga0255346, IMG submission 194410) | Wastewater microbial communities from Lulu Island WWTP, Vancouver, Canada - plant22 | ecosystem: Engineered > WWTP > Wastewater > Unclassified | place: Canada: Vancouver, British...
ATACAGATTTAGATTATGTAATGAAGATGAATGAAGAGTATCTGAAGCTGAGAAGACAGCTTGCTGATTAAAAACACGACTTAGCGGAACCTAGTTCAGTATCATTTGACGATTGGAAAAGACTTACTAATTACTTTTTCTCTTTACAACAAGATTAGGAGCTAATATCTCACTACCTTTCACTCTCAATCTTTGATACCTATCACCATGAAGAAGTACATAATCCGTACTTGCAATCGTTATCGTATACACTCCAGGATCCACTAAGAATCTGTATTTACCATCTGCATCTGTCACTCTTGTAGCTACAACCTTCTCAAACTCACTGTCAGAGAGTTGTACTGTAATACCCTCTATTTCTTCTCCATTATCATCTCTAACAATTCCAAATCTCTCTCTCTTGTCAAATAGTAATATTAGTAACAAAATTAAAGATGGAATATACAAGAAAAGGATTAGATAGTTCCACCATACTGGATTGATTCTTAAAGCATAGATACTAAATGTTAAACCCACAACAAAAAGGATTGAATGCAAGATTTTCCATAACCATTTTGTTCGAGAGAAAAGTTTTTCACCTACAATTTGAGTCTTAGTCGCTTCAACTGAATCCAAAGGAATTGAAAAATCTGGAACTTTACCATCATGTACGGTAAACATCGCACCATGATATATATTCTCCAATGGGAAATCAGTACTACTAACAATTACTTGAGATGGGAACTCATATTTCCTTGCAGTGACTTTAATTTGATACTTGCCATCTTCCAAATCTGGAGTTCTGTATCTACCTTTAACATCTGTAACATCTGTCCAAACTAATGCACCTGCTTCATTAAATACACGCACTATTGCCTGCCCAATCGGATCTTTAGTTATCGAATCATATACATATCCTGAAAGTACACCTTTTTTTCTAAATCCAAGTAGACTTAGGAATGCAATCGAAAGCTGAGTGAAGAAGTAAGGTACAGAACCTAATACACTTAAAGTGACATTCATACCTGCTACTACATTACCTACTAATGCACTGACTGTAACAATTTCCCTCACCTCTGGTTTAAGATTACCGATAGTGTTATCTAAGAATGCATTCACACCATCATTTGCATCTCTTAATGCATTACCAACACTCTCCACCAATATCTCAAACCATGTTTTCTCATCATCAACAACAGGGGCTTTTTCAACTTCTGGTTTCTCCTCTGGAGGAGCTACAATTGAAAATGCAGAAATTACAGACCAATCTCCATACTTTCCTGTTTCTGGGTCATATACTCTTACCCTAACATACCAATTCCCCTCGTCTAATGGATTCTTCAATGTCACTTCATTAGTATCGGTTCTTACAACATCTCCTGTACAATTAATGAAGTTCCTGTTATCACACCACTGTACCTCATATCCAGGTGCAACAAGACCTGTTTCGTTATCATATGCGGGAACCCACGTCCATTTCGGCTTCGGATCTTCCAAAGGTGTTACCTGAACAGGAGCACCTGGGATTGTGTATGATGGCCCTGATGCTGGTGGTTCTACTGGTGGTTGTACTGGAGGTTCAACAGGTGGCTCAACTGGTGGTTTAACAGAAGGTGTTGGAATTGCAACATTACCCGCCCCATTTCCTGCAATATTTCCAAACGTATCTGCGACTTCAAGGTAGAAACTGTATGCTGGATAGAGAGTAACACCATTTTCTTTCGGTAAGTCTCCTAATTTAACAGTTGCAACCCAATTAGTACCATCAAATGTTGCTGTGTAAGGAATTGTAACCTTAGTACCACCTAGAAGAATAACTGAGAAGTCTCTGGAACCAATGCCACTACTATCACTCAATGTATACGAGATGGTAATCGTTGCATTAGGATTAAAATCTTCCGTAGTTATACCTGTTGGTAACGGCGATGTTCCTGTGTAAACAATACTTGGTCCACTAGCATCTTGTGTTGAATATACAGGAGTAGACCATTGACTCATTCCTCCTCCACTATTCCTTGCTCTAACACGATAGTAATATATTTGACTATCATCCAAGTCAGTTGCAGTATATGAAGTACCACTAATCCAACCACTATTTCCTACAATATTACTAAAATCTGAAGTTGTACTGACTTCTACATAATATTCGTATGTACCTGTTCCTCCCATTGTCCATGAGACAGTATTTGTATCCCCTGGTGTGTATGTAGGCTCTGGTCCTAGAACAGGAGCAGGAATTGGCGTAACAGTTAAAGGCTGACAAACCGCAATTACAATACCAGTACCACCTGTCACGTCCTTAGCACAAATACTGTACGTTCCTGGTATTAATGCAGTAACATAACCAGTGACATTACCATTTGCATCACTTGGAGCAGTTGGTTGAGTTACTATCAGATTAGGAGACCCACCACCTTCATATATTTCAATATCCCTACCAGGTCTTGGATTGTAACTAGAATCTCTTACAAAAATATTAACTGTTGATTGCTCACCAACCTCAACAGTCAAAGGATTCAATGTTATCTGAGAATACATCTCTCCAACAACCACAACTGTATCAACTGGCTTAGTTACTTGTGCTAATGATGAGAACCTCAACAAAAAGAATGTCGAGAGCATTACTACAAACGATAACATTAAGGCAGTAACTTTTTTCATTATATTTCTTCTACTATCTTTTTAATGTAATTATCTAGATTTTCTGTTAAAACCTTAGATTCGTAAGGCAAAGGTCCCAATGGACTTCCTCCATATTTAGTGTAGCAATTTTTACACACAAGTGCAAAGTTTTTCTTGTCTAAATAGCAGATACCTTCTTTGCTGTTGCAGTACCTACAAGTAGAGAAGTTTTCCAAGAACCCCATCTCCCTAAGAAATATTATCCTCACCTTATTCGTTGCCTCTAAAGTAAGCTCCTTCTTCAAAGCATTCTGTAAAGAATCAAAAAGCTCAGGATATGCATCCCCTTCTTGAAGAAACTTGTTTAACATGTAGAGAATCCTCTTTACATTCTCTACATTGAGATTTTCTAAGTCCAATGTATTCACTAGTTCAGATTCTGTTAGTAGTGGCATACCTTTTCCTTCAAAAAATGACACTTTACTTGTACTTAGTGTTTGCATATTCCCCCTATTCTTACTGTTAATCTTCCTAATTCCTTTTGCAAAAAGAGTAAACTTACCTCTCTCTCTACCAAAAACAGTAAGTACCTTATCCGCTTCTGAGTAATTAACTGACTTTATTATCGTTACCATATCCCTACTCATATGCTCCCTCCCTACTCAGTACAATTTTAGGTGTTTTAAGAAGAATCTTTACATCCGTAAGAAGATTTAGGTTGCTTACATATTTTGCTTCCATTGCTAACCTACCATGTAGTGAAATATCATTTCTACCAGAAACCTGCCATATACCAGTCATACCAGGACTTACTCTAAAGATATATTTAAGATATTTTTCATCTTTAGGATATTTTTTCAAATGCATCTCAATCTCTCTCTTGTATGTAGGTCTAGGACCAACCAGAGACATTTGACCAATTAGCACATTAACTAACTGAGGCAGTTCATCTATATCTGTTCTTCTCAAAACCTTCCCTATCCATGTCACTCTTGAATCTTCATCTATTCTAAGCTTGTTATCATTCTTCTCCCACTTCACTTTCAGCTCCTTATACTTCGGATTTTCTAACAACTCTCTGTGAGCATTAGGAATCATTGTTCTAAACTTAAACATTCTAAATTCTTTTCCACCATATCCATACCTAAGTGGTTCTTTTACGAAGATACTTTCTCCATCAGTAAAAAATATTAAAATTGAAGCAAGAAGAAGTAAAGGTGAAAAGAATATTAAAAGAGAAAAGGAAAGAATTACATCCAAAACTCTCTTAACTACTTTGTATGGTGTCCCTGACATAGTTTTGTAGCTTGTATACAAATATTTCAGATGCAAAGTTCTGTGCCTGTTTCCTACAATTATCTTGCGTATATTTTTCTGGTTTAAAGTTCTTTAAAACCTTCACCAAAGAATCAACTGTGTACTCCTCAAAGAACACTCCTGTTGCAGGATTCTCCTCTGATATTGTTTCGACTACACCACCATCCTTGTACGCAATTACAGGTGTACCAAAAGCATTTGCTTCAACAGGTACCAAACCAAAATCCTCCCCCCTGATTGGAAGAATTAAGGCTCTGGCTTTGCTCATAAGGTCGAACTTCTCCTCCTCTGAAACAAACCCTAAGAACTTCACTATACCTTTAGCACCCAATTTATCCACTAACTCCTTCATAGCTTCTAAATCTTGCCCTGCACCTGCAATTTTAAGTGGTAAATCCAATCTGTCACAAGCTTTAATTGCAAGATGTACTCCCTTGTATGTCTCTACTCTACCAAGATAGAGGTACCAATTCTCCTTACGATTAACCCTTGGATATTCAAGTATTTTACTAACCTCAACAGGTGGATATATTACATCTGAATCACAATTGTAATATTTCTTAATCCTCTTCTTTACCACATTAGAATTAGCAATTATCTTAGTACATCTCCTTGCTGCATTTCTATCCCACTTTTGCCACAATCTTTCAAGAAATGTATCCATGAAGAAGGAATATATTGAAAAAAGAATCTTGTTTATCCCACTCATCTGTTCCTTACTCTTAAGAGTCCTGTCATCTTTCTGCCAAAGAAACTTAGGAGGTGTCATACAATCATCTATATGTGGAACACCATTAGTATGTGCAAATTTAGCAAAGTGCGAAGAGAGGGAAATAATTACATCGTAATCTTTGAAATTAAAACTTTTGTATGCTAAAGGATTAAGAAGAAGATAGAGATATCTCAATTTGTCTTTCCAAGGGAGATATTGCATGAATGAATGATGTACTTTTACACCCTTGAATTGCTTCTCAACAAGTTCTTTGTCGTAATATGCAGTAAAAAGTTCAGAGTTAGGAAAAGCTTCAAGAATATATTTCAGATGTAACTCACCTCCTCCCATTTTGTAGATAGGTTCAAATACTACTGCAACTCTAATATCCTTAACTCTCTCTCCTTGTCCTTTCTTTTTCATAGATTTCTCTAAGATAGTTAGTAAAATTAATTAAGAATCTCTCTTCATTAAATATTTTAGCCTGCTCTATTATCTTCTCTTCATTATACCCTCTTTTATTATAATTCTTAAGTAACTGTACCAATTCTTCTTCGTTCATGAAAAATTCTCCAGTTACACCCTTCTTTACAGTCTCTAATACACCACCATATCCATATGCAAATATAGGTGTACCACTTGCCATTGCCTCTACTGGTACTAAACCAAAATCTTCAATACCACAAAAGAGCAAAACCTTAGCCATACCGTAGAATGCTTGAACCTCCTCATCCTTAATAAATCCTAAAAACTGTATATTTTTATGCCCTCTTGCAACTTTTTCTAAATATTTCCTATCTGGACCTTCTCCAACAATTATTAGATTATCTCCGCTTTCAATACATGCCCTAATTGCCCAATCTACTCTCTTGTAGTCATACAATCTAGAAACAACCAAGACAAAATCTTCTGGTATATCATATCTCATCTTAAGATTAGCTATTACTTTTTTACCTTCCTTAGTATCTTTCAATTGTTGGAAATATTTCTCTTCTACACCTGGATATATTACCTGTGCATCTACTCCATATGTCTTCTTTATCTTCTGTGCAATGAATTTTGAATTTGCACTCCAATAGTCAACTCTTTTTGCAATACTGAAATCCCAAACTCTAAGGTAAGTATTGAGAATGTGGGAAAGAGGTTTGTACACCCATTTAAGTTTAGAACCCCTTACATTCAATTCATTGTCCCAAAGACTTCTAGGTGGTGTCATAACCATAGCTAGATGTGGTTGGTCTATTCCTGTTATAACGGATTTGGCTGGACCCGCCGATATACTGATTACTAAGTCATACCCTCTTAAATCAAAACTTTCATATGCAAATGGATTTAATACTTTCAGATGTCTGTGGAATTTCTTTCCAAATACCTTAACCCATTTCTGTACAAATGATGTATATACTTTGTTTTTCAGAGTTGGATATTTCTCTTTGTAAAAAAGGACTGTGTAAATATCTGCATTGGGAAATACTTTTAACATTGAATACATCTCTCTATCTGCACCACCAAAGGCTGTCATCTGGTCTGCTACGATTGCTACTTTGGGAAATATGTTATGAAGATTATACATGGGATATTATATCAAACTTTCTAAAACTGCAGTGTCTGGTATTAAAACTTTCTTGTCTGTTGTGAAGATTAAACCCTTGTTCACACTAGACTCAAAACCACAATACACTACTTCTAAACCTTTTAATCTTCCCTGTTCAATTGCTGGCTGTAAGTCTGAATCAGAGCTACATAAAACTACTTTGTCAGCAGTCTTTTCATAGGCAATGGAAACCAAATCCACCGCTAACTTAACATCCACACCTTTCTCTTTAAAATCCAACCTTCCGTTATAGCTTTTGGACATCCTTACATTACCTGCTACTACTACATTGTATCCTGCTTTTTCTAAAAATGTTTTTAATTTCCTCTGCTCTGCAATTAGTTTGAGAGATTGTTTTTTTGTTTCTGTATACAAACGAATCTTGGCACAATAGTACCTTTTCTCTACTATATTATATTTTTTCAATGGAAGAGATTTCTCAAATACCTTTTCTAATAGCTCGGCTGAAAAAGTCTTTGACTTTATACCATTATTCTTTAATATCGCTTCTACCTTGTGTCGAAAATTCTCCCCATCAATTAGTAAGATGGTTTTCATTGTAAAAATTTTGAAGGACCTCACCGGGCACGAAGCCAAGGGTGAGGCGTTGATTTTTGATTATGACACAGTATGTAAAAAGATACAAGGGGTATAGGTTTCTATTTCATTAAATAGTATCAATATATTCTTGTACCTGTTCTTTTAATTCTTCAAAAGTACCATTATTCAAAACAAAGTGGTCTGCAATAGCAATAGGACCAGCTTTTTCAATATTCTCTATCTCAGAATAGTCTCTTTGTGTTACTTCCTCATCTGTAAGTGGTCTGTGTGGTCTGTTTTTCAATCTCCCAGCTCTCAAGTCTCTATCTGTTACAACTGCTAGTAGCTTGAAACTATCTTTGTATATCTCCTTTAGATATTTATACTCACTCCATGAGTAGAGACTCTCTACTACAACATTTTCACCTTCCTCATATGCTTTCTTTATCTTAGGTTCACTCTTCTTAGCATATATTGCCATATCATTAGTTGCTCTCAATTCTTCTCTCATTGCTCTCTCATTCTCTGGAGTAATCTCCATATTTCTCTTCTTCATCTCATCAAATGTAACATCTCCGAAATATACTTTTTCAAAACCATTTTCAACAAAGATATTAGTTACTTCTGATTTACCAGCACCACAGAGACCGACTACAGCTACTATTACATTTTTCATATTTATTAAAGATTAATTAAAATATTCATTAAGACTACAATGCAATAGTGAAGTATGAGTATGTACAAGTATAATGATTACAACTCAGGAATCTCTCCATCCTCAAACCCAAAATCCTCTGCAGAAACATTCCCTTCCTCTTCAGAATCCAACTGTTCTAATGCTTTTGCCAAATCATCATCTAATGAAATATCTTCCGAATGTGTAGAATCATCACTATCATCTGGAAAGATAACATCCAAAGACCCATCATCAACATCTGCAACAGGGTCAATTCCACCATCATCTTCTAAATCATCATCTACACCCATTAAGATAATATTCGGTTCTTCTTGATCAATACCCACTTCCTCTTCTTCCTCCGTAGTGCCAACTATTTTTCCATTCTTCTCTTTCTCTTTTCTTTTCTCCAACCTAGCAAGAAATCTCTCTGCATCATCACCAAACTTCTCAACGACATCAATTACTTTCATAGCCTCTCCACAAACAGGACAAATCTTTATATCATCAATCTCATGTGAACAATGTGGACATGATAGATATATTACATGAACACTCCTGCGTGTTGGAATTAACTCTTCTTTTTTACCTTTCTTAGTAGTTCCCATACTGTTCATTTAGCATAGTATAGGGTTCATAGTGTGTCAAGAATCTCATAGTGTCAGGTTTTTGCCTATATTCCACAGAAAAGGACACTCCCTTTTTTCTCCCATCATGAGAAGGATTTTAAGCAAAGGAAGATATTTTCAAGAATCCATTGGAAACTATAATCTAATATTCTTTAGACTTCTTTTTTAATTAACACCTCATACAACCAATTAAGATTCTACTTCCTTGAAATGCTTCTTAGAAATCTTTAAGAAAAGTATTAAACCAAAAGCAACTAATGCATGCCCTATTCCAGCACACCATGAAATCATAGTGTCGATTGTAGATGATAAATCTACTCCTAAAACTTCTAAAATACCACGAATTAAAAGCATAGTTGCCATTAAAATAACTCCGATATTGTAAGTAAAAAGAAATCTTTTCTCCTTCTTGTTCTTCTCCAAATCTATTTCTTTAGAATATAATGCTACAATTAAAAACATTATCACACCTAAAACAAAAAGATGTGTATGAACCTTACCAAGAGTTGTAACTCCAGTAAATTTGTTAAATTTGGTAAACTCTCTGTAAAATACACCACCCGCTAGAGCAGCTACGGCATATAGATAGGCTATATTTAAATATTTTTTCATTATTTATCTCCTTTTAATTTAATCTTTCTTGTTCTTTTTTATCTTCTTAATACCTAATACTACAAAGAGAATTATACTGATAAAAATGAAAAGATAACCTAATGGTATTAAAAAGAATTTCTCATGTAATACTCCTTGTTCATCAACATATACATCAGAGAATGTGTAGATGGTAAAGAAAACTACACCGATAACAAATGATGTGATTGCTGAAATAGTTAAAGTTTTTCCTTTTTTCATATATTTATTTGTTTAATTTATTAGTATTTCAGATGATAACACTTAACACTATTATACAAAATCTTTACCACACCATCTTCTTCTTTCTTGATTTCAACAATATATTAGTAACTATAAAGAGGAACATAAAAGCAAGCATAATGATTATATTTTGAGTAATCTCCCTATCTCCTAAACCTCCCTCTATCAAACTATTATTCCTAACATAATAATATGATGGAAAGATCTTACTAATATTCAAAACACTCTCACTTAAAAACTCTTGAGGAACAAAAGCACCAGATAGGAATGAAGCACCTAAAGAAAGTGTATTCACTATTACATGAATAGCACCTTCACCTTTGACTAAAGTTGAAATAAGTACAGCAAGTGATACTATAACCATTGTAAATACAAAACTATTCAATATCATCATCCTAGTCGTTTCAAGTTCTAGTGCATCTGGCCACATAACTACAAAAATAATCACATAGGAGAGCCATATTAACAATGATATAACTAAATGTCCAAGTGTTACTTCTATTGTAAACCTTGTATTAGAAAGAGGTGATACATTATTCCTATCAGCTATCTCTTTCTTGTTGTATATTGCCATAAGCATAGTTACAACAAGAATAACCTGTGCCATTATCGTATAGTTAATCATATTGAAATAACTACGTATACCATAATCCTTCTCTTTTTTACTCTCTAAATATCCAATCTCTACTTCCTTCTTAATATCTTCCTTTGCTAATTCCAAAGCTCTCTCCTCTTCAAAACCAGATACCTCATACCCTTTCACCTTATTCAAATAGTTGTCTACTGTTTGTGATACTAAGAAACCAGTCATACTGTTTGGAGCAATCTTTAAAACCACCTCTTCATCATTTTCAAAATCTTTAGGAATAACTACAATTGCCGAAATCATTTGATAGAACAACTCATCTTCTGCTGTTTCTTCTTTTACCTCCTCATTAAACTCTGTATATTCACTCAATACCTCTTCCACTTTCTTTGCTTTCAAAGAATTAGACTCATTCTTAAAATATATCGATGGTCTATATGATTCAAACTGTGCACTTTCCTTTTTAACACTTTGCCCTATTAAAATAACAGTAATTAAAAATATTACAAAGTAAATACCTAATACAAACTTATGCTTATTTACAATTTTAAAATAGTTTCTAAAGACTTTCATATTTTTTACCTCTCATAAAGAAAATAGTACCTAGTATGAAGACAACTGTGACTAGGAAAAGAAATATCATATTCTCAAAATATCTATCATAGGTATTGTAGTAATACAAAGAATAGAGAGCATCTGTAATCAATGCCACAGGATTAAATTTGTTTAGAATGGGCGCATTTCTTTGTACCAATATCTTTACATTTGATGCCATCATACCCGAAAGAAAACTCCAAAACATAGTTACTCCTATTCCTATACCATTCTTTACTCCTACACTCTGTCTATTGGATACTGCGATAAAAGATCCAAATGACACACCTGTAAGTGTTCCAAGTAAAAGTAGGAAGAGAATCGGAATAACTTTACTTCCAATATTTATCTCTAAAATGAAGTTGATAAAACTAACAGCAATTAAACTTGATAACATACTTAATATCCATGCAGCAAATATTGAGGCTAATACCGATATCCTTTTATCATTAGGACTTATGGAATTCCTTTTTCCTTGAGTAGAAAGATTTGCTTCATACATATACATAACCCTCATACCCCAGATGTAAGAGTACAGTGCTTGCATACCTATCAATGTATAGAAGAATGTATTAATTATACTCATATTCTCATTTAATTCTTCTTTAACATATGTTTCAAAATCCAAAACATCACTTAGATTGGTATATGGATTCTCTTTTAGAATATTCATTATCATTGATTTATTCTGAATATATCCATCCATCAATGACTTTATTATCGTCTCCTCAACTCTACTGCTCCCTTCTCCAAGAATAATACTTTCCTCATTTTCAATGAATGCTACAATTGTTTTTTCATCTAACAATTTTCTTACCTCTTCCTTCCTCTCTTCTTCTGTCTTACCTTCAAGTTTTACGATATTTATATACTCTTCCTTCTCAATTGTAGTTATATATTCTGAAAAGTATTCATCTTCCAAAGCTTGTTCTTGTACAGCTATTGGTATAGCTTCAAACTTATCTATATCATCTAGTTTTGAGAAAGCCATTTTAAACATAACGGCTAGGAGGATAGAGAATATTATAGTCCAAAAAACTGTTGCTTTATCCTTTACTAAGATTTTAAGTGAATTTTTAAATACATTAAAAAACATCTCTTAATCCCTCAAGTCCTTTCCTGTCAACTCCAAGAACACATCGTTAAGGGTTGGCATTCTTAAGTTAATTGATTCGTATTCAACATCATATTTATTTAATATCTTTACCAAGTTAATCAAATTATGATTACCATTCTTGTACGTTACTTCACAGATAGAATCCTTGTATGTTACTTCTAAAATATTTTCATCTCCTTCAATTTCTTTAAGTGCTTCATTTGGAAGTTCCTTTGTTTCAAACTTAATCTTTTCATCTACCTCTATACTCTCTTTCAATTCTTCTGATGTTCCCTTTGCGATAACCTTACCTTTATCTAAGATGACAATGTAATCACAGATTAGATCTATCTCCTCCATGTAGTGTGAGGTGTAGATAACTGTTGCACCTTCTTTATTCAGTTTCTTAATACCTTCCAAGATATTATTTCTAGATTGTGGATCTACTGCTACTGTTGGTTCATCTAGGATAATTATCTCTGGTTTATGAGCAATACCACATGCAATATTTAATCTTCTTAGTAAACCTCCTGAGAGTTTCTTGGGTACAAACTTTTTAAAATCACCAAGTCCTACTAGTTCTATCGCATCTTCTACATATTTTTTCCTTTTCTCTTTATCCTTTATATACAAACTACAGAAGTAATCGATATTTTCATAGACTGTAAGTTCTTCAAATACACCTACATCTTGAAATACAACCCCTATTTTCTCTTTAATATGGTATGACTCTGGAGTCATCTCTTCTCCATAGATTTTTACACTACCTTTATCGAATTCTAAAAGTGATAGTATGCAGTTTATCAATGTAGTCTTTCCAGAACCATTTGGACCTAGTAGTCCTAAGATCTCACCTTCTTTAACATCTAAATCAAGGTCATTTATTGCTGTAAGCTCTTTATATTTCTTAACAAGACCTCTAACTTCTATTAAGTTTTTCATAGTTTATTTCCTTCTAAAAATAACTAGCTGTAATTATATTATAAATACTTAAAAAAGGAAGCTCTCTACACAAGAATAAAAATTTTGACACAATATTTGTTATCAGATGTAGTTAGATAATAGTTGTAGTCTTCATACCCAATAGGGATTATTTCATTGGATACAAAATCACCCAAGCCATATATTGTACAAATCTCTTTTGAAATATTCTCCAAACCTGTGTTTAGATTAATCCTTTTATCAAAATCTTGTAATTCATAATTTTCCATTCCATTATTTCACACAAATTATCCATACTTAGGATAACAACACTTCTTGTATTTCTTCCCACTACCGCATGGGCAGGGGTCATTTCTTCCTACCTTCCTTCCTTTCTGTATAGTTTTCTGTTTAGCTACCTTACCCGGTCTGTTATCCTCATTAGATGAAGTCCTCTGAGGTACTTGTGATTGATTAACTACTAATCTAACCTTAAAGAATCTTGTTACAACAAAATTATCAACCTTAGCTAACATATCATCAAACATCTGAAAACCCTCATTCTTGTACTCAACTAATGGATCTCTCTGTGCTAAGTTTCTCAATGAAATACCCTCTCTTAAGTCTGTCATTGTATCTAGATGTTCCATCCAGAAGTTATCAAACGATTGTAAGATGAGATGCCTTGAAAGCTCTTGCATAGCATCGATACCCATTGAGTAGATATGGATAACAAAAGACATAAGGACAAGTCTCTTTAACTCTCTTGTTCTACCAACATCATCTTTCAAATACAACTCTCTGAACATCTCTATCGAATCTTTGTACCCTAACTGTTCAACAGCAACACCTTCCAAATCCTCTGTAAGAAGATTTAGAACCTCTAGGTGCAACCTTCTCTCCTCAATATTATCAACCTTCATATCATCAGCAAGTGCAGAAGCTGTAAGATAGTCGATATATTCCCAACTCTTCTTCACAATCCATTTATCCAACCCAGAGAATGGATACTTAAACCCATCTAACTCTGCAATATCCCAAGTATTCGGTCTGTTTAATGCAAAACCATCTAAACCATCCTGAATCCTTTCAATATCAACATCCTTCACAAGCTTCAAATCCTCCTTCATATCCTTCTCGGTAAGCTGTACACCCTTAGGCATCTCAACTTCCAAAATCTTCCTCCTTAAGGTGTAGATTATCTCCCTCTGTTGATTAAGGACATCATCATACTCTACCAATCTCTTTCGAATATCATAGTTAGATGCTTCAACCTTCTTCTGTGCATTCTCAATTGACTTTCCAATTAACCCAACAGAAATCTCCATATCATCATCAAGTCCTACTTGTCCCATGATTAACTTCATTCTGTCACCACCAAAGATGCGCATTAGATCATCCTCAAAAGAAACAAAGAACTTAGACTCACCAGGGTCTCCTTGTCTACCTGACCTACCTCTTAACTGATTATCAATTCTTCTCGACTCATGTCTCTCTGAACCGATGACATACAAACCACCTACTTCTTTAACACCCTCACCAAGTGCAATATCTGTACCTCTACCAGCCATATTAGTTGCAATGGTCACTGCACCTAGTTGTCCTGCTTCGGACACAATCTTAGCTTCCAATTCATGTTGCTTTGCATTAAGAACATTATGCTTAATACCTTCTTTCTTAAGCATATCTGAAAGAACCTCTGACTTCTCAACAGAGGTTGTACCAACAAGTATTGGTTGTCCCTTTGCATGATGTTCAACTACTTCCCTAACTATCGCCTTAAACTTCCCCTCCTGAGTTCTGTAAACTACATCATTGTAGTCCTGTCTAACAACTGGTTTGTTTGTAGGCACAACAATGGTATCAAGATTGTATATTTGAGAAAACTCCTCTGCTTCTGTGATAGCAGTACCTGTCATACCAGAAAGGAATTTGTATAGTCTAAAGAAGTTCTGCAAGGTAATTGTAGCCATTGTTTTAGACTCCTTCTTTACCTCAACACCTTCCTTAGCCTCAATAGCTTGATGAAGACCTTCACTGTATCTTCTCCCTTCCATAGCTCGACCTGTAAACTCATCGACAATGAGTATTTCTCCATTCCTTATCATATATTCATCATCTAAGTGATACAGTTCTTTTGCTTTAAGTGCATTATCCAAATGATATGCCAACTGTGCATCTTCATACACATTATCAACCTTCAATGCCTTCTCTACAGCATCCATACCTTCTTGATTAAGTGAAACTGCATGTGCTTTCTCATCAACACTGTAATGAACATCTTTCTGAAGTGTATTTACTAAAGATGCAAACTGTTTGTACAAATCATTTGCGGTATCAGCACTTGTGGAGATGATAAGGGGGGTTCTTGCTTCATCAATTAAAATGGAGTCAGCCTCATCAACAATTACAAAATATCTAGGACCTTGTACTCTCTCCTCAAGACTTCTTGCCATATTGTCTCGAAGATAGTCGAAACCAAACTCACTGTTAGTACCGTAAACAATATCACAAGCATATGTTTCTGCCTTTGTACACTCAACAAGATTAACACCACTCATATGGTCATACTTAAGCCTACCTACTTCCTTTGCCTTCTTTTTCCTCTCCTTAATCAATTCTTTAGCTTCATCTCCCTTAATCTTAATTGCTTCCTCATCATCAACAAATTTGTACTGTTTACCTGAATTAATTGCACCAACACTAATACCCAAAGCATTCATAATATGACCAGTCCATTCAGCATCTCTTCTTGCAAGATAGTCATTGACTGTAACTAAGTGTGCACCTCTACCTGTAAGGGCATAGAGATACAAAGGAAGGTTTGCTGCCAATGTCTTACCCTCACCTGTAAATAGCTCTGCAATCTTGTTATCAAACAGGACATATCCTGCCATCATCTGAACATCAAAATGTCTGTGATTAGCAACCCTACTAGATGCTTCTCTAGCAACAGCAAATGCTTCAGGTAGTATCTCATACAATTTAGCCTTCTCATCATTCAACTTTTTGTTTAATTCTTCATCAGAGAGTGTTACAAAGTCAGTTCTACATGTTTCTAAATCAACACCTAGTTTCTTTCTAAATTGTACCGTCTTCTCTTTTAATTTCTCATCAGAAAGAGCAGAGATTCTTGAATCAAGAGAGTTTATTCCCTCTATTACTGGCTCTATCTTCTTTAATTGTTTTTCATTTGAATCAAAGAGATTCGAAAGGAATTTGAACATACCTCTCCATTATACCACCTCTTAGGAATTTGGGTGTTTTTTTCAAGGTAACTGTAAGAAAAATCAAGTCTATTACAGAATATTTGATGTATAAGGGGTATATTTATATTATACCATTTTCCCACCTAAAATACTACAGGGTAACACCTCTCCAAAACATATACACCTCCTGAGAGTTAATATATTTCTTTTAGATTTAATCTTGGGTTCATCTTTGTACTGTAAAGTTTAAGTATGAAGAAAATACTTACAATATTTACAACAATACTAAACATTCTTCTAATGCCTCTTTTTGCACAAGAGAATCCATATGCAGATCCACCAGGTATTAGAGAAGAGCTAATTTCAAAAAATCAGGATATTGAACTTCTAACACCTCAATATGGACAGAGATTTGAATTAGGGGAAGACATATCTCTCACATGGCAAAACAAAAATCCTAATAGAAGATATTACTATGCCCCATACTTCTACTATGTCATTGGTGATTTTCAAATGAGTGCATCATTTAAAACAACGGAGGATATGCAATACACTATCCAACCATTTCAAAAAAGTGTAATTGTTCTTCAACTCTACTACTATGATATTGATAAATATATGACAGATGAAAGAGAAGAATATACATATGCTAGTGATATTTTAGTTCTGGGTATTGGGATGGATATTCCAGAATATTGGTTAAAAAGATATGAGAAAGGAAGAACAGAAGACCCTACACCTCCACAACCAATTACAATTGAGGAGCCAGAACCAGAACAAACACAAATTGTCCAAACACCTACAGGGATTACTATCAAACCAATTACTCAACCTAAGCCCAAACCTACTCCAAAACCTGAGGAGAAGCCTAAGGATGAAGTTTTGGGAGAGAACAAAAAACCATTCATATTTCCATTCTCTAAACCAGTAGGAGTATCTCAATGGCATGGATATACTGCTTTTCAGAAACCACATACGGGTATTGATTTTAGTGTAGCAAGGGAAGAAACACGTGCAGTTGGAGATGGTTTGGTAGTAGGAAAGGGATATGATACATACTACGGTAAGTGTCAATCAGGTGGTAATTTCCTTACAATCCAACAAGACAACGGTATGTATACTGTATATTTTCATCTTGACCAAACATATGTCGATGTAGGAAAGAGAGTAACTAAGGGAGAGGTAATTGCAAAGACAGGAAACAGTGGTAGTTGGAACTGCCAACCTCTTGCATACCATCTTCATTTTGAGACAAGAAAAGAAAGAAGTCAGAGTACTCATGTAAATCCTGTGGAATATATCGAACAGGATTGGAATCTAATACCAACTGCTAATTACAAAAAATATCCAGGAAGGTTGAGTGGTGATAATCCACATCCTGGGAGATAATTTTAGTTAAGAAAGATATGATAAAAGCATTGTTAATAGCACTCATCCTTTATACTCTCTTCCCTTGTACTATTATCAAACAAGGAGATTTTGAACTGATAGAAGGTATCTCTTCTCCTCATCAAGTGAGTTGGATATCTAATAATGAAGTATTGATTGTACAAGAGAAAGATATTTTTAAATACAATATTCTCTCTAAAGATTTAGAGAAGTTAGGTGAAAGAGAACCTAATTCTTTTGTAAGTGTAAATAGTAAGGGTGAGTTAATGTTTTGTGAATTTGAACATTTCATAATTAATAGTCCTGAGGAGTTCTCAACAATTTTTAGAATTAAGGATATGGATGGGAATTTGACTAAGGAGATAAAGGTGTTTGAAACAATTAGACCGATATATATGAATGAGGAAGAGATTATTGCTGTTACTGCTATGGATTTTTTAGAAGAGCATTTTTTCAAAATCAATATTGAAAGTGAAGAGAAAGAGGAGATAGATTCTCCTTACAGAAAATATTCTCTTGATATTCCTAAATATATCGATGTTAGAAGGGTGTTTGTGAGAAATGAAAACCTCTACATTATTGAGGATATGAATGGGAATCTGATTCTTTACAACAATTTAATGAGTACAAAGACAATGATTCCAATATTTACAGCTATCTTTAATCCTGTCCCTATTAAAAATCCTAAGAATGATGCAAAACCTAACTTAATACTTTTGTTTAAGTCTTGCTTAGCAAAGATATATTCAAAGAGTGCTGCTCCTAAGAATGCACCGATAAATACTCCAAGGACATTACCTACAATACCTCCTACTATTGAACCAATTACTGAGCCAATTGTTCCATATTTAGACCCACCTGCTTTCTTAGTACCTAATGCTCCAGCTAATTCATCTGCAAAAGTTGAAAGGGTGGATATGATAAGGAGAATTACTAGTGTTAGTGGTGTGATAACTTGAAAACCCCCTATTGCACCCACTATCACTGTAGCTATATACACCAACCAGACTCCTGGTAGAGAGAAAATTGTAATTACTACACCTGCAACAGCTAACACACCTGCTAAGATGTAAAGCAGGATTGTTCCAATGCTCATACTAATTTCTGAAAAACCTTAAATGTTTTCTCTGCACATTTATCCCAAGTAAACTCTAATGATTTTGTATATCCTTTTTCAACCATATGTTTGTATTTTTCTGGATGCATATATACATCATAGATTGCTTTACCACTCTCTGCTTCATTAAGACCATCTACTAGTATTGATGTTTCTGAGAATATCTCTTCATATACAGGACTCTTGTGTAATATTGTTGGTGTTTTTGCTCTAAGAGCTTCACCCGTTGAAATACCAAAGCCTTCATAGAGTGCAAGGTGTATATATGCAAATGAGTTATGAAGAAGAGAGTATGCATATTGGTCTTCATAGAAGCCTGTAAATATGACATGTTTCTGTAAGCTATTTTCATTGATATATTGGATTAACTCTTGAACCTCTGGTTTAGTTTCATCTGTAAATTTTCCTCCTGCGATAACTAGGTATGGAGCTAAAGTGATATCTGCACCATCTTTCTTTCTTAAATCAAGAAACTCCTTGTATGCTTTAATGACCCCTATTGAGTTCTTACTCTTGTTAATACCACCGCCTAGATATATTAGATATTGCCTCTCTTTGTAATCTTTAGGAAGGTATTTGTCTAAAGCTATATCTCTTTCCTCTATCGTTATACCAAGATATGTTGTTACCACTTGCTCTGGTGGATAGTCTGGGTAGAACTTTAGAAAGTCATTCTTAGTAGTATCGGAGTTACAGAGTATATATTTACAATCTTTAGATTTATTCAATGTACTCCAATACTGTATCTTTCTAATGAAGTTGTGTATTGGTGATTGTTGAGAATACATATTAAAGAGAGGTAGGTTCATATCGTGAACAAAGAGAATTGTGGGCATGATATTAGAAGGATAGTTTCTCCAGAAGTATGGACAGAAGTATATACTATCCTCTCTCCTTATCCTCTTTATAACAGGTAACACCTTTGTGTAATACCATATGTCATTTTTGTAATCATTGACTTTGTATTCACCAATATCCACTAGATGAGCATTTTTGTATTTTGATATATCTTTGTCTAATGTTGATATCTTACCTTTGAATCTTAATATACTGAATGGAATATCTGCATTGTTTTTAAGAAGTGAAAGAATTATATTCTTTGTATATTGCCCTACACCTGCATATGCAAATTGGTCTTGGGTTGTAGTAGCATCAATTATGATATGCATATGGATATATTACCTTTTTTTTGAAGAATAGTCATCTCTGTCTTCTAATTATTCTTGCCAAAGATGTAAACAGATGTGTCCCAATAGCTGTAGAATATATAGCTTTCAGGAGTTTATCTTTCTCTGTCAGATACTTGTTCTCATCTGTTTCTAAAAATAACTTGGCATATGTACCATATCTATAGTGAAAAGAGTCACCTGATAGTTTACTTTTATCCCCCCTATCTATTAACACATCCTCTGCTGCTACAGGAGTTATATCTCCCTTGTAATGTCTGTTAAACAACATCCTAGATCTATCTAAATGGAATGCATTCGTAATTAATTTAACAGCACCACTTTCAAGAAAGCCTAAAGTCTCTAAAATCTCAGCACTCTCCTTTGCATTTGTGGAAGTATCTATGGACCTATCTTCTTCGATAATTCGCCAAGGTTCAATACCGTATGATTCAACCATATGTTTTTTCATTAAGGAGGCTTCTGAGCAAACACCATCTTTTGTCTCTCTAACAATCCCTCCTGAGAGTATTATCACAGGAGATTTACCTTGATTAAGTGAATCGTAAAAACTAAAAGCAGCTGCAATTTGTCTCATTCTTGGAAGCTTAGGAATTTTAGCACCTTCATCTGGTCCTTCTACAATCCCTCCTTGGAGAACAACAATGGCTTCATCAAAACACCCACGTAATGATTCAACACTATTGCTCTCTACATTCTCGATTGTGCTTACCTCTCTATTTTCATTCCCCATTTTCTGTTTCTCTCTTTTCAGAATAATTCTCTCTTTCTTGCTTAATCTCCATCACATATTCAACTAACATCTCGTGTGTTGTTGGTTGTTCCTCAAACTTAGTATTAATGAGTTGATTTGAAGGTGAAATAACAGGACTAGGTGGTAAATCTTTCTTTTCTATTGGGATAACTGCTTTCTCAATTCCTTGGGCTTTTAGTATCTCTAATGCAAATTCATATCTAGAAAGCATATCTGAGCTACATGCATGATATATACTAGGCTCTATCTTCGACTCAACAGCCTCTTCCATTCTCTTTGTTAAATATCCTACATATGTTGGACATCCTCTTTCATCTGTAACAATTGTTAAAGGTTTCTCCTCGGTTGCTTCTGTTTCAGTTACAAATCTAATGAAGTTTTTAGCACCAGGTCCAAATAGCCATGAGGTTCTAAATATGTAGTTTGCACCGCCTACACTCTCAATATTCTCTTCTCCTCTTAACTTACTCTTTGCATATTCATTGAGAGGGTTAAACTCTCTACTGTATTCATCATATGCTCCATCACCAAATACTTCATTTGTAGAGACATGAAGGAATGGTATCTTAAGATCTTTAGCAACCTCAGCCATATATCTAGGAGCATCAGCATTTACAGCATTTGCTACTTCTGGTTCTGATTCTGCTTTATTAACATTGGTATATGCTGCACAGTTGATGATGTAGTCAGGATTTTGTTCATGAACAAAATCTTTCAATTCTTTTTCATTAGTTATATCTTTACCATGAATACCCCTTTCCTCATTATCAAACATATCACTTCTAATTACCTCGTATCCCTTCTTTTCAAAATAGTTTGATAGGTATGAACCTAACATACCATTTGCACCAAAGAGTAGAATTTTTCTATTCATTCAGAATTTCACTAAGTTTAAGTTTATTCTGCATTATATCAAAATGGGTTATAGGCAGAAACAGGTTAGCTATAATATGTTCTCCAAAGCCTTCTTTATATTTTGATAACATTTATCTTTTGGATATTTCTTTTCCTCCTTAGCAGAATACAAGAGAGTTTTTACATAATGAGCTTTCATAGGACTTTCAAATATGATTAAAAACCATAGTCTACAACCATTACTTGCACCTGTTTTGGGATTTGTAACCACTATTCTTTCCTTACATACCCAATATATTAAGCCATCTGGTGTTTTACCATCTGCAATTTTACAACTAAGAAGACCATTTTCTAAAAGAGTATTCTTGTGAGCAATGAAGTAAGTTTCTAAATCCTTCTCTAAAGACCTAAGCTTTTTAAGCCTCTTTAAATCAGAAGATATTAAACTGTTTCCATAGTCTTTAATTTCCACTGTCCTGAAGAGTTTTAGCAAATTTACCTACAATGTTGGAAAACTCCCCAGATGAGAAAACAGAATAGTCTTCTTTGGACTGATTTGTCTCCTCAGTATCACGATATTTAACTAAATTATAGTCTATATATTCCCTATCATTAGTTGCTAGATATGGAAAATCTGAATGAGATAACCTACTTATCTCTGTAGGCTTAAGACCTACATATGCATTGTTTACATCATCTATTGTTTTAAGTTCTAAATCTGAGAACACCTTTCGAAAATCATCTACTCTTTTTTTAATTGAAAATGTTTTTTTAGGAGAACCATAATTTGTTTCTCCTTCTATAATCTCAATATATCCCTCTTCTTTTAACTCATTGAGATAATCACCCAAATCTATTATTGTTGGACCATAGTGATTCTTCTTGTACTTAAACCCTGTTATTGATTTACCACTAATCTCGTAACATTCAAAATCGCAAAAGTAGAGTAGTTTTTGTAGTTTGGTTTCTGTTAGGTTGGAGTTATTGTATTCGGAAAGGATATAAACTATTAGATTTTTTAGCTTATTTTTATTCCTTCTCATCTTAGTAGAATATAGCAGAATAATTGTGTATTAGCAATCTTTATTAGCTACAAGATAATGAACTTTTTAGGATAGGATTATTTATAGATTTATCGGGATTGCCGATTTTTCTATTTTTATTTAGCCAACACCACCTTCGAATCATCCCCTATAAGTAGAGTATCTGCCTTAGGAAGTGATTCTTTTGTTGTTACCTCTGCATACCAACCAATCAAACAACTGTCTAATCTCTCATGAAGGTTATGCACATTACAATTACCCATCAATATACTATTCTCTATCTCTGCATCTTTAACTACACTACCCTCTCCAATGGATGTAAATGGTCCAATATATGCATTCTCAACAGTCACGTTATCTGCAATAGATATTGGTCCTCTTAAGACTGAGTTTCTAACAACAGAACCTTTCCCTATCTCAACATTACCCTCTATCTTACTATCCTTTACCTTACCCTTACACTCATCTAAACATTCCCTCTCAAGGATTAATCTGTTTGCTAAGATGAGATCCTCTGGTGCTCCTGTATCTTTCCACCAACCTGTTACTTCTGATGCTGTAAAGGTATATCCATTCTCGATCAACCAGTTGTTAATTACTGGAGGATAGTATTCTGGTTTACCTGTTCCCCTTGGATCTATTGGTTTAGCATAATCAAAAGCTTTAAATACAGCAGGTGTAAAGAAGTAGATAGCTGAGAGAACTAAATCACTTACAAACTCTTGTGGTTTCTCTACAGTATTTACAATCTTATCTCCCTTCATTACAGCAACACCGAAGTTTTGATAATCTGGTCTTCTTACAACTAATACATGTGCATCTGATTTCTTCTTTTTGAAATCATCATAATGTTTCTTAAGACCACCTGTTAGAATATTATCACCAGCAGAGAAGAGAAATTCATCATCCCCTATTAACTTCTCAGCTAATTTAATTGGATACATCATTCCATTTGGCTCTGGTTGTTCTATGTAGTGGAGCTTTACTCCCTTACCAAATCTTTTACCATCACCAAGTAGTTCAGGCATCTCCTTGTCCCCTTTATTTATATTAATAATGATATCCTTAATTCCTAAATCTACTGCATCCTTGATAATTCTCTCTATCATTGGTCTGTTACCAATTGGTAACATATGTTTGTTTTTAGTATGTGTAAGAGGTCTTAGTCTTGTACCTCTACCACCTGCTAATATGAGTGCTTTCATGATATATATGAGTGTTAAATTAATCTAATCTTTTCTCTAAATATCTTTCTGCTTGTTTGTCTGCTACTGGTTTTAGTGGTTCCCACCAATCCTTGTTATCTACATACCACTGTACTGTATCCTTTAACCACTCTTCTACACTCTTCTCTGGTTTGTAACCTAATTCTTTCTCTGATTTGGAGTTATCAATTGCATACCTTACATCATGACCTTTCCTATCTCCTACATGAACTATGAGTGATTCTGGTTTATCAAGATACTTTAATATTGTTTTTACAATCCATATATTCTCTCTTTCACCATCACCACCAAAGAGATATGTTTCTCCTAACTTTCCATCCTTGATTGACAACTCAATACCTCGTACATGATCTAATACATGTACCCAGTCTCTAATCTGTTTACCATCTCCATATACTGGTATTTCTTGATCTAACATTGCTCTAGTTACAATCAAAGGTATTAATTTCTCTGGGTATTGATTTGGTCCATAATTGTTTGAGGTATTAGAGATTGTAATTGGTAATTTAAAGGTATGGAAGTATGCCCTGACTAAGTGGTCTGATGCTGCCTTCGATGCAGAGTATGGACTTCTAGGTGCATACGGCATATCTTCTGTAAATTTTAACTCTGGTTTATCTATTGGTAATTCTCCAAATACTTCATCTGTAGATACATGATGGAATCTAATACCACCGTTTTGGAATGCTGCCTCTAGAAGGTTCTGTGTACCCATTACATTTGTTTTAACAAATACTTCTGGTCCTTCTATACTTCTATCTACATGTGATTCTGCAGCGAAGTGTACAATGAGATCTATACCTTTAGTTAGATTCATAACTAGGTCTTTATCACATATGTCTCCTTTTACGAATTCATAATTTGGATTATTCTCTACCTCCTTTAGGTTTTCTAGATTACCTGCATATGTTAGTAAATCTAGGTTTACTATCTTGTCTTCTGGATATTTTTTCATCCAGTATTTTATGAAGTTTGAGCCTATGAAGCCGGCTCCACCTGTTACTAGGATTTTCATATTATTTAATAATAATTAAATTTAGATATCCTAACTTATATAGGTTACTAAATTTATATGAGGATGTGAAGAGGAAGAAAATTATTGACAGTTACACAAAAAAGAGGGATTACTTCATCCCTCTTTTGGCATCATCTTCTATTTTCTGATCTTCTTTCCTATTTAATTATATACCTTGTCCATATTAAACCAGAATTTCCTTTTACTGCCTGATACAACTGCCCTTTGAATTCAACCATTGTAACTTCAAGAGGTGTTTTCCCATATGCAAACCAACTTGTCCATGTAACTCCATCAAGTGTATATCTTGTTTTAATATCAGTATCTTTTGATATGTCAACTTGGAAGAGTTTCTCTCCGTGCTGCATCATAGTTACTGGAAGGAAATAATCTCCAGTAGCTAAGGATTGACTGGACCAACTACTACCATCTACACTAAATGATGTTAAAACATTCCCAGAAGTATCATGGGTTGCAACAAAAATCTTGTTTTGTCCAACAACATTGAATGAGGCTAGTGTTACATCTGCTAAGGCTATACCAATATCATTCCAATCACTCCATACATCACCATCTGTAGTATACCTGACATGCAATCTGTTTGTTTCTGTTCTAATTGCTTGAAACAATCTATTATCAACACCATCTACAGAGTAAGTTTGCATAGCAACCCTATATGGGGTTGAACCTCCCTGTACCCATTCACTCCAACTCTCACCATCTGCAGTATATCGAGTCCATACAGCACCAGAGTTTCCTTTTACCACCTGATACAATCTACCTTGGAAAACCTCCATCGTTATTGGCAAAGGGGTCATCCCGTAAGAAACCCACTCACTCCAACTCTCACCATTCGTAGTATAACGAGTCCATATTAGACCAGAATCTCCTCTAACTGCCTGATACAATCTTGGACCACTTCCCGGATTGAATACTTCCATAGAAATTTGATACGGTGTCCTACCATTAGAAACCCATTCACTCCAATTCACTCCATCAATTGTATATCGAGTCCATATTAGACCTGAATCTCCCCTAACAGCTTGGAATAATCTGCTCCCATATCCTGTATCCAATTCTGCCATACTAATAACTGTTGGTGTCCTACCATTAGAAAGCCAAGTAGACCATACATTTTCCCAACTCTCTTTTGTGTTTATCAACCCATATCCAAAAGTTGAATCATAACCTGTTGAACCCAAATCTGTAGCATTAACAATTAAATTGTCCAGTAAATCAGATACACCTTGTTGAGGATTTCTACTTTTTACCAAAGCTAATGCTGCTGAAACTTGTGGAGAAGCAAAAGATGTCCCTAATAGATATTTATCAGAAAACGCTGTAAAGTTACTTTCTGGATAGGTACAACTCGACATACACGAAAGAGTATTAAGATGCATAGCATTACCCTCTGATTTTGTCTCCCCAACAGGTGCTACAAAAGTAGTTGTTCCATAATTAGAGTAACTTGAGAGTGACAAATCTGGGTTGACTGCACCAACAGATATAACTCCCGGATATGCTGCTGGATACAATGGCTCAGACGAACCCTCGTTTCCTGCAGATGCAACAACAGCGATACCCATATTTATTGCATCCTCCAAAATAGCCTGATAGAGAGGATCAATTTGATATGAACCACTACTAATCTGTAGAATATCAGCTCCCTCAATTATTGCGTATATAGCACCAACAGCTGCATAATATGTATTAGAGCCTCCAAAAGGTGCACTTATTTTTACAGGCATAATCTTCACACTATGAGCAACACTTGGATGACTTAAGGAATCATCTGTACTGCCTGCTATAACATTGGCAATCGCTGTTCCATGTCCATGGTCATCATTAGGCCTTCCTTCCTTAGCAAAATAGGAAGAGTAACAGGGTCTAGGATCAGTCCAATTTTGATCGTTAAGCCAAACTTCATTATCATCCCAAATAGCAGCATCAAAACCGTGCACATCACCACATACATCATTACCATCATAATCTGCAGATCCATATCCTTCACCTTCATTTGTCCAAATTGCATTCAAACTCAGATTTGGAGATTTACCAAAGGTAGTAGTATAAGTAGAATCTCCATACATAAAATTAGCAGAGTAATTTTCAAACCCAACTCCACTATCCATTACGGCTACAACAACTTCATTCTCCCCTCCTCCACATTTTGAAGATCCAAAATAACACTCCTGCTTTTTCCATACATATGGCATACCTAATAATTCAAGCCACCAGTCATTTCCTGTCTCTGATGTAGGAGTTCTATCAAAGTCATTTGGATATGTTTTATCTGTACCAACATTCTCCCAAAGAAATTCTTGCTCATAAACAGGCATAACATAAGACACATCCTCTTTTGCAATATACTTTTTTATTTCCTTCTCATACTGCTCTTCACTATCTACACGAACAATTTCCATATTCAATGCAGACAACATAGAGTCAAGATACTCTCTAACACTAGACCTATTCAACTTATACTCTGTCTTAAGAGTAGATGGTTTAGAATATTGGACATACAGAAGTCTCTTAGAATGTGGTCTAGAAAGCCTTGTTAACTTCTGAGTATCAAAATCTAACAAATCTTCCTTAGTGAATATGGTACTTCGAGCAGGGCTAACTAATTCTCCCTTTTTTAACGATAATTCATTAACACCTTGTGCAAAAGTTGATGAAACGGATAGTAAAATAAAACAGATTAATAACAAGAGAAAAGAAGATACACTCCTAAACATTTTTAATATTCCCATATATAGTTATTGTAAATTAATTAAAATAATGAGAACTACCCTATCCAAGTACATATTTGTTCCAGTTTCTCATACTCAGGCATCTTATCTCTCCATTTCTCTGGATTCTTCGATGCAACTGAAACTATATATGTAATCTCATAAGGATCTCTTCTATAGTTTTCATAAATTATACTCATTCCATTCTCTTCTGCCAACTTCTCTAATGCAGATGGTGTATATCTCCAATAATCTCTAAATCCTTCCATTTCATGTTGTTGTTGAATAAATGGAACAACAGTTATCACAATATCTCTACTCATCTTAGCAAGATTCTTGTAAGCCTTTCTAGCATCAAAAATATGTTCTAAAACTGTATGGTTGAAAACAACATCAAACCTATTAACCAAACTCTCTCTTAAATCTTCCTCCAAATCCAATTCTATCTCATCCTTTCTATCAGGCAAATGTTGACTGTAGTTGGTGATTGTATATGATGTAGCCTTTGGGAAATAATCTTTATAGAAACCACCATCTTTGTCTTTATCCTCCCACCCAGAAACATTAACAACATCTCCCTTAAATAGCTCTGTAAATTTCTTTAGTTCTACATTGGACCATGTACGAACAGGGTCAGCATTAGGTTCATATTCATAAGAATGGTTTTCTTCTACATTGTTTTTCTTTAGTATTTTTGACTTTAGATTACGCAAAAAATCAGAAATTTTAACTGCCAGTTTAACTGATCTACGATTTAGTAACTCCATTGCTTTAGAATATTTCATTTTGCGTTATGAGGGTGAAATAAAAAATAAGGATTAATAACTCCATCCATATTATAGATATTAATATCTATTGTCTTAAAATCTAATTCTGGAAATTTGGATAGTGCAAATGGAAATGTTAATTGATCTCTATAGCTATACATACATATTAGTTCCCACCACAATCTATTAAATTCCTTCGCTTTACTTGTTCTATATATAATGCCACATGCATATACTGGAGTTGTATCTACACTCAAACCTCCTGATTTATATAACTGTTCAATATTCTTTATCTGTTTATCATTTACATACCCAGCATCTTTACAAGCATTTATCTCATCTCTAATTGTTTTATTAAATGGATGTTTGAATACACATAGGTCTCCACTAAAAAGTTTCTCAAAACCTTTTCTATCAAGAATCTCTACATTAGAATCTACCCATATATCATAGTCTAAAGAATTTAGTACCTTGTATAACTTTGCCATTAGTCTAGGAGAGAGATGTTCTGCACAACCATCGAAGATATTGTTGTTTTCATTAAAAATCTTATCTGCATCTTTTTGTTGATTATCATAATCTCCAAAGTTTGCTGTATAAATAACTTTCTTCTTTTTAAACAATGTATTCAAACCTAGCATGGGAAATAATAACAGATAATGACTTGTAATAATAGATATAAAACAATAGAATTGAGAATGGATTTAGAAAAAAACAAATGGACATACTACTCCCCTACTTTTGAATTTACAAAAGAGATTCCTTTGTCAATAGACTTATCTCCATGGGGAGGACACAGTTTTTTTGCCTACGATTTAGTAGCTAATACAAAGCCAGACACCATTGTAGAACTAGGGACATTCAAGGGGAATTCTTTTTTTGCTTTTGCACAAGCTGTAAAAGACTTCAATCTTAAAACACAACTTAATGCAGTGGATACTTGGGAAGGAGATGAGCATGCAGGCTTCTACGAAAACGATATTTACTATTTATTTAAAAAAATAAAAGAAAAATATTATAACAATCTAGATATTATTGAACACAAGATGCTCTTTGACGATGCCGTAAAGAAGTTTAAAGATGACAGTATCGACATATTACATATTGATGGGCTACATACATACGAGGCTGTTAAACATGATTTTGAAACATGGTTACCTAAAGTAAATAAAGATACAGGTATTATTATGTTCCATGATGTCTGCGTAAAAAGAGACGATTTTGGAGTTTACAAACTTTGGAATGAACTAGAGAACAAATATTCGAATATAAAGATAATTGAATATCATGGTCTTGGAGTTTTATCACTTAAGAAAGACTTCTTTGAAAAAGATAAGAACAATTTAGAAAAATATTACAACTCTGTCGAACAAAATATTATCTTTAAAAATGAAATTAACAAGCAAGAAGAGGAAATGACTTATATAAAAGACTTTCTTACCGAAAGAGAAAACTTTATATCAGAAATAGATAAGAACCTAAAAATCTGTATATCTCAACGAGAAGAACTAAAGAAAGAAAAAGACAGGTTAATGGCAGACAATAATAATTTAAAACAAAAAATTGACACTTTTGCAAAGTTCGAGCAATCAAAAATTGGGAAATTGGTAAGAAAAGTTTACAAAATAAAAAACAGATTATAAAAACATTATGACAATGTAATCCTATTTACTTAAATTTCACCTACTCTTCTCAAATTTGCAAAAAGCAAAACAAAAACACATATACCCCAATATCGTTGTAATATAAGCTGGTACTGCATATCTATCTATAATAGCTCCTGTAACAGTATGAAGCACTAAATGTAAAAAGCTATAACCAAGTAATATTATCGCTAATGTTAGGACCTTCTGCCTGTAAACATCACCCTTCTTCCTCTGGAAAAACCAATATATCACAGTCACCGTTAAAACAAATGGTAAGAACAGAAAAGAGATATTAAAGATTAGAATACTAGGTTTAACAAATAATCTTAATATACCTCTCAATAAAGGAGGTGCATTAAGATACTGTTCGTAATCTACCACTCTAGAATACATCTCCTCTGACATATAATATATATTACTCTTGTTATTAAGAATACTTATTGCTATAGCACAATTCTCAACACACCCATCAAAATCCAACGACCTATCTTGAATATAATAGCCTACACCATCAGAACTAAATGTATTATAGATATTAATTAAAGCAAGATAATTTGACATATAAGAATCGAGCATTTGTATGGGATACTTTACAAAGGCTTTTATGATAAATAACACAGCATCTTTACTCCTAACAAAACCATCCTGCCCTTTCTCTATTTTTTCTCTGCCTACAACATTACCACCACGATTAACAATTGTAACATCTAAGATATCATCATGAGATTCTATTGTCATATTTGGTATCGCATCTAAAAGTTGATTACCTAAATTTTTAGTCACATTCCTTTTAGTATTCAAATCTATATTCTGTTTTTGTAAAAACATATTCCAAATCCTTGTTGAAAGAAATAATGACAGAATAGACAAAATCACAACTAAAGAAATAGAAAATTTTTGTTTTATCTCTTTAGCAGTAAATAGTTGTATTACTGTAGCAATCCCTAACGGAAAGAGTACTGTCGACAGGTAAGGTTGTTTTAAAAACCATGAAATTGGAGTCATAATAATAAAATAGCATCCTAATAAAAGAAAATTCGTATTCTTTTCTTTTGAGAAAGTGAGTAATTTCCACGCAAAAAAGGAAGAAAGCAAAGCTATCGAAATAGCAACTCCTTCTGTCAATAAAGAATGATAATAACCAAAAATAATAGGACTAAGAATAACTAATAGAAAGAACAATACATACAAAATTATCTTTTTCTTTTTACTCTTGAATGAAAGAAAGTCTAGAATATATTTAGATACGAAAAGCATTATCAAATAGAAAAAGAAACACGTAAATAGAAGACCCATTGATGTCTTACCAAATAATGCATTAGAAAGGAATATAAGGATTGGGAACATAGGACCACGGACAATATCCCAACTCGAAAATGGTTGCTTACCCTCAAATATCTCAACAAAACTCATATAATGAGCACTATCGTACAAAATCAGAACTGGAAATGTAAAAAAGAAGATGAATAACAACAGAAAAAGAATAAGTGTGTAATTCTTCTTAACAAAATCTATGCATTTTAAAAAATATTTTTTAAACATACAAACTATACAACCAAGATATAACTTTCTTGAGAAAATCTCGAATAAACGATGGTATGAATTTGTTTAATTTTCTAACAATAGATATACCCCTAGGTCTAAACTCAACAGGCATATGAGACCTTTCTTCTATTATAATTTTTTCTTGTATATCAAATTCTTTCTTTTTATATTTTCTACTCTTATTTAGAAATTCTATAAATTCTTGAACTCTATCATCATAGTCAAAATTCTTAGATAACTTAGACCCTTCATTCCTCATCTTTTCCCAAGAAGTAGGATTCTCTATTAACTCTAAAATCTTAGATACATAATTTTGACTATCATTAACTCTAGAAACTAGCAGACCATTTATACCTTCTTTAAAGTATTCATGAATACCAAAAGAATCTGACATTACAGGAACAGCACCTGCAATAATAGACTCTAAACCGATAAGACCAAAACCTTCATTCGTAGAAGTATCTACATATATATCGGTTTCTCGCAAAATTCTAATCATATCCATACGAGAAATAGGACCTAAAATCTTATTAATTTTGTTGTTTTTTACTCTAGGTATTTCTATATATTCAGACATGTAAACAAGATTTATATTTAAACCTTTAGTGCGTTTATCTAATTCTGTAATAATATCTGGAATTAAGTAATCACCCTTCATCATATTACCTCTCATCACAAATGTTATATCGCAAGGTTTCTTTCTCGTGTTCTTATGTTTTATTAAATCAACATTAATACCGTTAGATATGACAGTAGAATCATAGTCAAAAAATTCTTTAATCTTTTTCTTTAGATAAGTAGAAACAACCAACCTATCATCCGCCATCTTATTAGCTAAGATTACGCTATTGTATATTCCACCATTTTCAAAATAGTTCTCATATCCTTGAATATAGTTGATTAAAGGCACCTTCTTTTCTTTAACTAGTTTAAAGACCCTAAATGTCGATATCCAAACCGTAGCAACAATCTGTTTTGCAGTGAAATCAGAATCAAATGTCCAACGAATAGGAGTAAACAACATTGGTTCCATATAATCATAGATTTCTTCATAGAGAATATTTGCATTAAAGCCATTAATCACCAAGTAATTAACCAAATCTACAACTGTATGACAACCACCTGCATTCTGAATAATTTGAGGAAGGAAAAATAAGGTATGTATATTACTCTTTCTATCCTCTGAAGAAAGATTCTTTTCAATATATTCCATAGGTTCATTTTCTGCATATTTTCTAGCCTCTTCATCATATTCTTTACCCCATCTAGAGAAAAACAATTCTCTATTTTTCTCTATTCTTTCAATAGTCTTCTGAGACCTACCAAATGACACCTCTGCCTTATGAAATACATAAGTATCAATAGCTAGCTTTGCAGTAAAACCTAACTTCATAGCTTTAAATTGGTAGTCTGTTTCTTCTCCATAACCCATTCCGTATGCTTCATCTAACAAACCTACTTTATCTATACACTTCCTTGAAATCATTAGACAATTACCAGTTATAGTGCAAGCATCAAAAACTTTTCCCTTGAACTCTCTTTCTAACAGCTCATTCATCTGTGTAAAGCCAAAGCCTTCAAACATAGGTAAAGAAGTATTTGCAGAATTGTTCGAAACAGGAGAGATTAAACCTATCTTTGAGTCATTCTCCATATGGTTCATTAACTTCGGAATTGTGTTTTTACTTAACAAGCAATCAGAGTTAAGCAAAAGAACATATTTTGCACCAGTCAGCTTCATACCTTTGTTTGAATTTTTTACAAAGCCTAAATTCTCTTCATTAGTTATAATCTCAACAATATCACCATACTTTTCTTTAAGGTTTTGCATACACTCTAATGTCAACTCATCTGAATTGTCATTCATAAGATACACTTTCCCTAAGGTTTCTCTAGGTGTGTTTACAAACAAAGAGTACAAACAAAGCTTCACCCAATCTGGAGCATTATAAATAGGAATAACTACATCACATTTAATATTTACATTCTTCATAATAGTAAAATTATAACAAATAATTTTGTTGTTTGTTAGAATTAAACAACCTTGATATACTTTATTACTGTACATGAAGAACACTAAAGCATCAATAATAATTCCTGTCTACAATGCAGAAAAAACCATATCATATTGTTTAGACAGTATTCTAAATCAAACATATCAAGATTTTGAAATTATATTAGTAAATGATGGCTCTGTTGATAAATCTCAAGAGATAATAGAAAAATATAAGAAGAAATATCCTAATAAAATAAAAGCATACACACAGAAAAACGCAGGTATTGCTACTACGAGAAACAATGGTATAAAGTATTCATCTGGGAAATATCTATTCTTTATAGACAACGATGATTATATAGATCCTGACTATGTAGAAACTTTTGTAAATGAAATGGAAGAAAGAAAGTGTGATGTTGTTATTGGTGGATATAGAAGAGTTACAGAAGATAAAGAAACCATTTATCAAAAACAACCAATTGATTCTCCCTGGTCCAAATACATGTTTATCACACCATGGGGAAGAGTATACAGAAAAGATGCTTTAGTCAAAAATAATATCATCTTTTTAGATTTAAATATTGGAGAAGATGTAGGTTTAAATATCAATGCTAATCTTAAACTAAAAGTAGAAACCATTCCCTATACTGGTTACAACTGGGTAGATAAAAAGACCTCAACATCCAATACTCTACACAAAGGTATGAAGAAGAATGTAGACTTCATACCTCTTTTACAAAAGATAACAGAGTATGCAAAATCAACAAAGATATCTGAAACAGAAGCAAGTTTATTTGAATACTTTATTATAAAAACAGCTATTTACTACATTCTACACTCAGGAAGAAAAACAGAATTTGCAACACTAAAGTCAGAAGCCAAGCAGATCTTTGATTGGATTAAAGAAAACTATCCGAAGTATTCCAAAAACAAAAATATATCACCTTTTAGACCTAAAGGAGAGGTCTTATCTATAAGAATGATCGTATGGACATACATTCTCTTACAAAAGCTTTATTTAGAAAATACTTTCTTATGGGCGTACAGTAAGGTATAATTAGTTATAATAACAAACTAAGAAATCTATGAAATCACAAACTTACATAACAATACCTATGTATAACGATGAGAAGATGATTCTCAATGTAATTAAAGATTTAAACAAGGCTGGATATCATAATATTGTTGTTGTGGATGATGGAAGTAAAGATAATGGATACGAGGTTGTTAAAAAAAATACAGATGCAATAATTACAAGACATATCATAAACAGAGGACAGGGAGCAGCATTACAAACAGGTATGGAAGTAGCAATAGACAGAGGCGCAAAATACATAGTACATTTCGATTCAGATGGACAACACGATGTAAAGGATTTAGATCATATGCTAGAAACCCTAATCAAAGGTAAATACGATATAGTTCTAGGTTCTAGATTCATACAAGAGAATAAAATACCTCTAAAGAAAAGAATCATTCTTAGATTAGGTATCATCTTTACCTTCCTACTCTCTCAAATATGGCTCACAGATGTACATAACGGACTAAGAGTAATGACAGCCCAAACTGCTAAAAAACTTGACCTACAACACGATCGTATGGAACATGCATCAGAGATATTAGATAAGGTTAAATCTTTAAACCTAAAATACAAAGAAGTTCCAGTTACTATACACTACACAGACTATTCACAAGCTAAAGGACAGAAAATATCTAATAGTATAAATATTGCTATAAAATTAATTTCATCTAAACTAAAGAACTAATGACTATACAGTACATTGCAAGTGGAATAATTGCAATAATATTAATACAACTGATTATTAGAGTTATTAAAGATAGAACACAATTCTTCAAACTACTCTTTTGGGGAATATTCTGGGGAATAGCTCTTGTATTCATATGGCTTCCTACTAATACCATAGATAAAGTGGGAAAACTATTTGGTGTAGGAAGAGGTATTGATGTCTTAGTATACCTATCTATAATATTCCTTTTCTACTACATATTTAGACAAAGCGAGAAGATTAACAAGCTAGAAAAACAGATTACTAAATTAGTCAGAGAGATAGCAAAAGAAAATGCAAAAAAATAATCCATTAGTCTCAGTTCTCATAGCCACATATAACTCCGTTGATTTCGTAGAAGATACTGTAAGAAGTATCATGAATCAAACATATACAAATATTGAGATTGTAATTGTTGATGATGCTTCCACTGACGGTACTATGAAGATATTAGAGAAACTATCCAAAGAAGATAAAAGAATAAAGTTATCACAAAATAAAAAGAATCTAGGTATTACTGGTAATATGAATAATGGTATTCTCAAATGTACTGGTAAATATATAGCCATACTTGATGGAGATGATTGGGCATACCCATATAGAATAGAAGAACAAGTCAAGTTAATGGAAAAAGATGAAGAAGTTGTACTATGTGCTGGATATATGGATATCTGTGATGAAGATTTAAATGTACAAACAACCAGAACCTACCCATTAAAAGATAAAGACATTAGAAGAGCCATGTTAAATATGATCCAATATCACATCCAAGCTCTATGTGGAGAAAAGATTCTTTACTTAAAACAGATCTATACAGTAAAAACTTCCCTATTTGTAGAGACTATGACTTAATTGTAAGAATATCTGAGTTTGGCAAATATGAAAATGTACCAAAATCATTAATTAAGTACAGAGTAAGAAAAGACTCAGAAACAGGCAAAAGAATTAGACAAACACAACTATATTCTTTTTACATACAAATGAAAGCTATATTTGAATATGGTTTTAAGTTTACTTTTACAGATGGAGTATTCTTAATATTAAGATTAATTGCTACAGTTATCCTACCTCCTTCATTCCAAAGATTTATTGCGAATAATTTCTCTGCTTTAAAATCTTCCTAAAATCTTTTTTAGTATATCTGTACCCTTGTAAACAATAATCCTCTTAAGATTACTCACCCATTGTCTAAACAATACCCATTTGTTATTTGCGTATCGTTCTGCTACTAATTTAGACTCTGCTAATGTTTTATCTACACTGGAACCAGTCTTTGTATCAGATGTAAACCTAAACTCAGCTAAATATTCTTTTATTAAATGCATATGGCTTACATTTTCCATTCTTGCCCAGTAATCATGATCCATAGCATAGTGTAAGCTCTCATCTAAATATCCTATTTCATCCATAAGAGATTTTCTCCAAAAAGTCGCTGGCTGAGATATTGTATCTTCAATCAAAAGAGAATCCAAAGTAAGTCTCCCTAAACCTATATTTTTATACTTAGTAATGTACTTTCTAATCTCCTTATTATTCTCATCTATAATCCTACAATACCCTGTTAACCACAAACAATCAGGATTATCTTTAAAATATGTAACTACTTTCTCCAATGCACCTTCTGTATATAGATCATCAGCATTAAGGAAGGCTACAATATCACCTGTAGCCATCTTTAAACCTTTGTTAATACCATCTGATTGTCCACTATCTTTTTCACTAAGATATTTAAAGGTTACTCTCTCACCCCATTTACCATCCTTTACTTCTTTATCATATTTTTTAATTATCTCTAAGCTATTATCCTTAGAACCTCCATCTGTAATAATATATTCCAAATCAAGATCACCTTTTTGACTTAATATACTTTTAATTGTTTGTTCTAGATATTTATCAGTATTAAAGTTTGTAGTTATTATTGATATTTTCATATGTGGTTTGTTTTGAATTAATTATCAATTAACTCTATCATAAAATAGTTGTAAATGTTAAACTCTTTTTTATGAAGAAAAATTATAAATTCATTATCTATTCATTGCTAGTCATTTTGCTAGTTGTTTTATTATCTGTTTTTAAAATAAATGGTTCTTCAGTAGAAATATTTAGAGGGGCAGTATTTGATACAGATGAGAGAGATCCAAACTCTCTATTTGGTAGACCACGAGCAATAAGAAGTGACCAGTATATGGTAACCCTACCAATGATCGCTTCACAAGATATAAACAATGAAGCTACTATAAATACAGATATGGGAGAGGGAACTAATTTAATAACTCAAAACATACCTTCTAGAAATATCTTCGCACTATTCAGACCAACATTTCTGACTTTCTACTTTATTGATGACACAGGTTTCTCATACTCTTTTCATTGGTGGGCAGAAATGGGTTTATTATTAATATCTACATATTTACTATTGTTACAATTAACTAAGAAAAATCTTTGGATATCTATTGGAGGTTCACTTCTATTTGTTATGACTCCATTTACCCAATGGTGGAATCAAACAAATATGATTACATGGATTTCATTTGGTGTACTATTCTTCCTCAAAATACTCAAAGAACAAGATTGGAAGATAAATATCCTCTATGGTTTAGGACTCTCCTATTCGATTGTAGCATTTGCACTTCTTCTTTATCCTGCTTTTCAAGTGCCTGTAACCTATATAGCACTTGGGATAGCCATAGGATATGTAATATCAGAATGGAAAGAGATTAAAGGTAATTTCAAACTATCCATACCCATCCTGGTCGCATCTGTTATCCTAGGAGGTTCTTTTGTCCTTCTTTTTATTAAAGAGTATAAAGATGTTATATCAATAATCTCTAATACTGTTTACCCTGGAGCAAGATTTATAACTGCAGGAGGAGGGGATAGAAATTTATTATTTAATGGATTTTACAATATCCTTCTACAAAGAGACTCAAATACAGCTCCATTTGGAAATCAAAGTGAATCATCTAACTTCTTTTTACTATTCCCTCCTTTAATAATATGGGTGATATATAAAAATATAGATTTGTTTAAAAAGAAAAAGAAACTTGATTGGATTGCTATCTGTATATCTTTAGTCCTTATATTCTTTACTGCACACTACTTTCTTCCCTTACCAAAGATTGTCTCAAAAATTTCCCTTATGTTTCTAATTCCTCATCAAAGACTACTAATTGGTTTTGGATATGGTAGCTATATATTAATGTTACACATACTTTCTAAAGAAGATTTCTACAAACCAAACAAATCTATTATAGATATAATATTAATTTCTCTACTATCACTATCTTTTGGAGTCTTAATATACTTCGTAGGCAAAAATCTCTATACAATCTCTCCAGCTTTCTTTAATTTTCCAGAAATAGTATCATCAGAGGTAAAAATAATTGGAGCGTCTCTCTTTATAACACTTCTTATCTTCCTACTACTCAAAAGTCAGAAGAAGTTATTCTTAATCGTTTTACTATCTTTTGCTTTTATCTCAACTGGATACATCAATCCGATAAGAAGAGGGCTGGATGTATTAACAAACACTGAAATGGCACAATATATTAGAAAAACAAGTGAAAAGGATGATTCTAAATGGGTTGTTTTTGGAGACCATAAAATAGCTCAATATGCTCTTGCAAATAATGCAAATGTATTAAATGGTGTACATATATACCCCCAATTCGACATATGGAAAATATTAGATTCTCAGAGTCAGTATATAGATATATATAACAGATATGCACACATAGGGTTTGAAGAAAATACCGATAATAGACCATTAGTAGAACTAGTACAGCCTGATGCTTTAGTTGTAAACATCAGTCCTTGCGACCCAAAACTAAAAGAGTTAGGTGTTAAATATGTATTAACAAATACTGCATTAACAGATACATCTTGCCTAACAAAGCAAAAAGACTTTGCCCATATAACAATGTATGAAGTAAATCAATAATATTACTCCCTCCTTATCCTAAAATCCTCATGAGTATAGGATAGATTCGGATTATAAAACGGATCATTACCACCCATTTCAAATATATACTGTGACCATTTCTTCTTTAACTTCTCTGCATTAACTGTATCCTTCTCTAACTTCTCCTTGTTCTTACTATCAAATCTAGTAATAGACTCATAATGTATTAATTCCGCATATGGAGTATATACATTAAACAAACCTTTCTCATCATACAACCTAATACCAAAATCAACATCTTGATAAGCAGGATCAAACTGTTCATCAAAACCTCCCATATCTAAAAACAACTTTCTTCTTACCATCATACAAGCACCTGTAACTGCTAAATAGTTTCTAACATTAACAACACAACCTTCATAACCAAATACATCTCCTTCTAACAACCTATGAGAATGTGCAGCTGCTCCTCCAGCACCTACAATAACACCTGCATGTTGAATCTTACCATCAGGATAGTAAAGCTTAGCCCCTACACTACCAACCTCTGGTAGTTGAGCCCACTCCAACATACTCTCCAACCAGCCATCATTAAGAACCTTAATGTCATTATTAAGTACCAACATATATTCTCCATCTACCTGATTAGCAGCCCAGTTATACAACTTACCAAAATGAAATGGTTTGTCATATTCTAAAACCTTAACACCTTTCTCTTTAATCTCTTCAAAATACTCCTTTGTCTCTTCCTCCTCACTCCTGTTATCAACTATCACTATTTCATAATTATCATATTTTGTATGTTCCCAAATACTCTCAATTGCTCTTTTTAAGTAATCCACCTTATCCTTAGTTGGTATTACAATACTAACCTTAGGATTACCGATAATATCAAACTTAACCCTCCAAGAACCTTCAAAAGGACCTTCTAATACCTCACCTTTTAATTTTCTTCGCTCAAGATACCTCTCTAGTACTGCTTTCTGATTTTCATACGCCCAACTCTTAGCACCACTACCTGCCAAAGCAGTAGAACCAGGATACACTCTCCAGTGGTAAAGTATCTTAGGAATATGTAGTACCTTCCAATTACCTCTTGTAACATACCTCATTACTAAATCCCAATCCTGTGCACCCTCAGTACCCTTAATAAGTCCTCCTAACTTCTCTACTACATCCCTACGGTAACAAGTTACATGGGTTGTATACATCTGGGAAGTAAGTGTATGTGGAGACCAATCAGGCCAGAAAGAAGGATTAAATCTCTTACCATTCTCATCAATCTTATCAAAATCACTATACATAAATTCTACTTCAGGATGTTTTTTAATACCCTTAGCTAACTCTAATAAACAATTCTTAGATATCTCATCATCACAATCCATAAAGACAACATACTCCCCAGTAGCCAAACTCAAAGCATTATTACTATTCTCAATTATATTTATTCCTTCAACATCAATTGTAGAAAACTTAACCTTTTTACCATACTTCTTAGCAAAATTCTTAAGAAACTCTCTAGTCTCCTTAACATTCTTAGTAGAACCATCGGATATACATATCTCCCAATTCTCATACACCTGTGAAGTAATTGAATCCAAAGCAGCTTGTAACATCTCTTCGGACTTATTCCACACAGGAAATATTATTGAAAACTTAGGATTAACTTTAAGTTTCTTCAAATCACTCTCTATTGATTCTTCATTGAGATACCTACTCTCTACATTCTCCATCCATTCCCCATATGATATTCTCATTAACTTAGAACCATCTCCACCTGTTATGACAAATCTCCAAATCTTTTTTAATATTCTCTTGAAGGTATTTAAGATGCCGTTCTTCTTGAAAGAGGTAATTAGTTGTTTGAAATATATTGGCATTCTACTAAATATTCTTTGAAACAGTTCAACTATCTTCATATATTTACTAGTAAGTTATTCTTCTAAAAGGAAGTCTATAATATTCTTAAACTTAATACCATTCTCTGACATTACAAAATTCACATCCATTGAAAGGATTACTTTTTCATAATGATCTTTAATACTTTGTAATGCAGATAACTCTCTCTCTTTAACACTTTTATCCAACAGTGATTCTGTAACTTGGAAATATATTTTCTCATCAGGTTTAGTTGCAACAAAATCAACTTCTTTACTACCAACTTTACCTATGGAAACTTTATATCCTCTTCTAAGAAGTTCTAGATATACTACATTTTCTAATATATGACCTCTATCTACATCTCTGTATCCCAACAACATATTCCTTATACCAGTATCTACTATGTAATATTTTTGTAATGTTTTTAAGTATTCTTTTCCTTTAATATCATAACGAGAGACAGGATAGAAAATGAAAGCTTTTTCTAATGCTGATATGTAACTAAGAACAGTAGAGTGTCCAGTCCCCTTCTTTTCATCTTCAACATATTCTTTGTTACTAGAAAGATAGTTGGATATATTCCTAGCTGAAATGAAACTACCTATGTTATCAGCAAGGTACAAAACTATATTTCTAAGAAGCTTCTCATTTCCAAAGTTATTCCTCTCTATTACATCCTTTAACATGGCAGTTGAATATATACCCTCCAACATTGTATATGTTCCAACTTCATTAAACTCATATTCACTAACTGCAGGCATACCACCATACTTTAGAAAAAGATCAAAATTCTCATGACTACTCTCTAGATTATTAAAATCTAAGAACTCCTTGTATGACAGTGGTAACATTTTTATCTCTACATACCTTCCAGAAAGAAATGTAGAAAGCTCTGATGAGAGTAGATATGCATTAGAACCAGTTATGTAAATATCTACATCTGAATCTATATTCAAAGAGTTTACAGCCTTTTCCCAATTTTTCACTACCTGTATTTCATCAAGAAGAAGGTAGACTGTTCCTTTTGTTTTCTTTATTCTTTCTTTAATGTAATCATACAAATCCGTACTATCTACAATATTTCTAAATTCTTCTAATTCAAAGTTTATTTGAACTATATTCTTTGTACTTACATTACATTCTTTTAGTAAATATTCTTTAAAAAGTTCTAACAATGCTGATTTACCACATCTTCTAACACCAGTTATTACCTTTATCTGGCTTTTATCTTTAAATACTATTAGTTTTTTAAGATATTCATCTCTATTTTTCATACTGAATTATACAAAAAAATGAAAAACATATCAACAGTTTGGCATACACACAAGCCAAACTCTCCATTTTTGCACACTTTGGCTTACACACAAGCCAAACTCTTAAAATGTAGCACTATACCTATCAACCATATCATTAGGCTCCCCTATCTCATATGTCTTGTCTTCCTTCAACCAAAGCACCCTATCGGAATACTTCCTTACACTATCCAATCCATGAGATACAAACAGTATTGTCTTCTTACCAACAATATCATCAAAATATGCAAAACATTTCTTCTGAAACTCTCCATCACCTACTGCCAATACCTCATCAAGAACTAAGATATCTGACTTAACTCTAATCGCAATAGAGAAAGCTAATCTAACCTGCATACCAGATGAAAACTTTTTAATGGAAAGGTCTTCAAACTCCTTGAGTTCAGCAAAATCAAAGATATCATCAACACTTTCATTAATTTCCTTCTCAGTAAGACCAAGAATTGTACCATTAAGATATACATTCTCCTTTGCACTAAGGTCAGGATTAAAACCAACTCCTAACTCTAAAAAAGGAACTAGTTTACCATTAACATCTATCTTACCACCATCAGGAATGTAGATACCTGATATTAACTTTAACAGTGTAGACTTACCTGCACCATTAGGACCAATTACACTAAAGAACTCTCCCTTTTTAACATCAAAAGAGAGATCTTTAAGAGCAACAAAGTCAATCATCTTTTTCTTGGCAAAAGGATTTACAAACCTCTCTTGCAAAGTCGTAGGAGAACCATGTTCTGGTATCCTAAACTTCTTTGTTAAATTTTCTACTTTAATTGCGATATTATCTTCCATATCTTTAAAAATGTTCAGCTACTTTTTTAATATGTTTGTTGAAATATATTTTCCCTAGAATAATTAAAACAAGTGAACTAAGAAGAGCTAAAAGGACAAACTTTGAATCTGTAATTTCTCCAAATATTAAAGCTTCTCTAACAGCTTTAACAAATCTTGCAACAGGATTGTAGTAAACAATGAATCTGTAGTTCTCTGGAATCATCTCGACTGGAAAGAACACTGCACTAGCATAGAAGAGAAGTTGCAAAACTAACTCCATGATATGTTGTAAGTCTCTTACATGAACTAGCCAGATACTTGTAAAGAAAGAGATACCGTAAAGAGAGAGGAACATAGTAAGACCAATGAAGAGAATATATGCAAGACCTATTAGAGTTATATTAATCTTTAATATCAAAGCTACCGCTAGTACAATTAAAAGGTTGATTGAGAAGTTAATCAGTGCCATACTCAGAGAACTAGCAACTACAACATCTCTTTTGAAGTTAATTTTAACAATCAACTGAGCTCTCTCCATTATTGACCCCATACCCCAAATCATACCTTCATTGAAAAATGTATATACAATTAATCCTGAAAGAAGATAGACGGCATATTGTTGAGATGTAAGACCTGCAGATGCTGATGACATATGTGAAAAAATCATGAATAGAATGAGGAACATAAAAAATGGCTTGAGAAGAACCCAAAGGAAACCCAATATTGAGCCTTTGTATCTCATCTTGAAAGTTGTTTTTACAAATTGTTTGTAAAGGTCTAAATCATTTTTGTTCATTATTTCTTCTGTAAAAATTCTTTTAATGTTATTCTCCTAGAGTATATCATTTTCCACATTAACCAGTTAAAAAGATACCAGATTGTCTCCCATATTGCCACCCATATCCCTTTTCTACTCTGTATACTTCTAAATCTGTTTTGCATATTCATTATGTTTCTTTTCCTCATACCTAAACTCTTAGAAGATGCCATATGGTCATGGTAAACCTCTGATGTTCCAACATAGTATAGTTTGTATCCTAAATCCCTAATTCTTAGTGACAGGTCAATATCTTCGTAATACAAGAACATATTTGGATTAAAACCTCCTACTTTTTCAAATACTTCTCTTTTAACTAAGAATGCTCCACCCATGAGAGCATCTATTTCCTCTACTACACTGTATTTAGAATTATCTTCTTCTTTGTCGTATCTATCATATGCCATACAGTGCCTATCAACATATATCCCTGCAGAGTTAATTACTCTCTTCTCACTTCCAACCTTTTCTTTAGAATACAAAACCTTTGGGCCCACTGCTCCTACATTCTCTTTGTGCAACTCTTTAACCAAGTTATCCAAAAACCCCTTAGGAACAGACACATCATTATTTAGGAAGAGGTATGCATCATAGTTAGGGTATTCTTTAACACCCAAGTTATTACCCCTCCCAAAGCCAAGATTTTCCTTACTCTCTACTATCTTTACAGAAGGAAATTCTTTTTCAAGATATTCAATACTACCATCAACAGATGCATTATCTACAACTACAATATCAAAATCTCCATATCCATTATCTACAACAGATTGAAGATTCTTCTGCAAAAGATGCTTTCCGTTGTAATTTACTATGACTATTAATATTTTCATTCACTAATTATACCCCAATTACTTACCAAAACAACTAAAAACTGTTACAATTAAATATATCTAATTTAATTAATATATATATGAAGAGATTTCTTACAATATTACTCTCTCCAATCTTGGCACTACTCATATTAGGAATTGCACTACCCCAAAGAAGTGAGGCTGCACAATTCCTTTTTGACAAAGGAAACATTGAGGAAGATGCAATCATCAATGACAATCTATATGTCTTCAATGATACAATTGATGTTAAAGGAGTAGTAAGAGGAGATTTAATCGTTTTTGGTAACGATATATCAATCAAAGCCGCCATTACAGGTGATGCATATATCTTTGGTAATAGCATAACGGTTGATGAGCAAACAAGGATAGATGGTAATCTAACCATCTTCGGATACAATACGAATGTAAAGGGTATTGTATCAGGAAATACCACCGTATTTGCATATACTCACAAAAATGCATCTAGTACAACAAAAGATTTATCTGTGTTCGCATACTCCAATCTCCTTACAGGTAATGTTGGAGATGATGCCAGGATATTTGCAGGTACTTCTGCAATTGATTCTAATATTGGTGGTGAGTTAATTATTAATGCAGGTCAATCAGAAGTAAATGAAGATAAAATTGGCAAGAAGATATATACAGAGAAAGAGATTAATGCCATTGCAAAAGAACAAGGCGTGGAGTTAGAAAAGGTAGAAGAGAAAAGTCCTAAGTTAAGAACACTATGGACAAGATTCTCTACTGCTTTGATAGGGTTTACTGGTATGTTCATAGTTGGAGCTGTTTTAATTTTCATGGCACCAGTAAAAAGTTTAGATATTACAAAAAAGATTGCAGGCTCTTCAAAAGACTTTTTGATTAGTCTTGCTGTTGGAGTAGGTATTCTTTTCTTAGCTTGGATTCCTTTAATCCTCATCTTTACGACCATTATTGGGATTCCTTTAGCCATACTACTATTAGGATTCCTCCTCTTTGGGTTAATATTTGGAAAAGTATGGGTAAACTTAACTATTGGTAATGAGATTCTAAAAGTAGCAAAGAGTAAGACTAACAGTCCATACCTTTCACTACTCGTTGGTGGTGGTGTAAGTGCAATAGTTGGGATGATTCCTGTTATCTCTGGATTCTACTCCTTCCTAGCAATATCTACAGCTCTTGGAGCAATGGTAAGAATGAAGTGGGATAAATTTCAGGTAAAGAAGATAGGAACAAAGTAAAAGACAATAGCTATTTATTGCAAAAAGGGAGGCATACACCTCCCTTTCTCTTTACCACTCAATCCAGAATTACTCAGCAGTTCTTCTACAAGTTCCATCTCCATTTCCACCTCTTCTCTGACCATTACCACCTCTCTGTCCATTTCCCAAACCCAATTCCTGTCTAAGAGCATTAGCTTCAGCAGTTTTCCCTGCTTTACCTAACTGGTATGCCTCTGCAAATTTATTAAACTCTTCTTCGTTCTCAACCTTTCTAAGCACTCCCAGTTCTCTTCCATCCTCAGTCATTAAGGCCTTCCAACCATCATAATCTTTCTCTTCCATAACCTTTTGCATTTTTGCTTCCCTTTCTTCTGTATGATTAGGACCAACTTTTGTATAATCCCCTCTGTATGCAGAAGCTTGCGCAAGACCGAATATTGCTAAACCAACAACTGCTAATCCTGCAACTGTTAAGACTTTCTTATTCATATTATTAAGAATAACAAATTAAATAGTGATTGAGATCTCTACTATGTATTACACATTTGAGATTAGTTTTCTTGCATTCTTCTCATCCCCCTACCCATCCAGGGTCTGATTTCTTCCGCTATAAAAATATTTCCATCATCTTTTCTCTTTCCCAATATTTTTACATACTCACCAATATCTAACAAAACTCTTCCCTTTACAACCGTTCCCTCATACCCTATCTCCCATACCTTACCACTTAAGTCTTTTAGTACAAAAATCTTCTCTTCAGAATTAATACTGACAATACTTCCTGCAAGAAACCCTGCATTCGGTCTACTCCACATAGCATTTCTCCTATCCATCGTATGTTCATAGTATGGAATATTCCTTCTAAAGATATTATTAAGTCCTTCTGCCAATCCAGAAGAGTACAAAATGAAGCCAAAGAGAACAGATATGACTGTACTAAGAAGTAATATCCTAGTTGCATTAAATCTGTATCCTTCTTCTGTATTTTTGAAATAGTAGAAGGAAACAAAAAGGAAAAAGAGCGTAAGAAGAATCCATACTATTGGGAAAGCAAATACTATCCACTCAAAAATATTATTTGCTAACTTAACATCCAAAATCATATCGTTATTCTTAAGAAGATAGATTATTATCCCAAAACCTATCGAGCCAAAAACAATGTTTACAACTGAAAGAATCCTTAAGAAAGAATCCTTAAGTAGAAACTGCCACTTAGGTATTGGCTTTATCTCTTTCTTCTTTATCTTTTCAATGACATTCTTACTAATCTTTCCCATGTTTTTCTAAAAGATTTTTTAATTTAATTTTTCCTCTGCTAATTAAAGACCCTACTGTACCAGAAGGAATGTGTAGTATCTCAGATATCTCATTGTAGTCTTTCTCCTCAAGATATTTAAGTATTAATACATCTTTATATTTCTTATCTAGTTTTGATATTGCAGAAAGTACCTCTTTCTTTTGTGAATCATCTATATTCTCTTTCTCAATGTCTATGTCTGATGATAGTGTTTCAAAGATATCACTATTTGGATTATTAGGTATGTTTTTCCTTAGATTTTTATTTTTTCTAAGAAAGTTTACAGCCTCATTATGTGTGATTCTATATATCCAGTTCGAGAATTTGTATTTGGGGTTATAGCTGTTGAGGTTTCTATATGCTTTTATGAAAACTTCTTGAAGTATATCTTCTGCATCTTGGTTGTTTATATACAGCATTCTTTTGATATATGCCAAAAGCTTCTGCTCATATCCTTCAACTATGTATTTATAGTTATCTATGTTGTCTAGTGTGGCTTGTACTACCTGCCAATCTGTTTTCTCTTTCATTAGAATAATTATATATCATACTAATAGTATTACGCTTTTTATTCCCTAATTATTGCAAAAAGGGAGGCATACACCTCCCTTTTTCATTACATATCTAATGGAGACTACTTCAAGAGCTCTTCGATAGCACTCTTAAATGTATCATATGGATATGCTCCTGCGATAAGTTTGCCAGTAACATTGCCATCCTTATCAATCTTTCCAACTACAAATCCTGGTGTACCACTAATTCCAGCTTTAGAACCCTCTGCCTTGTTAGCTTGGATATTATCCTTAAACTTAGCTGCTGCAACACACTCATCATATTTCTTACCATCAGCACCAACAGAGATTGCATTAGCTCTAACATCTGCAAGTGATGCTGCACCCATTGAACTCTTATGGAACTCTGCAAACTTCTCTCCACCTAACTGATCAAATACACATGTACCTGCAATTGCTGTGTCATATCCTAAACCAGAATCTCCTAATGGGAACTCTTTGAATACATAGAGAATCTTTCCAGTATCTACAAAGTTTGTCTTAAGATCTGGGAATGTCTGATCAGAGTGTCTCTTACAGTAACCACACTGATAGTCACTATACTCTACTACTGCAACTTTAGCTTTTTTCTTGTCTCCAATATATGGATCATCTCCTAAAGCGACAGTTACATCTGCTCCCTCTGGAGCCTGTGCTGAATCATCTACTGCTGGATTTGCTCCCTTAGAATCTGACACATCATTCTTGCTTGACCTGTTTGTCAAGAAGATTGTGAGAGCTATGATTACTCCTGCAACGACGATTGCAATTGGTACTGCGAAAGTATCTAGGTTGATTGTTACCTCCTTTACGACCTCTGCCTTCTTGGGGGTAGCTTTCTTACTAGCCTTCGCTGTTGTTTTCTTAGCTTTTGCCATATTATTAAATATATATTAGATTAAATATTAGTCACTAATTTGTTATTATATCCCATATGAGAGAAAATAGTAAAATGGAATATTCAGTTAGACAGAACAAATCTAAAAAAGGACTTACCATTGAAAGATTTTTAACATATCTAATATTTCTTTCCATTCTTTTCTTTTTTGGATATCTTCTCTTTTCTAAAATTTTCATTAAGGATTCTAAACCTGTTAATGAAGTAGAAGTAAAAGAGGAGAGTGTGGATGAAAAGAAGGAAGAGGTTAAAGAAATAGTTGTGAAGAGTGAGTTTAAGACAATAGATGGACAGAGTGCATATATTGCTTTTGATGAGAATGCGAAAGATGATGCTAAGTATCCAGTTGTGATATATAGTCATGGTTCAACGTATACTGTTTCGGATAATCCAAACAATCCACTAACTAAAGATCTAAATTACTATGCAGATATATTTGTTAAAAATGGATATATCTTTGCTGCTTCTAATCAACACGGTGATAACTGGGGAAAAGAACCAGCTATTGGAGATACGAAAAAATTAGTTGAAGAGTTAGAAAAGAGTTACAAGAGTAATGGAGAGATATATCTTCTTGGTTTTAGTATGGGTGGTTTAGTTACAATGAACTTTGCAGAGAAATACCCAGAGAATATTAAAAAGATTGCACTACTTGCCCCTACTTCATATGTAAATACATGGAATGCTACTAGAGTTGAGAGGATAAAGGAGATTCCGATAAAGATATGGCATGGAGACAAGGATGTGAATGTTCCGTATTCGATGAGTACTAATTTAATTAAAAAGTTCAGTTCATTAGGCAAAGAAATTGAGTTTATTACAGTAGAAAGTGCTGGTCATTTTGATATTGATACAGAATATACAGATGCTATTGTAGAGTTTTACAAATCTCAGTAAACTCCTCCTCTGTTAGTTTCTTTCTAATATGTCCCTCTTTGGGAACAGGTGTGTCTTCATATACTGGCTTTATATGTATATGGAAGTGAAAGACACTCTGTCCTGCTTTAACTCCATTATTTTGCATTATGATAATGCCTTCTGGTTTCAATCTGTCTTTAATTTTCTGTGCTTCCTCTTTTACAACAGATGTGATTTTAATTAACAACTCTTCTGGTATATCATGAATGTTTTCATAATGTTCCTTGGGCAGTACAAGAACATGTCCCTTACTTAGGGGATTTGCATCAAGAATGACTAGAACATCATCGGTTTCTCTAACTCTGTATGAAGGTATCTCTCCTCTTACAATTTTACAAAATATACAATCATTCATTATTCTTCTGTTTCAATTGCTGTTGTTGGACAACCTGCTTGTGCTTGTTCTGCTTTTTCAGCCACAGTAGCATCCCCTATCTGAGCATTTTGATACTCTGCTTTTACATCTACACTTCCATCATCTTTCATTTCAAATACTTCTGGACAGATAGCTACACATGATCCACACATTACACATACTTCTTTGTTAATTTTTGCTTTCATTTGTAAATATTTTTATTTTATATATTTAACCCTATTCATCTTACAACTATTTACGATTTTTTCAAACCAAATTTTTTGTACATATCATTTGTTTTAGTATCTACAATATCTTCTGTTTGATTTGTATATACAGGCAAGGTAAAAGAGAAAGTTGTACCTTTACCTAAGTCACTCTTAACCCATATCTTTCCACCCATCTGTTCTACAAGAGCGAAGACAACATAGAGGCCCAAACCTGTACCACCTGGTCGAACAATGTCAAACTTATCCTTCCCTTTAATGTAGTTACCTACTCTATGGAATTTGGTGCCTAGTTTTGGTATTTCCTCATCAGGAATACCCATTCCACTATCAATGACATTAACTTGTACATGGTCTGGTGTGTGACTTGTTTGGATAATTACAGATCCTTCTTCTGTATATTTAATTGCATTGTTAAGAAGGTTATCCATAATCTCTGTAACCCTTACTTTGTCTGCAAAAATATCTGGCATATCTTCATCAATATCTTGCATAACCTTGAGTTTCTTGTTCTCAGCTTCGTATGCGTATGTATGAACGACATTCTCTATTATTTCCTTAAGAGATATTCTTTCTCTATGAAGTTCAACTTTCTCACCTTCTAATTTTGCACTTGTCAAAAGAGCATTAATTAATCTGATTTCATTCTCAATACTGTTCTTTACCCTATCTAAATACTTTTTATATTCCTTAGGATTTGTTTCTATATATTTTTTCATTAAATCTATATTTAACTTGGCAATGGTGATAGGTGTTCTTAGTTCATGCCCCATGATATCTATCATGTCTCTTTCTTTTCTTCTAGCCTCTTCTAGTTCTAGAACTTTTTGTTGTAGTTCCTTGGTTTGTTCATCTACCTCTTTTTGCAGATTACGATTAAGATTATCGACCTGTTCATAAAGTGTTGCCCTAGCAAGTGAAGCTCCTGTGATAGAAGATAAAGATTCTAAGAATGATATTTCATCATGTATATACATCGTACTACTTAAATCTCTTTTTCCCAAAACAAAGATACCCAACACCTGATTCGTATAATAAATTGGGATTAAAAGATACAAGTCATTCTTTTCCAAAGTATGAATAAAATCTAATGTTTTCTTATCATAAGAGTCTGTTGCTACCTTAAAAGACCCAACTAAAGAACCCAATGCTAAATTTGTTTCCTTCTTAAAGGGTGCTTTTGTGACACTCTCCCAAACGATATCTAAATCAAAAACTTTATTGCCCTTATATTGCTTGTTGATAATAGAATCTCCCCTGTCTAGCATTACAGAAAAATACAAAGGATTGATTGTTTCAAATATGATATCTGAGACCTCTTTAAGTATCTCCTCTTCTGTTACCATATTACCAAGATTGCTATTAAATCTCTCTATATACTTACTTGCTTCAAAGCCTAAGTTTACTATTCTAGAAGAAATATTCTTCTGCAATAAATATTCATATTTCTGATAGAGAAGGACAATTAAGACAGCAGAGAAGAAACCAAATACCATAGCCTGTGTACTAAATACACTATCAAAGAAGATTTCATGAATCCTTAAAAACAGAACAAATGCAAAATAGAAAAATAGCGAACTACCCAAAACATTAATCACTTTCCCTGCCAATAATCTCATATTGAATAACTGGTATCTCAATATTCCTATGAAAGTAACACCAAGAAAAATTATGGTAAATTGTGGCCCTACCCATATCAGTTTGTAATTTCCCAAAAGAGGAAGAAGTAGATTGAAAACACCTCCAAGGATTCCAGCTAAAAGCAGTCCTGCAAAGATTAGTGTCAACTGCTTCTTCTCTATTCCTCTAGACTTAAAAATAAAAACTAGGTTTACTATTAATGCTGTTAGGAAATAGATTACAAAAATAGATCCGTAGATTATATGCCCTGGCCTATACAATATTGCAGTATTACCACTCGCCTCAATACTTACCCCTCTTATCAACAATTCGTTAGAAAAAACTGTAACAAGAGAAATTAGAAGTATCGGCAGATGAAGAAGAAACCCTTGAACAAAAGACACCTTTTTATTCCAAGATATAGATAGAATAAAAAGAAGAACAAAATATGCAATATAGATTGATGCTACATAGTGAAATTTAGCCCAAAACAAAGCAAGACTCGGTTCTCTGGTATATAGAAAACCTGCCAACCCAATGCCCCACATACCTACTGCTAGAACACTGTAAGCAAACAACCGAACAGACTGCGACTCCTTAACAGAACCCCATGCATATATCCCGAAAAATACATTAACTACACCTATTAATATTAAAGCATAGGCATAATTAGCCATTTTACTATTTCTTCAAAATTAAAGTTGCATATGTTTTATTTGGTGTAACAAAAACACCATTAACTCTTGAAAAACACTTCTTAACAAGTGGTAAGGCTAGATCCAAATCATGAGCAAAGAGTTTCTTAAACTTTATCGCATCAAATATTTTCTGCTGTGGATTGTCTATCAACATTGTAAGAACAAATACATCTTTATCATCAATGCCTTCAGAAACCCTTTGCAATAAAGCTTCCCTTTCTCTTTCTGACAAATATTCCCAAAAACCTGTACACTCTACAATTGCAGATTCCCCATCACCATTAAGAATATCTATCCCATTTTTTAATATATCTCTTTGCATAAATTGTAGCGACAATCCTCTATTCAACTTCGTATTAATATTGATTAATGTCCTTTCTGCCTTCACATTTGCTTTATCTGATCTGTCAACATTTACCACTACCATACCCTCTTTTCCAGATTGGTATATACCTTCAATAGGAAGAAGACAACTACCTCCTGCAATAGATAAAATCCTATCCGCATTAGTTTGATTAATAGCTTTTGCTAACAAATCAGACACTATTACTCGTCTTTGAAGAGAACCAATTGCTATATCTAGATTATCTAGAACTTCTCTTGCCCTATTTCCAACACCTATTCTATAAATAACATCCATTGTACCGTGAGATAACCCTGTAGATATTCCATTAGCAATTAAATTAACTAAAGAGGTATCTGTTCCAGCAACTTTTAACAACTTAAATATCCTTTCTAGTTTTCCATCATCTTCATGTATTTTTTCTAAACCTTCAAGATATTTAGTGTTAGGATGTAGTGGAAATTCTACAGCACTAGATGTGTAAACTGGAGTGTTATCAATAGAATCTATCTTTTGATATTTAAGATTTCTCGGAAATAGCTGAGGTTCATGTAGTTCAATTGAATCTACAACAGGAACTTCTTGTAGCTCCTTTTCTCCTTTTATCTCTGTATTCATTTCACCTTCCATGTTAGATTACGATTAAGTTAGCTAGTTAGTTATATATCTCACAAAAGAGAATCAATATATCTACACTACATATACAACAAATACCTATACAATATCCCAGATTAATGGAAAAAACAAATCTTTTTTTTGGAAAAACTCTTAACCTTTAATAACGAGTACTAATAAAGGAATTAAGAATAACAGGAAGTAAGCTAATACATATTTATTACTTGTCTTTTCTTTACAATTCATATTCTAAAGTATTTAAGTAAACCGATATCATTCTACATACTTTTTCTATCTTGTCAACAAATCGGGGTGACTCGACTTGAACGAGCGACCTCTTGTACCCCATACAAGCGTTCTAGCCATCTGAACTACACCCCGGTACCCCCATTATACCAAACTTAAATAAATATTTAATCCTTAGTTCATTTTTAGATACTAAAATATATAAGTAGATAATATTGACTAATGTTTCCATATATGACACAATACATAAAGAAAGAAATATATGCTCTCGATAATGCAAAAGATGAACTTGCATCCTTACCAAAGAATGTACAGAAAGAATTTGGTGAACTAATAAATGAGATAAAAGAATATGGGTATTTAGAGTACCCAGAAGGGAAAAAGTTAAGTGGTTATGATCTGTTTGAAATGAGAATCATAGATGAAAGTATTTACAGAGGTATATACTGTTACTCTGGTGATGCTGTAATAATTCTAAGTTTCTTTAAAAAGAAAACCCAAAAGACACCTTTAAGAGAAATACAGAAAGCGTTAAAAAGAAAAAATAACTTAATATTTTAAAATTATGAAAAAGGCTAAACTAATTCCTTGGAGGGAAGTAGAAAAAAAACTATTTACCCCAGAGGAGATAGAAGAGATAAATAGAAGAGTTGAAAACAAACTAGCTCTAAGAGCCTTAAGAGATGCACGAAAGGAGCTAGGTATTACACAAGATGCACTATCAATTAAATCTGGAATACCAAGAACCACTATTAGCAAGATAGAGAATGGGAAAAGAAACACATCCATATACAAGCTTGTACAGATAGCTAATGCTCTAGGAAAAGACCTACAAATATCATTTGTAGACAAAGAAACTAGAGTAGAGTAACAATCTCTCCTTTATATACCTAATTATTTTAATACTTACTATTTTATTTCAAGAATAACTTGGTTAGGACTTAGGCTTGCACTAAGCTTAAACTCTGCCCCATCCTTTACATAGAAGGTATATACTGACTTCTCACCATTCCTTCCAGTATTTAATGCCATACCCAGAGGTAATGAAATACCTTCACACGCTTTCACAGCTCTATCTATCTTCAAGCTATCAAATGTTAATACCACCTTCTCAGTTCCATCATATTTAGCATTTACAGTTGGGATTGGATTATCTCCACTTGCAGAAACATCAAAGGTAAACTTTAACACACCACCAGCTGTACTGTATGCATATGAGTTTATAGAAGCACCTTTATCAGCACCTACACCTGTAATAGATTGGTCATCTTTTGAGAACTCACTACTTCCTAAATTACCTTCAATCTCTTTCTCACCTGGATATTTGACATACAGAAGAACTTTCCATGTATCATCTTCACTACCAGATGTTGAATCCAACTTAAAGACCGTACTCTGAGAGAGCCCAATGTCATAGAAGCTTTTCTCTTGAGATCCTGAAACATTACGATACAATCTTAATATTCCATCTTTGTTAATACTTCTCTCACCTTGATATGGAATCCCACTGTTATCTTTCTCTATATTGAAAAGCTCTACCTTAATCACATTTGCATTGGCATCATACCTTGCCACTACTTTCGGCTCACTTGGACCTTCCAAATTAAATACAAATTCATGATATCCACCTTTTGAACTATCTGTAATACTCTTTAGAGTAAACTTATCATCCTCTACAAATGTACCTACCTCTTGCTTGTTTGATGAAAAACTTGAGTAATCACCTGTATCTGGTTTCTTTACTTCCTCCTTTTCCTTAACTTGCTTGTCCTCTTTTACTTTCTCTGGCTTCTCACCCTCTTGTACTTGTGTTGTATCTGTAGTCTTTCCTTCTTCCGCTTTGTTTCTTGAAATAATATACGCAACTAACCCTCCAATTACTGCAAGGATTAAAATGAAATATATTACTGATTTTTTCATATATTTTTCATTAATATCTTAATACTTTATCCTAGCACAGTAATGGTGATATTGAAATAGCTAATATTTGTGGTAGGATTTAGTATGGCAGAAGTAATAGAAATTGCAGATGGGAAAGAAACTACTACAAAAGAAAAGAGTGTTGAGGCTACGAAAAAGACAGAAGCCCCAACCGAAGACAAAAAGAAGTTTAACCCAAAGAGTTTAATCTTTCCTCTAGTTGTAATATTATCCATTATAGGAATTGCTGCTTTCTACTACTTTGCAATATACAAGTTAAGACCCACTCCACCATCAGAGGTTGTATTATTCGATAAAAACTACATCACCTCCAATTCCAGAATTAATTCTTTTGCAAGAGACCTTCCTCTACTCTCGGAACCCCAAGAACCACGAACAGAAGAGAGCCCACTAAATGGACTCCTTTTTACCAAAAAAGAGATGGATGAAATGAAAAAAAGAAGACCTGTTGCAGTAATGACAAACAATCATGTACAAGCTCGACCTGCTTCAGGGTTAAATAGTGCTGATATCGTCTATGAGGCAAATGCCGAAGGTGGGATTACTCGTAATATGGCAATATATTGGAGTAGTGCACCAGATAAAGTTGGGCCAATTAGGAGTCTTAGACAATACTACCTTGAGTGGGCTAGCGAGTATGACCCTTTACTAATTCGTGATGGATGTGCAGAAAGTACCGACCCTAAAGCAAATGCTTGTGGCAATATACGTTCATATGCCATTAAGGATATTTCTACAATCGGTGCGTGGAGATGGAATGATGGAAGAAGAGTTGCTCCACATAATGAATATAGTTCGGTGAGAAATGCTTGGGAGTATGCAAAGAGAATGGATTGGGATAACTTTCCTAGCAGTATTCAGAGTTTAGAGTTCAAAAATGATGCTGATATGAAAGATAGAGGAGAAAAGAGTGTTACAAAGGTCGTTTTCCATATGCGATTAAACAATGGTGGAACATATGATGCGATATGGACATATGATCAAGCAACAAACACATATTTTAGAAAGGTCGGTGGTAAAAATGATATTGATCAGGAAACAAATACTCAGATAACTGCAAAGAACGTTGTGATACAAAAAGTTCAGATGTCTAGTGCTTCTGATGGAACAGCTAGAGTTGTCATGCCAACTGTTGGTGAGGGTGAAGCTATAATACTGCAGGATGGAAAAATTATTAATGGACGATGGAAAAAGGCTTCAAAAAATGACAGAACTAAGTTCTATGACAACAGTGGGAAGGCTATAAAATTTAATCGTGGAAGAATTTGGATATCTGCATTGCCCCAAGCAGGTGGAAAATTTGATATAATAGAGGAATAATATTAGAGAAGTTGGGTTTAGATGTTAAAACACCTGTTTATTTCAAAAGTTAGAATCAGCATTTTAGATGTATATATGTCTAATTTAGATGCAGCCCATCATGTTAGAGGCCTTGTAAGAATTCTTAATGAAGAGATTAATGCAGTTCGCAGAGAGTTAATGAATTTGGAGAAAGCTGGAATACTTAAATCTCGAAAAGAGGGAAACAGGGTTGTATATAGAGTAAATAAAGAATGCCCTATCATCTATGAATTGAGAGCTATGTTCTACAAAGAATCTGAGAAGGGTAAAAAGATTTTAGAGATTGCAAAAAATATAGAGGGTGTGGAAGTTGTTGTGCTTACAGATAGCTTCATTAAAAAGAAATATGAGCACGATACTGATGTGGATTTCCTTTTTATCGGTACAATGAAAGTTAAAGATTTAACAAATGCAGTAAGCTTACTTGAGAAAGATATGGAGAAAGAAATTAGATTTAGTGCTATTACTAAGGAAGATTTTGATTTTGCAAGAAAGAAAAAAGAACCATTCTTGATGAATATACTGGAAAACGATAAAATCGTACTCTTTGGACAGATATCTGACTTACTATAATTATGAAAATTAAATTCAACTTCAATATTAACTTTAAGAAGACATTTAGGTATGTGGCACTAGTGATAGTTACCGCCCTACTTATCTCAACAACATTAATAGCTCTGCCATTAATAGAGAAAGTATCAGAGAAATTAACATTTAATCTTAACAGTAAAGACTCTCAATATTGGTCTAAAGAATATTTTGTAAGAGTTGAGAGTAAAGATGAAAAAGAGATTAAAAAAATCAAAGAAGTCTTTTACAGAAGATTAAGAGGTTTTGGTGTAGAGAACTCCACTATTTTTGTTGAAGGGAATGATGAAGAGAGTACAAAATTACGAGTGGTAGTAAATACAACTAAGAATGAAGAAAACGTAGCGCAGTTAATTGCAAATAGATTTAATTACAAAATTGTTACAAGAAAAGCTGATGTTGATTTTACAGATGAGGAGAATCCTCTTCTTGTAATAATGGGAGAAAACTATGATAAAACAGAATGGGATCAATCCGCATTCAGAGAAGTATATATCCCAAAACAGAAGTTAAGGTCAAGTGATGGAAGTTACAGATACTTTGCAATATTCAAACAATGGCCAAACAAAAGTGCAAAATTAAATGAATTTCTTAAAGCAAGACAAGGAGAGACTATTGGTGTTGAAATAGATGAATTTGTAACACCTTATCAAGTTCCAATATTCCAGGAAGGCTCAAACAAACCAGAATCAATAACTATTGGTATAAATGCAGATGATGAAGAAGGTGCGAAGGTAGTTAGATTGTTGTACAACTCTGGAAATATCCCTGCTTCATATATACTTGAATCTCAGAACAATCTTGAAGCACAGAATATAAAGGTTGATTACATAAAAGTAACAATTGGGTTTGCAATTTCATTAATTGCCGTTTATCTTTTCCTCTTCATATTTAAATATGATACTAAAGGGAATTTAATAAAATCACTTTTTGCAACAATTGTAACTTTAACTACATATCTTGCATATGTTAAGCTAACACAGACTCCTGTTGATACATTCCTTTTAACAATTTCTGCAATATTAACAAGCATTTTAATCAGAGCTCTTGTTAGTAACAGAGATTCTGAAATATATATTATCATTGGTGCTATTGCCATATTGATAACAATCAGCATACTTGGAACAGGCTTTATGGCGGTACTTGCAATTGAGATGATTGCACTAATTGCAATTTCAAAAGTATCTTTGTTGATAACAGATTGGTATTTAGATAATGTTAGACATTTGTAATATATGGAGATATTTAAATCAATATTAAATAATTGGAGTATCTATCAGCTACTATCTTTAGCAGGAATGTTTTTGTTCGTTTTTCTTTTCATTGTTTTTGCAACATGGTTCCTAAGTGGAAAGAAGAAGGAGTTTGTTAAACTTTCATCATTATCCTTACTCTCTGCAAGTGTATTAACAGTTCTCGTGTTCATTATCTTAAACATTGTATTTAATGAAAGTATTAGATATATCTTTCTTTTAACCCCTGTTGTCATTCTTGTTGTTGAGGTTGTTAGCTTAGGAATGATTTTAGGTTTCTTCACTTCACAAAAGATGCAGAAGGAAATGAAACCATATGTACTCAGGAAAGAGGTCTTAAAAGATTCATTACAACTTTCTGTTTTCATCATCCTCCTTATCATGGCATTCATTCTTTCCCTCTCTGGAATATATTTCACATTTGTTCTAACTACTTCAATTCTCTCCATTGCCACTATTTGGATAAACTACCTTTTAGTATCACTCATCTTTAAGAATGACTAAGAGACCTATCATTGTAATTGCTGGAACTACCGCATCAGGTAAATCTAACATTGCAATTAAGTTAGTAAAAAAGATTAACGGTGTAATTATCAACGCTGATTCAAGACAGATATACAAAGAAATCTCCATTGGGACAGCAAAGCCTACTCCAGATAGAATTGATAATGGTGTGTTCATAGTTGATGGAATTAAACATTACCTCTACTCATATATTTCAGTCACAGAAAAATACAATCTCTATCGATATCAAAAAGATGTATTTGCACTCTTAGAAAAACTTCCTAAAGATGTCATCCCCATATTAGTCGGCGGAACAGGACTCTACATAGACTCCGTTGTTTACAATTACAAACTAAAAGAGAAGAAAGAAGATATTAAAACAGATTTCGACTCATTAAATATTGAAAAATTACAAAAATTAATTGGAAAAGAAAAGTTAGAAAAACTTAATGAAAGTGACAGACAAAATCCACGTAGATTAGTTCATATTCTTAAAAATGGACTACCAAGTATTGCTAAAGGAAATTCATTAAATCATATATACTTCTTCCTTGATGTAAATCCAGAAGTAGTCAAGAAAAATATACAACTAAGGGTAGAGGAAATGATTAAAAATGGGTTAATAGAAGAAAATGAAATGATTAGAAAGAAGGGATTAAATAGATACCCTGCTCTAGATACAATCGGCTATCAAGAATTCGATGGATATTTTGAAAAAGAAAAGACTATTGATGAAGTGAAAGAAGAAATTATTACACATACAAACCAATATGCTAAAAGACAACGCACATGGTTTAGGAGAAACAAAAATGTAATCTATGCTAAAGATTTCAAAACAATCCTAGACTCCACTAATACTTACCTCAACAGTATATAGTCCATCTTCTGATTTAACTAAATCTATACTCTTAACCTCAAACTCTACCTTGTTTACTTTCAATTGCTTTGTTACAACATTAAGGTCTTTCACTATATTCATATACTCCTGAGTTGTTAAATCCTTATTCACTCTCCCTAAAGTCATGTGAGGAATGAAGTTAATATCCTCTTTTGCCCCAGTTATCTCTCTTAGTTGTAAATACAACTCTCTCATCTCATCACCACCCTCTAAAAGATCAAGATACAAAAGCTCCCTATACTTCCTAGAAATTCCTAACTTTACAGAATTGAATCTAACTTTGAATTTCCTAAATGCAAATTTCTTTAACTTCTGTTTGTAGAGAAAAACCTTAGGAAAAGACACCCTAGAACCTAGGAAGAGAACGGTCATATGATATGTCTTAGGATTACTCCATCTTACTTTAATATCAAATCCATCAAAGACTTCTTTTACACTTGTAGCAACATCCGATATCTTCTTCCTACTCTCATCATCTGGGAAGAAACCTAAAAACAGGCTCATGTTATTACTTTGTAATTTTAGCTACACCACCCATAAATGGTCTTAATACTTCTGGTACTGTAATACTTCCATCTTCATTCTGATATGTTTCAATTATACCAACCATCAATCTACTTGTTGCTAAACCAGAACCGTTCAAAGTATGCAAGAACTCTACCTTACCATCTGCTTTCTTGTACCTCATATTCCCTCTCCTTGCCTGATAATCTCTGGCATTAGAAACTGAACTGACTTCATAGTATTTGTCCATAGATGGGATATACACCTCAACATCATATGTCCTAGCCATACCGGCAGAGCAATCTCCTGCAGCCAACTTCACAACTCTGTAATGCAAGCCTAAGCCTGCAACTAACTCCTCTGCATTGTTTAGTAACTCCTCAAAACCCTCTTTTGATTTCTCAGCAGAGGTATATTGAAACATCTCAACCTTGTTAAACTGATGAACTCTGATTAAACCTTTCTCATTAGCTCTGTAACTTCCTGCCTCTCTTCTATAACAAGGGGTGTATGCAAAAAACTTCTTCGGCAAATCGCTCTCATTCAAGACATCTCCTCTGTAAATATTTGCAAGAACTGTCTCTGCAGTTGGGACTAAGCATAATCCATCCTGAACCCAATATACATCATCTTCAAACTTGGGAAGCTGTCCTGCTGTATATGCTGAATCTCTTGTAACAAGATTTGGTGGAATTATCATTTCGTAACCATTTCCTAAATGTGTTGAAATGAAATAGTTAATTAATGCCCACTCCATCTGTGCACCTAAACCTCTGTACATTGAGAAGTTGTTACCAGAGACTTTTGATGCTGTTTCAAAATCAAATATTCCTAACTCTGTGCCCAACTCCACATGGTCTCTAATTGCAAATGAAAATTCTGGTTTTCTTCCAACTTCCTTTACAACTTCGTTGCTCTCCTTCCCTCCAGATACAACATCTTCATCAGGAATATTGGGTAAAACTTCTAACTCTGATTTTAGCCTATCATCTGCTTCTCTTAACTTTACCTCAATTTCTTTTACCTCCTCTGACAACTCTTTGAGCTCCTTTATTAAATTCTTGAAAGCATCACTTCCTTTCTCTTCTTTAGCCATTCTTTCATTAAAACTATTCTGCTCTGCCCTTTTTGTGTCAAACTCTGTTTGTAGTTTCTTTTTGTCCTCGTAGAGGGATACTATTTCATCTAAATCAAAATCCTCTGAGTTCATTCTTTTGAGAAGACCTTTTTGAACCTCCTCTTTGTTTTCTACAATTCTTTTGATATCTAACATATTTCTATTTATTAATTTAGAAGATATATTCATTATATTACCAAAACATTGTTATATCAACGGTCGGTCGAGCTAGGAGAGGCTTGTAGTATATTAAATATTCCTTGAAAAACCTCTATAGTCCTTACTGGTAAAAGCTAATCTCACGAGGTAACCTTATTAATATATAACGTGTTATACTAGACTATGAATAAATCAAAAGTAGCACGAGTTATATCAGAGATTTTTAACGGTTTTGTGACAATGATACTTGTTCCTTTACTGGCTATCATTCTATCTTCACTTAGTACAAAGCTCAAAGTTATATATTCTTTAGCATACCTTCTTGCCACTATATTGCCCTACTTAGTTCTTAAAAAACTTGGAAGAGCTTCTGATTATGAATTTACAAAAAGAGAGGAAAGGCCTCCTTACTTTATAACGCTCTCCCTACTCTTTGGTGTTCTGTTCTTACTTCTTAAGAGATACGGTATTGCTACACTGACTGATGTATCTTTAGCATTGTTTGTTGCTGCTTCCGTTGTCACAATAGTTACGTTCTTTTGGAAGATTAGTGGGCATATGACATACTCCACTCTGTTTTTCATGACTTTAGGATATCTTTTCTCACCATATTTTCTCCTTCTTTTCCTCTTTTCCCCACTTATAGCATGGTCAAGGATACAACTAAAAAAACACACTGTAGAGCAGGTCATTGCAGGTACTTTATTTACCGCTTGTATTTGTATTCTAATTTATTGGGTATTTTGATAGAATGGCAGAGATGGAAAACTATACTATTACAGAACTAAGAGAGAAGCTACTTGCTAAAGAACTTTCAGCAAAGGAAATTACACAGTACTATCTTGATAGAATTAAAAAGTATGATGAGGAATTAAATACATATATCACTGTCTGTGAGGAGGAAGCTTTAAGAAAAGCAGAAGAATTTGATAATAATTTTGAGGAAGGAAAAGAGAAGAAGCTTGCTGGGATACCAATTTCCGTCAAAGATGTTTTTTCGACAAAGGATATTCCTACTACTTGTGCTTCACATATTCTAGATGGATATACTCCTGTATATAACTCAACTGTAGTAGAAAGAATACTTAATGAAGATGCAATAATACTTGGGAAGACTAATCTTGATGAGTTTTGTCATGGTTCAGGAACTGCAACATCATATTATGGACCTTCTAGGAATCCATGGGATACTACAAAACTTCCTGGTGGTTCTAGTGGTGGTTCTTCTGCTGCTTTAGCTGCTGACCTATGTGCTGGCACTTTAGGTACTGAGACAGCTGGTTCAATTAGACTTCCAGCTTCTTGGTGTGGCATAGTTGGTCTAAAACCTACATATGGGAGAGTTTCTAGATATGGAGTTTTAGCAATGGGTTCTTCTCTTGATAGCCCTGGACCTTTGGCTAAATCTGTAGAGGATAGTGCTCTTCTCTTGAGCATTATCGCAGGATATGATCAATATGATCAGACTTCTTCACGAGTTGAAGTTCCAAACTATTTAGAAATTATCAAAAAGGGTAATATTAAGGACTTGAAGATAGCTGTTCCAAAAGAGTATTTGAATATGGAACTTCAGGAAGATGTAAGGAGGAATTTCTTAAAGAGCATTGATATATTAAAAAAACTGGGAGTAACAATCGAGGAGGTTTCTTTGTTAGACCCTAAGTTTGGAATTGCTGTGTATACACTGACCTGTAGAAGTGAAGTTGCATCCAATTTGGCTAGATATGATGGAACTAGGTATGGGTTAGAGGGGAGTAATGTTGATACGATTGTTGATAACTACAACAGTGCAAGAGGTGAAGGGTTTGGACAAGAAGCAAAACGAAGAGTTATGACAGGGACATTCTCTCTTTCTGCTGGATATGCTGATGAGTATTTTAAGAAGTCAGAACAGGTTAGACAGTTGATAAAAGAGGATTTGGATGATGTATTTAAGAAATATGATGTCATAGTTGGACCTACAACACCATCTGTTGCACTTACAGATAAGGATGCTGAGAATCCACTATTCGGAGAATTGGCAGATGTATTAGCAGAAGGAAGTTCATTAGCAGGTCTGCCTGGTATTACTATCCCATCTGGTCTTTCTAATGGCTTACCAACAGGTATCCAGTTCATCGGACGACATTATGATGAAGCAACTATTCTCACACTTGCCAATGCTTTAGAGAGAGAATTAGGTAGATTAACCTTAGAACTTTAGGATTCTAACACTCCTTCAGATTTTCCGTTGACTTGTATTACAACTTCTTTTACTGTTGGGAACTGTTTTAATGTGTTTTCTATCTGTGACCTTATTCTACTTGTCAAACATGATCCCCCTATTCCATCTGTTAGTTTCTCATTAAAATCTACATATGCTACACCATTTTTAATATTAATTGATTTAAGTTCTGTGCCAGTTGGAATAGATGTGTAATATCCTTTCCCCTTCTCTGTGGTGTTTGGTCCTTTTAGAAGTTCTGTTAGTGATGCTTTCCCAACAGCTACTGTTTCATTTATGGTTCTAGATACTGCATATGTTGTCTCACATTTCTCTGAGTCTGGGTCATTAACGCTGTTAGCAAAATATACTTTCACAGTCACCGTTTTAGGTGTCTCTTTGACTGTTTCTTTAGATGTATCCTTAGGCTTCTCTTCTTGAACTAAACATGTAGAGGTAAACTTAACTGGAATTCTGTATTGATCAGCATTTTCTGGTAAGCCAGATGGATTAGCATTTTTCAATACTATTTCCCCATCACCCAAACAACCTTCTTTACATTCTATCTTTTCAGAAAAGGTTAGGATTTCTTTTACTGTATAGTCGTCTTTACTCTGTACAGAACCAACTAGTACCTCTTTTCCATCTACAATTATGGAATATGGAAAGGAGTTCTCAAAAAACCATTCTCTTGGCATTTTACCAGCAAGAGTAAATCCGCATTCAATCTCACTATTTGGTAAAGGACTAATTAGCTCAAAACTTAATCCTTCATCAGTCTTGTACCCTCCTTGTTCATCTTTCTTCTCTTCTGTTACTTTGGGCTTGCATATTACTCCTTTTGAGTAGAGATAGTATGTGCCCAAACCTAAGATAAGTAGAAGAAGTATAAAAAGGATGGTTTGAAGAACTTTATTTTTGTCCATAACTATTTGTTTAAAATTTAATTAAACACTATTGAGTTAAGAACTTTGTTTGCATTGTTTATCGAATCCCCTTCTGTGCCTGCTAACAGATAACTTACATCATAAATGTATCCATTCTTTACAACTAGATTACCTAGGAAAGTTCCACCTGGTCCTGATGTTGTATATTCATATGTCTTCTCATTCCATTTTGTTTTAATACTTCCAGTAATTGAACCTTCACCTTGGAAATTCTCATTAGATTTTGTAATCAGCCTATCTCTTGCTTGTTCTAATGTTAGATTCGCACTGTTTTTGAATATTTGGATCTCTATAACATTCTCTCTTGCACAACCAGCACCACAACCGAAACCATCAGGAAATCGTTCAGGTAAGAAATGCGCTGATATTGTCTTTACATAGTTATCAAAATAGAGATGTTCTACATATTCAATTTGTGACATTCTTACATCCCATGTAAATCGAACTTCTTCACCATCTAAATCTTGTTTTGCAGAATATGAAGGTGTTTCAATACTAAGCTTTACATCAGAAGCCATATGTTTCATCCAACCAGAATTAGTTACTGTTTCTTGATTTTTGGGACAATTAGGACAATCACACTCTTTTTCTTGAACAGCAAGACATCCTGTACATTTAGATTCTTCATTCTCCACCTTCTCTGCTGGTTTACCTTTCTGATTAGGAATATTAAACTTAAACAGAATCATTCCTACAACAGGAATGAGTAACAATATTACAAGAACAGCCAAAACTATTGTTAATATATTTGGCTTTTTTGTGGCTTTCTCTTCGACTTTTTTAGTTTCCTTCTCAGGTACAACTGTTTTCTCCACAGTTATTTCTTCTTTTTCCATATTGATAATTATTAATTAAAACTTATATCAATACAGTATCACAGGTTGTTTGGGATAGCAATGGGAATATAGTGTGAATAATTCCTAATGGGAGATGTTAAAAAACATGTTCTCCCATTAGGAGAAGAATTTGAATTAGAGGCTCAATTTAATCATTTTAGCATGGTCTCGTAAGTCAGGTTCGCTGATACCTGTCATACAGTAATCTACCAGATGTTGAGCTGCTGAATTGAAATCAGTAAAGATAACTGCATAAGTACCAAGTATCATACCGTGCTCGTGAAGACCTTCTTTATCCATTACAATAATTATGTACTTGCCACAATCATATGCCCATGCAATTTCCATAACTGTACCAATAGATACTATTGTACACTTTGAAAGGTTTGCAAATATTACATCGCTATCCTTAACAAATTTACAGTCTCTGCTGGTAACTACATAATTTGCCTTACCAGGATCTTCAGAAGATTCTTTCCTCTCACTAAGATCTGTTCTGGCAATTACATCCATAGGGGTTTGGACAAAACAAATTTTTCCAAACATTTTTCTCATGTCATCATAGTATTGCTGAACCACCTCTCGTGATAGTCCACTAATAGGATGTGCAAAATATACAACTGGTCGTCTGTTATTATACATATCATCTCCTTTCAACTTTGACCTCTATTCAATTTCCAAAGAACACTGGATTATATCACACATTGAGGTTGTAATACTAACACTTTTACTTACTTTATACGTTATTGTATAATCCACTGTTTGTTAGATCTTTGAAAATTAGGAAGGAGAATGAAATGGCGAGAATAGATATGAGTAAAGAAAGAATCTGGGAAATAGTGCATTTAATGTACCATGTAGAAGGACCGGATGATATAAATCCATCGAATAACTTGTATAACTTTTTGGTTTACTTTACTGAAAAGGACACTCCTTTTTGGGAGTTGAGAGAAGCAATAACAGAGCTTCTTAAGGAACACTTGTCTACTTTAGAAGAATGGATTAAGGTAGCCAAGATGATAGATATCAAAACCTCAATGGATGAACTATTCTAACAAACAACACCCAGTGGGTATATGTAAATATACATATGATATACCTACTGGGATTTTTCTTTTTAGAAACAATATGAAAAATAAGGTGCCATAGACAGATATCGAACATTGTTTCTACAGAATTACTAAACTTTCTTTAATACCGAGTGAATGACATAGAAATTACATATAAAGACTTTCTACAATATTTTAATAGCAGATTAGAAATGGTAGTATATGGACAGTTATGAATAAAAACAAACATCTTAAAGTTATAGATTTGTTCGCAGGTGTAGGTGGTTTCAGAGTTGCTTTTAATCAGGCGAATAAAACTATTGGAAAAGATGTTTACGAGATTGTTTGGGGGAATCAATGGGAACCAGAAAGAAAGGCACAATATGCAGCAGAAATATATGCTAGAGAATTCGGCAAAGATAATTTTGTAAACGAAGATATTGCGAAAGTAGATACTAAGGATATTCCCAATCATGACTTGATGGTAGGTGGTTTTCCTTGTCAAGATTATTCTGTGGCAACAACAAAAAAGCTTTCTGCGGGTATCGAGGGAAAAAAGGGTGTTCTATGGTGGCAAATAGAAAGAATTATTCGGGAGAAGGCTGACAAAAAACCAAAATTCCTACTTTTTGAAAATGTAGATCGACTAATCAGTTCTCCTGCAAAACAGCGAGGGAGAGATTTTGCAATAATGTTAGCTTGTTTAGATATGCTTGGGTATATGGTTGAGTGGAGAGTTATTGATGCAAGTGAGTATGGCTATCCTCAAAGAAGAAAGCGTATTTATTTCATGGGCTACCGTGACAATTCCAAAATTTATAAAACATATGATGGAGATTACTCTTCATGGATATTAGAGAAAGGTCTGTTCGCTAATGGTTTTCCTGCAAAGATAAAAGGAAATTCTACTTTTAACAGCATATCGCTCTACAAAGAAATTCGAAATAGAAAATATTCTTCAATAATTAAAGATATTAGTGACAAATTCAACAAAGAGGGAAAAGTATCACCTTTCAAAAAAGCTGGATTGATTTACAAAGGTGAAATACACACTGTTGAGGTAGAAGCTGACTACAAAGGTAAAAAGACCACACTTGGCGATATTATTATCAAGGATGAGTCTAAGATTGACGAAGAGTTTTTCATTCCTAAGAAAGAATATCCCAAATGGAAATATCTAAAAGGTGCAAAGAAAGAAGAGAGGGTGCAAAAATCGACAGGTTTTGTTTATAAGTACTCTGAAGGTGCTATCACATATCCAGATGCTCTAGACAAACCATCAAGGACAATTATCACTGCAGAAGGTGGAAAAGCACCATCGAGGTTTAAACATGTAATAAAAACAAAGTCTGGTAAATTACGTAGACTAACTCCTGTTGAATTAGAGAGATTAGACATGTTCCCAGATAACCATACAGAGGGATATACACCACAAACTCGAGCATTTCTAATGGGCAATGCCCTCGTGGTAGGAGTCATTAAGAAGATTGCAGAAACACTATATGAGAAAATGTAAATACGGTCAGTATGATGAAAAATCTAAAGAGTCAATATTGAAGTATGCCCTTCTTTTGTTAAATAAGTCTCTGTTTGATTTATATGCTGAAGAAATTGAGAAAAAGATAGTAAAACGAAAAGGTAAAGGTTCTCTAGGACAATTAGTTGAAGAGTTACATTTTAATTATGAACCAAATGACAAACCAGTACCTGACTTTCCAGAAGCAAACTTAGAGTTAAAGACAACACCTTTAAAAATTGTTCGAGGTGAATATGTTTCAAAAGAACGGCTTGTTTTAAATATGATAGATTATTTCAAGGTCGCAACAGAAACTTTTGAGACCTCTTCATTTCTTAAGAAAAATTCTTCGCTTCTTTTAATGTTTTATCTCTTTGAGAAAGGTGAGATACATAAACAAATATTCAAACTTATTAAAATCTGGGACATCCCCAAAAATGATTATTTAGTTATAAAAGAAGATTGGGAAAAAATAGCCTCAATGGTAAGGGAAGGAAGAGCAGAAGAAATATCTGGAGGAGACACCTTTTATCTTGAAGCTGCAAGAAAAGGTGCTGGTAAAGGTAAAGATTTAACCAAACAACCCTACTCTGATGTTCTTGCAAATAGAAGAGCCTTTGCATTTAAAAGTAGGTATGTGAATGAGATAATAAAGACGGATGGTAGCTTAGAAAGTGTTTTGGATGATGAATTTAGCAAAAGCAAGAAGACTGTTGAACAGTATATTACAGATAAGTTTAAACCATATTTGGGTAAATCTTTAGGTGAGTTGGAGAAAACATTCAATCTTTCCTACTCGAAGAAAAAGAAGGACAAAGCAGCTGCAATTTCGAAAGCTATTTTAGGTGTTTCTGAAGACAATAAAATTGCAGAATTTGAGAAAGCAAATATACAAATGAAAACTATACCTCTAAGTTTAAATGGTCGTGTCAAAGAGAGTATGTCTTTTAGTAGAATTTATTATAAAAAGATAATCAATGAAAAATGGCTTGATTCTGAATTTTATAATAAAGTTGTAGATAGAAAATACTTCTTTGTAATATTCAGAGATAACCAACAAGGAAATAAAGTTTTGGAAAGAGTTATGTTCTGGAATATGCCTAGCAGGATTCAACAGCTAGCAAAAGAATATTGGTTGGATATAAGAGAGAAAGTTAGAAATGGCAATACTACAAAATTCTGGAAAATTTCTGATGATAAAGTATTTCATGTTAGACCTAAAGCAAGGAATTCTAAGGATACAACAACTTTAAGAGATGGAACAGAGGCACCAAAATTAGCATACTGGATTAATTCTAAATATATACAATCAGTAATCGATGGGGAGAAATTATAAATGAGGTGCCGGGGACTCGAACCCCGCACCAACTGCTTAAAAGGCAGTTGCTCTACCGGATGAGCTAGCACCCCATATATAAATAGCTAGCTATTATACTATCTTTCTACTCCATAACACAAGCACTCTTAATTGGCTCATAACTCCTCCTATGTATATCACATATTCCATATTTAGAGATAGCCTCTAAATGTATCTTAGTACCATACCCTACATGTTTTTCAAAACCATAGTTAGGATATTCTTTAGCATATTGTTCCATAATTGTATCTCTTGTTACTTTTGCTAAAACAGAAGCAGCAGCAATACTGTAATGATTAAGGTCTCCATGACTAATACTCATCATCCTATGGTCATCTAAAAGATATACAGCACCATCAGAGATAATATAGTCAACTTTCTTTTTAATCTTCTTTTCAATCTCTTTAATTGCAAGAACCATTGCTTCTTTTACAGCCTCCTTTATCCCCACCCTATCTATCTCTTTAGCATCTACAATACCAATACCAAAAGCAGTAGACTTCTCCTGTATCTCTACAAAGGCTTTCTCTCTCTGTTTCTTTGTCATCTTCTTACTATCTCTTACACTCTCTACAACCTGTTCTGGTCTCTCTATCATTACTGCACCAACAACAACAGGTCCTGCAAGTGGTCCTCTTCCTGCTTCATCAACTCCCACAACAGACTTAAAACCATCTTTCCAAAGCTTCTCTTCTAATTTTGTATCTGGATATATCATAGTGATATATGTTAGCATATATGTATGAAGACATTAAAAATATTAATTACATTTATCGTTCTTCTTTCATTCTTTACCTCCCCTATCCCACAAACTTTTGCACAAGATAATGAAGAGGTTACTGTTGATACATTGGTGGAGGAAGAAGAGAAAGGGGAGGAAAAGGATTCAACAGAAGAAATCATAGAGGAGGAGAAAGAGACCACTCAAAAAGCTCTACTGGAAGAAGCACAACCTAGATATACATGGGGAACAATTCTACTAGCTGTACTTATCCCCCTAATTTTTGTTATATTAATATATCTAATCTTTAAGTTTTTTAAATTTTAGTTATTTAATTTTAATATTTATTTAACATATGTCAGACAAGAAAAAAGGAAGCGTAGCAGGAAAAGTAGCTGCTGGTGTAGCAATTGGAGCATTAGCAGGTGCAGCAGCAGGTATTCTCTTAGCACCTAAATCTGGAAAAGAAACCAGAAAGGATATTGAAAAGTTCGCAAAGGATACTAAGCAGAAAGGTATTGAACTTTTTGAGAAAGCTAAAGCAGAGGTTGCTAAAAAGATTGAGAATGTACAGAAGGCAGGAAAAAAGATTGATGGTGAAGAGTACAAGGCAATTGTTGGTGAGATTGTAGAAAGCTTTAAGGGAAGTGGTAAGGTTACAGAGGAGGCAGCAAAGAAGTTAGGTGAGCAACATAAAAGTGATTGGGAGAGAGTAAAGAAACAGGTTGCTGCATAATCTTTCCAGAAAGGTTTGTGAAGGGGGTGGAAATGCCCCCTTTTTCTTAGTAGAATACATTAAAGATGCGAGAGTAGTTCAGTTGGTAGAATGTCTCCTTCCCAAGGAGAAGGTCACGGGTTCGAATCCCGCCTCTCGCTTTGAATAATTTGTTGCACATCATTATGATTGGTAAGACTGTTAAAGTAATAGTAGATAGACCAATTGGTTCATTCCACCCGAAACATCCAAATATACAATACCCTATTAACTACGGCTACATTGAGGGTCTAATGGGAGGGGATAGAGAAGAACAAGATGTATATATTCTCGGACCAAAAGAACCGCTAAAGGAGTGGAAGGGGAAAGTCATTGCAATTATACACAGAAACAATGATATTGAAGAGAAATGGGTAGCAGCACCAGATGGTATGGACTTTACAGATGAAGAAATACTAGAACAAACCCATTTTCAAGAACAATTCTATGATATTGAGTTAAGAAGGAAGTAGTGATAGATATGCTTTTTTACAACCTTTTACTCATAACCACACTAATCTGACATTCTTTTTCTAATTGCCTGTACTTCACACCACACTCATCAAACAATCTTTTTGATGCAATGACTGCATCTGTTTCTGCATACTTATCAGATAGATATACAACCTCCTTGATTCCAGATTGGATAATCTCCTTTGCACACTCATTACATGGAAAAAGATCTACATATATCCTTGCTCCTTCTAAATCTTTACGACTTCCACGATAGTTAAGGATAGCATTTCTCTCTGCATGAACAACATACGGATATTTAGTCTCTAGAGGTTCTCCTTCTCTTGCCCAAGGAAAGTTTTTGTCTTCCCAACCATTAGGTGCTCCATTGTAACCAATTGATAATATCCTGTTGTCATCTCCTACTATACACGCTCCAACTTGTGTGCTTGGGTCCTTACTTCTCATAGCAGATAGTTTAGCTATTGCCATGAAGTAAACATCCCAACTCATCCTATCTTTTCTCTCTAAATTATATCGTTTTCGTTTTAACATACCCCATTATACCAAAAACATCCAACTTAAACATTGCATACACACCTCCCTTTTGTTACAATACTGTTACATTTGCTGGTGTAGCTCAGTTGGTAGAGCATTCCCTTCGTAAGGGACAGGTCGAGGGTTCGAGGCCTTCCACCAGCTTTTGTACAATATGATTACACCAAAATATACACTAACAAACAGAATGCTAGACTACATTGTAAGATATGAGTTAGCACTCTCAGATATGAAATACAATCCACTACCAGAAGAGTACAGGGTTCCTCTTGCAGAAAAATATGCTGCTGAAGATATGCAGAAAATGGCAGACCTAATTGCATATCCTCTTGGTTTTAACAAAGCCTTAATGATTCAAAGAGGACAAGAATCTTCACTTGAAAAGAAGAAATACAAAATATTTACAAACTTTAGAAATGCAAAAGACTTTGTACATTCATATACTAATGCTAATTCATTAAAACCATCAGTTGAATTAGCAGCACATATTAACAGGTTAGTAATGAAAGATATTGTAGATGATTGGGATTTAGCAAAAATTAGATCTTTTTCTGAAAAGCCAAACGAGATATATGATACATGGTACAAAAGTAGAGACTTCTATCCTAACTTAGATATTAATAATCATTTTAATGAATTCTTTGATTGGTTACAGAATGGGAAGGATAACAATCATATGTTAATTAAAATAGCGATGTTGGTCTATGAGTTCATAGATAAAGCACCTTTTGTTGTCGGTAATCAGATAACAGCAATCCTGATTGCAGAGATACTTTCTAAAAAGTATGGGTATAATCCAAATAATATATTCCCATATTTCAAATCAATTGAATATATATCAGAAGACCTTCTAAGTGCATTTAAGATGACAAAGGGGAAGTCAGACCTAACCCCATTCATAGAGGCATTCCTTTACACAATCTCTCTTACATCAATTGAGGTATCTAATGATATTAAAAAGACATATTCACAGAAGGTAATGAAAACAGGAGATGTAGAGTTAGCACTTAATCAAAGACAGATGCAGATATATGACTTCCTTACACTAAATCAAAAGATTACAAGAGGACAAGTTAATAAAATGATGGATGTTTCTTTCATGACATCTTTTAGAGAGTTGAAAGATATGGAAGAGAAGGGATATATTAAACAGAAAGGTAAGGGAAGAGGTGCATACTATGTTTTAAGTAAAGAAGTATTAGAGAAAGAAGACCAGATGATACCTAAGGTAGAATAGTGTAAACTAGTGGAAAAGAAGAAACAAAATTGGTAATATATCCACATGGCAAATTTAGAAAAATATGATGTAATAATTGGGTTGGAAATACATGTACAGACAAATACTAAGTCTAAAATGTTCTGCTCCTGCCCTACTGGATATTTTCAGAAAGAGCCAAACACACATGTGTGTCCTGTATGTTTAGGTTTACCTGGTGCACTGCCTGTTCCAAACAAAAGAGCAATTGAGCTTTGTATACTAATGGGACTTGCTACAAACTGTAATATCGCTTCAGAGATATTCTTTGATCGTAAACACTACTTCTATCCTGACTTACCAAAGGGATATCAGATTAGTCAATACAAAAAACCCATATGTTCAAATGGATATGTAGAGGTTCCTAGTGGTGCAGAAGTTGAACTTGAAAGAATACATCAAGAAGAAGATGTGGCTAAATCAACCCATCATACAGAAGCATCTACTGGGAAGGAATATACTCTTGTTGATTACAACAAATCTAGTGTTCCTTTGATTGAAATTGTTACTAAACCAAATATTACAAGTGCAAGAGATGCTAAGGATTTTGCAACAAAGATTAGACAGATTGCTAGATATCTAAATATCTCTGATGCTGATATGGAGAAAGGACAGATGAGATGTGAACCAAATATCTCCATTCAAGAAAAAGGAAAATGGGAATACAAAGATGGGAAAATACTACCTATTGGAGATTACAAGCTAAATCCCAAAACAGAGGTAAAGAATATTGGCTCCATTACAGCAGTAGAGAAAGCAATCGAATATGAAGTGGAAAGAATGATAGAAGAGATTGAAGAAGGTAAAGAGTTAAAACAACAAACAAGAGGTTGGAATGCTTCTAGAGGCATCACAGAGTTCCAAAGAAGTAAGGAAACTGCAGATGACTATAGATATATGCCAGAACCAGATATTCCAGTAATTGATATTTCTAAAGAAGATATTGAGAGAATCAAAAAAGAGTTGATAGAATTACCAAATGAGAAGATAAAGAGGTATGTAGAAGATTGGAATCTTTCAGAATATGCTGCGGATGTAATCTCTTCATCAAAAGAAAGTGCTGAGTATTTTGAAAAGCTCCAGAAGAAACTCTCAGAAAGTATGGATGACAAAGATGCAGCTACAGAGGCTTCTAACTGGATTATGGGTCCACTCTATGCAATTGCAAACAAACAAGGTAAAGATATTACTGAGATTGGAGTTAATGGAGATGATTTAGCACAATTAATAATTGCATTTAAGGATGGTATATTTACAAAAAACAAAGCAGAAGAGTTACTTAACGAGAGTGTTGAGAAAGATATTGATATATCCAAAGAGATTGGGAAACTAAAAAGTGCTAAGGAGTCTGTTGGGAGCCTAGAAGATATTGCAAAACAAGTTATTGATGAAAACCCTCAGGCTGCTAATGATTACAGAGGTGGTAAGGAGGCTAGTATTGGTTTTCTTGTTGGTAAAGTTATGCAATTAACAAATGGTACTGCTAATCCAGCAGAAGCAAAGATTACTTTAGAGAAGGAATTAAAGAAATGAAAATAGATGTTAAACATATCGCAAAGTTATCTAGAATATCTCTAACAGATGAAGAGCTTAAGAAGTTTACACCACAGATGGAAACTATACTGGAGTCTGTTAAAGTACTTAATGATATAGATACAACGGGTGTTGAACCTATGAAAGGCCATATTGATTTGAAAGATTTAAGAGAGGATATTCCAGGAGATTGTTTAGCACAAGAAGAGGTGTTAAAGAATGCTAAATATAAAGAAGGTGGGTGTGTTAAGGTATATGGTAAGATATTTGGAGAACAGGAATCTTAGTTTTTATCTTTAAAATACCCTATTCTTTGTAATAATAGATACCACCTTTCCCAAAAAGTCATAAAGTGCTCATTGTCTATTTTCTCTGTTTCTTCCTTCCCTAATATTCTCTCTATAAAACTTCTTGCCTTTTTAATTGTTGGTTTTACAAAATATGTAGCATTTATTGTTGCATATTTCATAACATCTACCTTACCCAGAAATGCTGTGAGTTTAAAATTCTTTCTTTCTTCCTCACTACATTCAAGAAGATACCTTGCAACTTCTTGTAGTCTATGATTTCCGTCTAAAATGTTTCCTACTTTAAGAAGACCTTTATCTAAGAGTAGTTCTTCTTTTTTAGAAATCGGATAGAAGATTAATGGTGGGTTAATATCGCCTCTTTTAATTTTCTCTTCTACTTCGTTCCTGTCATATTCTGATTCTAATATCCCATGTACCCAAATTTTTGATTCTTCTGGAATTTTTTCTTCTCTTTTTATAACTTCACTAGCCACACCTTCTAAAGTAACATGTCTACCACACATCTTCCAAAATATGTATGCTGGAGCTACTGTTTGAGAAGATTCCACATATGATTGTAGTTGAAGAACATCATTTGCATTTAACTCAATAATAGACCAATTTTCTATACCTAGCTTCTCAAAGCTATACTGTTTTCCATACCCCTCTGGTTTTTGAGATTGAATATGGTCGTTATATACTGATATTGCTTCTGAGGAGATACTTTCTACTATTGTTTCCATACTATATTATACCATTTTTTGATATATTCAGACTACTGTTAAAAAGTAAGGATTTTTAGTAGAATATACCCTAGGAAGCCGAGGTGGTGAAACTGGCAGACACGTATGCCTTAGGAGCATATGGGGTAAAACCCTTGGAGGTTCGAGTCCTCTCCTCGGCATTTTAAGAGTTTTTTCTTAAAATTTCTACTCCATTAAACAACATTCTGTTTAAGAATATTATCTGTTCATCTGTTAAGTGTGGAGGAATATTAATATAACCATATCTAGAGAGTTGAATTGTTTTAATTTCTTCATCTTCTGTTGCAACCTTAGATGCCATTAAAAGAGTTTCTAGAGAATCAGTATAGCTTAATGGGTTAAATGGTTCTTTGTTATCTGTATAGAAGGTTGATACTTCCTTTGTGAGAAGGTCACTGAGCATTAAGGCATCTTCATCTGATATACCTGATGGGATAATTACAGAAGATTCCCCATCTATGGATATCAATGTCCTTACATAGCCAGATTTGTTTCTATTCACTCCTTCTAACAACCTCGCTTCTAGAGAACCTTCTAATTCCAATACATTTACTGTTTCTATATCTCCAACACCAAGGTTAAAGATACTATACTCACTTTCTGTCATATTTCCTTCCATTTCTAACATTATTATTTTAACATTCCAATTATACATTAAATGTCTATTAAAAAGAAAAAAGCACCACTTGGTAATATATATTTATCTGTTTTAAACAGTATATATCACCTTATGGTGCTCTATCTCTTTTCATTTATTTATTTCTTTTTCTTTTTTCTGTCTTGTTTAGACTTTGTACACAACTGATAGAAGTTACAAATCAAACTATTTTCAATTTCTTCTCTGTAATACCAGTAGGTATACAAGTCTTTTACAAGGGTATCAAACTCCTCCTCTGTCAGAGAAGCTTGTTTGATAATACAGGTGAAGGTTTCAATTATTATTTCCCTCCAAGTCAGACCAACATTCTCCGATTTTTTCTTTGAAGCTTGCATAAACCTACCCACTCTAGAAGGAAAATTAAATTCATGTGCACAACTCACGAGATTAGCAAATCTTTGTTTACCAGGAGTAAAACAGAAATCTTCATCCTGCGAAAAAGTCTCCATTTTTCTTTCAAGGAGGAATCTTTTTATCGTCTTTTCAATATTTGATGAAGAGTCGACCAAGACGGTCACACCGTCAATAATTTTATAATACTCCATGTCTGTCTCTTGAGCCAGAGCTATCATATCCATAATGGTATGCTCTGATGTTAAACCTTCTTTTTCATACTTACAGCGTATTCTTTTCATTTTCTTTTAATCCTTTATCTTTTGATACTTATTCATTAAACAAATGAATAGCATACTAACCACATAGATATATGGGTAATATGCCATCCATTTGTTTAGTTTAGGTTTAAGAAAAAGAAATTGTTAATGAGCAGAGAGTATAGACTCAGATATATAATACTGATTTGTCTATATCTACTTACATTATACCTCATTTGAGATAATATTGCAACACTATGGGGTGCGCACAAAAAGAAGAAAAGCACCAATTGAGGTAGTACGAGATATTAAAATATACATTAAGCATATACATATCTCACCTCTTTTGGTGCTTTGTATTAAAACTTACACTTAAGGTAGTTGAACATCAATATCTGGCAAGATTACTGATGGTTTAAAAATTACGTTATAGTGATACACACTTACATTTGCATCATCTAATTGTTCTGCAAAGTAGGTAACATTATCGGACAACCCAAGAAAATGTTTTTTATAAGTGGTAGGTCCTGTTTTGCATGTGGTCCATAGTTCATCTATATATTCAGCGTCGACACTTGAATTACCAATGGCACAATAGCCTTCAATTGTTAAAATATAGGTGTCTGTAATGCCATTGTAAAAAATGATTCGTCTTAAAATGTTGAACTTATCAGCTTCTCTGGACAAGTTACTGGATGCAACATCCGCATCCGAACATCCTGATAACAGCAAGGACAATACTAATAGTATAGTAATAGGTAATACAATCTTTTTCATTTTTTTACTCCTTATTTATGTTTTTTCTCTTGCAAAACGACCAAAAGAACTATTCCATCTCTCCCTAATGCAAGTTTTTAAAGATCGTAATCCACAAATGTGAATATACAACAACATTATATCAAAACGCACAAGAGAAAGCAATTACTATAGGTGTGTGTAAAAAGAAGAAAAGCACCAATTGAGGTAGTAGAGATATTTAAGATATACATTAAGTATACATATCTCACCTCTTTCGGTGCTTTGTTGTTAAAACTTACGTTTCTGAAGGAGTTTCTAACCAACCAGCAAGTACATCTCCATATTCCCAAAAATAAGAAAGACTACTAATGGCAAAATCGGCCATATATTCCGCAATGAAATCCAAATCACATACTTGTATGAGTTCTTCAATGACCTCTTCTAATTGTGATCCTTCACGCATATAAACTTGAAGAGCTCGTGCAAGTCTATCTGCATACTCTACTGTTGCAAAAGATAATGGATCAAAATTAATATTCTTGTATTCCTGATACTCCCTCTCCATACCCTTCTTAATTTGGATCTTTTCATCACGAATCATTTTTTGAAGAAATTGATACCGCTTGTAGTAAATATGTTGTTTCTTCGCATATCTCCAACTTCTCATATGCTTTTCAATGGCTTCTTCCATTTTTCTTTCATATTGAAGAAACAACGATTCTATAGTGTCACCTGGTTGAGCAACAACAAAGATACCATTATACTCAACATACATTATATGTTGAGCAAGGTAAACTTCTTCTAACAGGTGTTCTAAAGCATCCTGAAGATTCTTTGGATAACATTTTAATCTATACTTCGATTGTTTTTTCATTTTCATTCTCCTTTTATCCTTAACTGTTTGAAAACTTTGGTCTCAAAATTATCTTTATCATATTCCGCAGGAATTTGAGCAACAATTCGCTTTGCAACTTCTCTTCTTATCTCATCAAGACTTAAGATAAAGTTGTAGATAGCTTTACTGTCTTCTTCCTTTAACCCTACAGGAATTTCAATTCCCCATAGGTTACCTAACTGATAGAAGCCTGGATGCCCAATTGCATTAGCAATTTCTATCAAACGTTCAATTTGCCACAATGATACCTGCCTGTCTAAAATATTTTCACAGACAATTAAGTGTGCTATGTGTTCAGGAATATAATCCCATACCTTAAGCTCAAAACCTTGATCTTTTGAAATAGTCATTCTATTTTCTCCTTTTCTTAGATTTCCTACGTGGGCTTGGAAGACAATTTAATTTGGCCAGATAAAGCTTTTGGCTTTCCGACAGCATAAACGGAATGTACATTACACCAACTTTAGGTAAGCATCTATCTGTTGCATTGTTTTTTAATATAGAAAGGTAAGAATGTTTGGGATCAAAATTACCCATTAAATCTTTATTCAAATGACACCCTCCTTTTTCTTCTAAATCAATGTTATCAAGATAGCTTGCAAGCTCAACATCACTTATTAAATCTGTTTCTTCCAAAACCTTATCAACAATCTCCCTCTCACTATCTTCAAGCATTATCTTCGTTCCATCAGTTAGAACAAAGACATACTTCCAAGTACCATACTCTAATGGAACACATCTTTTTTTAATCTTTTTTGAAATATCAACAATATCTGTGATATCTTCATTGTATACACGGCCATTAGATTTAACCCATTCTGATTTACATAATTGTTCATTAAGTTCTTTTTCAATCATGTAAATGAGTATATGGAGTCTTGATAGATTAATTTCATCTCTAGATGATTTTTCCAAGATGTAGAAAATAGTATTTCTTAGCTTCATTCTTTTCTCCTTTTTCGTAAGTTTTTAAGGTTCGTAATCCACAAATGTGAATATACATCCGAATTATACCAACATACAAAAGAAAAAGCTATACTATAAGTTGACCAATTTGTCTTAATATATGATAGAATACCTAAGTATGTTTAAGAAAATAATAAGGCCATTCCAAGATGTACTCCTAGAGCGTAAACTCTGTGTAGGATGTACATACCCATTAACAAAAGCAAAGAAGTTAGGTAATCTTTCTGAAAACAGAATAATGGTTGAGTGTAAATGTAAGAGAAGATATGTATATGAGAAGGAATTAGCTGGATTTAAGAGAGCCACATTTGCTGAAGAACAACAGTTAATAAATGACATTGAAGAGTCTAAGTCTTGGTAGCCCTTCACAAAATATCATAATTATAGTAGAATTACTCCGATATGCCGCTATCGTCTAGTGGTCTAGGACAACAGGTTTTCATCCTGTAAACCGGGGTTCGATTCCCCGTAGCGGTACCACTCAAAAATTCTAAACAGGATTGTATTATTAGCTTGTTTTTCATTGGTAAGTAAGAGGTGACATATTGAATTCAAAGAAGGGAAGTTCTTCACTTTGAATATAATTAATATAAGCACTCAAAAACTATGCTAGAAAACCAATTTAATACAATTATCCAACTAATCGAACAAAGGAAAGAAAGAGCATACAGAAAAGTCAACGAAGAACTTATCACACTCTACTGGGAAGTAGGACAGTTCTTGAATAACCTAGCAGAGAACAGTAAGTATGGCGACAAGATTATAGATAAAGCAGCTGAATATATGAAAACACAGTACCCGAATATTAAAGGTTTTACTCGCTCCAATATGTATAGAATGGTACAGTTCTACAACACATACAAAGATCTCGAAAAAGTCGCACCACTGGTACGACAATTGAGTTGGAGTAACAACCTACTCATCTTAGGAGCAACAAAAACTGTCGAAGAAAAAGAATTCTATATCAAAATGTCTATCAAAGATAATTATTCTAAAAGAGAACTATCACGGCAAATTGCAAGTGGGTATTATCAGCGATACATGTTGTCAGAGAAAAATGCTCGAGAACACACTAAAAACATATCAGATGAAAAAGATTATCCTAAACCAAGAATACTCGATACATATTGTTTAGAATTCTTAAATTTATCCAATACGGTTTCCGAGAAGGAATTAAAGAAAGCTGTAGTGAAAAATCTAAAAGAATTTATTTTAGAGATAGGTAAAGATTTTACATTTGTTGGAGAAGAATACAAGCTCCAAGTTGGTAATAAAGATTTCTATATAGATTTACTGTTTTACAATCGAGTTTTATCTTGTATGGTAGCCTTTGAATTAAAAATAGGACCTTTCAAACCAGAATACATTTCTAAAATGGATTTCTATCTTGAAGCTTTAGATAGACAAGAACGGAAGAAAAATGAAAACCCTAGTGTTGGTGTTATACTATGTTCCAGTAAAAACGCAAAAGTTGTAGAATATACTATCAGTAGAACATTGTCACCAACAATGGTATCAGAATACAAATTAAGATTGATAGACAAAGAGTTGTTGGAAGAAAAACTAAAAGAAATAATCCAAGCAATTGAGAGAAACGAATTGAAGACAACATAAATATGGAACATTCTCAAACTAAACCAAAATTAAGGATTCTCTTAATCGGAATCATCGCTGTATTCTTTTTTTCTGTAACATCTCTTTTCTCCATTCACCTCCATGTCGAAAAGAGTACTAAACCACAGATATATACCCAAGAACAACTTGCAGAAAGTGGTAATGATGGATATCAAGCAATACTAATACTTGGTGGAGGTATAATTAAAGGATACCCTACTCCAATTCTTAAAGAAAGATTAGATACAGGAATATATTTGTACAATGAAGGTGTTGCTCCAAAGATTCTAATGAGTGGTGATAATGGGAGTATTCATTACGATGAAGTTAGTGCTATGAGAGGGTATGCCCTTGAACAAGGAGTTCCCTCTGAGGATATCTTCATGGACTATGCAGGCTTTTCTACATACGAAAGTATATACAGAGCAGAATATATCTTCGGTATATCTAAGATGATTGTTGTCACCCAAGAATACCACCTCTACCGTGCCATATACATCGCCAACTCTATGGATATCGATGTTGTAGGAGCTAATGCAACAAAGAATATCTTAAGTGGGCATACAGCTCGTGTAAGTAGGGAGTTCCTAGCCCAAACCAAGGATTTCTTCTCTACAAAGTTAAAACCAGAACCAACATTTCTGGGAGAGGAAATCTCCTTAGAACAAAGTGCTGATGATGTGTACAACAAGAAAAAAATTGACAAGGATACAACATTGGAATAGACTTTTAATTAGATTAATTCGATAATATTTTAACTGCCATCACAATGTACGAACAAGAAGAAGAAATATTAACAACAGGAGAGAAAATTTCATCAGTATTTGGTTCAATTGGTAAGTTCATACTCTCTTTCTTAGAAACCATTATCGTTGCATTAGTAATCTCTGTTGTCCTCTACCTTTTCATAATGACTCCACACGAAGTTGTTGGTAACTCTATGCACCCAACATACAAAAATGGAGAATATCTAATGGCAAACAAGATTTTGTACAAATTCGCTGAACCTAAAAGGGGAGATGTGATCATCTTCAAGTATTCTGATACCCAAGACTTTATCAAAAGAATCATTGGACTCCCTGGAGATACCGTTATGCTCAAAGATGGAAAATTGTATGTTAATGGCCAGTTCTTAGATGAATCAAACTATCTAAGTGATAGTATATATACAAATGGAGGAGAGTTTCTAAAAGAGGGAGAAACTGTAAATGTACCTCAGGGGAGATATTTTGTATGCGGAGATAACAGGCCTCATAGCTCTGACTCTAGAGCTTTTGGACCAATTGATGTTAAGGATATTAAAGGCAAAGCTTGGATTGTTTACTATCCTTTCAATGTGTTTAGATTGGTCAAACATGAGGAATATGCGATATAGCAAAGTTGTGTGAAACATGTTAAGCTAGATATATGAAGACTTTTGTTGTTGCAAATCAAAAAGGTGGCGTTGGAAAGACTACTACAGTCATGAACTTAGGTGCTGGACTTGCCATGAAAGGTAAAAAAGTCCTACTCATTGACCTAGATCCACAAGCGAATCTTTCATCTGGTCTTGGATTTGCCCAACAGTTTGACAAAGACAGTTGGAACTCTACAGATGAAGCACCATACAAGAGTATATATGATGTTCTGATAGATAAAGAGCCTCTCTCTTCAGTATTTGTCAGTACATCTACTAAGAATCTTTTTCTTGTACCTTCTCACCTCTCTCTTGCAGGAGCAGAGATTGAAATGGTTAATGTAATAGCAAGGGAAACATTACTGAAGAAAGCTCTTGGGGCAATGAATGAGAAATTTGACTATGTGATAATTGACTGCCCTCCATCTTTAGGATTACTGACAATCAATGCTCTTTGTGCTGCAGATAAGTTGTTGATTCCAATACAGTGTGAATATTTCGCTTTAGAGGGCTTAGGACAACTCATAGAGACCACTAAATTGATTAAGGGTGTAAATCCCTCCCTAAAAATTGGTGGTGTCATTTTAACCATGTTTGATAGTAGAACTAAACTATCAGAGAGTGTTGTAAAGGATGTTAAAGATTTCTTTAAGGATGTTGCATTTAAGAATGTTGTACCTAGAAATGTAAGACTATCAGAATCTCCTTCTCACGGTCAGACAATATTTCAATATGATGACAAATCTACTGGTGCAATGGCATACAAAAAGCTTGCTACCGAATTTATTAAAAGATTTAGTTAATATTTTAAATTAAAAACATGAGTGATAAAGCAAGATTAGGAAAAGGTTTAGCTGCATTAATTAGCACAAATGAGCTTGAGAATACAAATAGTTCTTTTGTAGAAAGTTTTGATATTGCAAAGATAGAACCAAATCCATATCAACCTAGGATGCATATGGAGCCTGAGGAGTTGATAGAGATAGCTGATTCCATCAGAGAGCACGGCATTATCCAACCGCTCATCATTACTAAAAAGAAAGGTACTGACTCCTACTACCTAATCGCAGGAGAGAGAAGATTAAGAGCTGCACAGTTGGCAGGATTTAAGGGTGTTCCTGTTGTAATTAAGGATAGTTCTCCTCAGCAGATGTTAGAGATTGCAATTGTTGAGAATGTCCAGAGAAAGGACCTTAATCCACTTGAGGAGGCATATGCATACAAACAGATGCAGGATGAGTTTGGTCTTGCACATCATGAGATTGCTAAGAAGATGGGGTTTGATAGAACTACAATTACAAACAAATTGAGACTCCTAAACCTTCCAGACCCTGTTAAAGAGGATGTTTTGAATGGTAAGGTTAGTGAAGGTCATGCTAGAGCTTTAATGGGAATAAAGGATAGTACTTCATTAATTGCAGCTGCTGATATTGTTATGAAAAGAGGACTTAGTGTAAGAGAGACAGAAGCTTTGGTAAGAAAGATTACATATGGTAAAGGTTCTACAACAAGAGTTTGGAAAACAACAGATGCTAAGACTTCAAAGTATGCAGAACAGTTGAGTAAGAAACTTGGATATACAGCACATATTCAGAAGATGACTAAAGGTGGTAAACTTGTTATTAGATACAATACTGTAGATGAATTAGAAGATTTAATGGGGAAGTTGTTGTAAAGCAAAGAAAATAATTATTTCTCGACTCTTTTACGGGCAGGTGACACTATGGGGTATTTTGTGGTATAATGAAGTTGTGATGAGTGTTTAGCTTACATCTTGCTATCACAACCTTATATTAAATATAACAAAACTTGGATGGAACCAAAGGATATCGCTATTAGTATCGCTCTAGCAGGAACCTTGACAGCTAGTGGATGCGTTAGAGATAGATATATAGATTCTAAGGAATTTGAAGGAGAAGAGATAGTAGAACCCAATATCTCATCTTTAGAATTACTTGAAGAGAAAGAAGAAGATAGTACATCTTCAATAGAACTACCTCTTCCTAAGGAACTACCCCCTCAAGAATCTTTGCTAGACACATACTCTCCTGAAGCTTGGGATTATGACAACAATTCTGATGAATTACTTTTAATAGAAGAAGACATCGTTGGTGAAACTGTAGAGAAACTAACCCCAGAATTAGTTGTAGAAAGTGGTAAGTTAAATTTCAACAACCTCTCTGGTTATGAACTAGATTCAATAGAGGAGATAGGAGAAGGGTTTGTAGTTAAAACAGTAGCCAAGACACCAATCTATGTTGTTCCTATAGACACCTTTGGTACAGTAAAAAACAATGAAAATATTGTTGAGGTATTGACTGATAAAGAGAATCAGTATCAAATAGCACAAAAGAGGACCTTGATAAACAAAGAAGGAGAAGAGATAGAAATAGGGATGATTTCTAATACATTTGGAGGGAAATATGTATTGGGCCTAGTACTCTCCTACTCCAAAGATGAACAAGATATTAATTTCGTGGAGCGGGATGAATCTTTTTTAGCAACTACTTCTTATGTAGTTGGTAGAAAAGATGCATCACCTAATGAAATAAGGAATATTATCTCTGCTTGGATAAACCTATCAAACTTTCAAGATATTACAGGACCTATTCAAGGAGGAAAGTACTACTCCTACATAAATATGATAGGTCTCGCAAGTCCTAATTACAGACTCGTTGATTTTGTAGGAGCTATGGATGGACGAGGAATAATTACCCGAGCTGGTGGAGTATGTACTACTGCTACTGCAATGTCCGCCTTGCTTTTTGAGGTTGAAAACCCTCAGAACATCAACAGGGCACCTCATGTGTCAAGATATTATCAAGGACCATTTAGTAGAAGTGCCTATGAAATCGATACAACGATATACATATATGAAGATGGACAACAAGACTTAACATGGAGAATACAAAATCCAAACTTCAGCTATTACTTAAAGACTAATGTTGATATATTTCCTATGGGAGAGAGAGTAGATGACTCTTCATTATCATCTGACTCATTTGCAATATTTACACTCTCTTTTGTAAAAGAATACCCCACTTCCCAAACGGCCTCTCTTTTAAAACAACTGGAGATATATGAGAATTTTAGAGAGAGTAATTCTGGGGGAATTAAGGAGAGGGAAAAAGATTTGAAGTTGTATCTACCTGATACTGAGAGGACAGAATTAGCAGGATTGGTCTATGGTTATGAAAACTTAGAGAGTATTAGAGATGAAATAGAAGGTGACTATCTAATTGAAGATATCAAAGAGTTTCAGAATGTAGTAAGTAACTACGACAAGTCTATTAGTAACAAATCCTTTACTGATTATTTAAGAACAACAGAGTGGTATAGTAGAAAAGTTGGTACTTTTGGCAATGAAAAAATCAATCTTGCTCTCAAATTCATCGATGCTGTTAAAATTGAGGACCAACCTATTCAAAGTATTGGCTTTATCAATATGCTCTCCCAACTATATCCAGAACTCAACATTTTAAATATCTCAAACTCTTCTCCTTACATTGCTAACAGACTACTACTATCTATGGGGGATATATACGAAGATAGAAAAACCTTAAGATATGGAGATAGAACCATTATTGCAGGAAACAAATTAGGCTTAGATGACTATCAAAAAGGAGATATTTTCTTAAATACTTCTTTAGGTATTAAACTTAACTCTAATGGGGAAGTTGATTATGTAAATGGAACTCCGATAGGGCATACAGGAGTTATACTTGGTAAGTATTATAACCAAAATGGTGAAATAATCCTTTTAGGTGTAGATGCTAACAGAAGTATGGATGGACAGATTAGAATGTTCATAATAAATGAGAGAAATTCTAATGAACTTTTAGGTTCTGGCACCAGATATATTCTTCGTTCTCCTGACACTAATTAAACAAATAAAACTACTAAAGACTAACTTCAGTTTAAAGGATTATTTTTTTGACAATTTCAAGAGCAATAGAGTATAATGAGCATAGAAATTCTTCAAGAGATCCCCTGCAAAGGGGTCTTTTGTTTATATGGTGTGTACAAGAATCCTTTCAGATTCAGAAACAATCTAAAGTTTACATATGAGAGAGATATTTAAAAAGAACCTCCACATCTGTATATTTTCCCATAGATAATGCAGAAGATAAAATATTTGCATAATCTATCAGGACAGAAACATTTTTTACTTTGGAAATCTTTTTGGGAAGCATTGAAATATCTTACCACCAAAAAGCGCGAAAAAGAAGTCCTACTAAAAGGTTTTTAATGAAATGTTCACAACTACCCTCTAACTTCCTGTCTTAACTTCTCATATACCAATACTGCTGCAGTTGCACTAACATTTAATGACCCAATACCTTCTCTCATTGGAATAGATAGAGAACCATCAACTCTCTCAAGTATTCCAGTAGAAATACCTACATCTTCAGCACCTAATACAAATGCAATAGGACCCTTGAGATTCTCTTCGTAGTAATGCTTTCCATCCATATGTATTGCATATGTCTTAATATCATTCTCTTTAAGAACCTTAAGTGCCTCAAAAAGCTTCATCTCTACAAGAGGTACTCTCTCTGCAGCACCCATAGATATACGTATAGTTTCATCAGATATGATACTCTTCTTCTGTGGATTGATGATAATGCCATTAACCCCTACTGCAAAAGCTGTTCTCATAATAGCTGCAACATTCTGTGTATACTTAATATCATCTAGAATCAAGAAAAATGGTTGCTTACCTTCCTTGTAGATTGTATCCAAAAGCTCTTTAAGACTCCAATCATTCTCCGAATACATTAATCCAACAACACTCTCTGCAGCAGAAGATCTAAGTCTTCTCTGAAGTGCCTTCCTAGAAACCTTGATAACAGGGATTCTCTTCTTTCCTGCTAATTGAAAAATCTCCTTACTCTTCTCATCCTTAAATCCACTACTAACAGCATATATCCTCTCAAAGTCCCTACCCTCTTTTAACAACTCTAAAAGAGCATTCTTGCTTTCAATTTGTATAAATTTGGATTTTGCCATAGTCGTATGACTATTCTATCACATCAATGAAGTATTGGCCTCTCTTAAAACCACTCATTCTTCTAAACTCAACAACTCCATCTGTCTTTGCATGGATATTATGTGTCTTACTCATATATGTATTTTTACCAGGATGATAGACAGAACCTTTCTGTTTAACGATAATGTTTCCAGCTTTTACCTGCTCACCTGCAAATTTCTTTACACCAAGTCTTTTACCAGCAACATTGCCATGATTTGATGTTGTACTTCCTGCTGCAACTTTTGACATCTAGTCTTCTTTTTCAAGTTATATATTCATACTAAGATCTCTCTAGTATGTAAATGTTTCGGGTAATGATACTATTTTTTCGGCTCCACTTCAAGTCCCTACCTAAAGAATACTCATTATTCTTTACAATCCATCTCTTCCCAACTAATTCCCTAATTCCAAATGTAACCCAACCCTTATCTGTTTTGTATGAAGGAATTATCATTACCACCCTTATACCTCTCTTCTCCAGTCTGTTATCTATCAACTCAAAAAGCTTTCTATACAATGCTCTTACATCATCTAAGAGCTCCTTAGCCTTACTTTCTGAAAGAATCCTTGTTTGAGGTGGACCCATAAATGGTTCACAAACAATTGCATTAATATCTGTATGTTTTAGTTTCTTAACAACTTCTCCATCTGGTTTCTTAATATCAAAACGAAAGGTCTGATACATGGTCTCAGTAATATATCCCTCCTTGTACAACCATTTAACATTGTTATCTGTATCTTCAACTGCTCTTGGGTCAATATCAGAGGCTAAAAAGTTAAAACCTAGAACTGCTGCTTCCATTGGGATAGTTCCAGAACCACAGAATGGATCCCAAATTGTGCCACTAGAAAGAGATGTGAAGTTCACCATCATTCTTGCAAGTTTAGGTGGAAGTACTCCCATCTCTAGATTGCTACCAGGCCTTTGAGTATCCCTACTTACAAAACCTTCTAAATCTTGAATCTCCATAGTTCTAGCATATATCTCCTGACCCTTGTTTCTGATAATTACTAATTCAAATCCTTTCTCTAATATCTCATTCTTTATCACCTGTGCAGCATTAAGAGAGTAATCCTTTCTAATTGGTAGAACAAACCTTGATGATATACCACTCTCCTTAAGTTCTCTTTTAATCCCATTACCTAATTTCTTAAGAAAAGATTGGTCTTCTCTTTTAGTATCACCTAAAACACTAACACCAAAAGTGTACTTACCTTCTTTCTTAGATTCAGCATAGAAGCTATCAATATCCTCAACTACCTCACCTACTCTAATAGCTCCTCCTAATCGTTTGAAAATGTTTCTAATTGCTAAATCTGTAAACTTTTCGTTTTGAACAAGAAATATATTATCTCCATATCGAGTGATATCTTCTTTACCATAGCCAAAAGAGGTTAGAACAGTAACTAATTCTGTATATGAAAGGTCTGGAAATGTTCCAGCTTCAAAGAAATATTGTTTGGGCATTTAATTAAATACTCTTAACTATTACCTTAGTAATACTTGGTCTGTATCCATACCTTGTTCTCTGTCTTGCTTTAGCTGCGTACTTAAAACCTTCAATCTTCTCACCTTTTTTCTGAGATGTAATTTCAAGTTTAACAACTGCACCATCTACATATGGTTTGCCAATCTTTGTATCTTTACCGTCAGAAACTAAGAGAACTTCTTTAACTTCAATCTTGTCACCCTTCTTACCTTCTAATTTGTTTACTTCATATTCTTTACCTTTGTAGACCTTAAGCTGTACTCCTGCAATTTCAATTACTGCAAAAGCATTAGAGGTTTTCTTAGGTGCTGCTTTAGCAACAGGCTTTTCTTCCTTCTTTACTGTCTTTGTTTTTGGTTTTGTTTCTTTTGTATTTGCCATATCGAGTTGAATTCTATGTTAAATATGTGAAAAAGTCAATGAAAACTCCTAATCTTTCTATTTAATCTTCATAAATATCAATAATATCAGCATTCTTAGCTTGTATTTTCTGACTATTCTTAAGAATTATATTATGCACAATACCCAACTCTATTAATGTCATGATTGTAATAGTTCCTCCTGCACTCATAAGGGGAAGAGGAATACCTGTTGCTGGAATACCTCCTGTATTGGTACCAATGTTAATGAAAACCTCTAAAAGAAGCTTAACCCCTATACCCACACAAAGAAGAGATTGTAATACATCACCACTACTATTTATCGCACCCAAAAAACAAATTACAATGATTACAGCATAAAGAGAGATGAGAAAAACACTCCCTACCAAACCAAACTCTTCAGCAAAGGATGCAAAGATGAAATCTGTTCTAAACTCTGGAAGAAAATTTCTCTTACTCTGTGTTCCATTACCAAAACCTTTACCAAATATTCTTCCAGAACCTATCGCTATTTTGGACTGATTTACATTAAATCCAATATCTCCTGTTGTTTCTTCTGGGTTAATGAATGCTACTACCCTATCTTTCTGATATGGTTTTAACACTCTATGCCAAGTAATTGTTGTTAGAGCCCCAACAAAGAGGGCTAGTACAGAAGCAATTATGACAAAGACCTTCCAGTTGTTTTTAGTGTAAAAGCCAAAAATCGCTATCATCGTTGCAGGTATGAGAAGAAGATACCAAAGGTTATTCCCTGTAACAGATGAGATGAGAAATGCTCCTACAGTACAACCAATTATTGATAACAAAACAGTGTTTCTTAACGGATTATTAAGTCCTAAGAATGCGATAATGAACCATATTGCTAGTGTAAGAAATGCCATACTCCCACTAGGTTCTTTGTAGATTAAGAAAAAGATAGGAAGCATTAGGAAAAAAGACAGAAGAAAGAGTGTCCATTTGTTGTATTTATTTTTTAGTGAAAAAATGAATGCTGTAAGGATAATAACGGTGAGTTTTGCAATCTCAGATGGTTGTATCTGTACACCCCCTATAACCAGCCACCTTTTTACACCTTTAATTGTTGGACCAAAGAGAAGGACTGCAATTAGAAGTGCTATTGTTAGTAAATATATTATCAACTGTACTTGCCAAAACTTAAGGTATGAAAGGTCAATGTAGCTAATTGCGACAAAGAGGATTATTCCTATCACTAAGAAAAGAATCTGCTTTGTCAGTATTGAAGTATCACCAAGTCCCCCTGTAGGAAGAATTAATGTAGAGTAAAGGGTAACAAGCCCGATTACAATTATCAAAATTAAAGGAAGTACCAAGGAAATATAAATCCATTTTCTACCCTTTGAAGATGAGAGTATATTCATATTCCCATTATATCAAGAGAGATTACTTTTTTCTCATGAAGGCTGGAACATCCAATGGGTCATCAGCATCTATATCCTCCGGTTTGATTGCATCAAAGGTGTCATCTTCCATAATTGTGTCTACTTCATCTGCACTTCTGTCATTAAATGAGTCTAGCGTATCTTCCACAGTTGGTGCTGGAGTAGATGGTGGCATACCAAAACCAAAATCCCTAACTGGTGGGACACTATCATCTCCTCTGGCTTTTGTAGTGTAAACTTGTTTGTTCTCATCAAATCCTGTCGCTACGATTGTTATTATCAACTCATCTCCTGCTTCTGGATCTATCTGTGCTCCAAACTTAATATTTGCAGATGGGTCTACTGCTTCTTTAATTAAATCTGAAACCCGACTAATTTCCTGTAATGAAAGATTTGCACCAACAACATTGTACAAAACTCCTGTTGCTCCCTCTATTGACATATCCAAAAGTGGGCTTGTTGTAGCTGCTCTTGCTGCTTCCTCTGCTCTGTTCTCACCACTTGCTCTACCAATACCCATAAGTGCAGTACCAGCATTTTGCATAACTGATTTTGCATCATTGAAGTCTGCATTAATATATCCTGTCTTGCTAATTAAGTTAGAGATACTATTCACACCCTCTGCTAATACAGAGTCAACCTTTTTCATAGCATCAATGAAGGAGATATTCTCACTATCACTTACAACTTCAAGTAGTCTCTGATTTGGGACAACAATCAATGTGTCAACCTTGTCTCTCAAGTTTGCAATTCCTTCCTCTGCAATCTCTCTTCTCTTGTTACCTTCAAAATCAAATGGTTTTGTAACAACAGCTACTGTCAAAGCACCCATATTTCTTGCTACACCTGCAATAATTGGAGCAGCACCTGTTCCTGTACCTCCACCCATTCCAGCTGTAATGAACACCATGTTTGCACCTTCAAGAAGTTCCTGTACTTGATCCAAACTCTCCTCAGCAGCCTGTGCACCAAGTTCTGCATTGCCACCAACACCAAGACCTTTTGTTAAGTCCTCACCTAATTGAAGTGTTGTAGGAGCCTGAGACATTTTAAGTGCCTGAGCATCTGTATTAAACGCCATGAAATCAACCCCAGCAATATCGTAGTCTGTAATCATCGTATTGACAGCATTGCAACCACCACCACCAACTCCAACAACTTTTATTTTAGCAACTGGATCTACATTTGTTGTAACTAACCCCATATTCCATATAGTAAACTAAAATTATTTATGGCAGTAATGATTTAAACCAATCACCTATTTTACCAAATATACCCTTTACATCAACCTTGCCTTTTTCTCCTCCACTAACCTCCACATCATCATCAAGTGCGTGTTTGATAAGGCCTTGTACACATGCATATGAAGGATCTGATATTTCATCTGTCATACCACTCAATCCTGACGGATATCCTACTCTAGCCGCAACACCCAATGTTGACTGTACTGATTTTGTAATATCTCTTAAAAGACTACTTCCTCCTGTTAAAACAATACCTGCTGGCATAGCCATTTCATAGCCTGCTTTGGAAATATTCTCCTTTACCATTCCAAAAATTTCTTCACATCTAGCACTTACTATTTTTTCTAACAATTCCTTTGATACAAACTTATCTATCCCTATCACATTAAGATCTATCTCTTCCCCTTTCTTCTTCTTTGGCTTCTCTGGTTCTTTCTTTCTCAGTAATGTAGGAATAGAGTCAATATCTTTTGCCTTTGCTGCTTCATATTTTGTATCAAACAATTTTGCCATCTCAACCTTAATCTTCTCTGCCTCCTCTAGAGATACTTGAAGTCCGATTGCAATATCGCTTGTAATGCTACTACCTCCCAATGGCACACAGCTACTGTATATTATTGAACCCTCTTGGAAGATTGTAATACCTGTTGTACCTGCACCAATATCTAACATTGTTACACCCAACTCCTTCTCCGTGTCAGTCAAAACAGCTAATGAAGATGCCCATGCTGTAAAGATAACATCATAGACATTTGCACCTACCTGTTCTATACATTTCTTAATATTCTGCCAATATGAATTGGGAGCTGTAATAATGTGAGTGTCTACTTCTAATTTCCCACCACTCATTCCTATTGGGTATTTAATTCCACCTTGACTGTCAACTACAAATTCTCTTGGGATAATGTGTATTGGATTGAGATTATCTGGAAGAGTTAAAATCCTAGCATTTTCAATTGCTCTATATGTATCATCAATCGTAATCTCACTTCCAGCAACTGCTACCACACCCTTGTTGTTTAAGCTTGTAACCTGTTCACCATTTATTGAAACATACACATCAGATACAGTAACTCCTGCCATTCTCTCAGCTGCAGTAACACTTTCCAAAATGGAAGCCGTAGCATCATCGATATTAACAACCACACCCTTCTTAATACCTTTACTAGGGTAAGCACATACACCAATAACTGTGGGACTTTTTCCATCCTCAACAGAGGTTATTAATGTTGTAATCTTAGAACTCCCAACATCTATTGCTGTAATTATTTTTCGTGCCATATATTGTTAGTGACAGTTATTTTACATAAATTATTATACAAAAGATGCAATTAAACAACATCTGTATATTAAATATATCAAATCTGTATAGTTTAGCAAGTACTATATTTAAATTATATATTCTAATCCTTTACAACAGGTCTTTCAAATCTTACATCTATGCTACTAAACTGCATACTATCGCCCTTTACCTTACCCATCACTACAAAATATCTGGCTAGCTGAACATTAAGGTCATCGGAGAGAGTAAAGATATGAGTTCTCCCATCCATATCTTTAATATGTAAAACTTTTTCTTTAAGAACGACCTCTTTTACTTCAAAACCAAAAGACTCAACAACTTTTACAATGTCCGAAATACTACTCATTACAAGTAACTGTTCCTTACCACCAGTTATTTTCGATATCTCTACTTCATCTGATTTAAAAATGTAATATTTACCATCAGAGGTATGACCAACACAACAAAGTGGAACATCTTCTGTTTCCTGGCATAGCTCATCAAGTACTATTCCAGTTGCGGAGAGAAGTTTACAATGATTACCCACATCTAAGACTACTAATTTAGGTTCATACACTTCTAAGAAAACCTCTAATTTGTTTGGTACAATCTTTGACACCCTTGCAGATTTAACATACGAGATGTTTGACTCAAGAGCATCTTCTACATTGTTAGAATATATCGAGAAGAAGTTTTTTCCTGTAACATTCTTACTTAGATATTCATTAACAAGAATCTCAATTTTCTCCTCTACCTCATCACCATTGATATCAAAGACCTCGTATCTCTTCATGTTCCATAGTCCCAGTATCAGGGAGAGAGCAAAAAGGAAAAGGAAGATAAAAAAAGGAAGGTTCTTTTTTAGAAAGATAACTGGTTTAAATCTAGAGACCCTTTCCTTAAACCAACTTTTAGAATCTTTTATCTTTATTGGCATATTGTAGATATTAGCATTGTAGAGAGGAAAATGGAAACAGATTAGGAAATACTATTATTTAATGATATTATGTTATCTGTGATAGCAGAATTAGTTAGTACAATATCGGATTGGCTTAGTACTTGGGGTTACCTAGGTGTTTTTGTTGCTGCTGTTGGTATATTTCCAGCAGAGATTGTTATGACCATCGTAGGTGCTGTTAGACCAGAGTTTATCTCACTTGTTAAGATTGGAGTTGCAGGAGCATTAGGAGAAGTAGTAGGTGCAGCTTTTACATATCTAGTTGGTTACTATTTTAGAAACAAGGATATCATTGGCTATCTTAATGGCAAAGGTAAGTGGTTGAAGGTTGATGGAGATTCTTTTATGAAGACGCATAAAAAATTTAAAGCTAAGGGTTTTTTATATATCATACTAACACGTTTTACCCCCTGGTTAAGAATTGTTGTTCTACTTGTTGCTGGTTATCTTGAGTATAACTTCTTTTTAGCATCACTGGGCGTATTTATCGGAACCTTTGTCTATGCTTTTGGTTTTGCATATTTAGGATCAAAGATTGGATTTGATTTAGCAAAGATTACTGATGCTATTAATACAGTAAATAACTGGTTGGTAATATTAACTCTACTTGTTGTTTGTATTATTATTTACTTAAACAGAAAGAAAGTGAAAGAGTTTATCGTAGGTATTATTAAAGGGAAGGAGAAGGAGTAAGAAAAAGGATATGTTCTCTTTCGTAAATGAAACCAAAGCGGGAGACGGGGGTCGAACCCGCGACCTACACATTGGCAATGTGTCGTTCTAGCCAACTGAACTACTCCCGCATGGTGCCGAGACCCAGACTTGAACTGGGGACACCCTGTTCTTCAGACAGGTGCTCTACCAACTGAGCTATCTCGGCATATGGTATAAAATAATATCAAATATCAATATTATTATCAATAATTATTCTTTCTGCTTTCTCCTAAAATCAAAAAGATCTGCTATACCAATCGCTAAAAAAGCCAACCCTATTGGTAAATATGTTCTCCCTTGAGGAGATATGGATAGTAAAGAAAATGTAATACCCAGTATTAGAAAAACACTAATTGTAGCTGATATTGGTCTCTTACTCTTCTTTTTTTGATCTTTTTCTCCCATAGATGTTTAAAGATAAAATTAATTAATTAAAATACCATTATCAACAAACACTCCCTCTATCTGTTTCTTAAACCCTTCTACATCATTAATATCCTTAATACTATCTCTAACTTTAGTATAGTTCCATTTCTTTTTCTTAAACTCATTAAATACCTTCCTAAAACTCTCAACATCCTCTCCTTTGAAAAACATACCACTTACTCCATCCTTTACTGTTTCTAATACACCACCACTACCATGTGCTAATACTGGAGTACCACAACTCATAGCTTCTACTGGAAATATACCAAATTCCTCTGTACCACTCATAATATATCCCTTTGCTTTAGAAAAGATATCCCACTTCTCTTCTTCACTCACCCAACCTAAAAAGTGTATATTAGGATATTTCCCATACCTTCTTCTTAACTTCTTCTCATTACCACCAATACCTATCACCTTCAATTCAAACCCTATCTCCTTTGCACACTCTAAAAGAAATTCTCCTCCCTTGTTTGGTTCAAAAGGTGCTCCAGAAACAAAATATTCTTCTCTCTTCTTTTTAATCTCTCCCTCATACCTCTCTACTGGAGGATATATTACATACTCTGCTTTCTTCCTCCAATATTTCTCCATCCTCTTTGATACAAAGTTTGAGTTAGAGATGAGAATATCTGGCCTAGTACTAGCAGATACATCCCATATTCTCAAAAAGTTTGTACATACTCTGTATACCAATTGTGGAAACTTCCCTTTGAAGTACAAACTATACATATCCCAAATATATCTCATTGGTGTATGGATATATGCAATATGTTTAGTACCAAGTGGAGTTATCACCCCATGTGATACAGCCCACGAAGAAGAAATTACAATATCATAGTCAGAGAAATCAAACCGTTCGATATGTGTAGGCCATTTATGTAGCGTATATCTATATAGATTTGCTTTATGAACAAAAGGAATTTTGTTTAATTTAGAGGTATATATTTTGTGAGAAAGAATATCCTTAGAGAGTAGTTTTTCCCTTTTCTTAATTGATGGGGCAAAAAGAGTATATATATCTGCATCTGGAAACATCTGTGCAAAACACTCAAGTACCCTACTTCCCCCAGCCATTTTCAAAAGAGAATCTGTTACAATAGCAACCTTAGGACTATTTCTTTTCATCTTCACCAATTACTATAACTGTTCCTTTTCCTCTTCTGTATACCTCTGGTCTTGTGAAAATCATAAAGGCACCAAAGAGAAGCATAACTATCCCTGTTACAACAACATACCTCCAATCAAACTCTACCGCAGTTTGAACAGTCGAAGGGTCTAGAACTGTTTTCCCATCACCCTTCCCTATCTGATATGTCCCACTTTTCGGTTTACTCATCAACATGTTTGTTGGAGGACTACCATCTCTCATGATATATGTATCAAAGACACCATTGTTAGTATCATATTCCCAATCAATTATCGTTGTCCCCTCCTTTCTCACTTTGAATGTTAGTCTGGCAATTACATCATATTCTCCATTGGTAATATATGTTTTTCCTTCTTCTCCACTCTGTGTAAAACCTGTAAGCATAACTAAACCATTATCGTTATCTATTGATGTCTCATCTTCTGGCCACTTATCATACAACTTACTATTCCTCTCTGCTTTTGTTAATTGAAGATATTCTGGATCGAAAAGAAGAGTAAATCTTGCTGAGTTAGACTTCTCTCCATCTGTATTTATTCTAATATCTACAGAGAACCCTTTGCTTGCATCTACCACCATTCCACTTGCAGGATAGAGAGAAAAGGAAGGATTGGAAGCGTATAGTTTACTTGCTGAAAAAAGAAAAGCTATGGGAACAAGAAGAAAAATGACTAGAATATTTTTTACCTTCATACTATGCTAATATTATCATAATGTGTTAATTTATCATAGTACAAACATATGGAAAGTTTGAAATTGCTGGTAATTGGAATAGTTCAAGGCATTACGGAACTATTACCAATATCTAGTACTGGACATATTTTAATACTGGGTAAAATCCTTGACATGGAGACAATCCCATCATCCCTACTTGTTCTTTTTCATCTTGGAACTACGGTTGCAGTTTTACTGTTCTATGGAAAAAAGCTATTTAAAAACTTCCTCAAGAAAGAGAAATGGACTTTCTATCTCAAAGTCTTAGTTGCCACCATCCCCGCAGCTTTGGCAGGTTTACTCTTGGATGATTTCATCTCTAAAAAGTTAAGAAGTATCTGGATTATTGCACTCTCACTAATTGTATGGGGAGTTGTTATGATTGTTTTAGAAAAGAGAAAAAAGGGAGAGAAGAGTGAGAAGCAAGAGGTTTCTGACATAGAGAAGATTACATGGAAGCAAGCTATACTGATTGGATGTTCTCAAGTCATTGCCCTCATACCTGGAACATCCAGATCTGGTATTACAACGATTGCAGGGATATTAAGTGGATTAGAAAAATATGTTGCACTAGAGTTCTCTTTTGTTTTAAGTATTCCAATACTTCTAGGAGCTTTTCTCCTACTTTTAAGAGAACACCCTATCAAAGAAACAATCTTAGCTACTGGTATTTCATCACCAATTCTAGGATTCGCAACAATATTTTTCTCAACTTTGATATTTGGACTACTAACTCTACTACTCTTGAAGAAAGTGAAAAGAAAAAACTGGTTAACAGTATTTGGAATCTACAGAATTATCCTGGGAATCTTGTTGTTAATTATCTTCTACTAAAGAACAGACCTCAAATCTACTCCTGTCATATTCGATGGTATCTCCATTCCAAGAAGACCCAGTACTGTTGGTGCAATATCTGCAAGAAGACCTGTAGGTCTAGCATGATCACCTGTTCCAACCTTAAGCATAGGCACTCCTGCTCTAGGGATTATTTCCTTCATATCATTGATCAATATTAATGGTACAGGATTATTTGTATGTGCAATGTCAATTTCCTTAGTCACCCTGTTTATCATCGTCTCGCAGTTTCCATGGTCTGCAGTAATCACAACAGAGCCACCCATATCTAATGTTGCTTTAGTAATTTCAGCACAACACTGGTCTACAATTTCATTCCCCCTTATCGTCGCTCTAAAATTCCCTGTATGTCCTAACATATCTGGGTTTGCGAAGTTAAGGATGATAAAATCGAGGGGATTCCTGTCAATATCTTTAATCTTGTTTACTGTTTCATCTCGAATAATCAAAGCACTCATCTCTGGAACAGTTGCATAGTTGTCTACCTTGGGTGATGGAATATTAAAGAAGACCTCCCCTTCATGCGGTTCTTCAATACCACCATTGAAGAAATATGTCACATGCATATATTTCTCTGTTTCTGAAACATGGAGTTGTTTTTTACCTGCCTCTGCAAGAGTTGCAGAAAGAGACTTTTTAATCTTCAAAGGTGGGAAGACTACATTAGCAGGTAGATTCTCTTCATAACCTGTCATAGTAGCGAAATATATATGTTCAGGGAAGTTTCTTCTTACAAAGCTTTGAAAATCCTTAAGAACAAAAACCTTTGTCAACTGCCTTGCCCTATCCTCCCTAAAGTTCCAGAAGAGAATTGCATCATCTGTCCTAACTGGACCTACTGGTTCACCATTTTCATCTACACATACTCTTGGAACAAAGAATTGGTCATCTTCTCCCTTGTTGTACCCTCTTTGTACGGCTTCTACAGGGTCTGTGAATGTCTCCTCAGAGAGTCCTACCATTGCATCATATGCCAATTTTGTTCTCTCCCATCTACTGTCCCTATCCATGCCGTAGAATCTACCCATGATAGAAGCAATCTTTCCTACTCCCAACTCATCTATCTTCGCCATCAATTTTTCAACATAGATATGCCCATCCTTTGGAGGAGTATCTCTTCCATCTAACATTACATGAATATATGGGTCAATATTGTTCTGAGCACAAAGTTCAAGCAAAGAGAAAAGGTGCTTAATATGCCCATGCACTCCAGCAGGACTTAACACTCCAGTCAAATGCAACCTACTGTTATTCTTCCTAATGAAAGCAAACATCTCTTTAATAACGGGACTGTTATCTAACTCATGAGAAGCAATTGCATCATTTATCCTCGGTAATGTTTGATAGACAACCTGACCAGCACCTAGATTAAGATGTCCAACCTCTGAGTTACCTGGTTCTTCACCTGGTAAACCTACATGTGTACCTGCAGCGTTTACAAGAGTAGACCTTCCCTGTGTCCATACAGTGTCCAAGAAAGGTGTCTTAGCAGCCCAAACAGCATTCCCTTCTGCATCAGGATACACACCAAAACCATCAAGGATGATTAAGGTAACAAACTTCCTAATATCCAAAATACCGTTAAAACCATTAATTGGAGATTGTTGATTACTTTCGAACATATACTTCTAAATATATTGGATATATTAAATTAAGTTGAATATAATATACAGGAATGAATGAATTAAGTAAAAGAGACATAGAAGATTTAGAGAAAGATATTGTACAGACAGTCCAAGCTCTTGATTTAAGTAACAAAAAGATTCAACTAGAGGAATTAGAAAAAGAAAGTCTTGAGAGTGATTTCTGGGAAGATCAAGAGAATGCAAAATTAGTTATGTCTAAAATTGCATATCTCCAAGAAGAGATTGATACTGTACAGAGACTGAAAAAAGATATTGACTCTCTTGTTGAGCTTTTCCTGTCGATAGAAAAAGAAACTGAACAGAATGAATTAATTGATGAATATCTAAGACTAAAAGGCGAACTCGAAAAGTTTTCCTTAAGACAGTTTCTCTCTGGAGAATATGACCAATATCCTACCATGATGACAATATATGCTGGACAAGGTGGTACAGAGGCTAATGATTGGGCACAGATGCTTTTTAGAATGTACACCATGTATTTTGATAAACAAGGTTGGAGCTATACCATTACAGAGATGTTAAAAGGTAGCGAGGTAGGAATAGCAACTGTTACAATTGAGATTAACCAACCACTCTCCTTTGGAATGTTAAAGAAAGAGCAAGGTGTTCACAGATTAGTTAGAATTTCTCCATACAATGCTCAAGGACTTAGACAAACAACATTTGCAGGTGTTGAAGTTTTACCTCTCTTTTCAAAAGAAAAAACAGATATTGAGATTCCAGAGAAAGATATTGATTTCAAGGCGGTAAGAGCAAGTGGCCCAGGTGGACAGAAGGTAAACAAAACATCTTCTGCTGTTCAGATTACACATATCCCTACTGGAATAACTGTAAGCTCATCAACAGAGAGAAGTCAGGCACAAAACAGAGAGAGTGCGATGAATATTCTTAAAGCTAAGTTGTGGAGAATCAAAGAGGATGAACAATTGAAAGAGATATCTGAAATTAAAGGGGACTACAAAATTGCAGGTTGGGGTAATCAAATTAGAAACTATGTCCTTCATCCATACAAAATGGTAAAAGACTTAAGAACAAATGTAGAGTCTAGTAACCCAGAAAGTGTATTAGATGGGAATCTTGATGAGTTCATTGAAGCAGAGATTAGAATGGGGTAATATATATATGTATGGTAAAATATTAATATGAATCAAACTGCCATGTTACTTTTTGACAAAGTTACAAAGAAATATACAGACTCGATAACAGCATTGGAAGATGTTTCTTTCAGTATTAACAATGGAGAGTTTACATTTTTAGTTGGACCATCGGGTGCTGGAAAAACCACTCTTTTAAGATTACTAATTAGAGAAGAACTCCCTACTTCAGGAGACATTATCTTTGAGAATATTGAGGTTACAAAATTACCTACTAAGCTTCTTCCTACATACAGACAGAAATTAGGGGTTGTATTTCAAGATATTAAGCTTCTTGAGTCAAAAACACTTGAGGAGAATATTAGGTTTGCTCTTGAGATAATTGGGAAAGAAGAAAAAGAGATTAAGGAGACAACTGATTACCTTCTAGAGCTAGTAAAACTTCAAGACAGAAGAGACCTATTCCCTGTTCAACTCTCAGGTGGTGAACAACAGAGAGGTGCCATTGCAAGAGCATTGGCAAACAATCCAGACTTTCTAGTTGCAGATGAGCCTACTGGTAATTTAGATCCAGATAGTTCTTTCCAAATATTGGATATTCTGAATAGTATAAATAGAGGGGGTACTACAGTTATGGTAATCACACATGACAGAGAGCTTGTGAACAAGATGAAAACAAGAGTTATTAGAATGGATGGTGGTAAGGTCATTTCTGATAACAAGGGTGACTATGATACGATAAAGAAACCGCCCGTGAAAGAAACAAAAATTAAAACAGAAGAAAAGCCTAAAGAACAAGAAGAAGTTGGAATTAAGATAGATGATGATTTAGAAGAAAGGACAGAAAGTGATGATATTGTATACGACAAGGTAATGGATGGTTTAGATAAAGGGACGAAAGCAAAGTTCCTTAAGGCTAAAATTACAAGTATGGATTTAATCCTCAACCTTACAGAAGATGATTTGGAGAATCTAAAAATAACTAAGAGAGAAAAAAAGGATTTGGAAAAGTTCCTAAAAGAGTATTTAAATAATAAGAAGAAGTAAAATGAAATCTAAGAAAATGCTTGAGGTAACAAAGAAAAACATGAAAAGGAATAAAGTCCTTTCTACCTCTACCGTTATCGTAACATCCATAGTATTGTTAATCTCCTCTTTTTTCATATCGTTGGGAATAGTAGCTCAAAAGGGAGTTGATTACTATGAAAAGAAAGCTCAGGTAATTGTTTTCTTCAAAAGAGATACTAAAGAGAGTGATATTTTAGCTATAAAAGAGCGACTCAATGATGAGAAGCTTGTTGAAAGTATTACATATATCTCTCAAAAAGAGGCTTTGAGTATATACAAAGAAGATTTTGCAGATAATCCAGACCTTTTAGCAACAGTTACAGCAGATTCTCTCCCTCCAAGTCTAGAGCTAAGAGCTAATTCTGTTGATGCTTTAATGACAATGATTGAACGTATTAATAAAGAAAGGGAGACAAACGCTTCCATAGATGATGTCATATACTTCAAAGAGGTTGTAAATAATCTGAGAACAATCTCCAACATTATCAAAGTCTCCTCTGTTGTTTTAATATCAGCATTAGGTGTAATTGCTTTCTCATTGATTAGGATTACCATCGGGTTTAACATTAATGCTCACAAGGAAGAAATTAAAGTTATGAACTTAGTTGGAAGCCCTAAACAGTACATCACAAAACCATATATTCTAGAAGGCAGTATATATGGTGCATTGGGTGGATTGATTGCTTCTTCTCTCCTCATTGTTCCTTTCTACATAATCCTTTCTTCTCTAATGAAAGATACAGGTTTTTCATATTGGCTTAATCAGACATTGAGAGATTTGGGTTTACTTTTTGTTAAACCTGTTAATATTCTTTTCTTTGTTCTGTATATGTTAATACATATCGGTGTAGGAGCTTTAATTGGATTGATTAGTAGTTTAAGTGCAGTTAAGAAATATTTAGATTAAGAATGGAAAGAAGAAAAAACATATATACAATACTATCAATACTTTTTGTTGGAATACTCTCTTTTTTCATATTGCTTTCATACAAAAACAAACCCGTTGTAGCACAAGCTCAATGTCCTTCATATATGAGTCCTAGTTCTGTTGAGTGTCTTGACTATCTAAGAGACCAGCTAGCCACCATTCAGAAACAACAAGGAAATATCCAGAATCAATTGAAGAGTATTGAGTATCAGAAACTATCATTAGAAGAAAAGATTGAATATACAAATAACCTCATTGCTCAGACAGAGAGGGCTGTGAAAGAACTACAGATTGAAATTGCAGCAACAGATATTGAGATTAGTATGTTAGAGAAAGAGATTAAAGAAAAAGAGGATGATATCTCAATCCTTAAGCAGGAGATAGAGGTTTTAAGTGGTATGGTAAATGAGAGGATTACGGAGTCATACAAATACTCTTTTATCAACCAATTTGAATTACTACTAGACTTTAAGAATATCTCTAACATTTTGAGGAAGATTAAGTTTTTGGAGATGACAAGAGAACAGGATAGGAAGTCGCTAGAGGAATATACTAGTAAAACAGCTAGTTTGTTAGTAGAAGAGAGTAAATTAAGTGAAAAGAAGGAAGAACTTAAAGGTAAGAGAAATGAGGTTGAAGCAGAGAGGGTAAAACTTGGTGAAGAGAAGTTGGCATTAGATGCACAGAAGAAAGAAAGAGAGTCACTACTAGTTCAAGCAGAGATAAAGGGAGCGCAATTGATGGCTACCTATCAACAGAATCTTAAGAAAGCTCAAGAGTTGGATCAAGCAATAATTGCATATATTGGACAGTATGGGAATCAAGCAGCAAACAAGGGATATGTACAAGCTGGTACATGGATTGGAAGAATGGGAAATACAGGACAATCTAGTGGTGCCCACTTACACTTCTCCATGAGAGGTAGTCATTCAGGTAATCCTTGTTATGGAACAATTCCTGTTTTAGGAGGATACTTAACTCAAGGAGAAGCTTCATGGATTACTGGTTGGGATGGATGGAGGTGGCCATATGTACACGCTGGTTCTTGGAGATTACCAATTGCAGGACCAACAGTTATCATGTCACAGAACTATCATCAAGGTTATGCTATCGACCTGATTTCATACAAGCTTGATAGGAGTGTAAACTTTGGAGCACCTATCTATGCAGTTATGGAAGGTACTCTCTACAAGGCTGTTGATGGATATGGTGGAGAGTATGCATACATTAAACATCCAAATGGATGGACCAGTTGTTATCTTCACTTACAGAAGTAAGTATTTTCTTTGTAATATGTTTGTGAAAAGGTTAGGAAGGATACCGTATTGCATATTTAAATGCGAACATATATATGTTCTACGGTATCACTTCCTGATAATTAAGGTCTATTTTTACTTACCATAAATACTGAAACCATCCAGCAAGAACAAAAAGACTTAGCAAAAAGTAAACAGTCATGCCTATCCAGGCAAGAGTAAACAGAATCATGCCTAAGCCTTTTTCAAAGAACCATTCAAAAAATGGTATATTCAAAATACGTTCGGAAAAAGATTGTTTCCCTTCCATTTCAATCTCCTTTTCTGCCTAAATAGGCATTTAATCTTTTTAAAATTTTTTCGTTGTTAATACCAACATTCAAACACCTAGTATGTATATATATAACTAAGTACCTAAATGTTGGTATTAAAACATATTGAAAAAGTTGGAGAAAATGTATAGACCTTAATTTTTAACGAGCAGTATATCTATTACTAGATACCTACTTATATTATACTACACTATGGGGTGTTAAGTCAATTTAACCCTACCCCCTTCCCTATTCTCTAATATTCTGTTAAACTACTTAACATATAATTTATTTAATCAATTCTAATGGCAAGAACAAAGAAAATTGTTTCCAAAAAGAAAACCGCCCCAAAAGTGGAGAAAAAGACTACTCCAAGGAAAAAAACAGTCACTAAAAAAACTACTACAAAGAAGAAGGTATTATCCTTTAAGGATTCCATTCTTAAAAAGCTTAACAGTAATCCTCTTGTAGGTTCCATTCTAAAAATTGTTACCATTGTAATTGGTATATTCCTAGTCGTAGTACTTGCAGACTATGCAGTACAGTATGTAAGGAATGAGAGAAGTGTTGCAGTTGTTAATGGGAAAAGAATTAGTAAAGCAGAATGGCACAGAGTACTGGAGAAGGTAAGTGGACAAGCAGTTGCAGAATCCCTTATCAACGACAGTATTGTAATGTTAGAGGCTAAGAAAGCTGATGTTAAAGTCACAAAGGAGGAGATTGATGAGAGGGTTGAACAGATTAAGGAAGATATCGGAGGAGAAGATGCATTTAATACTGCAATGAAGGCTGCTAACTATGAATTAAAGGACCTTGAGGATAATATTAGAATTGATATGTACTATACCAAGCTAATTGGTCCTTCAATCAATTATAGCGATGATGATGTAAAGGCATTCTTTGAGCAGTACAGTAATGTATTGTTTGCAAAAGAAACTGATGCTCTAAAGGAAGGTGAGAAACTTGATTATGAGACTTTCAAAGAGAAGACAACTGAGTATTACATAGCTCAAATGGTAGGACAGGAGAAGCAGAATTGGTTGTTGAACAAGACAGAGGAGTATGCAATTCAAGATAACTCTAGAGAGAAACCTGTCTACAAATTCTTTGGAACAATCAATCAGATTACCAGAAACCTGTTTAACAGGCCTGCTAAGTAGATAGATTAAGCAGAGATTTTAAGATGGCTCTACAATTCCGTATGAGCCATCTTTTCTTTTGTATACGGCTGATACTCTATCTGTTCTCTTGTTTCTAAAGAGGAAAAAATCATATCCTAACATCTCCATCCTCTCTATTGCCTCACCCTCTTCTAAAGGTGAAGTATCTTCTATCTTTTTCCTCCTTACAATCTTTGGAACATAATCTGAGTAGTCATCAATATCAAAATCTTCAAGTGTTGGTTCTCCTTCCTCTACTTCCCATGCCTTCTCACCACTCCATCTTGCCTTGGTATCAACATATCTCTGTAATCTTCTAACAAGAGTATCTACTGCAAAATCAATATTAGCATACATATCCTCACCTCTTTGCTCTACCCTAACTGGTGTTTCTGGTAAATCTACTGATATATCTACTCTAAAATCATGTTCTACACCTTTTTTTGATTTACTCTGTTTAAAAGCAACCTCTAAGGATGTAGCATGTTTAAGTAAATCTTCTCTCTTACTTATCTTCTCCCAAGCATATTCTTTAAGAGCATCACTAGAATCCATTCCTAAGAATGTATATCGTATATCTTCTTTTTTCATTCTTTACTTCTCTTAAGTTATATATGCTATATTGTATATTATACTCTTTAATCTGTACACCTCATATATTAAATTAGGGATATGAATATGACTGAACTACATGATGATATATTTGAAGAAGGAGTTAATCATACGGATAATCTAATGAGTTGTTATGAAAGATTTTTTGAAAGAGAAAGGGTTGGGAACAGATATATTACTGTTGAGAAATTTAGAAGGCATGGACATATTTCACCCACAGCTAGGCTTCTTTTAGTTGAAGGATTGTTAGGAAGCATACAGACAAGGGGTGATGAGGAGAAACCATCGGTGTATGATGTAGAATTAACAGAGAGTATTATCAATGATATTAAGAATTCCTTAAAAGTACATACCTATGAGAATGAAGATATACCTTTTCATCAGGAGATTGAGATTGGAGAAGGTAATACATTGCTCTATACCTACTATCCTTGTACTAACAGAAAGAGTTTTGAAGAATTGAAAGAGGCTTTTGATCTTAGATTCTATAATGATATTGAATAATTGGGAGGAGAGGGATATAATAGGCATAGCTATTCCACGATAGCTCAATGGTAGAGCAAACGGCTGTTAACCGTTCGGTTCCAGGTTCGAGTCCTGGTCGTGGAGTTTTTCCACACAAAATGCTATCATAATCCAACTATGAACCTATTCATAAAGAAGAAACATAGACCTCTTGCATTCCCCATTGCAATTGCTTTAGCAGGAGTTACCATTATGACCTTTGTTAGTAATGTTAAGCTTTCTAAAATACTCTACGAAAAACCTACTGAGATAGTAGTAGCAAATACATCTACTACATCTACAAATATATATTGGAAGAACAATGAAGGGGTATATAGTAAGATTTCATACAGGGAAAAGGATTCTAACTTACCCTACTCCACAGTTATTGGAACATCCATATACAAGAATATGAAGGGTAATAACTATGTATACGAAGCCAAAGTAGAAGGTCTTAAACCTAATACAGAGTATATTTTCCAAATATCATCAACAAAAAAGGTATGGAGAGATGAAGATTTGGCATTTAAGACAAAGAGTGTAGGTGAAGAAATCATGCTACCAGAGATTAGAGCTGGTTCAAGCAAGGAGGGAGCATTCCTTCTGTTTGAACAAGAACAGGGAGATACCATGATATATACAGAAGACCATGGTACATGGGCACTAGACTATACAGGTGATGAGTTAGTAGTATCTGAATATGCACAATATATTCCATCTGGTATTCTTGAAGAGAGATTGAGAACAGGTATTAGGAAATTTAGCTCCCCTATCTACGCTGCTGATGGTGCAAACTGTAAAACAAATATCATTAAAAAAGATGACCAGTATTACCCAAAGATTAGTGGTGTTTTAGATATACTAGATAGATTAATTAGTGGTTGCAGAGGTCATTACGGCAACGAGTGTTACAACGATGTGTATTGTAGGTCTATAGAACGGGGGGTAAATCCTGCTTTACCCATTACCCTCTGGGTTCATGAGTCAGCAGGTAGTATGTATGCTAAATATCCAGATGTAGAAGATTTTGGAATACATGGGGGTGGTATACCGAGTAGAAATTTTTCAGCACAACTAGACCATCTTCTCAGTACACAGATGAGTCCTGACTACATCTCTGGATACTGTACAGACCAAGGTCTTACAAATGAAGAAAGATGGGCTACTAAATATGCCAGAGGTTACTGTAATCCAACCAATATCGTAGCTGGGAAAGCATATATTACTGAGATAAGGAAGTATTATAGTTGGCTTAAAGGTCAAAACTTCCCTTCATGGCCATGGAGTGTAACTGCTAATGCTAATGCGTGTGATAGATTAAATGAGGTTACGAACCAAGTTTACAGAGATTGCAACGGGAATCCAAGTGGAACTAACCCAGAACCTAAACCTGATCCAGATTTGGGTAAGACAGTATTAACAATTACTAACCAAGATAAAAAGTGTGAGGATACAAATGGATGTGTATGTTACTGGGACAACAAAAAGGTTAGAAAAGAAGCAAAGAATACACAGATATGCAAAGTAAACAAAACCGTTGTTGATGATGAAGATTTAGGGAAGACAGTTATCGAAATTACTAACCAAGATGAATACTGTCAAGATACAAATGGATGTGTATGTTATTGGGACAACAAAAAGGTTAGAAAAGAAGCAAAGAATACACAGATATGCAAATTAAACAAAACCGTTGTTGATGATGAAGATTTAGGGAAGACAGTTATCGAAATTACTAACCAAGATGAATACTGTCAAGACACAAATGGATGTGTATGTTACTGGGACAACAAAAAGGTTAGGAAAGAAGCAAAGAATAATCGAACTTGTACAAAGGAACAAAATGTCATAGATACAGTAGAAGTGTGTTGTATACAAAATGATGTTCTTAGAGTTGTACAACCATATAGCTGCGATGGCTCAATTGTTGATGACATACCTCTAGAATCTTGTGATATTAGTCCATTTACATACCAATTCACCAAAGGAATTAACTTTGTAAAAGCATACAGAGTGTTTGATAGTGAGCTTGAAACAATGAATACCGCACATGGGTTGATAGAGGAATCAGACAGAAGAATAATTACAATTGCTTCATTCAATCAAGGGTCTTGGGAACGAATAGTAGACTATCGCAATGACAAGATATTTGGCACAGACTTCCTCCTAGAGCCTGGTGAGATATATCTCATGATTACAACAGAAGCTTTCAAAATAGAGTCCTCTGGATATACAATTAACCCTCAAGAGATAGATTTAGAAAAGCTCTCTGGTTGGAACTTAATACCTACATCAATATTTGAAAACAAAGTAGGTAATGCATATGAAATGTTTGAGAATGAAAAGTTTGAGTTGATAAGGCAGATTGCACTATGGAACAAAAGTGTAAGTATGTTTGAGTATACGATTAAAGGAAGAGATAACGGTGTAAATGGAAATAATGTTGGACTAACTAAACAAGATAGTATATTCATTAAAATAGGGAATAATCTCTAGTTTCTATCTAGCATTCTTAAGCAATTTCAATAATTGATCTCCCTGCTCCTTTGTAGCTAATCTAACCTTAAAATCCTTCTCTTGATATATAGGGGTGAGTTTTGTTTGAATATGTTTGCCATCATAAAGATAATGGGTTAATACAAGACCCTGTCTAGTACCAATCCATATAATTTGGTCAAAGTAAAGGTTCCCCAAACCATAGAAAATTGCTCCATCCTTGTATATTTCATATGTCTGAGGTTGGTGTGCCTGTGTACCAACAACAATATTTGCCCCCAGGTCAATCGCTTTTCTAAATGTCCCTTTCTGATCTGGAACAGAGAGAGGTTTGTAACAGATAGGGTAAACAACATCACCATCAGGATAGCAATAGCACTCTTGGAACTGGAATGTAACAATTACAATATCAGCATTCTTTTTAGCTTCTTTAATATCCCTCTCCAACTTAGCCTCAGAATATGCATTAGCCCCAGACTTATTCTCCTGTGCCAATGGTCCCCAATTACTTAGCATTGCATCGTAATAGTTGTAACCGACAAAAGCCATCTTAGTACCATTAACCTCCTTGTACAAAATCTTCTCTGCATCCTTTGTATTAAGACCACCACCAAAATAATCCCACCCTAACTCCTTATACATCTCTATAGTACTAGCACTATTCTTTGCACCATAATCATTATTATGATTCCCCGTCAATTCAACAATATCTACACCACTCTTCTTTAAGGTTTCAATATATTTAGGATTAGAACAAAACGCCATACTTCTTGTTGGCTGACAGCCTGGTACAAATGAGGCCTCATTAGATATATGTGTTAAATCTGCATCTGCTAGAAAAGGACCAACAAACTCAGCAGCATATGCATCATCCTTTGCACTCTCCATCTTAAAAGCTAAGTTCCTTGCAATTGCAACAACACCAGACATATTTAACTTCGTTAGTTTATCTTTCTCAAATGAAACAACACCCGATTTGTTCATATTATGCTGGATAACAGAGAGGATAAATCTGTCATCTTCATTAACGGAAGAATAGAGACTCATCTTCAAACTCCCTTCGCTATCATCAAGATAATACTTCCCATTTAGAGGAATAATCTTCATTCTGTAATCAAGACTATTAAAACTAACTAGTCCTAAATTGTTATCATTTTTCTCCATCTCCTCCACCAACTTATCACTGTTTTCAATTACACTTGCCTCAATACCATACTCTTCTTTAATGTAATCCTTAATATCTGCATCTAGTATATACACATTTTTTTGCTTCAAAGTTTCGAGATTGAGTTCGGTCAGAAGAGAATACATATGACCAACAGGAATTAAATCTTTACTAAATATTGCCTCTTTATCATCTCCCTTTTGAGTAGAAACAACAAAATCTGCTCTTCTATCTTTAAATTCAAATCTATGCTTTTTATCTAACATAATATTACCTAGATTCTCCTTCATTAAATTCTTGAAAGAATCAGAAACTGTATCATCAAAAGAGATAGTGTATGTATCATAGATTACAACTTTCTTACCGATACTGCGGATATATTTCAGTGCACCCATGTAACGTTCTTTGTTTTCAATGAGTAGAACAATATTAGTAAGGAAGAATGAAAGTATTATTAACAAAAAGATTCTTTTACCCCAAGGACTTTTTGAGGTATCTTTCTTAACTTGTTTAGATTCGTACTGTCTAGGTTTTACTCTCCCCATCTCAAATTTCCTTGAGCTAGGAGCACTCATATCAATATTTATCATATCCAAAGATATTAACATATATTTACAGAAATTCTTAGGGTGCGGTATCTCTACCCGCAAATGCGACACTTTGCCACCTCATTAGGTATCCTCATGCCTAAACCTAAGTGTGGTCTCTCATCATTGTAAAAGTGTAAGAACTCTTCTAACTTCTTAATCATACCAGGT
>Ga0255346_1000203_pt1 | contig 108138 bp, 101 predicted proteins | sample wastewater_treat_FD_194410 | JGI IMG/M metagenome (GOLD analysis project Ga0255346, IMG submission 194410) | Wastewater microbial communities from Lulu Island WWTP, Vancouver, Canada - plant22 | ecosystem: Engineered > WWTP > Wastewater > Unclassified | place: Canada: Vancouver, British...
CCGGGCCCCGACGACGCCGTCGACTTCGACCGCGTCATTCACGACAAGGACCGGCTCTTCGACCGCGCCTTCGACCGGTTCCGCGCCGCGGGCGATCACGCGGCCTTCGACCGGTTCTGCGGCGAGCAGGCCGGCTGGCTCGACGACTTCGCCCTCTTCGCCGCCATCCGCGCGGACCGCCACGGGCACGCATGGCACCGGTGGCCCGAGCCCCTGCGGCGGTGCGAGCCCGCCGCCCTCGACCGCGAACGCGACCGCCTGCGCGACCGCGTCGACCGGGCCCGGTTCCTCCAGTTCGTCATGGCAACGCAGTGGGAGCGGCTGCATGCCTACTGCCACGACCGGGGGATCCAGGTCATCGGCGACCTGCCCATCTACGTCGACCACGACAGCGTCGAGGTCTGGCGCCACCCCGGCTACTTCCAGCTCGACGACGACCTCCGGCCCACGGCCGTCTCCGGCATCCCCCCGGATCACTTCAGTGACGCCGACCAGGTCTGGTATCACCCGCTGTACCGGTGGGACGCGCTGCAGCGGGACGGGTTCTCGTGGTGGACCCAGCGGGTGGCGCGCGCGCTCGCGACCGTCGACCTGCTCCGGATCGACCACTTCCGCGGGCTCGTCGCCTACTGGGCGGTCCCCGCGGGGTCGACGACGGCGGTGACCGGGCAGTGGATGCCGGCGCCCGGGCGGGACCTGCTGGCCACGCTCGCGCGGCGGTTCCCCTGCCTGCCCGTGATCGCCGAGGACCTGGGCCTGATCACGCCCGACGTCCGGGAACTGGTGCGGGAGTTCGGCATCCCGGGCATGCGGGTGCTGCTCTTCGCCTTCGACAGCAGTCCCGGCGAGAACATCCACCTCCCCCACCACGTCGTCCGCGACAGCGTCGTCTATACCGGCACCCACGACAACAACCCCGTCCGCGGTTGGCTCGAGACGGAGGCCACCGACGCACAGCGAGACCGCCTGTTCGCGTACCTCGGGCGCGAAGTCGCGCCCGCGGACCTGCCGTGGACGCTGGTCCGGCTCGCGCTCTCGACGGTGGCCGAGACGGTCATCGTGCCCGTGCAGGACCTGCTCGGGCTCGGCGCCGGGGCCCGGATGAACCGGCCAGGGACCCATGCCGGGAACTGGCGCTGGCGCCTGGCGCCGGGAGCGCTGACCCCCGCGGTCGTCGACCGGCTCGCCGCCACCACGAAGACCTACGACCGGACGTGAGGAACGTGGGAATCACAGCGCGTCGCGCTCAGGACGCCCGGTACCCGAACGCGACCCCAATGCGGGCCGATCCGGTCGGTTCCTCGGGAACAACTCGGATGATTTATCCCGATCCTCGATTGAACATTCAGTAATAGCAATGATCCCCTTCATCCCCCGCCAGCTCGGCTCGTGGCACCTCCTGGCGGTACTCCTGCTCTTCACCCTTCTGATCGGTGGCACCGCCAGCGCCACGACCCGCATCGTCCCGATTGGGGACTCCCTGACACACGGCGGGGGCGACTCCGATGACGGCGACGTCCACCCGACCTACCGGTACTGGCTCTGGAAGAAACTCGATGACGCCGGCTACGACGTCGACTTCGTCGGGTCCACGACCTCGCCGACCTTCCCCGGGTACTCGTTCGATCGGGGCAACGAGGGCCACGGCGGGTTCACGATCGGCGGGATCGTCGACGGCGTCGGCGGCAGCGGCAAGCTCTCGTCCTGGCTCAAGGGCTACAACCCCGACATCGCCCTCGTGCTGATCGGCACCAACGACGTCCTCTGGAACGTCCCCATGGAGAAGCGGTTCTCGAACCTCGGCCGGCTCGTCGACACCCTCCGCGACCGGAACCCCGAGATGGTGATCTTCATCGGCAAGCTCCCGCCGACTGGCGATGCGCAGCGGAACAAGCACCAGGGTCTGCTCGAGTTCAACAGCCGCCTGCCCGGGTGGGCCGCGGGAGAGTCGACCTCGCGGTCGCCTATCCGCGTCGTCGACCTCTACTCGGGGTACGACGGCCGGGACGACAACCAGGCGGACCGCTACATCCATCCCGACGAGTCGGGGGAGAAGAAGATCGCGAACCGGTTCTTCTCGGCCATTGCGTCCTACCTCGATAAGGGGGACGTCCCGGACGAGACGGAAACTCCGACCGTGACGCCGACGCCGACCGAGACTTCAACGCCGACGGCGACTCCAACCCCGTCGGAGACACCGACACCGACCGGGACCCCGACGCTCTCGCCCACGGTCACCCTGACGCCGACGGAGACCCCCATCCCGACGGAGACGGCGACCACGACAATGACACCCGCGCCGCCCCCGTCACTCGAGCCGACTCCCATCGTCACCGCGAGCCCGACGCCGACGATCGTGGTGGTCACCTCGGCGCCCACCCAGGCGTTCCCCGTCGGGAAGCGCTATGCGATCGGTGACCCGGGCCAGTACCTCGGTACGCGGTTCGGTTCGAACGGATCGGCAACCGTTGCCGATGGGTCACGAACGGTGGCGACCATCGAACCGACACTCAAGCCGGGGAGCCGGGCGTACGGCCTCAAGCCCCCGGAGGGCCGGTTCATCCGCTGGTATCCCGCGGTCCGCTGGGCCGCCGGGATCCGCTGAGTCCGATCGGGACGCACGCCGCAGGGAGGAAGGAGCGAAGGCAGCGAGAGCGGGTCCTCGACCGAGCGCTGCCGCGGCCTCCCGTGCCGCTCGACGGGTCGTTTCGAGACCGCGAGGTCGATCCAGGGGGCGGCACCTTTCCATCGCCCCCCGGATCTCCGCCCGGTTCTGCGCGGGGAATCCCCCCTGCCTGGTGCCCCGCGACATCATCCACGCCCCACAAAATGGAGGCTGTACAGGGGGCCGTTTCGGGACGGGGACGTGGTCGCTTCGAATGAGCCGGTCGCCGGACACGGCGAAATGGAAAAAGCAAAATATTGCTCGCCATACTTTTACTTATGGGGCTCTTCTCCCGGGCGCCAGGGTCCTCGCGACCACCGGACTCGGTCCCCTCGGTGAACCTGGGAATCCGCTCGCGGGAGGACTATCGCCGATACCTCGAGGCCGATCGCCGCGCCCTGGAGCAGTCGAGGCAGCGGCCCCGGTTGGTCGGGGACGGCGTCTGGTGGTTCGAGCGGATCCTCCGGGCCGTTGAATACCACGATGCCTGCCGGAGCTCATGGTATCACCGGCCGTTCGGCTCGCTGCTCCACCTCTGCCTCCACCTCGTCTCGGTCCGGCTGGGGTTCACGATCCCGCCGAACGCCTTCGGCCCCGGCCTCTCGATCGCGCACCGCGGCACGATCATCGTCGACCCGTACGCTCGCGTGGGCGAGAACTGCCGGCTCCATGCCTGCACCACCATCGGTTCGTGGGCAGGAGCAGCGGACGACGCGCCCGTGATCGGGAACAATGTCTACATCGGGCCGGGAGCGGTCCTGTACGGGCCGATCGTCATCGCGGACAACATCGCGATCGGCGCGAACTCGGTGGTGAACAGTTCGTTCCTGGAGCCTGATATCACGATCGCGGGAGCCCCCGCGCGCAAGATCCACGACGGGGGCACCACGCGACTGGCGTAGTCCGCACCTGCCGCGCCCGCTCCGATCAGGGCCGCCCCCGGGCATGCGCATATCCCCGTATCGCCGACGGGCATGACGGTGACGGCGGCCCCCCCCGTGGCGGAGGCGGGCGGGCAGCGGTGATCCCGCCACGGACAATATCGCAAGGTTAATTGTACCCGACCCTAATCTTGCTCATGGCGATGGCAGGATGATCGAGTGTCCCGGGTGCGGCGCACCCCTCTCGGATGACGAACCGGTATGCCCCACGTGTGGCGCCGTCATGGAGGGAGATGGACCGCGAACCACACCGGAGGACGGCGATGCGGAGGACGTGCCGTCCACCGAGGCGCGGGCCGACGGCGACGTGCAGGAGAGGGCCTGCCCCATCTGCGGCGCGCTCAACCCCGCCGGGGCCCGGTTCTGTGTCCGCTGCCGGCATTCGTTCGACGGGACGGCGACCATCTTCGGGGTCCACTGGCTGGTGGTGCCTGCCGTCCTCCTGGTCCTGCTTGTCGTTGCCTCGGCCATGGCGTTCTCCGCCGGGCTCGTGGGAGGCTTGACCGGCGAAGAGGAGGTGGATCAGGCAGCACAGGCGGGGGCCGACGGCACGGCGCGGCAGGTCCTCCTCCAGGACCTGACGGTCACGCCGACGGCGGTCGTGCGCGAGCTGGTGATCACGCGGAACGTCACGGCGACGCCGATCGTGACGCCCACGAGGACCGTGGACCCGAATGCGACACCGTGGAACGCCGCCCTCGGGGCCGGGATCAACCACACCGAGGGAGGGACGCACCACGTTGAGCTCAGCCCCGAGCTCGCACGGCTCCGCCGGGCGGCCCATGCGACACCGACGCCGTTTTTGACCGGTTACGGCGACGGATCGGGCCACGCCACGGGTCCGCTGTCGTGGGTCGGCACGGGCAACTGGTCGCCAGGATTCATCGACCTGCCGGCGGGCGACTGCGAGGTTGTCCTCCTCTCGCAGGGCACGACCGCGTTCGTCCTGGTCGACGAGGCAGACGAGCGGGCCGGCTTCGGGATCTTCCCGCCGCCGGGCGGGCGGTACACGGTCCCCATTCCCGAGGCAGGACGGTACGTGATAGCGTTCGGCACCGCGAACGCGACGGACTCGTGGTCCGCCTCGATCCTGCCGCCCGGAGACGTCGAACACGCGTCGCCGCCCGTGCCGACACCGAACATGCAGGTCTTCACCTACGCCGGCACGGGCGGGGGCTCCCCCGGGACGTTCAACCTGACGCCGGGGACGGTCCAGCTCCTCCTCCACGCGGACACGATGACGATGGCCTACCTCAAGGACCAGTGGGGGGTCACGCTCTCCACGATCGTTGCGGGGCCGAACGACGGCGGAGCGACGGTCGCGATACCGCGGACCGGCACGTACCGGCTCGATCTCTGGGGTACGGGCACGTGGTCCGTGGTCGTGACGTGGGTGGCGGCGGATGAATCGGCGGGCCCGACTCTTCCGACGGTGGGCCCATCCTCCATCGTGACCACGCTGACGCCGGTCACCATCGCTCCGACGTCGGCTGCGACGACGGCGTCCACCGTTCAGACTCGATGATGGTCGTAACGTCGACCTCTCCTGTCCGAATTTTGTGACGACCGCGATTGTGCCAGCGCTTGATCCCGTGGACGTACCGCGGGCCGCGACTGTTCCGCAGGACGATCGTGCACCTCGCGACGAGTACCCTCTCCCTCTGCTCCGTGTGGTAGTGCCCGGCGACGTTGCCGTACAAATACTTATTCAAGACGATCGGCAATAGTGATCCATCGTGCCGCTTCCTGCGCCACCGCCCCGGGACGACCCGCTGCTCGCCGACCCGGCGTTCCTGGATCTCATCGAGGGCATTCGCGAACCTGCCGTGCTCCACCTTCCGGATGGCCGGATCGCGGCCATCAACAGCGCGGCACGATGTCTCCTGGACCGCCCGGTGGTCGGCATGACCGTCAGCGAGCTCCTCGACCTCATCCGCCTGGACCGTCCCGACGGCACCCCGTATCCTCCCGGCGACCTCCCCCACACCCGGGCGCTCCACGGCGAGATTGTGACGCAGGGCGAACGTATCGAGCTCACACTCCCGGGCGGCGGGATGTACTCGACCATCGCCACCTCGACCCCTATCGTCCACGACGGCCGGGTGGTGGCCGCGCTCTCGGTCTGGCACGACTTCGATGCGTACGTCCGGCGGCTCGCCCGGCGCGGGCTCTCCCCGGAAGAAGAGCCCGCCCCGGACCTCTGACGACGGGCGGCGTGTCCGGCCCGGCAACGGTTATCCGCCCCCCCGGCGAACCTCCGGGGAATGACGTCCCCTGCTCATCCGCTCAACGTCCCGTTCCGACCGTCGCCACAGTTCCGCCTGTGGTACGGGCTCACAGCCCTGCTCGTGGCGCTGGTGGCGCTCGTAGCACTCGCGCCGTTCTCGCTCTTCGCCGACCTGCCGTCCGCGATCACGATCGGCGTCGCCGTCCTCGTCGTCGTCCTGCTGGCGCTCTTCCTCGCCTGGACGGCACTCTACTACGCCAGCATGGAGTACGAGCTCCGCGACGACGAGCTCTCGTGGCGGCGCGGGGTCTGGTTCCGCCGGACCGGGATCGTCCCGTACAGCCGGATCACGAACATCGACATCCGCCAGGGGCCGGTGATGCGGGCGCTCGGCATCTCGAACCTCGCCGTCCAGACGGCCGGATACTCCGGCCAGATGGTGCCCGAGATCGTCCTCGAGGCGATGGAACACGCAGAGGAGCTCCGCGAGACGCTCCGGTCCCGCGTCCGGCTGGAGACGGGGGGCGACGGCACGGGCAGCGGCGTGCCACCGTCGCGGCTCGCGCCCGAGACGATGGACCTGATCCTCGAGGAGCTGCGCCGGATCCGCACCCTCCTCGAAGCCCGGCGCTGACGGGCAAGGTATTTACTGGACCAGCGGCATGGAAGGGAGCATGAGTCCCAGACATCAGCCCTCGAAGACCCACGAGGGGCCGACCGGCAACCGGCCCGACAACCCGCCCCGCGGCCCGACGGGCCCGAGCCCGGACCGCGTCCGGCGGTGGAACGACGCGCGGCACCATCCGGCGCGGTACCTTGGCACGGTCGCGAGCCCCGAGCCGCGCCCGGACCAGGGGCCGCGCCTGCACCCCCGGCGGTACACACCCCACCGCTCCCCGCACCCGATCGTGGCGAAGCGCCCCCTCCCCCCGCCGGTCCACGACCCCCAGCACGAACCGCACGCCCACCGGTTCGCCGACTTCGATGCCGGGGGGGATGCAGCCCAGCGGATCGAGAGCCCGATCCGGCCCCCCATGCGGCTCACCCGGGACGGCCGGATCAAGCCCCGCGACTTCGGCCGGCGCTCCTGAACGGGCTCCTGCCGCGCAATCTTTATCGTTCCCGGTCCCCTCTCCCGGCCGTGAGGTACAGGACATGACGAGCGTCAGCAAGCGGGACGGCCGGACCGAGGAGTTCGTCCCCGAGAAGATCGTGACGAGCGCGGTCAAGTCCGGGGCGACGCCCGAGATCGGGCGCGAGATCGCCGAGCGAATCCGGAGCTCGGCCGGGGCGTCGATCAGCACGCAGGAGATCCGGGAGCGGGTCCTCGACGAGCTCGGCCGAACAAACCCCCAGTGGCGCGAGAACTGGGAGGTCTACGACCGGGCCGTCAAGCACCGGGCGTGACGGAAATGGGGGTTACTCGGCGGACTCGCGGGCATCGCCCATGAGGTAGCCGCCGAAGGCGAGCACGAAGAGCAGGACCGGGTAGGCGACCCACCGTTCGAGCCCGCCGGGGCCGAAGACGGCCATCGGGCTCGCGCCGCCCATGACGAAGTACGAGACGAGGGTGAGAAGCGAGATCGCTCCAAGGACGGCCGTGATGGAGCGGAGCGGGGAGCGGACCACCGTGGCGGCCGCGATGGCCGAGACGGCTCCCGCCACGAAGGTGAGCAGGGCTGAGAGGGCGTGGATGGTGCCCCAGTTCCCGGGGAAGACCCCGACCAGGAACGCGCCGAGGCCGAAGAGCCCGAGCGGGAGCGTGGCCCTCCAGACGTACCCGGCCCGGTGGAGTGCCACGGCGGCCCCCACGACGAGCAGGCCCGTGGCGAGCATGGTGGCGTTGAAGATCGTGGCCGAGGGCTGGAGGATGACGCTGTTCGGCGGGCGGGTCGCGCCGAGGTCGCTGATGTCGTTCTGGGCCGTGCTGTACCCGGGATAGAAGGTCTCGGCCGAGATGATGCCCATCAGGGCAACGCAGCCGGCGAGGACGAGGAGGGCGCCGGCGAGCGAGACGAGCCGGCCGATGGCGTGCGTGTACTCCGTCACGTGGATCGCACGAACTGCTCCCGGTTCCGATAAATGACTTGCGGCGATCGAAGCCAATGTTTATATCTGGATCGTCCGATTATCGGGTGAGGAGTCCCCGTGCCGACCGATGATGAGCTCCGGGAGATGGCCCGCGAGAGCGCGAAGGAGAAGGTGGGGTTCTACACCCACCTCGCCGTGTTCGTGGCCGTGAATCTCTTTCTAATCGCGCTCTGGTGGGCCACCACTGGCCCGCAGAGCTTTCCCTGGTTCATCTTCCCGCTCTTCGGCTGGGGGATCGGACTCGCGGCCCACTACGTGGGTGCGTTCCACGGCACGGCGTACACCGAGCGGATGACCGAGCGGGAGTTCCGCCGGCTCAAGGGGGAGCGGTAGGCCCCCTAGACCAGGATCTCGCCGAGCGGGTGCCGGAGCTTGGGCCCGGGCTCGTCCGCTCCGTATCCGATCGGGCAGAGCATGACCGGGACGAGCGGTGCGGGGAGGGCGAGGATCTCGCGCACAGCCGCCGCGTCGAACCCGCCCATGGGACAGGAGTCGAGCCCGAGCGCCTTCGCGCCGTTCAGGGCGTTGCCGACGGCGAGGTAGGTCTGGGCCGTCGACCAGGCGAGCCGCTGCTCTGCCGACATGGGTTTCGCGAACTGCCGGGACATGCCGACGACCAATTCGCGCATCTCGTCGGGGACGCCGTTTGCCGCGAGCAGCCCATCGAGCTTCCGGATAAGCCCGTCGTAATCGGGGTCGGCGCAGAAGACCAGGAGGTGGGAGCAGGTCGTGACCTGAGGCTGGTCGAAGGCGGCCGGCTGGAGCCGCTCCTTCACGGCCGGGTCCGTGATCACCCGGATGCGCCAGGGCTGGAGGTTGAGGGCCGAGGGCGCGAACCGGACAAGCTCGAGGAGCTCGTGGACCGTCTCCTCGGGGACGGCCCGGCCGTCGAAACGCTTGGTCGCGTACCGCTGCATCACGATCTCGTGGAAGGTCGTCACGGGAAGAGGTAGCGAGCCCGGGCCATTTTATGCTATCCGCCCGCGGCCCGAGGTATTATTGCCGCGCGCGGCCACCCTGCTTCGATCACCATGGACGCACTCGACGCCATCATGACCCGCCGCTCCGTGCGGCGGTTCTCGAGCGAGCCGGTCGACGACGCGACCGTCCGGGCCCTGCTTGGCGCGGCCATGCAGGCCCCGTCGGCCGCGAACGAACAGCCCTGGCAGTTCATCGTGATCGACGACCGGCGCGCGCTGGACGCGATCCCGTCGTTCTCGCCGTACGCGGCGAGCGTCCGGGAGGCACCACTCGGGATCCTGGTCTGCGCGGACACCCGGAACCTGCCCTTCCCGGGCTTCTGGGTCCAGGACTGTTCGGCCGCGATCCAGAACCTGCTCATCGCCGCCCACGCGCTCGGGCTCGGCGGGGTCTGGACGGGTGTGTATCCACTCGAGGACCGGGTCGAGGGCTTCGCCCGGCACTGCCGGCTCCCCGACGGAGTGGTGCCGGTCGGGTTCCTGGTGCTGGGCCACCCGGCCGAGCGTCCCGCGCCGCAGGACCGGTACTCCGCGGACCGGGTCCATCACAACGCGTGGGGGGGCTGAGATGGAGCGGGTCCGGGTCTCGCCGAACGTCGCCCTGCCCATGCCGGTCGTCCTGGTCGGGACGCTCGTCGGCGGCCGGCCGAACTTCATGCCCGCGGGGTGGGTCTGCCGAGCGAACCTGGTACCGCCCATGCTCTGCTGCGGGATCCATCGGGCGCACGCGACACCGTCGGGAATCCGTGAGACCGGGACCTTCTCGGTAAACGTCCCGTCGGCGGACCAGCTCGACGCCGTCGACTACTGCGGCCTCGTCTCGGGGACCGCGACGGACAAGTCGAGGATCTTTCGGGTCGAGTACGGCGAGCTCCAGACCGCGCCCATGGTCGCGGACTGCCCTGTGGCGATGGAGTGCCGGGTGGTCGAGATCGTCTCCCTCCCGTCCCACGACCTTATGATCGGCGAGATCGTCGCGGCGTATGCGGAGCCAACTGTGGTCTCGGACGGGCAGGTGCGGGTGGTCGACGCGGACCCCCTCCTGCTGACCATGCCCGACAACGCATACCGCTCGCTCGGGGCGGTGCGCGGCAGGGCCTGGTCGGACGGGCGGCGCTTCCGGCCGGAGTCCGGCGGCTGATGCAGTACCGGAGGATGCCTGGAGTCGACGCGCCGCTCTCGGTCCTGGGGTTCGGCGCGATGCGCCTGCCGAAGAGCCCGGACGGGCGGATCGACCGCCCGGCGGCGACGGCGCTGGTACGGCGGGCGGTCGACGGGGGGATCACCTACGTGGACACGGCCTACCCCTACCACGACGGCGAGAGCGAGCCGTTCCTCGGCGAGGCGCTCGGGGACGGGTACCGCGAGCGCGTCCAACTCGCGACCAAGCTCCCGGGCTGGCTCGTGGCGTGCCGGGCGGACATGGATCGCCTGCTCGGCGAGCAGCTCGAACGGCTCCGGACCGATACGATCGACCTCTACCTCCTCCACGGGATGACCGGCGAGGGCTTCGAGCGGCACGCCGGGCTCGGCGTACTGGAGTTCCTGGACGACGCGCTCGCCGACGGCCGGATCGGGCACGCGGGCTTCTCATTCCACGACGACCTCGCGGCCTTCGTCCGGATCGCGGACGCGTACGACTGGACCTTCTGCCAGGTCCAGTACAACTACATCGATGTTCACTACCAGGGCGGGGCCGAGGCCGTCCGGTATGCGGCGGAGCGGGGGCTCGGGGTCGTGGTCATGGAGCCGCTCCGGGGTGGCGCGCTCGCCCGCCCGATCCCCGGCGCGGCCGAGCTCTGGGCCTCGGCCGGTCCCGACCGCACTCCGGCGGGGTGGGGCCTGGCCTGGCTCTGGGACCAGCCCGAGGTCACGGTCGTCCTGTCGGGGATGAGCAGCATGGAGCAGCTCGCCGAGAACCTCGTTTGGGCGGACCGGGCCGCCCCGGGCTCGCTCTCGCCGGCCGAGCGAGCCGTCTACGAACGGGTCCGCGAGCTCTACCGGAACCGGGCCGCGATCGGCTGCACGCGCTGCGGGTACTGCCAGCCCTGTCCCTCCGGGGTCGACATCCCCGAATGCTTCTCGCTCTACAACGAGGCCTTCATCTACGGCGATCCGGCGGGCGCCCGCTCGGGCTACCATATCTTCGCCCGGTACGGCGGGGCCGCGTCGAACTGTACCGACTGCGGCCGGTGCGAGGAGCACTGCCCGCAAAAACTGCCGATCAGAAAGCACCTGAAGGCCGTGAGGGATCTCTTCGGTTGAGAGACCTCGCTGGTGTCTCGCCATGAGGCGGGAAAGGGGCGGCATCACGAAACCCGGAGCGAGTCTCGATCCCCTCGCGCCGATTCCGGCAGCCGGCAGGATCGCCGTTGTCGAGGCGAACGTCGACCGGCAGCGGACGTCACCTCCAGTATCCGGGTTGCTGATCATGACCGCCCTCTCATTCCTTCGAGAGATCGGCAACCGGGACCACCTCGTCGGGGTCTCTACCGCTCATGATCATCATGATCTGCAGACCGCATATCTACTGTCAATGGACACAGCGGTCGAATTGGAGACCGCTCACTAGTATCTTCCCATCTCTCTATTGTTTCGCGGTGACGATCAGCGGATGGAAATACCGGGCGTCTCCAGGTGCGTTGCCTGAGCGTCCCCCGCGAATCTCTCTGCGAGGGCTATGCTCTCTGTACTTCCGGTTGCTTATAGAGGCCCGACCGGTCCCGGTCCGGGATGCTGCATTTTCTCAGCGACCGTCAAAGAGATCGTTCCATGTCCGTGATCGGCAGTGCAGACACCCGACCGATCACGACGATCATGGCCACGCCGGATACCGGGAGCAGGCCGTCACCGGTGAGCCGGCTCTACCACCGCGGCTCGTCCCGCCAGGACCTCCACTTCGGGAAGACGGAGCCCATCCCCTCCTGCCGGGCGGAGGCACTCCCGACGGGGACTCCCTACGGTCGCCGCCAGACCTCGGGGCTGATCAGGGCCTTCGGGTCGGAAAACTCGATCACGTCGGGCCGGAAGGCGATAACCACGATCTCGGGGTTCTCGGGCTGGCCGAAGTACTGCTCCCAGCCGGGTTCCAGTATTTCAGCTACGTCTCGCGGTCGTCGTGCGCCCCGGCCGTGGCCTGGATCTGCACGTACGGGTCCGTGAACTCCCGCTCCGACCAGATCGCGATCCCCGCGTACGGCGTCCGCCGGATCGGGGCCACCGTGTTTGAGTGCGCACGCGTGGCGCCGACGAGCATCAGGTCGTCGAACCCCGTCAGGACCATGTGCCTGCCGGCCGGCGCGCCGCGACCACCGACCGTGGCCAACGCCGCGACGCGCAGGCCACAGACCACGTCCAGGATCGTCTCCGCCAGTTCCATGCGGCCCCTTCTCCCGCCCGGAGCCGTTCAATCATCTCTCTCCCGGACGACCCCAGTCTTTTTCCGGGTAGCGGTTCCCTTATCAATGAACATGAACGACGACCGCCCCGTCGACCTCACCGCGATCGCCACTCGCGCCATGAAGCAGTACGGCTTCGAGCCCCGGTTCTCCCCGCCCGTGCTCGCCGAGGTCGCCGCCATACCTCCCGACGCCCTCCCCGCCAGCCGGCGCGGTGTCCGCGATCTCACCGGCCTCCTCTGGTCCTCGATCGACAACTGGGACTCCGAGGACCTCGACCAGATCGAGTTCTGCGAGCGCGGGCCCGAGGGCGAGATCCTCACCCGCGTCGCCATCGCCGACGTCGACCTCTTCGTCGAGAGGGAATCCGCGACCGACCGGCACGCGGCCCACAACGGCTTCTCGGTCTACACCGGCGTCGTCACCTACCCCATGCTCCCCGACCCGCTCAGCAAGGGGGTGAGCTCGCTTCTCCCGGACGGTGATCGCATGACAGTCGTGATGGAGTACGCGGTCCTCTCCGACGGCAGCGTCCGACCGGGCGACCTCTATCCCGCCCGGGTCCGCAACCACGCCAAGCTCGTCTACGAGGAGGTGGGCGCATGGCTCGAGGGGACGGGGGAGATTCCCGCCCTGGTCCGCGACACGCCGGGGCTCGAGGACCAGCTCCGCCTCCAGCTCGAGGCCATGAGGCGGCTCCGGAAGCGCCGGCATGAACAGGGTGCGCTCGAGCTCGACACGGTCGAGGCCGAGCCCCTCGTCGAGGACGGGGTCGTCCGCGACCTCGTGGTCCAGCGGCAGAACCTCGCGCGGTGCCTGATCGAGGAGTTCATGGTCGCGGCCAACGGGACCCTGGTCGCGTTCCTCGAGCGGGCCGGGCTGCCCATGCTCCAGCGCGTCGTCCGCGTTCCGCGGTACTGGGACCGGATCGTGGCCACGGCCGCCCTGTACGGCGAGACGCTTCCCGCGGACCCCGACGCGAAGGCCCTCGCCGCGTTCCTGCTCCGTCGACGGGCGGCCGACCGGGACCGGTTCCCCGACCTCTCCCTGACCGTGATCAAGCTCCTGGGCCCCGGGGAGTACGTGGCCCTCGCCCCCGGCGAGGAGTCCGACGGCCACTTCAGTCTGGCCGTCACGGACTACACCCACGCGACGGCCCCGAACCGGCGGTACCCCGACCTGGTCAACCAGCGGCTCGTCGTCTCCATCCTCGAGGGGACGCCCGTGCCCTACAGCGAGGACGAGCTCGTCGGGCTCGCGGCCTGGCTCTCGGACCGCGAGAAGGGGATCAAGAAGGTCGAGCGTTTTGTCAACAAGGCTGTGGCCGCCGTGCTCCTCCAGGACCGTATCGGCGAGGTCTTCGACGGGCTGGTCACGGGGGCCTCGCCCAAGGGAACCTGGGTCCGTATCATCACGCCGCCGGTGGAGGGGCGGGTCATGCGCGGCGAGGCGAACCTCGCTGTGGGCGACCGTGTCCGCGTCCGGCTCCTCGGGACGGACGCCTACCGGGGATTCATCGACTTCGAGAGCATCGGCGTGGTCGACCACGCCTGAGCCGAGAGTTTACCGCGGAGCGCCGGCTCCGCCGTCGCTCGTATCGGGGCAGGCGTCGCCCCCGTTCTCTCCCTCTGCCGGGACACGACAGCCGATGACCCGCCAGCCACGGTTCGCATGGTCCTCGACGATCTCGTCGAGCGACCGACGGTTCGGCGCGTCGTGCCGGAGCGCGTCGACATACTCGGTCTCGTCCTGGTCGAGGAGGTAGAACCGGTCCCGGTCGATGTCGTACCCGACCGACTGCGGCGAGATCTCGTTCTCGCCCAGCGTGTAGCCGACCCAGGGCACGGGCGCGAACGGGAGTTCCGCCTCGAGTTCGAGCCAGATATCGTCGAGGCTCGGGCCCTCAGGGCGGGTGATGATGTGCCGCAGGAACGTAACCCGGTACATGGCCGGGCATGGCGCGCTCCACTATAAATGGGTTTCCGGGTCCCGGGCTGCCGAAGAGGTTATTGCCCGGTAGCGCCCCCAAGGCTCAGCATGGCAGAAGTCTGCGATCGGCCCGACCACGTCGTCGTGGAGATTGGCCCGCTTCCCGGCCGCTTCGCGTTCGACCGGGTGCGCGGGCTGGTCTACCGGGCGCCGCGCCCGTTCCGCTTCGTCGCCGAACTCCCGGGAGAATGTGAGCCCGGGTTCGACTACGTGGTGGTCGACCAGTTCCCCATCGAGGTTGATGCGCTCCGGGTCTACTTCTCGCCGGACGGAACCGCGCCCGACCTGGTCCAGGCCTTCAACCCGCCGCTCGTCCTGGCCGAGGGGGACGTGCTCGAGCCGACGGTCCCGGCCGACCTGCCGACGGTCTGCAGGGACTGAGACCCGTCAGTCCACCTCTCTCGGCTTCGTCCGGCCGTGGTGTCGGTCCACCTGGTGCTCGTCGTCCTCGTCCTCCGTATCGTCAGGTGAGGGCAGCGGCTCGGGGAGGGTGACGACCTCGGTCGGCTCGACGGTGGTGGGGATCGGAGTCGTGATCGTCGGGTCGATCGGCTCCTGCGTCGTCGTTATCGGTACGGTCGTTTCGGTCGGCGAGGCGGGCACGGTCGTCGCCGTGGTCACGGGTGTGGTCACGAGCGTGATCACGACCGTAGGCTCGGCGGTCGTCGGGGAGGAGACGGGGACCGTGGTGTTCTCGGTGGAGCGGCTCGTGGTAACGGCCGTGGTCGCTTTCACGGTGGCGGTATCGCCCGTGGGCTTCGTGGTCGTGACCGCCGTCGTCGAGGTCCGTGTGATCGCCGGCACCGGTGTCGCCGTGGAAGTGATCGTCGTGGTTGTCGTGGACGGATCTGGTGTGTTCAGGGTCGAGACGGGCGCTTTCGTTGGAGTGGTCGGGGGTCTGGTAGCGGGCTCCGCCGCAGTGCCCGGGGCCGTCGACGTTTTCGTGGCCGGCACGGTCGCGGTCGGCATTGTACCGGCAGTGGTCCCGACCGGGGTCCTGGACCCGTAGGTCGGGTCGGAGACGGCAATCGTCATCGATGCTGCCCGTTTCGTGGTCGTCGCGACCGTGGTTACGAAGGTCGTGGTGGCCGCCCGCCGTTGGGTGTCGGCCGGGATCGCGGGGGGCGCATACGTCGTGACCGTCGTCGTTCCATCAGCGGGCGGGAGCGTGGTCGCCTCGCTCGCGATGCGGACGGGTGGGACTGGCGTGGAAGCAGGGGTCATCTCCACGTCCGTCGACGCCCCGGGATCGTCATTATGCACGAACCCGGCCAACTCCGGCGGCAGGATCGGCGCGGCAAATCCCACGGCGAAGAGCAGGATACAGGCGACGACCCCGACGGCCGTCAGTGCCCGGAGGAGATGTTCCCCGTCCATACGATCCTGCGATTGGCGTTCGAAGTGATGAAGGTTCCGACCCGTGGATGGCGGTGCAGGGAGGCGTCCCGGTAACCGAAAAGATTCTCTCTTCGCAAGCCCTCACTAGGATCTATAATACCCGGTGGGGGCGCAATGGGATCAGGGCCGAAGGGGTCTGCGGTGGTATCCCTGCCGCCCGGCGAGGCGCCGGAGACCACGAGGCCACGAGGCCACGATGCTCACCAACCGACTGCTGCTCCTGCAGGAACGGCTCGACGCGGTTGTCTCCCGCCGCCATCGACGGGAAGAGCCGTCGTCCGCGCGAGAACACGCCCTCCGTCGGCACCGCCGCGATTACCTCGAGAGCGACACGGAGCTCCGGCAGCGAAACTACGACCGGACTCAGGCCCCGTCGTCGCACCTGGCCTACTTTCGCGACCTCCGGGGCCGGCTCGTTTCGGCCGGCGTGCCCGTGATCGATGCGCCGATCGACCTCGAGGACTTCGATGACTGGCGCGGACGCCACACGGTGCTCGACCGGTACTATCGCTCGTACGGGGACATCCATATCGAGAAGTGCCTCGAACACTACATCGTCGACCGCGCGCTCCGGCTCCGGCGGGGCCACATCTACATCGACGTGGCCTCGGCCGGCAGTCCGTGGGCCCGGACGCTCCGCCGACGGGGCGTCGAGGCGTACCGGCTCGACCTGATCTACCGGCCCGGCATCCGCGGGATCAACATCGGCGGGGACGCGACCACGACCGGCCTGCCCGCCGGGTTCGCCCGCGCCCTCTCGATCCAGTGCGCATTCGAACTCTTTTTCGGCGAGGCCGACCGCCAGTGTCTCGCGGAGACCGCCCGCATCCTCGAGCCGGGCGGCCGGGCCGTGATCACGCCCCTCTACCTCGACAACTCCCACTTCGTCCTCCACAGCCCGGCCGCGCTTCCTCCCCCCGGGTCCGAGGAGCCCGACGCGGTCCGCGTCTGGCGCGACGACGACGTCCCCGCACCGTTCTCGCGCCACTATTCGCCCGAGACATTCGTCGCCCGGATCGCCTCGTGTCTGCCCCGCGGGCTCTCGGGTCGGGTTCTGTTCGCGTCGAACCTCGACGAGGCGATGGCGGCCCATCCGGGCCAGCGGATCTACCCGTTCTTCACGTACGTGCTCGAGAAGGCCCGGGCGTGACCCGGCCGTTCAGCGCCGGCGTACGTACGCGATTGTACCGGGCTCGTTCCCCGCTCCGGCAGGCACGAACCCACTCTTCGTGAGCACGCATCGAGAGGCCACGAACGACGGGTAGGTATACGCCAGGATCTCATCGATCCCGGGGTCCTCGAACCCAAACGTGATGAGCGCGGCGACAGCCTCGGTGGCGATCCCGCGCCCCTGGAACTCGTCGAGCACCGAGTACCCGAGCACGAGCCCGCCGTGATCCCCGGAGATGAGCCCCCCGTTCCCGACGAGGACCCGCTCCTCCCCCTCGATGAGGATCCAGTAGAACCCGGCAAGTCCCGAGCCTGAGGGATCGGAGGCGAGCTCGATGAACTGGAGGAGCGTGGCATCATCCATCAATGGCGGTGGCCAGGAGCTGGGGACGCGGGCTCCGAGTTCGGTTCCGAGCGCCGCCCGGTCCTCCAGGTCGAGACGGAAGAGCTCGGGGGTGCCGAGAACGAGCTCGAGCCGCGCCGTCCGGATGCGCAAGAGGTCCATGTCGGACAATAATCGTCGGCGCGGGCAAAGAAGGGACCGCGTCTCCAGCCCCCGGCGCGCAGCGGGCCTGTTCTTACCAGGATATATACAAACAGATTAGGCCAAAAAATATATGGAAGGAACTGTTATGGGGGGCGGGTGCAGGCAGTCGCTGCACCGGAGAAGAGTATGGCACAGAAAGCTGACAAGAACCCGAACCGGGGTCCCTCCTCGGCCGACAGGGGGACGCACGAGCGCGGCGCCCGCGCGGGTGGCGAGGCGTCCCACAAGAGCAACGACAAGCGATCTTCGAGCTCGTCATCCGGTGGAGCCGGTTCATCCGGGAAGCGTGATCGAGGTGGCTTCTCGGGTGGCGGTGGTGGACGCAGTGGCAGCTCCGGTGGACGTGGTGGCAGCGAGCATGAGGGTGTCTGGTACGACAAGGATGCCGGCCAGTGCCGCGACGAGTCGGGCCAGTTCGTCGAGTGCCCCGAGGGAATCCAGGGCAAGGGTACCGGTGATGACGAGAACAGGTCGCGTAGTTCGTCAAAGAGCGGCGAGTCCCGTGGAAGTTCGTCCGGCCACGGCGGCTCGGGCGGACGGAGCGGCGGGTCCTCTGGCAGCGAAGGCGGTCGGGGCCGCACCTGAGAAGGACCTCTCCCCCCCTCTCGCATACCATCAGCACGTTCCGATTCATACGCTGGGGTCTCAGCCCCGGAGTTTTTTTACCGTCCGCTCGCTCAGTGGGGATCGACGTCGCCATGCCAGATGACCACGGGCGCGCAGCCGGCGTGCATGGCCGCGAAGGCGTTGTCTCATCCCTCCGGGCCGCGATCCTGATCACGCTCCTCATCTTCGCTGTCGAGGTGGCCGGCGGCTACCTCTCGGGCTCGCTCTCCCTCGTCTCCGACGCCGTGCACATGCTCGGCGACCTCTTTGCGCTTCTCCTCTCGCTCGCGGCCGTGCTTCTCGCGCGGCAGCTTCCGACGCGGGCCCGGACCTACGGATACCACCGGGCGGAGGTGCTCGCCGCGTTCGTGAACGGGCTCGTCCTGGTCGCGGTGACCGCGGGTATCCTCCTGTCGGCGGCTGAGCGGCTTCGCTCGCCGCCGGAGATCGAGGGTCCCGTCATGCTCGGCGTCGCCGCCGTCGGCCTCGGTGCGAACATCATCGTGATCACCCGGCTCCATGGCCACGGCGGGCTTGGAGTCCGGAGCGCACTCCTCCACGTGGTGAGCGATACCCTCTCGTCGGCGGCCGTGGTGGCCGCGGGCGTTGTCATCGTGGTCACAGGCCTGGTCGTGATCGACCCGATACTGAGCGTCCTGATCGCGCTCCTGGTTCTCGCCTCGGCGGTTCGCCTCCTTCGCGAGACCACTGCCATCCTGCTCCAGTTCACTCCACGCGGGCTCGACCTCGAGGCCGTTATCGCTGCCATCGAGGAGGTCGATGGCGTCAAAAGCGTCCATGACGTCCACGTCTGGGCTCTCAGCACGGACCTCTTCGTGCTCGACGGCCACGTGGTGACGACGGTCTCGACGATGCTGGAGGTCGAAGGGATCAAGACATCGATCAAGAACCGGCTCCGGCGCATGGGCATCGCCCACGTCACCCTCGAGTTCGAATCGATCCCGTGCGAGGGCTGCGTGATCCAGGACCCGGACCTGGTCCCGGATATGGATGCCCACGACCATCTGCATTGAGCGGCGAGCACTGATCTGTCAGCCGAAGTGACCCGAGCGATGGACGATCTCGTCGACCGGCACGAAGGTCGCCCCCACGACGGACATGCCGATCGCGTCGAGGAACCTGCGTACCACGCAGTACCCGACGGCCATTCCCCGCGAGGGCCGGCAGTCCCGTCGCTCGTCGCCCGCTCCGGCTCCCCGTCGAGCCGCACGCCGAAGATCGAGAAGAGCGGGGCGAACGGCGCCAGCATCTCGAGTAAGTACCTCGGTCGAGCCGCAGGGTCCGCTTCGCCCGCGATCGTCCGGTAGGCCTCGCTGGTCTTCACCACCTCCACCTGCATCCTTGATCTCCGGTACCTGCGGGACGGCAGCGGTCAATACCGTACCGCCGCCGGCGACGGCGGCATCGCGGTTCGGGCTCCCCCGTGCTTCTTCAGGTGCGCACCGAGATCGGCGGCGGTCTTCAGGAGGAGGAAGAGGAGGAGCACGAGCCTCGCCCCATCCTCGCCCGGCAGCATCATTGTCACGAACCCCCCGGCGATTATCGTGAGGTGCATCGGGACGATGCGGGCGTACGGCTCGGTGAAGATCTGGGCTGACGGCACTTCTTCCCGCGACCGGTACCAGAGAAACGAGACGAGGTGGTTGGCCAGGAAGAGCGCGCAGGCGAGCACGAGCCCGGGCAGGTCCACGATCCTGAAGAGCCCCATGAGCCCGAACGTGACGAGAAAGACCAGGTAGACGACGTGGAAGAGTCCGTAATGGAATGCGAAGAATCCTGCGAGCGCGAGCCGGGCGAAACGGTTCCCATCGCCCCCCGTCCCGAGAAGCCGGACGAAGGTGAGGGCGCCGATCACGACCGACTGGAACCAGTAGATCGCGTGGACCGTGCCGAGCTCCCAGTCCTGGATGAGGGCCAGCGCGATCGTGAACCCATTCGCGAAGACGAGGGAGAGCAGGGGAAGGTCCGGCCGGTCCACGAGATGGGATCGACGGCCATGCTCTTAGTATCGACGGCCGGTGAGTTCTTATACCTTCGCGGAGGAATCTGGCCGGATGACCGGGGAGGAAGCTGCGGTTGCGTGGCACGCTCTCGACGAGGCGGAGGTCGAGGCTCGGCTCGGCTCGGGCCCGGGCGGGCTTCCCGCACCCGAAGCCGCTGCCCGGCTCGAACGGTACGGCCCGAACCGACTTCCGACGGCGCCCCGCCCGGGCCCGTTGATCCTCTTTCTCCGGCAGTTCAAGAGCCCGCTCATCTACGTTCTGATCGCCGCGGCCGCTGTCTCGGCCCTTCTCGAGGACTGGCGGGACGCGGTCTTCATCCTGATCGTCGTGCTCGTCAACGCAGCGGTCGGGACCTTCCAGGAGTGGAAGGCCGAGAGTGCGGCCGAGGCCCTGCGCGAGCTGCTCGAGACCGAGGTCAGGCTCGTCCGCGATGGCCGCGACCTCTCCGTGCCGGCCGAGGCCGTGGTCCCGGGCGACCGGGTGATACTCGAGTCGGGCAACCGGGTCCCGGCCGATCTCCGGCTCGTCGAGACCGACGACCTCGCCGTGGACGAGTCGGCCCTGACCGGAGAGTCCCTCCCGGTCGAGAAGGCCCCGCAGGCTGTCGCGCCCGACGCGCCCGTGGCCGAGCGACGCTCCATGGCCCACGCGGGCACGGTCGTGACCTCCGGGCGCGGGGTCGGCGTCGCGGTCGCGACCGGCGGCCGATCGGAGTTTGGTGTCATCGCGGCAGCCGTCTCGGGGGGCGAGGGGACCAAGCCGCCCCTGATCGAGCGGATGGACCGGTTCGCCAGGACGATCAGCATCGCCGTGCTCGCGGCGGCGCTCGCGCTCGCGGGGATCGCGCTCTGGCGGGGCGCTCCGCTCGCGGAGGTCTTCTTCATCGCGGTCGCGCTTGCCGTCTCGGCGATACCCGAAGGCCTCCCGGTCGCGCTCACGGTCGTGCTCTCGGTCGCCGCCTCGCGCATGGCGAAACGCTCGGTGCTCGTGCGGCGGATGGCCGCGGTCGAGGGGCTCGGCTCCTGCACCGTGATCGCATCGGACAAGACCGGGACCCTCACCGTGAACCGCCAGACCCTCGAGGCGATCTGGTTCCCCGATGTAGGGCAGGTCCTGGCCGATGACGTGGTCCAGGAACGCGTCGTACCGAACGGGATCCATGACTTCGCCCGGGCCGCCGTGGCCGCGAGCGAGGCGGTCGAGGTCGAGGGAGCGGAGGGGACGAGGGTTCTCGGGGACCCGGTCGACGCGGCCTTCCTTCGCTTTGGCCGGGGGCTCGGAGCCGACCCGGCCGCGATCGGGGCGCGGGTCGTCGGCCGGATCCCGTATGAGTCCGAACGTCGGTACGCGGCGGCCGTCGCTGCCGAACCGGGCCATCCCGGCGGCCGGCCGATGGTCGCGCTGAAGGGAGCCGTCGAGGTCGTGCTCGACCGCGCCGAGCTCATGGCCGGTCCCGATGGTCCGGTCCCGATCGACCGCGAGATGGTGAACGCGGCCTTCCTCGCGCTCTCGGCCGGCGGCTACCGGGTGATCGCGGTGGGCGAGGGCCCCCTCGCGGAGGGCGTCGACCCGGCTGAGCTGGTCGAGGAGACGCTTCCACCGCTCACACTCCTCGGCCTTGCCGGGTTCATCGACCCGCTGCGGCCCGACGCGGTGGACGCGGTCGAGGAGTGCCGCCGGGCCGGGGTGCGCGTGCTGATGGTGACGGGAGACCATCCGGTCACGGCCCTCGCCCTGGCACGGCAACTCGGGATCGCCGAGCACGAGGACGAGGTCGTGACCGGGGCGATGCTCGCGGCATCGGAGGACCCGGACATGGCGGACCACGCACGGGTCTACGCACGGGTCACACCGCTCCAGAAACTCGACATCGTCAACGCCCTCCAGCAACGGGGCCACTTCGTCGCGGTGACCGGCGACGGGGTCAACGACGCACCCCCGCTGCGGCAGGCGGACATCGGGGTGGCGATGGGCTCGGGCACGGACGTGGCAAAGGACGCGGCCTCGATGATCGTGACCGACGACCGGTTCAGCTCGATCGTGGCTGGGATCGAAGAGGGCCGGTTCGCCTACGACAACGTCCGCAAGGTGACGCTCCTGCTCGTCGCGACGGGCATGGCCGAGGTGCTGCTCTTCACCTTCTCGCTCCTGGCGGGTACGCCGCTGCCGCTCTTCGCGGTCCAGCTCCTCTGGCTCAACCTCGTCACCGAGGGCGTCCAGCATATCGGGCTCGCGTTCGAGCCGGGCGAGCCGGGCGCGATGAAACGCCCGCCGCGCCCACCGGACCAGCCGATCTTCGACCGGTTGATGATCCAGCAGGTCGTCGTCTCGGCGTTCACGATGTCGGTCGTCGGGTTCACCCTCTTCGCATGGTTGCTTGGAAACGGGTGGGGAGAGGCAGACGCCAGGAACCTCCTGATGCTCCTCTTCGTCCTCTTCGAGAATGTTCAGGTCTTCAACGCGCGCTCCGAGCGGGTCTCAGCCTTCCGCATGCCGCTCTCGCGTAACTGGCTCGTGGTCGCCGCGACGGGCGGTTCGCTCCTGATCCACGTGGCCGCGATGTACATTCCGCCCGTGGCCGGGACACTCTCGATCGCTCCGGTGCCGCTCGAGTGGTGGGGGATCCTCCTGCTCCTCTCGATGACCGTGCTCGTCGTGATGGAGGTCTACAAGCGGATCCGCCGCGATCCGACCGGTTGACCCGGGTCCGGCGGACCCATTCTGGCGGGCAACGAGCGAAAAAAAGATATATGATACCCAAACATTTATGCGGGATCCGGCATTAGAGACTGCTGCCCAGGGGGGGTTGAGTATGCCAGATGTCTCAAAGACACCGGATATCTCGAGAACCGAGATAGGACAGCGGCTGTACCAGGTGACCAAGGAGAAGAGCGCCGAGACGGCCTGCGAGAAGATCAGGGCGCATCTCGGCGCGCGCTGGAGCGAGTTCGACCGTAGCGAGGTCGAGAGCCTCAAGCGCATCCTCGGGCAGGCCTGGACCTGCGTAGACGCGAAGACGTGGGACCGTATCGAGTTCCACAACCTGAGCTACGACGACGTCCGCAAGCTGTTGAACACCTCACGGTGGTCGGGCACCGATCTCGCGGCCCAGAAACGATGCTCTGACGAGGCGCTGCAGATCCTCACGCCAAGGGTGGCTGTCTAGCCCTCTGCTGCCACGGCGGCCCGGGACTGCCTCTTCCGCTCCTCGAGAAGGCGCTTGACCTTCTTGAGGCGGAAGAGGTCCTCTCGTTCTCTCTCCTCGATCGTGATCTTGATGTACTTCGTCTGCCGGTAGAGCTCAGGGATCATCACCTGCTCGAGCGCGTTGACCCGACGGCGGGTCATCAAGATCTCGTGGCCGATCCGGCGGAGCGTGGTCTCGGACTCGGCAAGGCCGATGATCAGGTCGAGCTCGGCCTCGTACTTCTCTGCCACCTCGTCGATCCGGCCGCTCGTTCCGATGATGCTGTACCCGCGCTCAAGCGCAGTCAGACTGAGGCTCTGTTTCTCGATCACCGGGATCGGAACACCCATGATCGATCGGGACTCGATGTCAAGCACCACTCGCCGCTTGGTCGCGAACGAGGCCGACTTCAGGGTTACCGGGTCGTCTACAGCCTGGGCGATCAGGAGCGAGCGGTCGGCGTCGCGGGCGCTCAGCTCGAGCTGCTCTCGCGAGGTGGAGACCTCGTTCATGACCCGGAAGAACTCCCTGACGAGCGCGTCCATCTTCTCACGCAGGAGGTCGCGCCCCTGCTCGGCGAGCCGGATCTGCTCCCGCTTCCGGATCAGCTCCATCCTGGTCGGTTTGGCCGCTTCGGCCGTCACGTTCCTCCCCCTCCGTGCGTGGGGTGGTAGCGGGCGATCAGCTCCGGGCTGATCCGCTTCAGCTCTTCGACGGGCAGCCCGGCCAGGAGGTCCCAGGCGATGCCGAGCGTCTGCTCGATCGACCGGTCCTCGTTCCGCTGCGAGATGAACCGGTTCTCGAATTTATCAGCGAAGGCGAGGTACGCCCGGTCGAGCTCAGTCAGGGCTTCCTCGCCGACGATCGCGACGAGGCGGCGGAGATCGCGGCCATAGGCATAGCTGGCATAGACCTGGTCCGAGACGTTCCGGTGGTCCTCCCGGGTCTTGCCCGGGCCGATCCCGAGGCTCATCAGGCGCGAGAGCGAAGGGAGGACATCGATCGGCGGGTCGATGCCACGGCGGAAGAGGTCGCGGGAGAGGACGATCTGCCCCTCGGTGATGTAGCCCGTAAGATCCGGGACTGGGTGCGTGATGTCGTCGTCGGGCATGGTCAGGATCGGGATCTGCGTGATCGAGCCGTTCCGCCCCTTGATCCGCCCCGCACGCTCGTACAGCGTCGAGAGGTCGGTGTACATGTACCCGGGGTACCCGCGCCTGCCCGGCACCTCCTCCCGCGCCGTGGAGATCTCTCGGAGGGCCTCGCAGTAGTTGGTCATGTCCGTCATGATCACGAGGACGTGCAAATCGTGGGTATAGGCCAAGTGCTCGGCCACCGTCAGCGCGCAGCGAGGTGCCGCGATCCGCTCGATGGTCGGGTCGTCGGCCAGGTTCAGGAAGAAGACCACGCGCTCGAGTGCGCCGGTCTCCTCGAACTCCCGGGTGAAGAACGAGGCCTCCTGCCAGGTGATACCCATGGCCGCGAAGACGACCGCGAAGTTGCTCTCCTCCTCGAGCACTTTGCTCTGCCTGGTGATCTGAGCCGCGAGCCGGTTTGCCGGCAACCCCGCGCCCGAGAAGATCGGGAGCTTCTGGCCTCGTACGAGGGTGTTCAACGCGTCGATCGCGGAGACCCCGGTTTGCACGAAGTCCGCCGGCTTGTCGCGGGTATACGGGTTGATCGGCGTGCCGTTGATGTCGGGCCGCTCCTGGGGGACCACGGGAGGCCGCCCGTCACGGGGGCGGCCCAGACCGTCGAAGACCCTCCCGAGCATCTCGATCGAGACATCGATCCGCTGGGGTTCGCCCGTGAAGCGGACCCGGGTGTCAAGATCGTCGATGCGATTCGTGCCCTCGTAGACCTGGACGATTGCCACCTCGCGCGAAATGTCGAGCACCTGCCCGGTCCGCTGCTCGCCGTCGGGCAGGCTGATCGCGGCGACCTCGCCGTAGGAGATCCGCCGTGGCCGCTCGACGAAGATAAGGGGGCCCGAGACGTAGCTGACCGTTCGGTACTCCTTCGTGACGAGCGGTTTCATCGTTCCGCCTCCAGCTCGCGGGCCGCTGTCCCTATCGACCCGATCAGCTCGCCGATCCGCTCGGCATCGTACTGCTCCTTCATCCGGGCGATCTCGTTCTTCTCGGGCAGGGTGAGCACCTGACGCAGGCCGACGCCCCGGCCCATCGCCGCGACGGCGGCGTCGTGGAAGGTCAGGATCGCCTTCAACATGAGGTACTGCTTCTCCATCGGGCAGAAGCCGTCGACCGGGCTGTACGCGCTCTGCTGCAGGAAGTCCTCGCGGATCATCCGCGTGACTTCGAGGACCGCCTTCTCGCCCTCGGGCAGGGCGTCGGGGCCGACGAGCTGAACGATCTCCTGGAGCTCGGCCTCTTTCTGGAGGAGGTACATGGTCCGGTCGCGGAGGGCGTTCCAGTCGGGCGCGACTGTGGTCGAGTACCAGTCTTTCAGGCTCTCGAGGTAGAGGGAGTGGGACTTGATCCAGCTGACGGACGGGAAGTGGCGGCGGTACGCGAGGTTCGTGTCGAGCGCCCAGAAGGTCCCGACGATCCGGAGGGTGTTCTGCGTGATCGGCTCCGAGAAGTCGCCGCCGGGCGGCGAGACGGCGCCGACGACCGTGACCGAGCCTGAACGGTCGCCCCGGCCGAGGCAGGCCGTCCGCCCGGCCCGCTCGTAGAACGCGGCGAGCCTGGCAGCGAGGTACGCCGGGTAGCCCTCCTCCCCGGGCATCTCTTCGAGCCGGCCCGAGACCTCGCGGAGGGCCTCGCCCCACCGCGAGGTGGAGTCGGCGAGGAGGGCCACGTCGTAGCCCTGGTCGCGGTAGTACTCGGCCATGGTAATCCCCGTGTAGATCGAGGCCTCGCGGGCCGCGACGGGCATATTCGAGGTGTTCGCGATCATGATCGTCCGCTCGAGCAGGGGGTGGCCGGTGCGCGGGTCGACCAGTTCGGGGAACTCCGAGAGGACGTCGGTCATCTCGTTCCCGCGCTCGCCGCAGCCGATGTAGACCACCACGTGGGCGTCGGCCCAGCGGGCCAGGGTCTGCTCAGATACGGTCTTTCCCGTCCCGAACCCGCCGGGGATCATAGCCGTGCCCCCCTTCGCGATCGGGAAGAGCGAGTCGAAGATCCGCTGGCCTGTGATCAGCGGCAGGGTGGGGTCGAGTTTGCGCGCGTACGGCCGCCCCCGGCGTACGGGCCAGCTCTGCCCCATCGTGACCGGTCGGTCGCCGTTGAGCCGGGCGACCTCGTCATCGATGGTGAACGCACCGTCCGCGATACTCTCTACGGTCCCCCCCATCCCGGGCGGCACCAGGATTCGGTGGTCCAGGTGGTACTCGCGGACGGTCCCCAACACATCTCCCGGGCCCACCTCTGCCCCGACACGGACGGAGGGTACGAAATCCCAGCGCTTCCCATGGTCGATACCGGGGACGGACAGCCCGCGGGAGATGAAGTCGCCGCTCCGTTCGGCGAGAAGAGGAAGCGGGCGCTGAACACCGTCGTAGATAGAGGTGAGGAGCCCTGGACCGAGCTCCACGCGGAGGGGCTCGCCCGTGTTCTCGACTGCCTCGCCCGTGCTAAGGCCGGTGGTGTCCTCGTAGACCTGGATTATCGCGACGTCCTGGTCGAGCCGGATCACCTCTCCGGTGAGGGCCTCCTCACCGACCCTGACCACGTCGTACATCTTCGATCCGCGCAATCCGCCGGCGTGCACTACCGGCCCCGAGACCCTGATCACTTCTCCCTGGATCATTATTACCGCCTCAATACGACGTTGTACCCGATAGCCCGCCGGAGGAGCCGCTGGATGTAGTCCATACCCCCTCCCCGTCGGGACCGCCCGGGGATGGGGAGAACGATCGGGCGCGTCGACCGTTCGATCCGGGCCATCAACCGCTCGTCGAGCCCCTGCAGGAAGTCCTCATTGACCGCGATGATCCCGGCGTCGAGCTCCTGCATCAACTCGGGCAGCATCTGCCGGACTTCCTCGTTGTTCCAGGCCTCCCAGGTATCGACGCCCGCCATACGGAACCCGGCAGCCGTGTCGGGATCGGTCAGCACCATGAATTTATACATGGATCAGCTCTGCCTCCAGCTCCTCGTCGGAGAGGCCCGCGTCCCGGCACCGGGCGATGATCCTGAGGTTTGTCACCTCGATCAGGAAGAGGTAGAGGAACCCGATGACGACCGTAATGCTGAGCGGGTCCCTGCGGAAGAGAGACGCGCCGGCACAGATGAGGTACTGATCGAGCGCCTTCATCACGGGTGAAAGCCGCCCGCTCTTCTGTGCCTCGATTATTAGCTCCCGGACAAAGGCAAATCGGGTTCCCTCGAGCCGCTCTGCCGCCGTCTGGTGATTGCCATCGGTGATCATCTCCCTGAGCACCGCCTTCGGCAGTTCCTCGCCGCCGCCGAGTAGAAACCGTTCCCCGTCCTCGAGGTCGACGCCGTCGCGGATGAAGGTGATCACGGTCTTGAGGTTGGTGACATCTATCTCGGTGCCGACGAGGTTCCGAAGCGCTATTGCTTCGGGCCATCTGCCTTGGACCGCATCATAGGCATACTGGAAGTAGTACCGGTCGAGCGCGTGCTCCATCACGAGCAACTCGCGTGACTGGCTCCATTCGTCGATATGCGGGGTCAGGGCTCTTGCATAATCGATCCCCCACGTGGCGAGCAGGTCGATGACCTCCCTTACGTCGTTCTGTTTCAGCAGCTCGATCAGGGTCGCCTCGTCGAGGGTGCCGGCCGGGACGAGGGCCTCACGTATCTCTTCTGGCGATGAGTGGATGTTTTTACCGCGCAATATCGTCTTGAGGTTGAGCACGTCCCAGCGATTCAGGAAGATGCGGACATACCGGGCCTCACGGGACTCGCGCTGATCATCGAACATCCTAAGTATCTTCGAGTACGTCCGTGCGAGGTGCCGGCGGAGCGCATCCTCGATGCAGACGACGCTCGATCGCCGCACGCAGGAGGTCTCAAGCTCCTCCCGGTACGATGTCTTCTGGAGCTCCGCAATCATCGCGTCGAGATCGGGCAGTAGGATGAGCCCCCGGAGGGTCTCTGGCCCGAGTAAGCTGGCGTACATCCCTCGCACTCGGGCGTTGACGTATCCCTGGTCCATCACTGCCCCCCGAAGAGCCCCCCATAGAGCTCCTGGCGATGAACCTCTCCGGCCCGGACGAGTCGGGTGTCGAACGTATTATCGACCCTGATGCGCCCGTCCGCCGATTCCACGACCACACCGCCGGCGGTCTCCAGGTCGGGGATCACCGACAGCCCGTCGGACAGGTGCGCGAGCAGACCTCGAACGGTCGCCTCGTCGCGTGGATCCACGTGGACCCTGGCACCGTCCTCACCGAGCGTCTCGAGCGCCTCGCGGACCAGCTGCCCGAGAACGTCCGGATATCCGCTCTGGTCACGCTGGCGGGCCAGACTTTCGCGGGCCGTTGCGATTGCACCCTGCAGTAACTCCTCGCGGACACGGGCAAGGTCGGCCTTCAGATCCTCCCGTGTCCGGTAGAGCCGCTGGTGCCGCTCGACCTCAATTCTCCTTTCCGCCTCGGCGGTATACCCGGCTCGGATCTCGTCCGCCTGCCGTCGGGCCGTCTCCAGAGTCTCATCGACGAGGGCCTGCGCCGCCGCCCGCACCTCATAGATGCGCAGCTCGGCATCCATCTCCATGGAATGGATCAGTTCTTCGTATGCCATGCGCCGTTCTCCCGGGTCGGGGTGCCGGCACGGTACCCCTCCTGCCTCGTGGTGTCCGCCCCGCTCTCTATCCGTTCGTTACATGATGATGAGCATCGCTGCAACGACGAATCCCAGAATCACGAGCGTCTCGGGGAGTGCAACAAGAATGACAGCCGGACCCACCAAGTCAGGGTGCTCCGCGAGGGTGCCTGCGATCGCTGGCCCAATCTTGGATTGAGCATAGGCCGTGCCGATCGAGCCAAAAGAAAATGCAATTGCGGCACCAACCGACGCCTCCAGAGTTGCCATCGAAATTCACCATGCTCCACATCCTCATTCAAGAAGATAAACCTGTCGCAAAAATTTTTTAAGAATGTATGGACAAATTGTGCGAACAGTGTATCTTCTAGGCAAGGGGTTGGAGGTTCATTCCTCCGGGTGATGGCCGAAGGGGAGGTACGGTCGCCCATTCCCTTCGTAGAATTTCGAGTTGAACTCGACCAGGTGGAGACGTGTGGACTGGATGAACGGGCTGAACATGGCCAGGACCAGGTTCAGAAGGTGGAGGGCGACCGCGATCAGCACGCCGACCAATAAAATTCCGACCGCGCCGGCCAGCTCGTTCGCCACGACCGCGAGCAGCACCGAGGCCATGCCGATCGCCATAAGCCTGGCGTAGGACATGATGTTGCCGATGGCGCCCATGATCTCCACCGCACCCTGGACCCCGCCGCCGTAGAGCAGGAGCGGCAGCCCGACAAAGAGCAGACCCGCCCCGACGAGGAGAAGCTGGGGCGAGATCAGACCGATCGCTCCGATGATCACGAAGATGAGCCCGAGGACGATCGCGATCATCCCACATTTCTCGCACAGGTGATACCGGTTGCGTTGTGAGACCGCGTTCGTCACGCCGATCCCGAGCCCCAGCAGGACGTGGACCACCCCTATCGCGACCGAGAGGACGAGGAGCGGTATTATCGCCTCCATCCGGTTCCAGGTGACTCCGGCAAAGGTGACCGGCTCGAGCCACCCCATCTGCTCGCCGAAGTCGCCGAAGAACTCGCCGAAGAGGAACCCGAAGATGATGGTCGGGATCGACGAGATCATGAAGATAATTGCGAGCTCCCGGAGCCAGATAATGTCGGCGTACCGCCATCGTATAAAGAGCGTGAGCGCGAGGATGCAGAGGCCATAGCCGACGTCCGCCACGATGAGGCCGAAGAAGAACGGGAAGAAGATGGCCATGAACGGGACGGGGTCGACCTCCCGATACTTCGGGAACCCCATCAGGTTTGTGAAGAATTCGAAGGGTCTCGCCCAGAACGGGTTTGCAAAGCAGATGGGCGCCTCCGCCATCTCCTCGCCTGATGCAGGCACCTCGGTGAGAACCACCCGCCCCCCGAATGCGTCCAGGAGGCGCTCTCGGGCGGTCCCGACTGACCGCTTCGGTATCCAGCCCTTGATGACAAAGGTGTAGTCGGTATGGGCGAACCTCGAGAAGACCGCGAGCTCCTCGCGCTGCTCATCGAGGGTCCGCTGCATGGCCAGAAGCTCCTGGCGCCAGCGGCCCGAGAGCCCTGCCAGATCCGCATCGATCTGTCGGATCTCCTCGCGACCCTCCTCCTGCCGCCGTTTGATGGCCCCGAGCGCCTCTTCGATGGACATGTTCGAGTAGTCGGGCGGGATGCGGACCTCGTTGACGTTCTGTGAGAAGAGGAAGGAATGCACCTCCCGCGAATACCACTTGTTGAAGATGGTAATGGCCGCGATGGTGGACTCGTCGAGCTCCGCCGAGACGTACTCGAACTGGTTGTGCGCGATCTCACGCAGCCTCGGCACGATCTGCTCGAAGAGGTGGGCATACTCTTTCTGGAGCAGGAGGACGGTCATCTCGAAGCCCTCGAGTTGCGGGAGTGCATCCTCGATCGGCTGAAGGCGGCTGAGGATTCGGGCGTACCGCTCCTGTGTCGTCGCGGCCAGCTCTAACTCGGCCTTCCGGTCCGACTTTTCGACCGTTGTCGCGTCGAGACCCTCGAGTCGGCCGCGAATGACCTCGAGCATCTCCTGAAGCGGAAGGCTCCGGAACGAATCATCGATCGCTCCCGGCTCCTCGGCGGCAGTGCGCGGTTTCGGGAGCAGTTTGAGCAGTCCGTTCACCTTCAGCAGCAGCTGGTCGACCTCAATGAGCGACGCTTCGTCGATCCGCTGCAGTTCCCCCGGGCCCGACGGGCCCTCGGGGGTCAGGTCGACGAGATGGACCGTGCCCTGCTGGTAGAGGGTGTCGACGATCTGCTCGGCCTCACCGCGCGGGCCGACCACCAGGATACTGCTCATCTTCCGGAGCATGAAGCGCTCCTACTCCGGCGCCGCTGCAACGAACCCGACCAGATCGTCCGCCACTTTGGCGACGCGGCTCTCCCCGGTGGAGCGGAGCGCGTCCTCCTGCCCGCGGGCGTCCGTCCGTATTCGCTCGATCTCGCGATCGAGGCCGTCCATCTCCTGCGTGTAGAGCGCCTCCGCCGCCTCGCGCCCCTCCTGGTCGGCCCGGTCGACCGTCTCCCGGGCTTCCCTCGCAGCCGTCTCCTTCGCGGCATCGGCCGCGGCGCAGGCGCGTGTGTACTCGGCAGCCAGGTCGATCTCCTTCTCGCGCACCAGCTCCAGCAGCGTCTTTTCCTCATCCACCATTCCGATCACAACCCGTGCCGGGCCCGCATGCCCCCCGTGAACCCGCGCGTCGTTGTCGTCTGGACGGCGACGTGATAACATTCGGCTGGGGTGTAGCCCGCTCGTTCGATGCGATCCTCGCACCGTCGCAGGACGGCCAGTTGCATCTCCCGAATCTTATCGCGATTGATGGGCATGGAGTGGCACCCCCCTGGGGTATGGTGTATGCTAGTCGCGCAAAGGCTTAAATTCTTGCATGATTTATCATGTAGATTTTTGGTCCGGCCCAGGACAGTTCATTCCGCCGCGAAGCAGGGTGGGATGGTCCCGGATATGACACGCAATCGATGTGGGGCCTGCCGAGTGGAGGCGACGGAGGGGCTCCTGTCCGATCCGCAGGCTTATGGTCTTCAGGGGCCATGCCCTGGTGATGGAGATCCGGCCATGATCGTGGGGCAGGACGAATCCGTCCTCCCGGAGCGCGCTGGTGTCGAGGCCGTACTCGCGTTCCTGCCGCTCTTCGAGGATCCACGTTTCCTGCCCGAGGTGGTGGTTGCCGAGGAGCAGGGCTGGACCCTCGAGCAGTATACGCGAGAGGTCTACGAGTTCGAGCGGACGCTCTACCGCGCGGGGTTCATCGTCAGGTTCGACTGGTCGGGCTGGGAGGCAGAGGCGTTCCGGTACTTTCGCGACCCGGCCCTGCTCAAGACGGCGGACTGCCGGGTGATCCGCAGGCTGCTGACGCTCCATATCCGCAAGAACGTGGTCTGCGAGGGCCACCTCGCGAATATGCTCCGCGAGGGGCACCTGCAGGCCATTCTCCGCAGGCTCTCGGTGCTCTCGGAGACCACGCCGGTGCCGTGACTCGACCCTATCGGTCCGGGTCGAAGGGCGGGAACGTCAACTCCGGGAACGGAAAGAGGGTACCGTCGAGGAACCGGTCCCAGCTGGAACGTTGTCGAGTCGTGTCGGGCGCATCGACGGGCGCGATGCAGGTGCTCGTGAGGGTGCCGGGATCGACCATGCCCTGCCGGGGTCGCGCCTCGAGCTCGGGGGCGGACCTGATACCGTGGATCGACGGGAGCGCGTACCATCCCTGGCCCGCCGGGTCGGCGCAGCGGGCCACCGGCCGCACCACGTAGACAGACTGGGCGTCGCCGTATCCCCCCTGGACGTGGAGGAGGATCACAAGGGCGGTGCCATCCCCGTCGGCGACGACTGTACCGGGCTCGAGGGACCCGGCCGCCGCGGGAGCCGCAAGGACGAGAAACAAAACGAGGAAGAGCGTCCTGTCGAGCATCGCTGTCGCGGGAGGATGGGCACGGCGGGACGATAAGGGTATCGAGTGGATCCCGAGCTCGTTCGCTCCATGGACGACACGGCCCACCTGCCAGCGATGATCCGTTCGGAACCATCCGTCGGCGTCGCCAGTCCGATGCTGCATGTCCAGGGCATCGACGACGATCTGCCGCGTTTCCGGTCGTGGCCCACCGTGTATCGGTCCTCTGTGATCGCGTACCGTCAGAGGTGCGAGGAACATCGCACGAGAAGAATGCAGGGACGGTGAATGAAAAGAAGCGGGCCTGAAGGGATTTGAACCCTTGGCCTACGGATTAAGAGTCCGTCGCTCTACCGAACTAAGCTACAAGCCCGTACCTGTGCTTCCATAGATTGCCGGTCCAATCTCATAAAACTGACGGCCGCGGCCGCCAATCGATATGCCCGATGGCTGGCTTAATATGGCCGTGCATCCCATCTCACTTGATATGGTTGACGGCGATCTCCGGGAGCAGCAGGGGGAGGTCGAGTACATGGTGCTCGGCTGCGGCTCCATCGGGTACAATGTTATCGAGGAGCTCGAGTCGGAGACGCGATCGATCCTGGTGGTAGACAAGGACGAGAAGCGGGTCAAGGACCTGCTCGACCAGAACTACGACGCAATCACGGGAGACATCAAGGACCCGGCCCTCTTCGAGACCCTTCGCATTCCGAAAGTCGCCTTTGTCCTCTCGAACGAGAAGGACTCGAACCTCGCCGCCGTCCAGGTGATCAAGACCCGGTTCCCCGAGACGGAGGTGATCGCCCGGGCGATGGACCCGCTCTCGCAGAGCGCCCTCGAGGCCGCCGGGGCCGATCACGTGATCTACCCCCAGGAGGTGGTTGCCAAGGCTGCTGTCCACCAGATACGGAAGCTGCACGTGACCCGGATAGCCCAGCGGCTCTACGATCTTCTGGCATCGTGGGAGGGAACCCTGGGGATCATCACGCACAACAACCCCGATCCCGACTCCATCTCCTCCGCGATGGCGCTGGCCGCGATCGCCCGGGCTGCCTCGGACCGCAGGGTCCAGACGAAGATCCTGTACGACGGCAACATCGGGCACCAGGAGAACCGGGCCTTCGTGAACCTGCTCGACATCCGCATGGAGAAGTGCACGGCCGATCACATCAGGGAGTGCCAGTACCTCGCGCTGGTCGACTCGTCGGCGCCCGGGGTCAACAATACCGTCCCGCCGGGCACTCCCGTCCAGATCGTGATCGACCACCACAAGCCAGAGGAGATCACCGTGGCGGCAGCAGAGTTCGTCGATATCCGGCCCACCATGGGCGCCACCGCCTCTATCCTGACGCAGTACCTGCAGGAGCTCGACGTCCCGGTCGACCGGAAGGTCGCGACAGGTCTCCTGTATGGAATCCGGGCCGATACCCGCGACTTCCGTCGCAACGTCACGCCGCAGGACCTGAACTACGTCGCGTTCCTGTTGCCCCTGGCCGACCACGACCTCCTCGACAAGATCATGAGCCCGTCGCTCTCGAAGGAGACGCTCGACGTCCTCGGTAAGGCGATCCAGAACCGCGTGATCCGTTCGGGGTACCTCTTCTCGAACGTCGGGTACATCCGGAACCGCGACGCCCTGCCCCAGGCGGCCGATTACCTGATCAACCTCGAGGGGGTGAATACGGCCCTGATCTATGGAATCGGGGATACTGGGATCATCATGATCGCCCGTTCGAGGGACGTCCGTCTCAACCTCGGGACGGTCCTCGCCGAGGCGTTCGGCGAGATCGGTGACGCGGGCGGCCACCCGAACATGGCCGCGGCCGTGATCCCGCTCTCGTTCTTCTCGATGGTCGATGACAAGGAGAAGCTCCTCTCGCTCGTGATCGATCCGATCCTGAAGAAGTTCGAGAACCTGGTCGGTCTCGAGAAGAAAGAGGGGCGTAATGATCTATGATGACTGGGCACCACTCTACGACGAGATCCTGGATTACTTCCAGATCGACCGCGAGGCCGACGCGGTGGCGGCACGCCTCCTCGCGGAGCTCCTGCCCCGCGACGACCTCCCTCGCCTCGAGAACCTGATCCGCGGCCGTGAGGTCACGGTCTGCGGCAACGCCCCAACCCTTGCCCGCGAACTCGATCGGGTTTGCGGCGTTGTACTGGCCGCGGACGGCGCGGCCGATACCCTCTTTGCCAGCGGGCTCCGCCCGGACGCGGTCTTTACCGATCTCGACGGCGCGACCGGTGCGTTCGTGGATATGAACTGCGCGGGGACGATCATGGTCGTCCATGCCCACGGCGACAACATGCCCCTGCTCCGTCGCTGGGTCTCCCGGTTCGACGGACCGATCGTCGGGACCACGCAGGGCGAGCCTCTCCCCCATGTCCACAACTTCGGGGGATTCTCCGATGGCGACCGGGCGGCCTTCGCGGCCCACCACTTCTGCGCCTCCTCGGTCGCCTTCGCCGGTTTCGACCTCGACGACGACGCGGTCACCCCCATGAAGCGGGGCAAGCTCCGCTGGGCCCGGCGCCTCCTCGCCCTGCTCGGCCATGACCTCTAGCGCGGTCCTCCTCGACGGGTACGTGGACGAGCCGGCCTGCCTCGGCGTTCCGCCGTACATCGCGCCCGAGGTCCGTGGACTTGCCGGCGTCCTCTTTGAACGGGGCTACGCGGTACAGTACCGTACCATCGACCAGCTCCGCAGCGACCCGGCCCTGCTCTCCGAGCTCGACCGCGCAGATCTTGTCGTGGTCCATGCGGGGACGACCGTGCCCGGGAAGTACCTCGCCGGGACGCCGGCGACCCTGGACGAGCTCCGCCAGCTCGGCCGGCAGCTCCGGTCGCCGACGACAGCGATCGGCGGTCCGGTCCTCTTCGGATATGCTCCGGGCGGGGGGACGCGTGCCGTCTCCCCGGAGCTCGGTGACTACGACATCCTGCTCTCGGGCCACCCCGCCGCGGCCCTCGAAGCCTCGCTGGCCGGTGGCGAGCCCCGCGGTACCTACGCCTACACGGTCACGGACCCGTTTGCCGTCGCCGGCGCCGCCGTCCTGCCCCAGCACCCGTCGTTCCCGCGCGTCGTCTGCGAGCTCGAGACCGCGCGGGGCTGCGCCCGACAGGTCGTGGGCGGCTGCTCGTTCTGCACTGAGCCGTTCTACGGCCCGCCGCGGTACCGGCGGGCCGGGGCCGTCGGTGAGGAGGTCGCAGCCCTCGCGGCCCGCGGCGCCCGCCACTTCCGGCTCGGTCGGCAGCCGGATCTCCTCGCGTACGGTGCCCTGCCCTCCGCCGACCCCGTGCCCGACCCCGACCGGCTCGCGGAGCTCTTCGCGGCGGTCCGAGCCGGGTCGCCGGACCTGCTCACCCTCCACATCGACAACGTCAATCCCCGCACCATCGCCCGGCACGAGGACGCCGCTCGGGAGGCCCTCGCCGTGATCGTCCAGGGGCACACTCCCGGTGACGTCGCTGCGTTCGGAATGGAGACGGCCGACCCGGCGGTCGTTGCCGCCAACAACCTGAAAGCCTCGCCGGACGAGGTCTTTCGCGCGATCGAGGTCGTCAACGAGGTCGGGGGTGGGCGCAGCGACGGCATCCCGGAGCTCCTGCCCGGCCTGAACTTCGTGCTCGGGCTGGCTGGCGAGACCGCCTCGACCTACGACCTGAACCTCGCGTTCCTCCGCCGGGTGCTCGAGGCCGGACTGCTCGTTCGGCGGATCAACATCCGTCGGCTGATGCCGTTTCCGGGGACGCGGGCCTTTGCTGAGAACACGCTCGGCCTCTTCGACCGCGAGTTCGCCCGGTTCAGGGAGGCGGTCCGCACCGAGATCGACCGGCCCATGCTCGAACGGGTCTTCCCGGTCGGCGCGGTGGTCCGGCGCGCCGCGGTCGAACGGACGGGGACGCTCTCGCTCGCCCGGCCGCTCGGGTCGTACCCGATCCTCCTCGGGCTCCCGCTCCCTCTCGTGGCAGGCTCCCTCCTCGATGCCGTCGTGGTTGACCACGGGCAGCGTTCGGTCACGGCACTCCCGTGCCCCGTCCCGGTCAACACCCTGCCGCTCGCGGCCCTCCGCTGGATCCCGGGTGTCGGCAGGAAGCGTGCGGCGGCCGTCGCTTCGAAACGCCCGTTCCGGTCGGTCGAGGACTGGCGCCGCGCCGCAGGCCCGACGCCGATCGACCACCTGCTCTCGTTCGACTAGACCTCGCGGAGCTCGACCACCTTCATGATATCGGTCCGGGTCACGATCCCGAGCAGCTCGCCGTCCCTGACAACCGGCACCCGGCCGATGTTCTCGGCCGCCATCAACCTGAGCGCCTCGACCACGGGTGCCTCGGGCGGCAGTGCGATGGCGCCGTGGTGCATCACGTCCCGGACGAGGAGTGCGTCGCGGTCGATCGGGTTCGTCCGGTGGATATCGTCGAGCGTGACCATTCCCACGAGGGTGTCGCGCTCGACCACGGGAAACCCGAGGTGTTTGGTCGCGTACATCCGTTCGAGGACCTGGGGAACCGGCGTCCCGGGCTCGACAGCCATCACGTCCCGGCTCATGATCTGGCCGAGGGTCACGTCCTGGAGCAGGAACGTGTACCGGATTGCGGACGACTCCTGCGAGGCCCCGATGTAGATGAAGAACGCGATCAGCACCAGGATCGGGTTGAGTGCCAGCAGGCCGAAGAGGCCGAAGAGGACCGCGAAGCCCTTGCCCACGTCGGCGGCGATCTTGGTCGCGCGGGGCAACGGCATACGGCGGGCCAGGAAGGCACGAAGCACGCGCCCTCCGTCCATCGGGAAGGCCGGGAGCAGGTTGAAGACGAAGAGGATCACGTTCAGGAGACCGAGGTAGGCGAGGAAGAAGACAACGAGTCCGGCGATGGTGCGATCGGCGATCACCGCGTCGGCCGCGTAGGCGAGCCCGATGAAGATGACCCCGACAAGGAGGGAGGTCACGGGACCCACGAGTGCCATCGGGAGCTCGCTGCGGGGATCGGGGGTCGACTCCTCCATCTGCGAGACCCCACCGAAGAGGAAGAGCGAGATCGAGTCGATCTTCATGCCGGATCGGAGCGCGACGACCGAGTGGGCGATCTCGTGGACCAGGACGCCCGCGAAGAGCCCGAGCGAGACGAGGGCGCCCATCAGGTACGGGACGTACCCGTCGTGCAGGAGCGACGTATCGATCGCGAGCCCGAAGACCTCGCCGAGCAGCTCGGCCGTCAGCTCGATCTGGCTCCCGATGATCCAGGCAAAGAGCGGGATGACGAGCAGGAACGTCCAGTGGAGCTCGATCGGGATCCCAAAGAGCCGACCGATGCGCAGCGAGCCGTCCATGTGAAAGGATCACCTTTTTTACTTTTATAGTATATACCTTCAACGGGAGTTCGATGAAATCGCAGATTACCGATGTGCTGGGCCTCTCCGTCTATACGGACCGGGCTGTCTTTGTGGGGGATGTTGACGACGTCGTGATCGATCTTGACCGTAAGACCATCAAGGCGCTCGCGCTCGGCAATCTGAACATGGACATCATCGACATCAAGGGGTACAAGGGGCTGCAGATCCCGTTCCGGATGATCAAGTCGGTCGCGGACGTGGTCCTGGTCCGGCACATGCCCGGGATCTTCAAGCAGAAGCCGAAGGAGTGAGAATCCCTCCCGCACATCGGCGTCTCTCTTTCTTCATGCGTACCCGGGAGCTCTACGCCGCGCTGACCGCGCTCCCCCCGCTCTTTGTCCGCCTTGACGGTCGTGCCTTCCACCGCCTCGCGCGAACCCTCGATCTCGCCCGGCCGTTCGACGAACGGTTCGCCGGGGCGATGGCCGCCGTCGCCAGGCGGCTGGTGACCGGCGCCGGGTTCTCGCCGGTCTTCACCTATACCTTCTCGGACGAGATCAGCTGCTTCTTCACGGAACTCCCGTTCGGCGGCCGCGTCGAGAAGATCGACTCGGTCCTCGCCGCGTTCGCGGCATCGGCCCTGACGATCGAGCTCGCACTCTCCGAGCCTGTTGCGTTCGACGCCCGGGTGGTCTTTGTCGACCCACCCTCGGCCCTCGCGTACCTCGCCGGCCGGCAGGCGGAGGCCTGGCGCAACCACGTCAACGCGTACGCCCAGGCGCTGCTGATCGACGACGGCCTCTCACCGAGGCAGGCGGCGGTACGGCTCAGGGGGCTGGCCTCCCCCGCCCTCCACGAGCTCGCGTTCGAGCACGGGGTCAACCTCGGCGAGACCCCTGCCTGGCAGCGACGGGGGATGCTGGTCTCCCGTCGGCCGGTCGAGGTCGAAGGGCGGGACCCCAGGACCGGCGAGACCATGGTCGCGACCCGGTACCGAGCCGTGGTCGACCGGGACCTGCCGCTCTTCAACTCCGACGAGGGGCGTGCTCTCCTCGCCCGCCTCGTACCCGGCCTCTGACGCGGATCATTCGGCCCGGGCGACCCGGATCGTGACCGCGAGACCGTCGAGGTCCCAGTCGGCGACGAGGACGAGGGGATCGTCTCCCGCGTCCGTCATCTCGCCGTCGCTGCCGATACAGAGGGCGACCGCCCGGACCTCGTCGGCAATCGTCGCGTGCCACCCTGCCACGAGTGCCGCGACGCGGGAGTCGCGGAGCACGACCGCGACCTCCACCATGTCGTCGACCGCGAGATCGAGCTGCCGCCGCATCTCCTGGACTCGCCGGACCAGTTCGCGGGCCCAGCCCTCGCCCTCGAGTTCGTCGTCGAGCGCGACGTCGACATAGACCGTTCCGCCGTCCATCGGGGCCGCGAAGACGTCGTCCGGCAGAGACTCGTGGAAGACGAGCTGGTCGGGGCCGAGCGCATATTCGCCGAGCACTGCCGACCCGTCCCGCTCGAGCATGGCCTTCAGGGCCGTGCCGTCTGCCTCCTCGACGAGCTTCTTGACCCTAGGTGCGTCCCTGCCGAAGGCCGGCCCGAGTGCCTTCATCACCGGCTCGGCCCGCGAGCCGACCCGGTCCCAGGTCCCGCGAACAACCCGGACCTCGCGGGCGTTCGCGCGGGAGCGGCAGACGGCGATCTGCGAGGCGAGCGCCTCCTCGACCTCGTCCGCGTCCGTCGCCACCACGACCGTCCGGACGGGCCAGCGCAGCTTGCGCCTGCCGGCCTGCCGGGCGTTCTGCACGGCATCGTCGAAGGAGCGGACGAGCGCGGTAGCCCGTTCGAGGACCGGGTCCATCAGGTCGGGGTTCCCCTCGGGCCACGAGAGCATGTGCACCGATGCCGGGTCGGCCTCGAGCCTGAGGTTCCCGTAGCAGTCCTCGGCGATGTGGGGCGCGAACGGCGCGAGGAGTGCGAAGAGCCGGCGAAGCACGTAGTAGAGTGTCTCGTAGGCGTCGCGCTTCCCCTCGTCCTCTCCCTCGAGCCACATGCGGGGTCGGACGAGCTGGATGTACCAGCGCGAGAGGTCCTCGAGCACGAACGAGAGGAGCTCGCGCACCACCCGGTGGAGCTGGAAGTCGGCGAGGTCGTTCGAGCACTGGTGCGCGAGGGTGTTGACCCGCGAGATGATGAACCGGTCCTCGGTCGCCATCGCCGAGTACCGACGGTGGACATACGCGCCGTCCCAGGCCCCGTCGGCCTCCGGGACGAAGCCGTCGAGGAGCATGTACGGCAGCGGAAAGCGGTAGACGTTCCAGAGGATGTTCGCGGTCCGCGCCACGGTCCTGACCCCGTCCCAGTTGAACTTCAGGTCGTCCCAGGGGGCGTTCGCCGAGAGGACATAGAGCCGGAGTACGTCGACCCCGACCTTCTCCACCACCTCCGCCGGCGAGACCACGTTTCCGAGGGACTTCGACATCTTCCGTCCCTCCGCGTCGAGCGCAAACCCGTGCATCAGGACGGAACGATAGGGCGCCCGGCCGAAGGCGAAGATCGAGGCCCCGAGCTGGGAGTAGAACCAGCCCCGGGTCTGGTCCTGGCCCTCGGTGATGAAGTCCGCCGGCCAGAGCCGCTGCCAGTCGTCGACCGCCCCGGGGAAGCCGAGCGTGGCCCACGAGGCGACGGCAGAATCGAACCAGACGTCGAAGATATCCTCGACCCGCAGCATCTGCCCTCCGCAGGGGCAGGGAATGGTCACCTCGTCGACGAAGGGCCGGTGAGGGTCCGGGACCGGGATGCCCGAGAGGGCTTCGAGCTCAGCGATCGTTCCCACGACCTTTCGGGCCCCGCAGGACCGGCAGACCCAGACCGGGATCGGGATGCCCCAGTAGCGCTGGCGCGAGATGCACCAGTCACGGGCGTCCCTGACCCAGTCGTGGAACCGGGCCGACCCGGCCCACTCGGGGTACCAGCGGACCTGATCGATGGCGTCGAGCATCTGCTCCTTCACCTCCGGGATCCTGAGGAACCACTGCGAGGTCGCGCGGTAGATGATCGGAGTCTTGCAGCGCCAGCAGTGGCCGTAGCGGTGGACCACCTCGGCCCGGGCGAGCAGGTTCTCCCCGAGGGCCTCGAGCACGTCGACGTTCGCCTCGCGGATCGGCCGGCCCGCGAACGCGCCGGCCTCCGCGGTGAAGATCCCGGCCTCGTCGACCGGGCAGAGGAAAGGCAGGCACTCGCGGACACCAACCAGGTAGTCGTCCCAACCGTGGCCCGGCGCGATGTGGACCAGGCCGGTGTTCTCGAGCGCGACGAAGTCGGCCTCGACCACGCGGTGGGGCATGGTCCGCTGGACATCGATCAGGTCCTCGAGGGGCGAGCGGTACGCGGTCCCGACCAGCTCGGCGCCGGTACGGGTCTCGATCACCTCGTAGTCGCGGTACCGACCGCGCTTGAGGACCGGCTCGACCAGGTCCTCGGCGATCCAGAGCCGCTCGTCGAGGTCCTCTTTCACGGCACGGACGAGGGCGTAGGAGAGCTCCGGATCGACGGCCACGGCCACGTTCGCGGGGAGCGTCCAGGGTGTCGTGGTCCAGATCACCAGGAACTCGTTCTCGGACTCGGAGAGTGGAAACTTGACGAAGATCGACGGGTCGCGCTCGTCCCAGTACTCGACTTCGGCGTCGGCGATCGCGGTCTCGCAGCGCGGGCACCAGTTCACGACGCGGTGCCCGAGGTCGAGCATCCCCTTCTCGTCAGCTTGGCGAAGCGCCCACCAGGCGGCCTCGATATACCCGGGGGTCACGGTCTGGTACGGGTCGTCGAAGTCGAGCCAGACGCCGAGGTCGCGGAACTGGTCGGACATCAGTTCGCGGTTCTCGAGGGCGAAGGCGCGGCACTCGTCGATGAACCGCCCGACCCCGAAGTCCTCGATCTCCCCCTTCGTCGTAAAACCGAGCCGCTTCTCGACCTGCACCTCGATCGGCAGGCCGTGCATGTCGTAGCCCGCCCGGTCGATCACGTGCCGGCCCTGCATCCGCGTCCGGCGGAGGACGGCGTCCTTGATGATCTTGTTCCAGGCGGTGCCGAGATGGATGTGGCCGGTTGTATAGGGCGGCCCGTCCACGAAGAAGAAGGGCGGGTCGCCGGCGTGGAGCTCCCGGACCCTCGCGTAGACCCGCTCATCGTTCCAGAATCGCCGCACCCGGTCCTCGAGCTCGGCAGGCCGGTAGCTCCCGGCGACGTCCTTCACCGCGCACACTCCCCGTCCATGAGTGGTTTATACGTCTTTCGTCAGAGCCCAAGTACTTTTTCGCGAGTGCTCCACCGGCTACTGTGGCGGCAACAACCCTTTTCTCCAGAGCCGAAAAGGAATTCTCCATGCAGATCGCTGTCTGCGGCGCGACGGCGTGCGGCGAGGACCTCTTCGAGGCGGCCAGGGCGGTGGGCCGGACGCTCGCGGGGGAGGGCGCCATTGTCCTGACCGGCGGACGGGGCGGCGTGATGGAGGGCGCGGCCCGCGGCGCCCGCGAGGCCGGCGGGGTCGTCGTCGGCGTCCTCCCCGATCTCTCCGACGGCAACCCGTACCTCTCGGTGCGGATCCGCACCGGCCTGGGCCATGCGAGGAACGTGGTGCTGGTCCAGTCGGCCGACGCGGTGGTCGCGGTCGGTGGCGAGTTCGGAACCCTCTCCGAGCTCGCGATCGCGCTCAAGGAGGGGATCCCCGTCGCGTGCTACCACTCGTGGGACCTTGCCGGCGCGCTCGCGTGCGCCACGCCCGAGGCGGCGGCGCTCGCGGCCGTCAGGGCAGCGAACACCGCCGCTCGCCGGTGTGAGTGAGATCGTATCCCCCCATCGCCTCGAGCCGGGAACAGAACGCGTCCGACGAGATCGCCTCGACCAGCGCGGCCACCCTCGGGTCGCCGAGCGACGCCGGGTCCATGGCGAGCTCGTACCGCTCGGTTGCGACCGGGCGGAAGGCGAGCCCGAGGGCCTGCGCGGCGGAGGAGACGCCGAGCCCCATCTCGGCCTCACCCGACTTCACGGCGACCGCGACCCCGAGATGGGTCGTGAACTCGCGGTCGTAGCCCCGGATTGCGGCGGGGTCGATCTCGTGCTCGGCGAGCCATGCATCCAGGAGTATCCTCGTCCCCGACCCACGCTGCCGGTTGGCGAAGGTGTGCTCCGCGATCGACTCGATCCCGAGCCCGTTGCGCGAGATGATCCCCTGCTGACGTTCGGCCACGCAGACGAGCAGGACGCGACGGTCGGGCAGGTATTGCCGCAGGAACGGGACGTTGAAGTCGCCGTCCGGGGCAAGGAGGTGCATCGGCGCCGCGTGACAGTGGCCCCGGCGGAGCGCGAGAATCCCGCCGGTCGAGCCGACGTGGGCCGAGTGGAGGTCGATACCCTCGCTCGAGAGCAGGTCGACGATCACGTCGATGGCGGGATCGTGGGAGCCGGTCACGAGGAGGGCCCGTCCGGCCTCGGCCAGGGGGACGGTCAGGCGGACAGGGACCTCCGTGTCGGCCTCGACCCCCTCGCTCCGTGCCGGGACCTGGAGGTAGGCGTTCGACCGGACCACGGACATCTGGACGCCCGCGCCGCGCGACTGCGGGACGGCGACCCAGCGGTCACCGACGCGTGCGGCCGCGAGCAGCACGAACTCGTCCGCACCGACCTCCTTCGTAACGGGTGAGGCGAGCACGGCGGTTACCTCCTCGGGAGGGAGGGAGGGAAGGCCGAAGTGCGCAAGCATGGGGACAACGAGCTCGCGGAGCACGGTCAGGGCCGAGAGGGGATACCCCGGCAGGCCTATCACAGGCCTGCCGTCGACCCGGCCGATGATCACGGGCTTGCCCGGTTTTATGGCCACGCCGTGGACCAGTACTTCACCCAGCTCGGCGATCACGTCGGCCGTGAAGTCGCGGGTCCCGGCCGACGAGCCAGCCGAGACGATCACGAGGTCGTTCCCGGCGACCGCCTCGCGGATCCGGTCGCGGATCAGCTCGTACTCGTCGGGGGTGTTCGGGTACCTGGTGCACCGGCACCCGAGCGACTCGAGCCATGCCGAGGCGAAGAGCGTGTTCGACTCGACCACCTGGCCCGGCTCCGGCCGCCGTCCGTGCGGGACCAGCTCGGAGCCCGTCGGGACGAAGCCGACCCGGACGGTCGCGACCTCGATCCCGGAGAGACCGTAGGCCGCGAGCGCCCCGAGGTCCTCTGGCCGGATCCGTCGGCCCCGGGGAACGACCATCTCGGTCTCGCCAATATCCTCGCCGGCGGGCCGGACGTGCTGCCAGGGCGGCGCGGCCTTCCTGATGGTGAACGAGCCGTCATCGTTGAGCAGCACGTCCTCGATCATGACCACGGCATCGTACTGCGGCGGGACCACGTTGCCCGTATTGACACGGCGCGCATCGGCGAGGCGGACCGGCCTGCCCTCGCTCGCCCCGGCCGTATCGGCCGACCGGACCGCGATCCCGTCCATGGCCGAGAGATGGACCTCGGGCACGGAGAACCGCGCATAGATCGGCGCCGCCGTCACGCGGCCGACAGCGGACTCGAGCGGCACGCTCTCCGACGGACGCGGGTAGGCGAACCCGGTCCGGAGCGTCTCGAGCGCCTCCCCGAGGGAGACGACCGCGAGGTAGCGCTTCACCACAGCACCACCTCCACCTCGTCGCCGGTCTCGAAGCCCTCCCGCCCGGCCGGAACCCGGAGGAGCCCGTCGGCACGGACGAGCGAGTTGAGGAGACCGGACTTTGCGAAGATCGGCCGGGCCTCGCCGTCTCGGACGGTCACGCGGACATAGTCCTCGCGCCCTCGGGCCGAGGGGACATTCTCGGCGAGCCGCGCACGGACGCGCCGAGACCGGTCGGTCGTGTCGCCCGCAAGCACAGCGAGCACCGGGCCCGCGATGACGAGCAGGACGACGAAGGCCGACGCCGGGTGGCCGGGCAGCCCGATCGCCGGGACATCGCCGACCCGGCCGATGATCGTTGGCTTGCCCGGGGCCAGCGCGATCCCGTGGACCAGCACGGCGCCGAGGTCGGCGATCGTCTGTGCGCCGAGGTCGCGCTCGTCCTTGGACGAACCGCCCGAGACAAGGATCGCGTCGCACTCCCGTCCAGCCGCCTCGAGGACGGTCCGGAGCGCTCCAGGCTCGTCGGGAACGATCCCGAAGAACCTGGTCTCGCAGCCGCGTTCGCGGCAGAAGGCACGGCAGAGGTACGAGTTGACGTCCCGGACCTCGCTCCGTCCCGGGACGGCGTCGACCGGGACGACCTCGTTCCCGGTCGAGACCACGCCGACCACGGGCCGTCGCCGGATCTCCACGGCGGACCGGCCGATGGCGGCGAGGGCCCCGACATCCTGAGGAGAGAGCCGCCTGCCGGCGGGGACGACGACCTCGCCGGCCGCGAAGTCCTCGTCGGGGAGTACCAGGTTCTCGCCGCCCGCGACCGGCCGGCCGATCAGCACCTCGTCGCCGAGAACCTCCGCGTGCTCGACCATGGCCACCGCGTTCGCCCCCTCCGGGACCTCGCCGCCAGTCGGGACGTACGCGCACTCCCCGGGACCGAGCGTGAACGACGCGCCGGTTCCCATCGAGACCCGTCCCGCCAGCCGGAAGAGCGAGGGGAGCGCGTCCGAGGCCCCGACCGTCTCGGCCGCGCGGACCGCGTACCCGTCCACGGTCGACCGCCGGAACCCCGGCAGATCCGCGTCAGCCCGGGCGTCCACGGCGAGCACGCGACCGGACGTCTCCTCGAGCGGGACGGTCTCGGTCCCGACGGGCCGTCCGAGGCCGACGGCGGTCGCGACCGCCTCCTCGACCGGGACGACGGAGAGAAACCGGGCCATCAGAAGCAGCCGAGCTGGCAGCCCCGGATCTTCACGCCGCGCGTGTTGCAGTACTCGCCTATCTCCTGCTTGGTGACACCGTACTTCTTCGCCATGACCTCGGCCTGGGCGCACTGGATCTCGTTCGTGATACCCATCTCGTCGAAGGCCTTCTGGATCGTAGCCTCGTCCATGCACTCATACAGGGAGGCGGCGAAGATAGGTCTTTTCCACGGGGCTGGGATCGCAGCCCTCTTCTTCCGCCGGCCCCCATGCTGGAGGAGCATGCGAATAGCGGGCGTCAACTCGGCACAGGACCCGGCCGGCGTCGCGATCAGGGGCTGGTGCGAGACCCTGATCGACGACCTCCGGCCACCCGGCGACTGGGAGTTCGTCGAGGTCCAGGAGCGGCTGATCCACGCCGAGCGGGTCGACCGGGCCCTCGAGGCGGACCTTGTGGTCTTCCTCTCGCGCCACACCTCGGTACGGCCCGTGCCGCAGCTGACGGTCCACGCGACCGGAAATATCGGGGAGGGCGCGCTTGGCGGCGAGCCGGACCAGGTTGCGCCGTGCTTACCGGCGTTCATGCAGGCCGTGCTACGCCGGCTCGCGTCCCTGGCGCCCGCGGGCTACCGCGCCAGCTACGAGCGGACTCACCATGGCCCGACCGACCTGGAAACGCCGTCCTGCTTCGTCGAGATCGGCTCCGGCCCCGCCCAGTGGGCGGATCCGGCCGCCGGCGAGGCGGTCGCCCGGGCAGTGCTGACGGCCGTGCCACCCCCACTCCCGGTCCCGCTCGTGGGACTGGGCGGTGCCCAGTACGCGGTCCGCCAGACCGCGGTCGCGCTCTCGACACGCGGGGCGTTCGGGCATATCGTCCGGACGGACGACCTGGCCCGGCTTGACGGTCCACTGCTCGCGCACCTGGTCGCCGCTTCGGGCGCCGTGGCCGCCTATCTCGACCGCAAGGCCGTCCCGCGGAAGGAGGCGGACCGGCTGGCGTGCCTGCTCGGCGACGCGGGCCTTCCCCTGCTCGGCGAGACTGCGCTCGCCGGGCTCGGCACGCTCCCCTGGAGCGACTGCGCCACCCTGATCGCTCTCGCGGCAACGGTCGCTCCCGGGGCCTCCCTCCGCGTCGGCACCCTCGCCGCTTGCCCCGATCCGGTCCCGATCTCCCTCGATCCCGCCCTCTTCGCCGAGGCCGTCCGAACGGACGAACGCGGCGTCGCCGACGGCGTCGCGGCCCACCCGGCCGTCGGATTATCGCGTGCCGGACGCCTCCTGCCGATCCTCCTCGTCCCGGCGGAGCAGGCGGAACAGATCATACATGATTTAATAACCCTGTGTGTAAAATCCATAACGGGTAACCAGCAGACCGCCATCGTGGGCGACCGTCTGATCATCAGACGAGAACGGTTCGATCCGAAAAAGGCGTCCGCACTCGGCGTGCCCCCGGGACCGCAGTTCGGACGGCTGCAGCGCGGCGAGCCCGTGGTCATCGACGGACTGGAGATACGCCCGGAGATGGTGCGGTCACCCTGCGCCACCGAGGTCTTTGTAGAGGGGTTGGAGAGGTATCTATGAGGTCAATAGTCGAGGAAGCGCTCGCCAGGGTCAAGGATAGCGACCACATGATGGATTATGCACAGAACAGCGAGGATCTCGAGGAGGTGCTCCGCGAGCTCCGGACCGAGATCGTCGTGATCGGCTGCGGCGGCGGCGGGTCGAATACAATAACCCGGATGATGGAGGAGGGCATCCACGGTGCCCGCCTGATCGCGGTGAACACCGATGCCCAGCACCTCTCGCGAGTCCAGGCGGACCAGCGGATCCTGATCGGCCGGCAGCGGACCCGGGGCCTCGGGGCCGGCTCGCTCCCGCAGATCGGCGAGGAGGCCGCGCTGGAGACCGAGGAGGAGATCCGTCGCGCCGTCTCGGGCGCGGACATGGTCTTCATCACGGCCGGCCTCGGCGGCGGCACGGGCACGGGCTGCGCGCCCGTCATCTCGAAGGCCGCCCGCGAGGAGGGTGCGCTCACGATCGCGGTCGTGACCCTGCCCTTCGTGGCCGAGGGCGCCATCCGCATGGAGAACGCCGAGGCCGGGCTCGAGCGCCTGCGCGACGTCGCGGACACGGTGATCGTGGTCCCGAACGACCGGCTCCTCGAGGTCGTGCCGCGACTCCCCCTCTACGCTGCGTTCAAGGTTGCGGACGAGGTGCTGATGCGTGCGGTCAAGGGGATCACCGAGCTGATCACCATGCCGGGCCTGGTCAACCTCGACTTCGCCGATGTCCGGACGGTCATGGAGCGCGGCGGCGTCGCGATGATCGGCATGGGCGAGTCCGACTCGGAGGACAAGGCGATCGACTCGGTCAAGAAGGCCCTCCGTTCCCCCCTCCTCGACGTGGAGATCTCGGGGGCGACGGCGGCCCTTGTCAACGTGGTCGGCGGTCCGGACATGACCATGGAGGAGGCCGAGGGCGTCGTCCAGGAGGTCTACAACCGGATCGACCCGAACGCCCGTATCATCTGGGGCGCGCAGATCGACCCCGACATGGAGCACAAGATGCGGACCATGCTCGTGGTCACGGGCGTCCGTTCGCCGCAGATCTACGGCCGATCCGAGAAGAAGACCCCGGTCGTCAACCGGCAGTTCGATATCGACTTCCTCAAGTGATCTCGTCATGGTAGACCTCAATTCCCTACGCGAACAGGCAAAGGATGTCAGCATCCCGAAGGTCAACGTCAATGAGGAGCTCTTCCGCAAGTACTGGCGCGTGCTCAAGCTAGCGCGGACTCCCACCCGCGACGAGTTCACGAAGATCGCCCTGGTTGCCGCTGCCGGTGTCGTGATCATCGGCCTGATCGGCTTCATCATCTACCAACTGATGCTGGTGTTGCCAACGTGAACGGGGACGAGGGCGAAGGGCTCCATTACTTCGCGATCAAGACCACCTCGAAGCAGGAACGGACGGTCGCGGACAACATCAAGAAGGCGGTCGATCAATCGGACATCAAGGTCTACTCGGTGGTCGCGCCCAAGGAGCTCCAGGGCTACGTGCTGGTCGAGACGCCCGAGGAGTTCGCCCGGATGGAGCAGCTGGTCGAGCGCGTCCCCCATGCCCGCGCCGTGGTGCATGGTGAGACCTCGTTCGCCGAGATCCAGCACTTCCTCGTGCCGAAGCCGGTCGTCTCGGGTATCAACGAGGGGACGATCGTGGAGCTGATCGCGGGACCCTTCAAGGGCGAGAAGGCCGTGGTCAAGCGCGTGGACTCCGCCAAGGAGGAGATCACGGTCGAGCTCTACGAGTCGCTCGTCCCGATCCCGATCACGGTCCGCGGAGACAACGTCCGCGTGATCGACAACTCCGAACCAGAGGACTGACCTCCCCCCTTTTCTCACTCGCGGCGCTCCGTCGCCTGCCGATACCCTCATTCCGGCTCCGGTCGAGTACCGTACGTGACCGGCGAGGAGACGGCCCCGGCGTGTCCCGAGGCGATCACCTACTCCCTGCGTGACGGCGGCCCGGACGCCGCCGGGTACTACCGCGACGTGGCCCGGTTCGCGGGCGAGGTCGTGGCGGCCGGCTCTCCGCTCCTGCCGGTCGTCGCTGGCTTTACTGCCTGGACGGCCGGGAGTGGGCGCGAGCCGTCGCGCTCGGACGAGGAGTACCTGCTCGAGCTCCTGCTGCTCGGGGTCCAATGGCGGGCCTACGGGGACGACGCCCACGACCTTGCCACTGCACCACGGTTCATTCTGGCCTCGCTCGCCGAGATCCGCCGCGCGAACCCGTTCCTGAAGCCGGCCGCCGACTGGGCTCGCGGCGTCCTCTCCACGCTCTACCTCGTACCGAAGGACCGGGGCTTGCACCCGCGCCCGACACTCGACCACCTCGACCGCCTGCTCGGCTGGCTCGAGGCCGCCGGTGACTACCGGGAGGAGGTCGGGCGGCTCTCGGCGTGGCGCGACTACCTTCGCACAGTGCCCGAGGACGGGGCCATGGCGGTGCTTGGCGCGGCCATCGCGTTCGCGGCGTGGTTCGAGGAGGCGAGCCTCGCGGCGCTCGGGGCGTACACGGTGGGGGTGGACCGGTTCATCCTGGAGAAGCTTCCATCGTACTCCTGGCGCGAGGACGTGATCTTCGCGGCGCGATCCCGTGCCTGGCCGCATCCACCGGAGGGGACCTGGCGTCCGCCCGGCAGGGCTCGCTCGACAGCGGCGGCAACGGCGGGCTGCCCGGGCTGCAGTCTCCGGATGGCGGACCCGGTGACACGGCGCCAGGCGCCTGGTGGGACGGGGCAGCCGACGCGGGCCTGGCGCGGGCCCTGCTGGCAGAGGGCGGTGACCCCGCGCTACTGGCCGTCCCGGGCGGATCGGGCCTTCCGGCGGACCTGGACGGGGACGGCGCGTGCGAGGACGTCAACGGAAACGGGCGCGGGGACTTCGCGGACCTCGTCCTCCTCTTCAACCAGCTCGCGTGGATCATCCAGAACGAGCCGGCTGGCGGAACCTCTCTCGATTACAACGACAACGCGCGTCTCGACTTCGCCGACGTCACCTGGCTCTTCGAACACACCGGCGAGACTGCGCGCCCGAGCGTTACCGGCCTCTCGCCCACCTCGGCGGCCCTGGGCCGGACAATCACCGCCGACGTCCTCGGCGCCGACTTCGCGCCCGGCGCCCAGGTCAAGCTCGAGAGGACGTGGACCTCGCTCAACTGGTCTTCGGGGGCTGACACGATCGACGCGACGAACGAGACCACCATCGGCCCGGGCCTGATCCGCTGCACCCTCGTGATCCCTTCGTCCGACCGGTACGTGGGCAACTTCCCGGTCTACGTCCGGAACCCCGGCACGGACGACTGGGTCACGAGCTGGCTCGCGGACCCCATCACGCTCAAGGACACGGGCCCCCGGTGATCGCCGGGAAAGAAGCGATGGGCGTGAGCGCCGCCGCCCTGCCCGGGGGCGCTCCCGGGGGTACGGGACGCTGACCCGGGACCTGCCATCCCGGGGGGCTTCGCGCCGCGACCGTGCGCGGCGATCGGGTCGTGCACGACGCCCCGTACGGTCAGGTACGCGAAGAGAATGTTTATCGCGGGCGACTCTTAATAGGGGTGTGCATGACAAAGTCCGGCCGCTCCGATCTCCACCCAGCACGCATTGGCCCGTTTCAGTGTTCTCGACGTCGCGGAGCGCGCCGGCACCATCCGGCGGTCGCGCCGCCACCGGATCGTTCTTATCGGGCACGGCCCGGGTAACCCATGCGCCTCGGTGACCGACCCAGTACCTGGGGCGACCGTGCCAGGAGGCTCCTCCACGGGGTCCGCAGATGGTTCCGTTTCCGCTGCGTCCGGCTCTTCCTGCTTACCCTCGTGCTCCTGGCAGCGGGCATGGTGGTGGCAGTAGTCCTCTCCGTCCCGGACGACCCAGCCGTCACCAACCCGGCCCGGGATGTCGCCGCCGGGGTTCTATCCGCGGTCGGGCTCGATCCGAAGGATACCTTCCTGATCGTCTCCGGTATCAAGACCGTGAACATCGGCTTGCCCGGGCGCGTCATCCAGGGGGCGCTCTCGGCGCCCGAGCGGATCGAGCTCGACATCGCTCAGGTCGACTTCCAGCGCCTGGCCTACGTACGGGAGATGGCGCTGCAGCAGGGATACCATCTGCCGTCGGAAGAGGATCATGTCCCGGTGACGGTCCGGTACAGGGACCAGACCCTGCACGGTAAGGCGCGGCTCAAGGGGAACTGGCCCGACCACTGGTACTCCGGGAAATGGTCGCTCCGTTTCAAGCTCGACGGCGACGACCGCCTGGACCACATGGGCGAGTTCGGGATCCACGCCCCCCGTGTCCGGAACTACATGGCCGAATGGATCTTCCAGCAGGCCCTCGCCCGCGAGGGCGTCATGGGCGTCTCGTACCGGTTCGTCGACGTGACGATCAACGGGAGGTCGATGGGGACATACGCTCTCGAGCAGGAGTTCGACGACGGCGTCGCGTGGTTCAACGAAGAACCTCCCGGCCCGCTCGTCAGGTTCTCGAAGGCGGCGGTCCACCAGGCCATCGTGGCCGACAGGCGGATGCCGGACCCGGAGAGGACGGTCGTCCTGGACGTCCTGGGAGAGAACGCAACGGCGGGGGGCTATTCGGAGAACGAGACTGCTGCCGCGCTCCAGCTCCTTGAACGGTGGCGCAGCGGCGGGCTCCCGGCTCACGACGTCTTCGACCTGGACCGGACGGCGCGCTACTTCGCGCTCTCTGACCTCACGGGCAACCTCCACGGGGACCTCATCCACAACATCCGTTTCTATTACAACCCGATCAGCGAACGCCTCGAGCCCGTGGGCGTCGACTCGAACTCAGGTTGGTTCATCGACGAGATCAAGGGCCTGACAACCAGACCTTACTATCGCCTCTTCTTCGATGATCCTGTACTCACCGAGCGCTATCTCGAGGAGCTCGAGCGGGTCAGCGCGGACGGATACCTCGAGGCCCTGTTCACGGAGACCGAACCCGGTTTCCGGGCGAATGTCTCGGTCATTTATCGTGACGAACCGTTCTACAACTTCGACCCGCATCCGTACCATGCCAACCGCGAGGTCATCCGGAAGGCACTGCATCCGCACCGGGCGATCAGCGCCTACGTCAACGGCACCGCCGTGTCTCAGCCGCTCGTCGACCTGGGGGCCTCGCAACCGTTGCCGGTCGAGGTCACGGCCCTGCGTGCCGGCGACATCCGTGCTCTGCCCGAGAGCGGGCCGGTCCGCCTGACGGGCAAGGCGTTGCACGAGCCGGTGCAGTTCCAGACGGTGGCGTTCACGCTCCCGCCCGGGGCCGCCTGGGACGCCTCGGTCCCGATGGAGGTCGAGTGCCGGGTGCTTGGGACGATGGAATCCAGGCTCGAGAGCGTTGCCCCGGCACCGAGGCTCCCCGGGACGGAGGATGCAGGGCGACTCATGCGCCTTCCGGCCAATTCGGCAAACTTCTCCTTCGCCGTGACCGACGACGACCGTCGCACGGTGCTTCTCCTGCCCGGGAGCCACCGGCTGGCCGAGCCTCTGATCGTGCCCGAGGGCTACGCGCTCCTGTCCGGCCCGGATACGAGTATCGACCTGGTGCAGAACGCCTCGATCGTCGTGCGCGGCCCGGTACTGTGGGAAGGCACGGAGGACCGGCCCATCAGGATCGGTTCGAGCGACGGTACGGGCGGAGGCGTGACCGTGCTCCGCGCGCGGAACGCCTCGACCCTCGTCCACGTCCACCTCGGGCCGTTCGCCTCGCAGGGTGCCGGTGAGGGGACCGGGGCGGCCCTGACCTTCCTCGAGAGCCCCGCGGTCCTCGACCTGGTCTCGATGGACGGCGGAGGATCGGCCTCGCTCCTCCGGCTGGTCGACAGTCCGTTCACCATCACCCGGTCCGCGTTCACCAAGGGCGCCGTCCCTGCAGTCTCGGTGGAGTTCTCGAACGGAACCATCAACCGGACGCGCTTCGCGGACGGGGGTGGCCTCCTCCTCTCGGGGAGCGAGGTCGGGCTCGACGCAGGATGGTTCGAGCGGATCGCGGGCACCGCCGTCCTGGCCGGGCAGGGGAGCACGCTTGCTGGCCGGGAGGTTGCCTGCACCGGGGTCGGCACGGCGCTCGCGAGCGAGTCCGGCTCGACAGCCAGCGTCGATCTGCTCTCAGTCCACGATGCGGAGGTCGCCGTCCGTGCCGGGGAGGCGACGACGGGGTTCGCCCCCGGCCAGGTGGTGCTCCGCGCGGCCACCCTCGCGAACGCGACGACGCGGTTCGTGCAGGACGGCGAGGGCACCATCACGCTCGACGGCCGGAGCGCGCCGGGGTGATCCGCCCGTCCGGTAGATGCAGGACGGGGGTGGATCCGTTCTCGGGGGCGTCCGTCCCCCGGCCCGGTGTACTCTTCCACCGAGGTCGAGATGACCGAGCATCGGCGCGTTCTCGAGGTCGGGTGACCAGATCGACGGCCTGCATCCCTGCGACGGGTCACGGGTATTGATACTTTTTTAACCTCTTCTCGACCACCTTACTCAACCCAGGCTGGTCCCGTACGGGACGGCATGGTGACACCCCATGGCAGAACAGGTCGAGGTACTGGTACCCGGCGGCAAGGCGACAGCCGGCCCGCCGATCGGCCCCGCGCTCGGCCCCCTCGGAATCAACGTCAAGCAGGTCGTCGACGACATCAACACGCAGACCGCAGACTTCAACGGCATGCAAGTGCCGGTGACGATCACGGTCGACGACAAGAAGAACGTCACGATCTCGATCGGGATTCCACCGACGACGGCCCTCGTCAAGAAAGAGGCCGGCGTCGAGAAGGGGTCGGCGGAGCCGAACACCAACTTTGTTGGTGATCTGCCGATGGAGGCTGCCGTCAGAATCGCCCGCATGAAGCTCAACGACATGCTGTCGTACGAGCTCAAGACCGCGGTCAAGGAGGTCGTCGGGACGTGCGTCTCGGTCGGCGTGACCGTGGACGGCCGGAAGCCCAGAGAGGCCCTGGCCGCGATCGATGCGGGAGACTACGACGGCGTGCTCTCCGCGTAATCTGGCAGCCCATAGAAGATCGACAGGTCGAGAGACTATGGAGCGAGAATGGTAGAGAGAATAAAGATCCTGGAAGCCGTCAGAACGGCAATCGAGAGCGCGCCAGAGCGCAAGTTCTCTGAGTCCGTGGACCTCACGGTCAACCTCAAGAATATCGACATGGCGCAGCCGAAGAACCGTATTGACGAGACGATCCTCCTTCCGCAGGGGACGGGACGGCACATCGGGATCGCCGTGCTCGGCAAGGGCGAGATCACGACGCAGGCGAAAGAGGCCGGCGTCGACCTGATCATCGGCCCCGAGGAGATCGAGCGGCTCGGCGGGGAACCCCGCGAAGCCCGCAAGATCGCGAACCAGTATCGGTTCTTCCTCGCCGAGACGGCGGTCATGCCCCTCGTCGGGCGCTGGCTCGGCGTCCGGCTCGGCCCTCGCGGCAGGATGCCGATGCCGATCCCACAGGGGACGGACATCCGCCCGATCGTCGAACGTCTGCGCGGTTCGGTCAAGATCCGCACGAAGGACAAGAAGGTCTTCCACGCGAACGTCGGCACGACAGCGATGGAGCCCGAACAGATCGCCGAGAACATCGACGCGGTCATGAAGCGTGTCGAGTCCGTGCTCGACCAGGGTGCTCTGAACGTCCGGTCGATCTACGTCAAGACCACGATGGGCCCGGCCGTGAAGGTGGAGTAAATGGCGCTGTACACGCATCACCTGCCCGACTGGAAGCGGAAGCAGGTCGAGTCGATCAAGGAGAAGGCCGGCGAGTACGCGCTGATCGGGCTCGTCGATGTCTTCGGCATCCCGGCCGCCCAGCTCCAGCAGATCCGGCGCAACCTCCGGGGCGTCGCCGTGATCCGGATGGCGCGGAACACGCTGATGCACCACTCGTTCGACGAGCTCGGCGGCGACTACGAGGCCGTTCGGAAGTACATCAACGGCAACACGGCCCTGATCTACTCGAACGAGAACCCGTTCCGGCTGTACAAGCTGCTCGAGCAGAACAAGACCAAAATGCCCGCCAAGGCCGGCCAGACCGCACCCGAGGACATCGTCGTCCCCAAGGGTCCGACCTCGTTCAAGCCGGGCCCGATCGTCGGCGAGCTCCAGCAGGCCGGCATCCCGGCCGCGATCCAGGGCGGGAAGGTCCAGATCAAGGAGACCAAGACCGTCGTCAAGAAGGGCGGCGTCATCAACGCTAAGCAGGCGGACGTGCTCGCCAAGCTCGGGGTCAAGCCGATGGACGTCGGCCTGGTGGTCCAGGCCGTCTTCTACCAGGGCTCGGTCTTCGAGCCGGAGACGCTCGACATCGACGAAGAGGCGATCCTCGCCCAGGTCGGTCTCGCGGCGGCGCAGGCGTTCAACCTCTCGGTGAACGCGGCGATCCCGACGGCGGAGACGGTCGGTGCGATCCTGACCAAGGCCGAGCGCGAGGCGCGCAGCCTCGGCGTCGAGGCCCCGGTCTATGCGAAGGACGTTGTCGGTGCGATCATCGGCAAGGCGTACAGAGAGACAGCGGCGGTGCAGACCGCCGTTGGTGAATACTAATCGAGGTTGATTGAAATGGAATACATCTATGCAGCGCTCCTGCTCCACAAGGCAGGCAAGGACGTCAGTGAAGAGAACGTGAAGGCCGTGCTCTCGGCCGCCGGTGTCGCCGCGAACGACGCCCGTGTGAAGGCGCTCGTCGCCTCGCTCGAGGGCGTCGATATCAACGAGGCCATCGAGAAGGCCGCCGCGGCCCCGGTCGCGGTCGCCGCCGCCGCTCCCGCCGCCGCGGGCGCCGCCCCCGCCGCCGCAGCCGCGGCGGAGGAGGAGCCCGAGGAGGACAAGAAGGAGGAGGAAGAGAGCGGCATGGCAGGGCTGGGCGCCCTGTTCGGCTGAACCCTTTTTCCCTTTTCTCTCCACGAACCGAAGCGTTTCGGCCTCATTTCTCGTTCAGGCGTCGTAGCATACGGTAGGAACGGACGTCGCCGTCGGCTGAAAGGAGAGACGGACCATCCGAGCCGGTTTCGGCAGGCTCCCGTTGCTCAAGGAGAGACCGTCAATCGGCATCGTGCGGTCGAAGGACGGTAGTGTGGAGGATGGGAGAGACCACCTTCTGTCGACCGGCGACATCACGGATTCCCGGCCGTTCGTTCATCAGCGATACAGCCCTGGCCGGTCCGCGAGAGCCTCGACCGTGACCCCGGGGTGGCGGTACCGCCGCCGCGACGCGGTCTTGGGGCCCGCCTGGATCGCCTGGACCGGGCAGTGCTGGATACAGGCCATGCACTGCTCGCAGCGGTGGAGCCAGGTCGGCCGGCCATCGTCGATCCGGACGTTTCCGACAGGGCAGACGGCCACGCAGGTCCCGCACGCGGTGCAGCGGTCGTCGACGGTGAACGTTGCGTCGGCCTCGTGCACCCCGGCGAGGAACCGGGGGTAGTAGGCCCGGTGAATGATGGAGCCGGCGGGGGAGAACCGGGGCATGGTGTGCTCGCCACGGCCCACGGTCTCGGCGATGACCGCCACCCGCCGGCCGGCGTCCGCGAGAGTTCGCTCGAGTGCCCGATCCCCCGGGCCGTCGTAGAGCCGGATGTAGTTCCCGGGCATCCGGACCGCGAACCCGGCGTCGAGGCCCCTGCCCCCGGGACCGTCCTGCAGGAGCCGGTCGAGCTGGCGGAGCGAGGGCTCGGCGCCCGAGGCGCCCATGGTGCTGACAGCGAAGACGTACCGGGCCTCACCGAGGTCGAGGCGGGCGGCGATCTCCACGACGATCGACGGGACTCCGGAGAAATAGACGGGATAGACGATCCCGACGCGCTCCGCGGCGGGTCTGATCGGCCCGGGCTCGTCGTTCAGGGAAACGATCGGCACGACCCGGCATTCGCCAAGCCGCTCGCAGATGTCGCGTGCGACGGCGAGCGAGTTCCCGGTCCCCGTGAAGTAGTAGATCATGGTCTCCATCATCGGTCACGGAGTGTATCGGTGCAACCCGGCAAAAGGGTGGCGGCGCGGGAGCAACCGAAGCGGGGCTGGGGAAGGACCGGAAGGAGGAAGAGATTGACGCGGCGGGTTTTTGCTACCTGGTCGGCAGAGTCCGTCCCGCGCGTATTGTACGAGACGGGCTAATCCGCCGGGTCAGACGGCGCAGGTTCAAAATTTTACAGAATAATGATTTTGCATGGTCCCGTATACCTTCGCAATCCGAGCGAATCGCTGTCGTTCGTACCGGATGATGAGGAGGGGGAGACACGATACAAAAGATCCTCGCACCGGCGTTCCTGTTTCTGGCGGCGATCTGCCTGATCGCCCTGCCGGCGGCGGCCGGGGTCACCGTGACCATGTACTACGACAATAACGCAAACGACGAGAACGACGGCGAGCCGCCGATCACCGACTGGTGAGTCCCCATCGGGGACGGCGACTTCTACACGCCCACATGTGGCACGCTGGCAGGCGGCGCCCTGCTGCTTGCCGTACTCCAGTTCCTGGAGGGGAACCCCATCGTCTTTCCCGGCGGGCCGGTGGCGCCGGCCCTGGAGCCGGGCCTGGTGGTGCAGTCGGTGGCGAGCCTGTACGCCACCTCCCTGATCGCGGGCTACCTGCCCTCGTGGCTGACGACGCACGAGGAGATCCTCGACGCGATACGGGGGTAGCATGATTCGAGGCGAGAATCTGACCAGGGTCTACGGGATGGGGAACGTGGAGGTCCGTGCCCTCGACGGGGTAGATGTCGAGATCGCGAAGGGCGAGTTCGTGGGGGTGATGGGCGCGAGCGGGAGCGGGAAGTCGACCCTGCTCCACATGCTCGGGATCCTCGATCGGCCGACGGGCGGCTCGCTCGTGATCGACAGGGTGGACGTGACGCGGCTCTCGGAGGCAGACCGGGAGCTCCTCCGACTGCGTCGGCTCGGATACGTCTTCCAGGACGATGCGCTTATGCCCGAGCTAACGGCGCAGGAGAACGTCTACCTGCCGTCCAAGATGCGCGGGATGACGGCAAAGGAGTGCACGCTTGCCTGCCGGGAGATCCTGGACCAGGTGGGTTCGAAGGACCGGGCGGGGCTCCTGCCGGGCGAGCTCTCGGGTGGGGAGCAGCAGCGGGTGGCGATCGCCCGGGCGCTGGTGAACCTGCCGGCTTTGCTCCTGGCGGACGAACCCTGCGCGAACCTGGACTCGAAGAACTCGGTCCTGATCCTGGACCTGATCCGGGCCCTGAACCACGAGCTCCGCCAGACGGTCGTGATGGTCTCGCACGAGGACTGGCACCGGCGGTACTACGACCGGGTCCTCTTCCTCCGGGACGGCCGGATCGTCGAGGACGAGAACACGGCAGAGGCCCCGGGGACGACGTAAGACGGCGATCCCGGCGCAGATCGGCCGGGCGACTGCGAGTGCCAGGAGGCCAGCAACAGAGTCATGGCAGGCTCGTCCGGCAGGCATCCTGCCGCGCGGTGGACGGCGGGGATCGCGATGCCCGTACCCGGGCAAATCAGCGCTGGACCTCGACCGCGACCTCGTTTCGCCGGAGGAAGCCCGGGGTCATGGGCGCGTTGTACCGCATCAGGAACGGGTCGCCCCGGGCGGCGATCCCGGTCTTCACGAGCTCCTCCTCCAGCCTCGCTGTTGCCGCCGCCACGTCGACCGGCCGGGCGTGCCCGGAGAACCGGACCGCGGCCACCTCCCGCGCCGGCACCGTCTCGATCCGGACGCGGTCGTCGGTCGGCTCCGGCACCCGGTCGGCGGGCATCTCCGGAGGCAGTACGAACGACATCGTGCCCGCGCCGGAGATGACCGGGGAGGTCATGGGGATCGTCGACGACGTGATCACCGGCGCGGTCATGGGGATCGCGTTGCGGGCCCGGTTTGCGCCGGTGATGTAGGCGTAGAGCATGCGGAACCCGCCGTCGTCCCCGTCGTCACGTACGGTCGCCAGCACCAGCGGGGGATAACGTCGGATCTCGGCCTCGCCGGCCGTCCCGGTACCCTCGTAGGGAGTCGTCCCGGTCATTGGGTCATCACTCGGGGCACTATCGGCGCGCGGCCGGATGGATGTTTCGTTCGCGGGCCAGAAGAGTATTTATTCTGCCATTCCATCTCTCGATAGGCCGGGCCGCATGGATGCACTCCGAATCGTACCGGGTGGGGATTACGAGGGAGCTGGCAGGAGCTCGGGGCTTGCCCGCGGCCTCCTGGTCTACGCCGGGGACGAGAATCTGGTCGGCGAGGGGATGGGCATCGGGGGCGTGGCCGTCCGCGACCGGGCGTGCACCTACTTCTCGCGCTCGTGGACCGACCGGGCGGACAGCGGGTTCGAACGCACGTTCCTCCTCGACACCCGCATGGCATGGAGCGTCCGGGGCCGGTCCTCCTCTCTCCTGGCGCGGGGGATCGAGTCCGGGGTCGGGGCCTACATGCGCCTGCCCACCCTCCAGCCCCTGCTCCTGCGGCCCGTGCCCCGGTTGCAGCGGGCCCTGAAGATCGAGTCCCGGTTCGAGGCCTCGCCCCCCGCCGGGTGGGTGACAGTCGCCTGCGCCGTGACGGGCAGGTGCATCCACGTCCGGGCCGAGGTCCATTCCCCCGTGTGGCCGGGATGCACAGTCTGCCTGCTCAACGAGCTGAGCGGCGAATGGTTCGACGCGGCCGTCCGGGGCGGAGCGGTCTGCCCTCCCCCGCCGGGGTGGGAGGCGATCGACCCGGCAGACCCACCCGCGCTGTACGACACCGTCCACGGACTGCGGTTCGCGATCAGCGGGGCGTCGGTCTCTCCGCGCGTGCCGACCAGGCTCTTCTGGGGCCGGGAGCGGGCGGGGGACCTCTGCTGGGCCGGTTTCTGCCTGGAGATCGGCCCCCTCGGCGATCGGGCCGAACCAATCGTGGTGCGGTACGGCATCGACCTTGCCGGGGGCGCGGAACCGTGATGGGCCCGCCCGCGCCGGGGGTCGTGCTTGTTTACCCCTACTTCCGGGGCCGGGACCCGGTCGAGAAGCTCTTTCCCCCGCTGGGGATCGCCTGCCTCGCGAGCCAGCTCGCGGAACGCGGCGTCATTACCCGGGTCGTCGACTGCACGTTCGAGAGCTTCGACGGAGCCGTGGACGCCGTCGCCGGGGCGCAGCCGGGAGTGGTGAGCATCTCCGTCATGGTCACCATGAGCCGGAACGCGTTCGACCTGCTCTCGGCCCTCCGGGAGCGCCTGCCGGATGCCCTCTTCGTTGCCGGCGGGCCCCTGCCGACCGTCCACCCCGGGATGTTCGCCAAGCGGTTCGACCTGGTCTTCCGCGGGGAGGGCGACGTGGCGTTCCCCGACTTCTGCCGCGACTACCTCCGGGCCGGTGCCGGGCCTGCGTTCCTGGAGACCATGAAGAGCGGGGGCTACCCTGGCCTGTTCGCGGAGATCGGCGGGCGCGTCATGGCGACGCCGCCTGTGCACCGCTCCGCCGCGGTCCTCGCCCAGCTCCCCCTGCCTGACCGTTCGAGATTCGACCACCGCCGGTACGGCGAGGCGATGGAGCGAGCCACCGGGCTGCGGCAGACCAGCATCATGGTCACGCGGGGCTGCCCGTTCTCGTGCGACTTCTGTTCGAAGCCCGTCTGGGGCAACCGCTTCAGGAAGCCCCCGCTGGAGCGGGTCTTCCGGGAGATCGAGGAGATCCGGGCGCTCGGGTATACCGGTCTCTGGATCGCGGACGACTGCTTCACCCTCGACACGGACTACCTCGCGTCCTTCTGCCGGGGCATGATCCGGCGCGGGACGCCCGTGGGCTGGACCTGTCTCTCTCGCGTGGAGCGCCTCACTCCCGGGCTCGTCGACCTCATGCAGCGCGCGGGGTGCCGCCGGGTCTATCTCGGCCTCGAGTCGGGGAGCGATGCCACCCTTCGCCTCATGAACAAGCGGACCACCGTGGCGCAGGGAGTCCGGGCCGTCGAGCTCTTCGCTGCGGCGGGGGTGGGCACGGCCGGATTCTTCATGGTCGGGTACCCGGGCGAGACGGTCGAGGACGTCGAGGCGACCTTCGCCCTGGCCCTCTCGCTCCCGCTCGACGAGATCTCGTTCACCGTGCCCCTGCCCCTGCCGGGGACGCCCCTCTTCGCCCGCGTGGCGGACCCCGCGGCGTGGGAGGACTGGGAGGTCGCGAACCAGGTGAAGTTCGTCTTCCCGTCGGCGTTCGACGAGGAGTGGCTCGGGCGCCGGATCGCCGAGACCATGGCGGCCTTCAGGGAGCGGTCGGCCCGCGCCGGCGCGGCTACGGGGGCTCGGCTTCCCGAATCGTTGTATCTTGACGACCGTGATCGTTCCGGGAGTGACGGAACACGCCGGGGGTCTCCACACGACATTGCGGGCGATGGTCCGGAACGCGGCGGGCGGTGACAGGCCGTGAGGCGGGGGGGTCGGAGGCCCGGCTCCGCAAGGCATGCCATCGGCATGAGTCGTGGCGGGCTGGCACGGCAGACACATGCCATCCCTCCTCACGCCCCAGGAAAAAGTCGGGCCGGTCCCGGGATCTGCAGGGCGGCCGTGTACGCCTCGACGAAGGCCGGGTCCACGAGGAGGTCGATGTAGGCCGTCGAAGCCGCGCAGGCCTCACCCTCGCGCCGGCGCCTCCGCGAGAGCAGGGCCGCGTACGCCCCCGAGAGCGAGCCGTTGCCGATCGCCGTGACCTTGGCGTTCGGAAAGCGCGGCAGGACCCCGAGTCCGTACACCGACTCCAGGTCCGCGAACGCGCCGAACGCGCCGGCGAGGTGGAGGTGGCGGACGTCTTCCGGTCGGACCAGGTAACGATCGAGCAGCACCTGGACCGCCCCGAGCGTCGCGGCCTTGGAGTCCATCAGGTAGGCCATATCCCGCTCGGTGACCGCGATCGTCCGCCCCATGGCCGTCCGTTCTTCCGGGACGAGGACGTACTCGAGCCCCTCGGCCCCCTCGCGGACGCCCGGCGCGCCCTCGACAAGGTGGCCCGTCCGGTCCAGGATCCCGGCCCGGAACAGTGCGTACGCGGCGTCGATCAACCCCGAGCCGCAGCAGCCCCGCGGCAGCTCGCCACCGATCACCCGGCACGCCGCCTCCCCCGTGGCCGGGTCGATGGCGACGGCCTCGATCGCGCCGGCCATGGCCCGCATGCCGCAGGAGCAGCCGCCGCCCTCGAAAGCCGGGCCCGAGGCGCAGGAGGTGCAGGCCCGCCACTCGGCGCACCCGAGAACGATCTCGCCGTTCGTCCCCAGGTCGACCAGGAGCGAGACCTCGTCCGCGGCGCAGAGCCCGGCCGTGAGCAGGTCCCCCACCACGTCGCCGCCGACGAACCTGCTGATCGCGGGCAGGCACGTGACCGTCGCGTTCGGCATCACGGGCAGCCCGAGTTCGGAGGCCGGGAACCGGATGCTCGCCCGGTCCACGGGGGCATCCACGAGCTCGAGTGGCGAGGGGTCGCGCCCGGCAGCGAGCCAGGTCATGACCGTGTTGCCGGCGAGTACGACCTCGGCGATCCGACCGGTCTCGACCCCCGCTTCACGCGCCGCCTCCCGGATCACGGCCCTGATGGACTCCCCCGCGGCCCGGCGGAGGATCCCCCGCCCCTCCTCGTTCCGGCCGAGCGCGATCCGGGTCAGGAGCTCTTCGCCCCATGTGATCTGCCGGTTCAGCGCGGCCGCCGTGGCGAGGACAGCCCCTGTCGAGAGGTCGGCGACGGCCCCGACCACGGTCGTGGTCCCGAGGTCGACGGCGGCGCCGTAGAGCTGCCCCGGCTCGGGCGTGGCTGCGAGGACGCGGGCTGCGCCGCCGTCCTCGTGAATGATCGCAAAACAGTCCCCGCCGGCGTCCCGGAGCCGGCCGAGCAGGGCCGGTCCCATCGCCGGGCGCGGACCGTCGTACCCGTCGAGCCGGACCGAGGCACCGATCTGGAAGGGGTCCGCCTCGACCGCGACCCGGTACGGACGCACCGCGGGGTCGAGCGCCCCCGGTGTTGAGAGGTCCGGGACCAGGATCTTCGGCGCGACGATCCGGCTCTCGACCGGGACTGAGACCGTGCAGTCCGCGAGGAGCGTCGCCCGGCACGCGAGGACGCAGCCTGCGGCCCGCTCCTCCGCCGACGGCGCGTGGCGGCAAACGCTCCCCGCCTCCTCGACGGCGTCGGGCGGGGAGACATAGACCCGGCACTTGCCGCACTCGCCCGCGCCGCCGCACACGGCCTCGAGGGCGACGCCTGCCGAGCGGACGAGGTCGAGGAGTTGGGCGCCGGGCCGGGCCTCGACGACCTCCCCCGACGGCTCGAGGACCACGGTGACAGGGCGGACCATGGGGGGATCAGGCCGGCCCGGGCGGCCAGCGTTCCTTGATGAAGGCCGGGAGGCCCGAGGAGTCCTTGGGCCCGACCAGGACACGCCACCCGGTCGCCTCGGCGGCCTCGCCCGAGAGCCGGGCCGCGAGCCCGGGGATGATCAGCACCCGGTGGTCCACGCGGTCGGCGACCCCCGAGCTGGAGAGCGCCTCGGCGATCCCGGCTGCCGAGAAGTACCGGCCCGCTACCGCGCTCTCGACCGAGAGCCCGCCCGTGTCGGCCACCACGAGGTAGCACGAGAGGTTGGCGGACTTAATGTCGGACTCGACCGTGAAGTAGGTCAGCGCGTAGTTCGCCGTCACGAGCACCGGGCTCGTGCGGTCGGGTGCGCCGAACTCGCGCAGACCCGGCTCGACCGCCACGGGCTTTCTCGGGTCCGTGTAGAGGTTGAACCGCCAGAGCAGGGTCGGCAGCACGGACCAGCCCTCGAGCCCATGGAGGACCAGGAGGTCGGCGTACCGCGAGAGCTGGGTCGAGGCCGAGAGGGCCTCGTCGAACGCGCACCGGACCGGGTCGAGCTCCGCCCCGGTGAACGCCGCGATCGGTGCGCCGAGCAGCGGGTAGCCCAGGAGGTCGTCCCCGCCCCGGATCGCGGCGTACCGGCAGCGGGCGAAGTTCCTGAGTGTGTGCGGCAGCCCGGCATTCGGAAACGTGCCGGGGTCGAGGACCAGGTCGTTGATCCCCCAGGCTCGGAGCGTCGCGGTCAGCGAGCGGAGCCCCGCGAGGTCGTCCGGGGCCGAGACAACGAGCGGGCAGTGACTATCGAGGGCGAGCTCGGCCATCTCCCGCCAGTTGGCCCGGTCGGCCGCGTGAAGCAGGGGGCGGCGGCCAGGAGCGGCCTCGACCCCTGCCCGGAGCACGGCGGGGTCGGGCGAGCAGAGCAGGAGGGGCAGGTCGCACGCGCCCGCCACCAGCGCGACGGCCTCGCTGAACGTGTCGGGGTCGCCCGTGACCGACCGCACCGCGATAGCGTCGATGCGGAGGTCGCGCCCGATGTAGTTGTACGAGAACCCCACGGCCGTCCAGACGCGCTCCTCGAGCCGGTCCCGTGAAAGCCCGTCGTCGACGGCGATGGCGCAGGCCGTCGGGTTGTGGTATGTGAACTCGTGCCGCTGGACCACGTACTTGCCGCCGATCGTGACCGCCGCCTGCCCCTCGCCGATCCGCACCGCGCGGACCGGCGGGGCGAGGAGGGCCTCGAGCTCGCCGAGGTCGCCGGCGTACTCCGGGCGAAGGAGCGGGGGGCAGGCCTCGAGGGCGAGCTCGCGGTTGACCAGACGGGTCGCGAAGGCCATGCAGTTCGGCTCGCCGCACTCGCCGCAGTTGGTCCGGGGCAGGAGCCGGTAGACCTCGATCGGGCTCGTCTCGGTGATCGACTGCTTCGCCATCAGGTTTCACCCCCGAACCGGGCCGTGACCCAGTCGTTGGCCCGGCCCTCGGCGACCTCCTCGAGCGGCCAGGTGCAGAGCGCATCGATCGCCTGCCGCATGGCCCCGATAGCTGCCGGGTGGGACATCATGAAGATGTCGACGCCGGCAAGCAGGAGGGCAAGGGCCGTCTCGGCCTCCCAGAGCGGGCCGCGGAGCTCGGGCCCGCCGTATGTCTCGGGCATCTGCATCCAGGCCTCGCGCGCGGCCCAGGCATTGGTCGAGCCCGAGATGGTCGGGTGCTGGAGCTCGGCGTCACCCATGATGGCCGCGTGCCGCGCCCGCTCGTGGATCGAGAACGAGTACTCGAGGCCATACCCGAGCGCGACCGTGGTCAGGTCCATCACGATCCGGTCGGCGGGGAGGTACTCGTAGAGCCGGCGATTCAGCTCCTTGGCGTCGTTGAGCTCGAGGCCCGTGAAGGCGAGGAGGTTGTGGCCGTGGTCGGCCGCGGCCCGCGCGACCGTCTCGAGGGTCTTGGCCGTCGCCATCTCGAGCGTGACCGAGTTGAGCAAAAGCCGTTCGCCCGCTGCCATCGCGGCGACCTCGGCAAAGACGTCGGCGTCCTTGCGAGGGTCCCCGCATCCGCCGATGATCAGGGGGACATCGACGGCCTGGAGTACGCTCTCGACCGTGGATGCCGCCTCGCGAGGGGTCGCGTTCTTGATCAGCGGGTCCGTGGAGAGGAGGTGGACCGTGACCACCTTGGCCTTGAACCGGCTGACGTTCAGGCGCGCCCACTCGGCCGGGTCGTCACGAACCTCCTCGAACGGGGCCCGGAGCGCCTTGGGCATCGGCACCCGCGTGTCGAAGACGTCCATGGCGATCACGGGCCGGTTCACGATCGGCCTATCGAAGAGGGCGAAGGCAGGGGCCTCTGCCCCGCCGATGGTCAGCGCCCGCGCCCGCGACCCGCCCTCGCGCCGCGTCGCGCCGAGCACGACCTCGCGGACCCGCCCCGGGTATTCGGTCCGTTCGAGGGCGAACTCGGCCGGGAGGAGCTCCGTCGGCCGCTCGGGGAGCGCCTCGGGCGGGGCCGAGCCCACGGCCGGGGCCGCGAAGGCCCCCCGCGGCAGCCGCAGCTCGAGCTCGTCGAGCTCGAGGCTGAATCCCTCGAGCTCGATCCGGCCGGCCGTCCGGAGCAGGGCAAGCAGCTCTGGACCGAGCGCCCCGACGAGGTCCCGGCCGTTCATGGCCGCCTCCCGTCCTCGCCCGGCTCCTCGCGGAGGACGATCACCCGGTCGGCGTAGATCCGCGCGTTCTTGAGGATCACGCGGTACCCGCCGAGCTCGAGCGGCAGCTCCCCCAGGGCCGCCACGGGCGCCGCCGCCGGCTCCGCCGCCCAGCGGGCGAGTGCGGGGTGGTCGTGCTCCCGAAGGAACGCCTCGAGCTCCCCGACAGAGCTGACATCCTGCTCGGTCGCGATCCGGTCGGCGGCCCCCTCGGGCAGGAACGGGCGGAGCCGTTCGAGGATCTCTGCCGGCATCCAGACCACGCGGTCCCACCCGCCGTCTGCCTGGAGGAATTTCCGGGACTTGAGGTACTCGAGCGAGACCCCGTGGAAGCCGTCGACCTGCCGGCCCCCGGCCGTCGAGTCGGCCATGGTCGAGAAGGCGAGGCCGTTCACGGTGACGTCCCGATAGCCGCGGTGGACGATCCCGAACCCCTCGACCTCGGGGATGTAGAAGGCGATCCCCTCGAAGCAGCCGCACGAGGTATGGGGGTAGCCGAAGGCCGAGTAGAGCCAGACCCGGTCGATCTCGCCCATGGACCGCTCCTTGGCGCTCGCGTTCACCCCCGCGAACTCGCCGTGGACCGGGTCGAGACACTCGCCTTTCTCGAGGGCGAAGATCGGCCCCTTCGGGTCCATCCGCGCTGCAGCTCTCCCGTCGAACCAGGAGATCGCGCCGCAGTTCGCGTACCGCTCGGGCGTGATGACACAGGTGTGGCGCGGCGCGAACGACTGGCAGAGCGCGCAGCCGTAGAAGGTCTCGACCTCCTCGTCTGAGAGCCCCCGTGCCCGGGCGTCGCGGGCCTCGTACCGGGCCATCACCTCGGGCAGCCGGCTCTCTACCTCGGTCGGGTCCGAGAAGAAGGTCACCTGCATGGCCTCGATGATCGGCAGCTCGTTCTTGAAGAGGTGGAGCAGAACGCGTCCGAGGTACTCGAACGAGTCGAACCCGGCCTTGAACGCCCGCTTCGAGAGCCGGACCCAGATGTCGTACCGCTGGTTCAGGTGCATCAGGCCCTCGACATAGTTCGAGTACTCGTGGATCCTGCGCTCGATCACCCCCTCGAAGTCCTCCTCGAGGGCCGTACCCGCGATCTCGACCAGGATGCCGAGCGGGTACTTGCCACCCTCGGCGAGGTCGCGGATGTCGGGGCCGACGATCCGGACGGCGCCGTCCTCGACCACGTCACGGGGCACGACGCGGACGAGCTCCCACTTCGCCTCGATGCCGGGCCCGCCGAATTCGAGCTGCATCTCCTGCTTGCGGATCCGCTCGCCCTCGTGAACGAGGCCAACGTCGACCGGGACGCTCTCCATCACGCCGCCTCCTCGAGATCGAAGGCCTCCGCGATAAGCGCCCGCCACGCCGGCCAGGCAAGGTTCGGGAGCGAGAACGAGGCGTGCGGCTCGTACCCGGGTGAGAGCGAGACCGTCACGAGGTCGGCGGGGCCGTGCCGGAGGCCCGAGAGGAGCGTCCACTCGAGTGCGTAGGAGAGGCCGGCCAGGAAGACCACGTCGTGGGGCCCCTCGCCGTCCACGCCCGGCCAGGTGGGGTCGGAGAGCCGGTTCCCGAGGTTCATGGCCGTGATGCAGAGAGCCGGCTCGACGCCCCGCGCCGCGAGCGCGGGGCCCGTGTCGCCCGTGGCCACGACCGGCCAGCCGGCCTTCAGGGCGATCCTGGCAAGGAGGTCGATGGCGTTCGAACCGCCATCGCCCTCGACGAGGGCGCGGTGGCCGATCACGAGGAGCGGCCTCTTCGCGCGGCGGGCAAGCGCGGCGAGGACCGCGGGCTTCTCGACCGGCGTGGCCGTCCTGGTGCCGCCCATCATCGCCGGCTGCCGGGGCTCGACCCTCATCGGGACGCCTCCCCGGGCAGCAGCGTGGGATCGGGGATCGGCTGCTCGGTCCAGCCCCGGGCCTCGAGCAGGGGCAGGAGCGTGTCCTTCTGCATCGTCGGGATGTCGGCCCGTGTCCGGACGAAACGGTGCAGGTCGTCGGGCATGCGGCCATAGCATCGCAGGTGGAGATCGATGTAGTGCGTGAGCTTGATCGAGCGGCCGCGGCTCGTGTCGTTCGGGCGCATGGCGAGCTTGGCGATGATCGCCATCGCCTCCTCCTTGGTCTCGGCCGCGATGAAGAGGTGCTCGGGCACGGGCCCGACGTAGACCTCCTCGCCCGTGCGCCGGTCGCGGACGGTCCAGTCCTCGTCGTGGTCGGACCGGCCCAGGAGCATCCGCCGGTACTTCGCGCCCTGTGGCCCGACCACGACTGGGATGCCGAGGCGCCAGAAGCCCGCGGCAATGGACGCGGCCTTCTGGGACATCGCGCCCCAGGCGACGCCGACGGCACCGACCCGGTTGTACACGTAGTCCGCGACCTCTGCGTAGTTGCCCGAGAGCTTCCTTTTTGCGAAGATCGAGGCGATCTTGATCGCTGCCCCGGAGATGTGGGCGTTGGCAACGCACGAGCCGACATTGACCACGCCGCCGGCCTCGAACCGTCCGGAGAACCGCTCGTACGGCGTCAGCCCCTCCTCGTCGCGGTACATCGCGGCCGACATGGCAGCGCAGCCCGAGGTGCAGACCACGAACCGCCGCTTCGCGAACTCGGTCACCATCTCGGCGATCTCGCGCCCGCCCTCGGGGTAGTTCGCGCAGCCGACGAACGCGACCACGCCCGGGATCTCGCCGAGAACCAGTGGGCCGCCGACCTCGCGGATCTCCACGTCCTGGATCGGACCACGCCCGGTGCGCATCGCGAACCGCTCGCAGACATCGCATGCGGCGGCCATCAGTCCGTGGATCTCGATTCCCTGGGGACAGGCCTCCTCGCACCGGCCGCAGCCGACGCAGGTCTCGAGAAGCGCGCCGAGCGGCGTCGCGTCGCCGGCCTTCGCCGCCTGCATCACCGTCGGCAGATCCGACTCGACCGGACAGGCGCCAGCGCAGGCGCCGCAGGTGCCGCAGGCTGCAGCGGCGGCCGCGATGTCGACCGCGGGCCGGGCGGGACGCGATGGACGTCGCTGGACGGCAACCCGGACCGCGACCTCGCCGACCTTCTCGGGGTCGAGGACGAGCACACCCGGCACGGCGCCCGAGGCCAGGTCGTCGACGAGCGCATCCGCCGGGTCGCCCGACCGGTCGGGGAGGCCCAGGCAGTTCTTGACCGAGGTCGCGATCACGGGGATCCCGAGCCGGGCCGCCTCGTCGGAGAGGTCGGCCCGGACGCACTGCTCGTCCACGACCACGAGGTCGGGGATGCCCGAGCGGATGTACCGGAGCTGCCAGGAGATCGGCCCGACGATCTTGGCCGCCGGCGACCGGCGGGTCATGTCGATCGCGGTGCAGCAGATGCCGGTCACCTCGACCGTGCCCTCGAGCCCGTGCGAAGCGAGGTAGTCGATTATCGCTGCCGCGGGCGGGACGTTGTGCCCGACCACGAGGATCACGGGCTTCGAGGCGTCGATCGTGCCGAGTCCCAGGTCGACGAGCGCGGCATGGGGATCGGCCCGCGGGAAGTCGAGAGCGGAGATCTGGGCCACGTCGGCGACCTCCATGGCGACATGGTCGACCATGCCGGCATGGAACACCTTCGACTCGAAGTCGATCGGGTCTCCCTCCTGCCCTGTGTGGGTGGCGGCGAGGAGACCGACGAGCTGCTCGTCGCAGTACTCGAGGACGGTCTCGAGGTCCGCGAGGGTCTCGGGCCGAAGGCCGCAGACGAGCTCGACGTTCGGCAGGCGGAGCTCGACCGCGAGCCCACCGGGGTCGAGGGAAAAGGTCCGCCCGTATCGGTCGACGAGATACTCGACGAGTTCGTGGGCGTGGCTGGTATGGGTCGCGGCTCCGATGCAGGCGGCGAGCAGCACGATCCTCGACTGCTGGGCCGCCATCGTGATGCCACAGGCGCCCTTCTTTCCTCCCGAGAGGTCGCACTTGCCGTAGGTGCAGAGGCAGCAGAGGTCGCAGAGCGGCATGTAGAACGGTCGGTATCGTGCGAGCAGCCGGCGGTCCCAATCCCGGAGCGCCGCCGGAGACGGGCACGGTGTCGGTCCAGCCGACTCGTCCCAGGTCCCCGAGCCGACCCGGCCGATCCCGACGCGCAGGTCCCGAACTCGACCGAGCGGTGAGGCGATCTCGCCGATACGGATGTCGATTCCCTTCATAACAGTATTCCGGCCCGCCCGGAGGGCCGCTCCGGGCATCAGGGTGGCTAACCAACCGTATCGAGTGAAGGCGTATTAAAGGTAGGGGTTAACGCGCGATTGAGTAATAAATCAGCCGCCATGCGGGGCCGAGCGGCCCCCCCCGTCAGGATAACTCAGGGCGCGATCCCCATGCGCCCGAGCACGACGCCGACGGAGGCGAGAGCCGGGTTGTCGGCGGGAAGCTCGAAGAGAGAGCGTCCCTCGAGGACAAACTCGGCGAGCTGCGCGTCGGCCTCGACGCGCCCGGCGTAGAACAGCCCGGTCGAGGATGTGAGCGCCTCCATCCCGGGCTCGAGCTGGTACCCGCCGGCCACGACGAAGCGGCCGTATCGGACCCCGGACTCGTCCGCGACCCGCCGGGCCCGGGCGACGTGGTCGAAGGACTTCTTGGAGGCGCCGACCAGGTCGACGACCAGGTCGACCTCGTCCGCGACCCGTCGGTTCAGGTGCTCGAGCCCGGCTGGCGAATCGATCACGAGGTAGCGGTACTGCCGGACCAGCCGCTCGAGCGCGCGCTTGAGAGCCGCGTCGGGCAGACAGTAACACCCCTCGACCCACTTGGTGCCGAGTGCAACGAGGTCGAAGCACTTCCCCTCGTACAGCCCCTCCTCCCAGATCCGTCCCTCGATCCGCTCGGAGGGTGCGACACCGGTCGTCGTCCCCGAACCCGCGATGAAAGTCTCTTCGAGGAGCTCGGCGATCGTCCGCACGCCGGCCCTCGCCAGGTCGGCCCCCACCATCTCGGCCAGGGACTGGTCGGGGTCGGCGTCGACCAGGAGGATGGGGCCGCCGCCGTGCTCGCAGAGCCACCGTGCGGCGAGCGCGACGAAGCTCGTCTTGCCCGTGCCGCCGCGGCCGATGACCACGACCCGTATCATGCCCCCTCCGCGAGGATGCGGTCGAGCAGCCTGTCGGCGAGCGCCGCCGTCGGCCCGTCGGCCGGCACCGGGGCACCCTCGCGACCGGCGCGGGTGACGACGGGGTCGTCGGGGAAGGCCGCGAGGAGCGGCAGGCCGAGCCGCTCGGCGCAGCCGGCCGCAGCAGCAGCGGCGCCGTCGTCCGCGAGCCGGCTCCCGACGAGGGCGATACGCGGGATACCGAGCTCGGAGGCCAGGTCCCGGATCCGGCCGGCGACACCGCAGGCGGCGGCCGAGCCGTCCACGAGCACGAGGAGGAGATCGACGCTCCCGGCCGTGCCCCGCCCCAGGTGTTCGAGCCCGGCCTCGAGGTCGAGCACGACCGCCTGGCGCTCGCCCACGACCAGCCGGCGCAGCAGCGCTCGGACCACGGCAGCCGCGGGGCAGGTGCAGCCGCCGCCGGCGGCCTGGACCGTGCCCATCACGACCAGGCCCGCGCCGGAGGGCGTCGCCACGGCCCGGTCGCGGATCACGTCGTCGACCGGGAACGAGAGGTTGTACACGCCGGCGTACCCGGTCCCCGTCTTGGTCGCGACGAGATCCGCGTCCTCGGCGATCGGCACGAGCCGCTCGCCCTCATCCGTCGGAAGCCCCAAAGCCGGCCCGAGGTTCGGCGCCGGGTCTGCGTCGATCGCGAGGGTCGCGTATCCGCGCCGGGCGAGCGCGCCGGCGAGCAGGGCGGCGAGCGTAGTCTTGCCGACCCCGCCCTTGCCCGAGACCGCGAGCTTCATCAGGTCAGGACTCGCGCCCGCGGATGATGAAGGTAACTGGTGCGGGTTTTATGCGAGGAGCGGTCGTACGGCCGGCCATGGAACTCCCCTCCTATCGCCGCATGTCTCCGGTTCAACTCCGGGAGCGCACACTGGCAGCGCACCGTCTCCTCGGAGCGTGCGGCCTCTGCGTCCGGCAGTGCGGCGTCAACCGGCTCGAAGGAGAGCGAGGGTGGTGCCGGGCAGGTCGACAACCCCGGATCTCCGGTTACGGGCCGCACTTCGGCGAAGAGCCGCCGCTCGTGGGCCGTCGTGGTTCGGGGACGATCTTCTTCTCGCACTGTACGATGGGGTGCGTATTCTGCCAGAATTTCGAGACCTCGCTCGAGGGCGGGGGCCGGGAGGTCACCACGGCCGAACTCGCCGGGATCATGCTCGGGCTTCAGGCCGCCGGGTGTCACAACATCAACCTGGTCAGCCCCACGCACTACGTCCCACAGATCCTGGAGGCGGTCGGGATCGCGGCGGACGGGGGGCTAGCCGTTCCCCTTGTGTACAATACCGGGACGAGCGAATCGCCCCGGACCCTCCACCTCCTCGACAACGTCGTGGACATCTACATGCCCGACGCGAAATATGCCGACGACGGCGTTGCGGCGGAGCTCTCGCGGGTCTCCGGATATGTCGAAGCCATGAAGTGGGCGATCGTCGAGATGCAGCGGCAGGTCGGTGACCTCGCCTGCGAGGACGGTGTGGCCGTGCGCGGGCTGATCGTCCGGCACCTGGTCCTGCCGGACGGCGTCGCCGGGAGCTGCGAGTTGATGCGTTTTCTCGCAGAGGAGGTCTCGCGAGACGCCTATGTCAACATCATGGACCAGTACCGGGTCGTCCGGCGGCCGACGCCCCGGGAACTGGAGCGGTCCCCGGCGCTCCGCCGCATCCAGCGACCGGTGACGCAGGAGGAATACCGCTCGGTCGTCGAGTGCGCGCGCCGGACGGGACTCCACCGGTTCGCGCCGTGATACGGAAGGGGGCGCGGCGCGGCAGACGGCTCCGTCGCTCTGCGGGGAGGGGGCGGCCGTGACTGATAATATCTATTATATGGTGACCGGGAGATGGACTCTGTAACGGAAGAGATCCTTCGGGAAGGGAGTCACCATGACAGCGATCGGATGGACGAGGCGACTGGCCGGCGGGGCGGACCTCCCGGGCTCGTCACCCCGGGTCCGCAGGTACCGGGTGCGCGCCCGGATCGCGCGGAACGGCGACGACGTCGCGATCGAGGACCAGGACGGCGAGATCGCCTTCTCCGTGGACGGCAGGGCGCTGCAGCTCCAGGACACCCTGGTCCTCCGGGACCCGTACGATCGGCCCCTCTACCGTGTCCCGCCCCGCGCAATGCACGCCGGAAACTCGGTGGCGATCGAGCGCCACGACGGCGCGGAGGCCGCCACGGTCGGGCGGGCGCAGGTCGGCACCATGCGCGAGCGCTGGAGCGTCGCCGTCCCCGCAGGCGAGCCGCTCCGGCTCCGCGGGTCCCCGGCGTCGCACGAGTACTGGATCGAGGCCCGGGGGCGGCAGGTGGCCGAGGTCTCGAACCGGTGGTTCCGTCAGCCTTTCACCTACGGCGTGGCCGTCCCGCCCGGGGAGGACGATGCGCTCCTCGTCGCGATCGCGCTCGCGGTCGACCGGATGGTGCGCTGACGGCATCGTGACCATGAATACTGTGATGGATATTGTGATGGGGCCGGGAATTGCCACTCCCGGATGGTGATGAATGAGCGCGCACAGAGGGTGCTCTCGCGCTTATCTAGGGGCCAGCACCAGTACCGGTTCGGGATCCTGCTGGCCTCCCTGCTCCTGCTGCTCGCCGTCGTGCCCCTGACCACCGCTCTCGCCGACGTCGACCTCTTTCTCGGGATCACGCTGACGCTCGTGGTCCTCGCGGGCCTTGTCTCCATGAGGCACGACCGCATCCTCCTGGGGATCGCTAACCTCCTCGGGGCGCCCGTCCTGATCACGCGCTGGGTAGCCGCCCTCGCTCCCACGGACCCGTCGCACCTCGTCACAGCCCTGGTCCCAATCTCGTTCTTCGTCTCCTTCACCGTCTTCCTGCTCCGGGCCGTGGTGACGGCGGACGAGGTCACGGGCGACGTTATCGCCGGCGCCCTCTCGGTGTACCTGCTCCTGGGACTGACCTGGTCACTCGTCTATCAGGGCATCGCCCTGGTGAATCCGGGCGCGTTCACCGTCGGCTCCGCGATCGCCGGCACGGGGTCGCTCGACTGGATGGACTTCCTCTACTACAGCTTCATCACGCTCGCGACGGTGGGCTACGGGGACATCACCCCGTGGCGCCGCTCGCCCAGTCTGTCGCGTATGCCGAGGCAGTCACGGGCGTGCTCTACGTCGCGGTGCTGGTCGCCCGCCTGGTCAGTGCGTACCGGCGATAGATCCGTCCTGCGCAACGGGGCGGCGGGCTGCGAGCCGTCGCTGAACCCCGGCCGAGAGGAGCAGGGCGGTCGCGATCGAGAGCACGAGGAGAACGATCATGTCCTGGTCCGCCCCGCTCATAAGGGCGACGAGGAGGACCGCGGTCAGCGGGATGCCCATCGCCACGGCGAGCGCCCCGGCCTCGATGCAGAGCACGAAGACTGTGGATGGGACCCCTGGGACGAGGAGGTTGAGGGCGAGACCGACCAGGGTGCAGGCGAAGATGATCGGGAAGATGGGGCCGCCGATATACCCGGCCTTGATGGAGATCCCGAAGAGCACGAGCTTCAGGACGGCCAGCAGCAGGAGCAGTCCGGCGCCATACAGGACCGGGTTCTCGATGAAGTCGTGGATCTGGGACTCGCCGGAGAAGAGGAGGTCGGGAAAGACGAAGCAGACGGCCCCGATGACGACGCCCGCCGCGACGACGCGGAGCACCACGCGGTCACCGAAGAGGCGGTCCATGCCCGTCTCAACCACCCGGAGCCAGGCGCCGATGCAGATCGTGATCACGGTCGCGAGGACGCCGCAGAGGACCGCGACGACGGCGAAGGCCGGGGTGAGGTCGGCCGGCGAAAAGGGGATCATCCCCGCGAAGGACGGGAACCCCGAGGCCCGGAAGACGACGAACCCGATGGCCCCGGCGATCAGGTTCCAGACCAGGCACTGGAGCGGGGTCTTGGCACGGCCCGACTGGAGCTCGGTGGCGAAGACGCCCGTGAAGAGGGCGCTGCCGATCAGGCCGTTGAAGGCCGAAGCCAGGGCAGCGAGGTTGAACCCCGAGGACGCGGAGGCCGGGACCCGGAGGCGCGGACGCAGGAACTCCGCGATCTCGCCCACGAGCACGCCGAGCACGCCCTCGGGGCCGATCGATGCGCCGGAGAGGAGCGACGCGAGTGACGAGACGAACGCCCCGGGGAACTGCCGGGGGTCGGGCGGCTCGGCATCGCCGCGGACCATCTCGACGAAGCCGGCGTCCATCGAGCTCGGCGCCCGCAGGTACCGGCGTGACAGGCCGACTACGAGAGAGAAGGCGATCACCAGGACGGGGATCATCCACCGGTTCGCGGTGAGGACGCCCTCGGTCCAGACCAGGTGCTCGAGGTACCCGTTGAGGAGCAGGAAGCCCGGGGCGAAGAGGATGGCGACCAGGGCGACCAGGACGATCGCGCCGAGCCTCGCGGGCAGGTGCTGGCGACGGAGTTCCTCGCGCGGAGGCGGCACCGCGGGGAGCCGGCCCCCGTCCACGGATCCAGTGCCGGGCATCGCCGATCAGCTTCCTCCGGTCATCGATCGGATCGCCGGCTATAAAACCTGACCGGTCTTCTCCCGCGCTCGACCTGAATGTTTATATCAATCGAGCACTATCGAGACCCACATGACGCCCGTAATACTCTATACGCTCTCGACCTGTCCCTGGTGCTCCTGGGCCAAGGACTTCTTCTCCCGGCGGGCGGTACCGATCGAGACCGTCGACTACGACCTGGCCGATCCGGCCCGGCGCCGCCATATCCTGCTCCGCATGCTCGACCACGGCACGGCCGCCTTCCCGTACGCTGAGCGCGGAGGCCGAGTCGTGGTCGGGTACGACCCGTCGCGGTACGAGGCGCTGCTCAGCGCATGAGGCCGATCCTGGTCACCGGCTCGACCGACGGGATCGGCCTCGCCGCCGCCGGGCTCCTGGTCGCGGCCGGGCGGCCCGTGATCGTCCACGGCAAGGACCCGGCCAGGGGAGCGGCCGTCGCGGCCGACCTCCGCGCCCGGCACCCCGGCGCCGTGGTCGGCTCGATCACGGCGGACCTTCGCGACCCCGGCGCGATCGCCGGGATGGCGGACACGATCCGCGAGGACCACGGCGGCCTCGCCGCGCTCGTCAACAACGCCGGGATCTATATGCGCACCCGCGTGTTGACGCCCGAGGGGCTCGAGAGCACGTTCGCCGTCAATGCCCTTGCTCCGTATCGCGTCGCCCGGGCCCTCGAGCCGCTCCTGTCCCCACCGGGACGGATGGTGAACGTCGCCTCGATCGCCCATTTCTCGACCACGAGCATCGACTGGAAGAACCTCCAGGGAGAGCGGCGGTACGACGGATACGCAGCGTACAGCCTCTCCAAACTCGGGGTGGTGTTGATGACATGGGCGATGGCGGCCCGCGGGCTCGAGGCGGTCTCGCTCCACCCCGGCGTCTGCGCGACCAAGCTCCTCGCCGCGGGATTCCCGGGGAGCCGCGGCCAGCCAGCCGAGCACGGGGGCGCGCACGAGGCCCGGCTCGCCACCGCCGAGACCGTCGAGCCGGGAGCCTACTACGACCAGTCTACCCGGGTCCGTGCGTCGGCACTTGCCCGCGACCCCGGGGTCGCCGGGCGCTGGTGCCGGCTGCTTCAGTCGTTCGGGTAGGCCCGCCGCGCCGCCCGGACGAAGGCGCGGACCCGCTCCGGGTCCTTGATCCCCGGTGCCGCCTCCACGCCCGAGGCGACGTCCACGCCGAAGGGACCGACCTCGCGGATCGCTGCGCCGACGTTCCCGGGCGAGAGGCCGCCGGCGAGCATCACCGGGACGGGCGAGTACCGCACGACCGACCGCGCATACGCCGGATCGAACGGGTGGCCCCGGCCGTGGGACCCGTCCACGATCACCATGGCGCAGTCTGTGGGAACCGGGTCGCCCGGGCCTACCACGCGGATAACGGGGACGTTGGCCGGGGCCGGCACGGCGAGCGGCTGCGAGAGCTGGAGCGCGTCAGGCCCGGCCGCGAGGCAGATCGCGAGCTCCTCGATCGTGTGCGTGTGGCTGACCACGACCCGGAGAATGCCCGGCGGTACCTCGGCGAAGACGGCCCGTGCCCGTTCGACCGTGCAGCGCCGGGGCGAGTCCGAGGCCATCACGACCCCCACGGCGTCCGCGCCGGCCTCGACCGCGACGCGCGCGTCCTCCGGCCTGGTGACGCCGCAGATCTTCACGAAGGGAGCATCGGTCATCGGACCAGGGCCGCGGCCATCACGCACTGGCCGAAGCTGATGCAGCCGTCGCCGAGGGGGTGCCGCTCGTTCATGAGGCAGGGGATGCCAGCGGACTCGAGGGAACGGACGATCGTCGTTCGTATGGCGGTGTTGATCGCGACACCGCCCGAGAGCGCCGCCGTTTCAATGCCACGGTCCGCAGCGACCCGCGCGGCCGCCATCGCGACCCCCCGTGACAGGTTGTGCTGGAACGAGGCCGCGAGGTCTGCGACGGCTCTGCGCCCGGCCACGGATGACGGCCGGCCGATCGCGAGGTACCGGTCTGCGAGTTCGCCCATCAGGGCCCGCGTCGGGACGACGACGGCGCCGTGCCGCTCGACCGGCTCGACCGGCCACTCGACCGCCCGCCCACGTGCCGCGGTGGCCTCGAGCTTCATCGCGGGCTCGCCATCGTAGGTCCGCTCGCGGCAGACTCCGAGCAGGGCCGCGGCCGCGTCGAGCACCCTCCCCGTGCTCGATGTGAGCGGGGTGTTGACCCGGCGCGCTGTCTGCCGGGCGAGCGCGTCGCGCTCGATCTCGGTCCAGCCACGGGCGGCGAGCAGGTCGAGGACCCTGTCCTCGGGCAGGATGCCGTAGAGCATCCGCTCGGGGTACCGGGTCGCCAGGTCGCCGCCGGGCATGGGCACGACCTCGAGGTGGCCGGCGCGGTCGTACGCCGGCGCGGCCCCCGCGATGATCTCGCCTCCCCAGACCGTCCCGTCTGCTCCGTAACCGACGCCGTCGATCGCTATCCCGATGCAGGGCTCACTCGTCACCGAGGCGATGTGGGCCTCGTGGTGCTGGACCGGAACGGCCGGTACACCGAGCTCCCGCGCGACCTCCCGGGCATACCGGGTCGAGAGGAACTGGGGGTGGAGGTCGTGGGCGATCACGTCGTACCGGGCCCCGAGCCAGTCGCCGAGTTGCTCGATCGTCTCGACCAGGTACGCAAGGGTCTCAGGGTTCCGGACGTTCCCAACATGCGGCGAGGTGACCGCTTGGCCGTCGCGATAGATGGTCGCGTTCGCCGAGAGCTCGGGCCCGACACCGAGGATGCAGCGCTCCCCGAGGTTGACGGCAGTCCGAAGCGGGGCGTATCCCCGCGAGAGGCGGATCAGGTGGCCGCCACGCACCACCGAGTCGTCGCAGCGGTTCACGATCACCCGGTCGTGCGAGAGGAAGAAGTCGGCGACCCCGGCGAGCGCCGCATGGGCCCGGTCGAGCCCGGTCACCATCGGATACCCCGGCACGTTGGCCGAGGTCATCACGAGCACCGGGTGGGAGAGGCGCTCGAAGAGGAGGTGGTGGAGGCCCGTGTACGGCAGCATCACACCGATCGTGTGGAGGTTCGAGATCGCCTCGTGGGCCGTCGGGTCGCGCTTCTCGAGCACGACGATCGGGCGCTCGATCGAGGCCAGCGCAGCCCGGTCGGCGTCCCCGAGCACGGTCGCCGCCTCGACCCAGTCGGGCCGGGCCATCACGGCCAGCGGCTGCTCGGGACGGCCGAGCCGCTCCTTGAGCCGCGTCGCCGTCGTCTCGATGCATGCGATATGGAACCCGCCGACTCCCTTGATCGCGACGATCCGCCCGCGGTCGAGGAGGGCGGCCGTCTCGGCCAGCGGGTCGTCGACGGGGACGGCACGGCCGTCGGCGTCGAGGAGATCGAGGTGGGGCCCGCACCCCGGGCATGCGATCGTCTGGGCGTGGTGCCGCCGTGACCCCGGGTCCGTGAACTCCGTCCGGCAGCCGCCGCAGAGTGGGAATGCGTCCATCGAGGTCTGGGGCCGGTCGTACGGCAGGTCGCGGATGATGCTGTAACGGGGGCCGCAGTCGACGCACGAGGTCGCCCAGTACCCATGGTAGCGGTTCACGGGGTCATCCATGTCGGCGAGGCAGCGGTCGCAGGTCGCGACGTCGGGCGGTATCAGGCCCGTCCTCGCCCCCTCGGCCGACGGGAGGATGGCAAAACCGTCCGGCACGGTCCCGTCCAGGGGCCGGACCTGGACCGAGTCGACCCGCGCGAGGGGGGGACCGCGTCTGAGCGACGCGACGAGCTCGTCGAACCGCTCGCCCGCGGCGCGGACCTCGACCTCGGAGCCCAGGTTCTTGACCGTGCCCGAAAGACCGAGCCGGACCGCCTCCGCGTAGACGAAGGGCCGGAAACCGACGCCCTGCACGACGCCCCGGACCGTGATCAGGCCCTGCTGCATTTTCCTGAAACCTTTATTGATGAATCGTGACAATATATATTGGAGTTCTCCGTGACAGGGCACATTCGCATCATCAACGACCCGGTGGAGCTGGTCCCTCTTCTCATCACCTTCAACGACGAGAGATTTAAACAGATCTACGAACTTCTGAACCATGCATGGATGACCCAGGCCGAGCTCGAGGCGGCGCTCGGCACGGATCAGGTCGACGACTGCCTCACCATCCTCAAGAAAGGGAACCTGATCGAGGAGCAGTGGCGGATGCCGGAGCCGGGAAACAAGCCGGAGAAGGAGTTCCGGGCCACGTACTCCAAGTTCCGGGCCAACTTCCAGTGCGGGATGAGCGAGCTCTCGGACCTCCTCTATCTCGCGATCTCGAACGACGAGACCCTGCGCTCCATGGTCGAGTCCGTGGAGGCCGAGCTCGAGACCGGCAACGTCTCGATCAACGACCTGGCCCGCAAGTACAGCGTCTCTCCCATCTTCATCCGCGGGATCGCCAAGCGGAGCCAGCGCATGGACGTCAAGGGGCAGGGGCTGGTCTTCCTTGACCGGGCTCGCTGAGGACCCCCTCTCCACCATTCTGCGTTCGAAGCGGGAGGCCACCCGTTTCCAGTGCCTTGTCGAGATCGCCGAGCACCAGCCGGCGATCCGGCAGCTCGAGGTCGCCGACGTCCTGGGGATCACCCCGCAGGCCGTCTCCGAGTATATCCGCGAGCTCGTCGAGGACGGCATGGTGGCGTCCCAGGGACGGGGGCGGTACGAGGTGACCCGCGAGGGCGTCGAGTGGATCCTCTCCCGGGCCGAGCAGCTCGAGGCATACGCGCGGCACGTCCGCCGCGACCTGATCCAGCAGGTCTCGGTCTGGGCCGCGGTCGCCGCCGAGGACCTCGAGGAGGGCGAGATGGTGGGGGTCTACATGCAGGACGGTCTCCTCTATGCGGGGCGCGAACCACGGTCGGCGAACGGCGCCGTGGTCCGGTCGGCACGGGCGGGAGAGGATGTCGGCGTAACCCGGCTCGCCGGGATGATCGACCACCGCGAGGGGCTCGTCCACGTCGCGAAGGTCCCGCGAGTCGAGAAGGGGGGCTCGCGCGCGGTGGATCCCGCGACCCTCGCCGCGCTCGCCGCCCCCATCCCGGTCGTCGCGGCCGTCGGGGTCGAGGCGCGGGTCGCGCTGGAGAAGGCGGGCCAGCCTCCCCACATGTTCTACGGCGCCCGCGAGGGGGTGATAGAGGCCGCGTTCCACGGGCTCGACTGCCTGCTCGTCTGTGTCGACGAGGAGTTCACCGAATTCTTGAAAAGGCTTGAGGACGCAGGGCTCCGCTATCGCATCCACGACCTGATGAACCGATGATCACGATCGTCTCGCCATCCAAGGCGGGGTATCGCCTGCTCTTCTTCGACGGCCGGCGCGTCACGGCGGTTGGGCAGGTGTCCCTCGTTGAGACCCCCAAGGGGATCCGGCCGAAGGAGTACCGGGTCCGGCAGGCGGGCCGCCGACAGTACCGGAACACGCCCACCAAGGAACTCGTGAACCTGCTCCGTACGACCGAGGTGATGCTGACCGCCCCGTCTCCCGAGTTCGAGTCATTCCTCGCCGACCTCCAGGTCCGACCTCGGCCGCTCGACGCCTGCCGTCTCTGCCTGCTCGAGGACCGGGTAACCCAGCTCCGCGAGAAGGACTCGGTGCGGTACGGCAGCGAGCGGATCTGCATCCCCTGCGCGCGGCGCGAGCTCCGCCGCGAGGTCGCGCACTTCGGCCGGATGGCGAGGGGTGCGCTCGGCCACCTCGACGAGCTCCTCTACCGCTACCGCGACATCGACCGGGTGCTCGCGACGATCCAGCCCGAGACGGCGACCACGCGCCGATCGTCCCTGTACGACCGCGTCGAGGCCCATGCCGTCGGCGAGACCCAGGCCCTCGAGGAGCTACCGCTCCCCCGGTCGTTCGTGGAGGCCGCGGGGGTAGAACGGCTGATGCCTGTTCAGCAGCTCGCCGTCGAGGCCGGCCTCCTCTACGGCAAGGACCTCCTGGTCGTCGCCGCCACCGCGTCGGGCAAGACATTCATCGGCGAGATGGCGGGCCTCAAGAACCAGCTCGAGGGGCGTGGCCGGATGCTCTTCCTCGTCCCGCTCGTCGCGCTCGCGGTCCAGAAGTACCAGCGCTTCGCCGAGCGTTACGGGGAGCTCGCGAAGTCCTCGCTCCAGATCGGCGCGGCCCGGATCCGCCTGCCCGAGAACCGAGGCCCGGGTAGCCGCGACCCCCGTGCGGCCCTGATCGTCGGGACGTACGAGGGCGTCGATCACCAGATCCGGCTCGGCCGCTTCCCGTCCAAGGTCGGCACGGTCGTGATCGACGAGATCCAGATGCTCGAGGACGAGGAACGGGGTCACCGGCTCGACGGCCTCGTCGCCCGGCTCAAGCACCTCTATCCCCAGGCCCAGTTCCTCTACCTCTCGGCCACGATCGGTTCGCCGAAGCTGCTCGCCAAGAAGCTCGACGCGACCCTCGTCAGGTACGAGAGCCGGCCCGTGCCCCTCGACCGCCACCTCGTCTTCGTCGAGCGGAAGGAGAAGATACCGGCGATTAAACGGCTCGTGGAGGAGGAGTATCGCAAGGTCTCGTCCAAGGGCTTCCACGGCCAGACGATCGTCTTCACCAACTCCCGGGCCCGCTGTCACCAGGTGGCCGAGCAGCTCGGGCCGAAGGTGGCCGCCTACCACGCCGGGCTGACCTCGCAGGAGCGGCGCGCGGTGGAGGACCGGTTCATGCGGGGCACGCTCTCGGCCGTCGTCACGACGGCCGCGCTCGGCGCCGGGGTCGACTTCCCGGCATCGCAGGTGATCTTCGATGCGATGGCGATGGGGATCTCGTGGCTCACCGTCCAGGAGTTCGAGCAGATGTCGGGCCGGGCCGGCCGTCCCGACTTCCACGACGAGGGAAAGGTCGTGATCCTCGCCGAGCCGGGCGCGACTTACTCCCGCGACTCGGCGACGACCGAGGAGGCGGTCGCGGTCCAGCTCCTCAAGGGCGAGATGGGCGAGGTCGCGCCGGTCTACGACCTCGAGCAGTCGAGCGAGGAGTTCGCGGCGAACGCGGTCGTGGCCCGCGGCGATCGGGGGGCCATCGCCGCGCTCGAGGCCCGCATGGTTGGGGAGATGGAGCCCGTCCTCCCGACGCTCCTCTCGCACCGGCTCGTCGCCGAGCGCGCCGGCCGGATCGAGCTGACGCCGCTCGCCCGGGTGATGGCCGAACACTTCATCGGGGTCGAGCGGCTGCTCCGGATCCGGCAGCTCGTCCAGAACGAGGACGACCCGATCGAGATCCTGACGGGCCTCGAGTGCGAGCCCGACTGAACAACTGTCGGATTCAGGTCCGTCGATATAAAGTGGTCGGGGCGCCAACCTCATCCGACAGCAATCATGGGCTCCACGCTGGTAGAGAAGGTCTTTTCAGGCCGCTGTGGGACGGACGTCCGGGCCGGGGAGGTCGTGATGGCCCCGATCGACGCCGCGATGATCCACGATATCACGGGCCCGCTCGCGATCCGGACCTTCTCGGAGATGGGCGGCGAGCGCGTCTTCGACCCCGACCGGGTCGTGATGCTCTTCGACCACCAGGTGCCGGCGGACTCCATCGCCGCGGCCGAGAACCAGGCGTTCATGCGGCGGTTCGCGGCCGGGCAGGGGATCCGGAACTACGACCTCCGCGAGGGGGTCTGCCACCAGGTGGTGCTCGAGAAGGGGCGGGCCGCCCCAGGTGAGATCGTGGTCGGCTCGGACTCGCACACCTGCATGTACGGCGCGGTGGGCGCGTTTGCGACCGGCATCGGCTCAACCGACATGGCCTTCGCCCTTCGCTTCGGTGCGCTCTACTTCCGCGTGCCCGAGACCCTCCGCGCGACCGTGACCGGGACGTTCCTGGAGCGCGTGGGCCCGAAGGATCTGATCCTCTCGATCGTCGGCGACGTCGGCGCCGACGGCGCGACCTACCAGGCGGTCGAGTTCGGGGGCGAGACGATCTCGTCCATGGGGATGGCGGGCCGGATGACCCTCTGCAACATGGCGATCGAGATGGGCGCGAAGGCCGGGATCGTCCCGCCCGACGCAACGACGTGGGAGTACGTGGCCTCGCGGCGGGCCAGCGTCGTCCCGTTCGACCTCGCCTCGGACCCCGACGCGGCCTTCGCCGGGACCCGGAGCTACGACGCCGCGGCACTCGAGCCGCAGGTGGCCGCGCCGCATAACGTCGACAACGTGGTCCCGGTCTCGAAGGTCGCGGGCACGCATGTGGACCAGGTCTTCATCGGCTCGTGCACCAACGGCCGGTACGAGGATCTGGCCGAGGCGGCGGAGGTCCTCGGCGACCGGTCGTTCGCGGAGAGTGTCCGGGTTATTGTCATCCCGGCCTCGCGCGAGGAGTACCTGAAGGCGCTCCGTGCTGGCCTTATCGAGCGGTTCGTCGAGGCCGGCGCGCTGGTCGAAGCGCCCTGCTGCGGTCCCTGCATGGGCGGGGCCTTCGGCCTGCTCGCCCCGGGCGAGGTCTCGCTCTCGACCTCGAACCGTAACTTCCGGGGACGACAGGGCTCGACCGAGGGGCTGGTCTACCTGGCCTCGGCCGCGACAGCCGCGGCAACGGCGATCGCGGGCGAGATAACGGATCCGCGGGAGGCCTGATAATGACGGAACAGATCGAACGGCCGGATAGGACGGTCCGGACGGTGACGCTCCCGGAGAGCTCCGGGGCACCGCGCGCCTGGAAGTTCGGCGACGACATCGATACGGACGCGATCATCCCGGGACGGTTCCTGACGATCAACGACCCGGCGGAGCTGGCGAAGCACGCGTTCGAGGGAACCCGGGACGAGTTCGCCCAGTCGGTGCTCTCCGGCGACGTGGTCGTCGGTGGCCGGAACTTCGGCATGGGCTCGTCGCGGGAGCACGCACCCCTCGCCCTCAAGGGCGCGGGGGTGCGATACGTGGTGGCCGAGTCGTTTGCCCGGATATTCTACCGGAACGCGATCAACGTCGGCCTGCTGCCGCTCACCACCGCCTCGACCGAGGCGTTCGAGGACGGCGCCGAGATCCACGTCGACCTCGGCGCTAACTCGGTCTCGGTCGGTGGGACGGCGTACCCGCTCGACCCGGTCCCGGACTTCCTCAAGCGGATAGCGGATGCCGGCGGGCTGGTCGAGTACGCGAGAACCCTCGAGGAGGTGGAGACGTGCGGCACGACGTCGCGGTGATCGGCGGCGACGGGATCGGCCCCGAGATCGTGCGAGAGGGCTGTCGTGTCCTCGAGGCGGCCGGCGAGCGCTACGGCTTCGACCTCGCGTTCACCGGGTTCCCAATCGGGGCCGAACGGTACCTCGAGACCGGCGAACTGGTGACCGAGGACGACCTCGCGGAGCTCTCGCGCTTCCGGGCGATCTACTTCGGCGCGATCGGCGACGACCGGGTGCAGCCCGGGATCCTCGAGAAGGGGATCCTGCTCGCGCTCCGGTTCTACTTCGACCAGTACGTGAACCTCCGGCCGATCAGGCTCCTGGCCGGCGTGCCGACCCCGCTCGCGAACAAGGGCCCGGCCGAGATCGACTTTGTCGTGGTCCGCGAGAACACGGAGGACTTCTACGTCGGGATCGGCGGGCGGCAGCGGCCCGGGCGGGGCCGTGCCGAGCTCGAGGTACTCCGCTCGCTCTACTCCGTGAGGTTCGGCCTCGACATCGAATCCGACGCCGAAGAACTCGCGTACCAGGTCGGCATCGTCACGCGCGAGGGCTCCCGCCGCGTGATGGAGTACGCGTTCGACCTGGCGGAGCGTCGCCGCCGGAAGGTCGCCTCGGTCGACAAGGCGAACGTCCTCTCGGACGTCTACGGTCTCTGGCGCGAGGTCTTCGCGGAGGTGGCCGCGGCCCACCCGTCGGTTGCGACCGAGTACACGTTCGTGGACGCGATCACCATGTGGTTCGTCAAGAACCCCGAGTGGTTCGACGTCGTGGTCACGCCGAACATGTTCGGCGACATCATCACCGACCTCGGCGCGATGATCCAGGGGGGGCTGGGGCTCGCGCCGGGCGGGAACATCAACCCGGGGGGGACCTCGATGTTCGAACCGATCCACGGCTCGGCCCCGAAGTATCGGGGGAAGAACGTCGCGAACCCGATCGCGACCGTCTGGGCCGGCGCACTCCTGCTCGACTCGCTCGGCGAGCACGAGGCCGCGGAGGGCGTCGTGCGGGCGATCGAACAGACGATCGCCGACGGTGTCGTGACGCCCGACATGGGCGGCGCCTCCTCAACCTCGGGCGTCGGCGATCACCTGGTGCGGCTCCTGGGGATCCGGGGTTAGGCCCGCATGTCCGAGATGGTCCGCTGGATCGAAGAGCACTTCGACGACGTGCCGCCCACGCCTTCGCTCGTCATCGACGCGACCAAGCACATGCGCAAGAACGAGCGGAAACAGCTCTTCTCCGAGGACCTTCCCCAGATGAAGACGGCCGAGGGGCGGTGGTTCGAGGGCGTCTGTTACGAGCGGATGCTGCGGCTCAGCGAGCAGACGGACCTCATCGGTGGGATCGCACGCAAGGGTGCCGACGCCCCGCAGGTCGGTAGGAACGCGGCACTGGGCCAGAACGGCCTCTTCTACTCGAACATCGGCGACATCAAGATCCGTGGCAACGGCCAGGACCTCGCCGAGTTCGACCTCCTTCTGAAGGACCGGGACGGGAACCTGGCCTTCGCGGAGATCGTGACCTCGCCGACGGACATGAAGGAGTTCGAGGTCGAGATCCGCTTCAAGAAACGGCTGATCGGCTTCATCTACGGCCAGGCCCAGGTCTCGTTCCTGCTCTACTCCTCGGTCGATGTCTCTCGCCACCCGATCGTGAAGCGGATCATGAAGGAGCCCGAGAACGCGCTGATCCTCTCGGGTCCGTGCGAGGACCTGAAGAGGATGATCGAGGGCCGCTCGATCAAGAACCACGTCCGGAAGGCCCCCAGGACGACGAAGTTCTTTCGCGCCGACGAGGTCAGGGCGAAGCGGGCGTTCGACTTCAAGGCGCTCCACGACGAGCGGCGGCAGCGGCTCCTGCAGATGGTCGCTGCCAAGGCGACGAAGACCGACTTCGCCGAACCGGACGACCTGCCGCCGATCGTCCGGAAGATCCTCTGCGGCGGGCTCTATCCGTCGGCCGCGAAGGCCCTCTGCGCCAGCTACCCCCTGACCATCCGCGGCAAGCCGATCCCGTGCGGGGACGTCCCGAAGCTCTACTCGAAGGTCGTGCTCGCGGTCAACCTGCCCGACGGAGACCCGATCGTCTACCTGCGCTCCCGCAACCGGAAGGAGTACCTGAAGATGGTCCGGGACAAGCAGGGTGGGTTCAAGTTCGAGTCAGCCCGGACGCCCCACATGGCCGGGTTCTTCCTCTGGCTCGAGACGATCCAGCCGACTCTCGGTTCGCAGATCATTCACGAGATCCTGATGACCTTCATCGGCCCGGGGAGGAACTCGGCGCCGTTCGTCCCGCCGGAGCCGCAGCGGGCCCAGACCCGTCCGAAACCGCAGGCCGGATCGCCGCAGAAGAAGGGATCGGCCAGGCAGCAGAAGCCCAGGGCATCGCTTGCTCCGGCGCCCGCCGACGGTGACGCGGTTCCGGCAAAGATATCGCGAAAGCGCCGGCGCCGTTCGCGAAAGAAGACCACCCCGGCGCAACCGGTTCCTGCAGCTCTGCTCGCGACCGTCCCGGCACCGAACAATCCCTCCTGATCCCGGCAGGGTGGGCATGGCGGCGCTCTCTATTCCGGACCGGCCGCCTTTTCCGGCGTGAAGTGCGCGTCGTGGAGCGCGGCCGAGCAGGCCAGGAGCCGGCCAGTCACCGCAGCAGCACGTAGCCGACGGCGTTGGCCGCGATCCAGCCGACAGCGACCCCTATCGCGATCAGCGTGCCCACGCCACCGAGGCGCTGGGGCATCATGAGAGGGTACGCGACGAGCGCGAGGAGGCCGACGCCGACCCAGAGCGCGATTCCCAGGGCTCCGAGGGCGGAGACACGGCCCTGCTCTGCTTGAGGACGGTTCTCCGCTGCGCCGCCCGGCTCCCCGGCAGGTGCCGCGGCCACCGGCTCGACCGGGCCGGGCTCGACCGGCTCCGGGCCCGCGCTGGCGAGGAGCGAGCGGAGCCGGTCCTCTGCCTCGTTTCGCCTGTCCCGCGTCTCGCCGTTCGTCGGGTCGAGCGTGACGGCCTCCTCGAGGTCCGCGACGGCGCCACGGAGTTCCGCGATCGCCGTCTCGTCGTCGGCGCCGTCCGCCGCCCGCGCCATACGGGCCTCGGCCCGCTCGAGCAGGAAGTGAGCGAGGGGGACACCGACGAGTTCCCGCTCGCCGAGCGGCAGCGCCCTCTGGAGCAGGGCGATGGCCTCGTCGTGCTCCTCGCGGCTGTGGAGGAGCTTCGCCGCCCCGAGGACCGCTCCCGAGATCGGGACGGCTACCGCTGACCTGACCTCGGCGAGCACAATCGCTCGTTGCCAGCGGGCGATCGCGTCGTCGAACCGGCCCGCCTCGAGATCACCGCGACCGAGCTCGAGCAGTACCCGCACTTCGAGCCGGCGGACGTCCGGCGCCTCCCGCGCCTCCGGCTCGAGCCGTTCGATGGCGCCGAGGGCGCCCTCGTACTCTCGCTCCTCGACCAGCCGTTCGATGAGGGCAATGGGCGAGAAGCGAGGCAGGAGGTCCGGGCGCAGCTCCCCGACGGCAGCCTGGACCTTCTCGAGAAGCCCGACCTCGGCGAGGAGCCGCGGCCCGGCCGCCATCGCGACCGGCGAGAGCCCCCGGCCCGAGAGGACCTTCAGGGCGGGGAGGGCGCGTGCAGCCTCGAGCTCGGACCGGAAGAGCGCGAGGTGCTCCCTGACGCGCGCCTCTCCCGGGATGTCGCCGTTCTCAGCCCGGAGCGCCGCCATCGCCTCGAGTTCTTCCGCGAGGTGTCGCTCGAGCGCGGCGGCACCGCCGTCAGCCGCGCCGCGGTTGCCGGTCACGACCCCCCACTCGGTCCAGAACGCCTCCGACGCGCAGAGGGCCGCGAAACGAAAGAGGGCCGCCTCCCAGAGTCGGGCCGTCATGTCGGGCGGGGTGGGCAGGTCGGGGCCGTTTCGTCCCGACCCCCTCGCCTCCCAGTACGAGAGCACGGCGATCGAGTGCATGGCCGCCGGCATGGGAAACCCGCGCCGCTCGATCGCCCGCCACCGTTCGGCGACGCGCCGCCGGACCGGGGTCTCGCCCAGTGTCTCGAGCGGGTCATCGAAGGCGAGGTCGTCGAGGTACCGGTCCTGGTAGAGGAAGAGATCGACGAGCGCCCGTCGGACGGGATCGCGCAGTTCCTCCCCTACCGCTACGGCGTCCGCCGTGTCGTCCGCAACCACGGGGGTGGCGGGGAAGGCCCCTGTATCGACCTCGCCCGGAGCGAGCCCGATCCGTTCATAGGCCGTCGCCTCCCGCTGCAGCGGGTCTTTCTTCATGGTATCGTTCCTGCCTCCCGGCGCCGATCGTCTCCGGCCGTCGATAAAGGTGATGGTATCTCTCGTGACTTATCTATTTCATAATTGCGCCGGGAGCGGCACCGCCTCGCTCCGACGGAAAAGGCTACGTGCCGCGTGGTCGAACCGCTCTCCATTATGTCACCCGCGATCCTGCTCGTCCCCGTCGACCCGCTCCCGTTGCGGGCCGACCTCGACGCCGTGGCCGGGCGCCTCGAGCGCCTGTTCAACCGCGAGGTCAGGGTCATGGACCCGGTCCGCGTACCGGCGGCGTCGCGACTCGGCCCCGATCGATGCTCGGGCGAGGGGGTACGCGCCGCGCTCGCGGCCACCTGGGGGTGCGGCTGCCGGGGCCGGATCGTCGGCCTGACGGCCGCCGAGGTCGTCGGCGGAGGAGACGCGACGGGGTGCGGCGGCGTCCTCGTCCTCTCGCTCCCGGCCGGCGCGGGGCACGGCCCGGTCGTCCGCGAGGTCGGCCGGAGCCTCGGTCTCGAAGACTGCGCCGCCCCAGGGTGCGCCATGAACCCCTGCGGCGAGTCCGCGGAGCTCTGCCACGCCTGTCGCGGGCGGTGCTGAGGCGGCAGTGCCCGGCGAACCTCGAAGTACGGCACCGGGCCGTCAGGTGCACCGGCAGCGGGGTGCGCCCGCGCTTCGAAGTGCCCCTGCATGGGCGTGGATGCGCCGGGCCGGGACGAGGGGGTCCCGGCGCGTCACACGGTCGGGGCGGCGGCAGCGACGGCGCGGCCCGTCGTCTCACCGCGGTTCCTGGAGCGGATGACGGCCTTGAAGACCTCCCCGATGCCGAGCAGCACCACGCCCGGGATGATGCAGAGCAGCCACTGGTCCGGCGTCAGCGGGATGGTCGAGAAGAGCGCCTGGAAGATGCGGGTCTCGGTCATCAGGATCGTGCCGAGGACGACCCAGAGGTAAGCGTACACGAGGCGGGGCGTTCGAGAACGTCGAACTGCTGAACGCGGTGTCCGCCGGGAACCGAAGGTTCAGCGCGACGGCGATGTTCATGAGCGAGAGCGAGACCAGCGCCATGGTCTGCCCGCCCTGGAACGAGCCGTAGGTGGTCTTGCCGACCTGGAAGAGGATCAGTGTCGCTGCGGCCATGATTGCACCGGCGACGAGGAGCCGGACGTACATCCCCCGGCTGATGATCGCCTCGCCCGCCGGGCGGGGCCGGCGCAGCATGATCCCCGGCGACGCCGTGTCCATGCCGAGCATCATCCCGATCGGGGCGACGATCAGCATGTGTATCCAGAGCACCTGCGCCGGGCTGAAGAGGGCCGTGCCCGCGATACCGAAGACCGACGACCCCGTGAACGCCAGCACGAACATGAAGAGGTCCGCGATCTGGATCCGCAGGCACTTCTGCAGGTTGTCGTAGACCTTCCGCCCCTCCTCGACGACCGAGACGATCGTCGCGAAGTTGTCGTCGGTCAGGATCATCTTCGCCGCGCCCTTCGCGACGTCTGTGCCCGTGATCCCCATGGCGATGCCGATGTCGGCCGCCTTCAGGGCGGGGGCGTCGTTGACGCCGTCCCCGGTCATGGCCACGATAGTGCCGGTCCGCTTCAGGACGTTCACGAGCCTGACCTTGTGCTCGGGAACGACGCGGGCGATCACCCCGATCCCGCCGATCTCCCGGACCGCCTCCTCGTCGCTCATCGCGGCGAACTCGGCGCCGGTGATCGCGCGCCCCTCGATGCCGAGCTCGCGGCCGATCGCGCCGGCCGTGACCGCGTGGTCCCCGGTGATCATCCTGACCCGGATCCCCGCGCGCCTCGCCGTCTCGATCGCGTCCCGGACCTCGGTGCGGGGCGGGTCCACCTGCCCGACGAACGCGGTCATCACCAGGTCCTGCATCAGCGGCATCAGGTCCGCCCCGGGGTCGAACGACGCCGGGTCCAGGTCCCACTGCGCGAACGCAAGGACGCGCATGCCCTCGGCGGCGATCCGCTCGTTCTCGGCCAGAATCAGTGCCCGGTCCTCGTCGGTGAGCGCCCGTACCGAGCCGTCGGGCATCAGGCCGTACGCGGCCAGCCCGAGGACGACATCCGGCGCGCCCTTGACATACGCCCGGACCACGGGCCGGCCGTCGGCGCCGGTCATCTCGTGGAAGGTCGCCATGAACTTGTAGTCGGAGTCGAACGGGATGCTCGCGAGCCGAGGGGTGTTCCGGCGGAACTCCTCCACGTTCACGCCGCCCTTCTGCGCCAGGACGTAGAGCGCGCCCTCCGTCGGGTCGCCGATCACCTCGCCGTCCCGGACCTCGGTGTCGATGCAGAGCGCGGAGGGAAAGAGGACGGGGTCCAGGTCCTCGTGCTCGTCCCCGCTCGTCCGCTCGAACCGTCCCTCGAAGCCGTAACCCTCCCCCGAGACGGTGTACCGGTGTCCGATCGTCGAGATGACCCGGACGGTCATCTGGTTCAGGGTCAGGGTCCCGGTCTTGTCCGAGTTGATGGTCGACGTGGAGCTGAGGGTCTCGACCGCGGACAGGCTCTTCATGATCGCGTTCTTCTTGGCCATCTCGACGGTCGCGAGCGCCAGGATCGTGGTGACGACGGCGGGCAGGGCGTCGGGGATCGAGCCGATCGCGAGCGAGACGCCGATCGTGAAGAGGTCCGTGAAGGACTGGCCCTGGCGGAGCCCGATCACGACGATGGAGAGGAAGGCCAGCGCCGCCATCCCGATGATGAAGAGCGTGACCCGGTCGATCTGCCGGGTGAGCGGGGTCTTCTCCTGCCGCGTCTCGCGGAGCATGGTCGCGATGTGGCCGACCGCCGAGCGCATGCCTGTCTCGGTCACCGCGATCTCGCCGTGGCCCCGGGTCACGCCGGTGTTCATGAAGGCCATGTTCACCCGGTCGCCGAGGGGCGGGTCCGGTGCCGCGATCGTCCCGGTAGTCTTCTCGACGGCGGTGCTCTCGCCCGTGAGCGCCGCCTCCTCGATCTGGAGGTTCGAGGCAGCGACAACCCGCCCGTCGGCCGGGACGCGATCCCCCGCGTCCAGGATCATGATATCGCCGGGAACGACCTGATCGGCCTCGACCTGGACGATCCCGCCGTCCCGCCGCACCTTCGCGACGATCCGCATCATCCGGTTCAGCTCGGCGACGCTCGCCGCCGCCTTCTCCTCCTGCTCGTAGCCCATCAGGGCGATGAAGAGGGTCAGCACGATCAGAAGCAGGAACGTCCGGTACTTGCCGATGAAGTAGCTCACGATCGCGGCGAGCACCAGCACGATCTGCATGTACTCTTTGTACTGCCGCAGGAACCGCTTCCAGGCGGGGCTTCGTTTCTCCTCTTCGAGCACGTTCCGGCCGTGCACCGCGAGTCGCGCCGAGGCTTCGGCCGAGCTGAGCCCCTCCTCCCGGTGACACCGAGCCGCTGCTCGACCTCCTCAGGGCTCAGGGCGTACCGGGCCGTCCCGTCGTCCGGTGGGCCGGGCGGTGACGCCGCCGGGTCAGCCATGGCGATCCCCTCCCGTCCCGTGGGCGTGCACGCCGCCGGGCTTCATGCAGTCCCGTGCACGGTGGCGCGCCCGTCGATCTTTCCTGCCGGACACGGTACTCACCCCTTCTTCCTGTTCTTCTTCGGTTTCCCATTCTGCTGCGGGGGCGCATCGGCCTCGTCCTCGAGCTCGAGCCGGGCGAGGCGCAGTTCCCGTTTCGCCTCCTCGCTCACCTCGGGGTAGTCGACCCCGAGATCGGCGAGAGTGTTGTAGATGATCCCCGCGACGGCCAGTCGAGTCCCCCACTTGTCGTCCGCGGGAATGATGTACCACGGAGCCCACGGGGTGCTCGTGTGATTGAAGAGATCCTCGTACGCGTCGATGTACTGGTCCCAGAACCCCCGCTCCCGGACGTCTGCCGCGGAGAACTTCCAGTTCTTCTCCGCGAGGGTCAACCGATCCATGAACCACTTCCGCTGCTCCTCCTTCGAGACGTTCAGGAAGATCTTCAGCACGATGATGCCGTTGTCGACCAGGTACTTCTCGACGGTGTTGATCTCCTCGTAGCGCTGCTTCTAGATCCGTGCCCGGTCGATATTCGGCGGGAGGTTCTGCTTCTCGAGGAGCTCGGGGTGCACCCTCGTCACCAGCACCTCCTCGTAGTACGAGCGGTTGAAGATCCCGATGTGGCCCCGCTCGGGGAGTGCCCTGATGTTGCGCCAGAGGTAGTCGTGGCTCAACTCCTCCGACGAGGGGGCCTTGAAGCTCGTGACGTTCACCCCCTGGGGGTTGACGCCCGACATCACGTGCTTGATCGTTCCGTCCTTGCCCGCCGCGTCCAGCGCCTGCAGGACGATCAGCACGGCATACCGATCGTCGGCGTAGAACTTGTCCTGCCATTCGGCGAGCGCCTGCACGCCCTCCTCCAGCCTCTGGTTCGCCGTCTCCTTGTCCTACCCTGGAGGTGAAAAACCGGGGTCGAAGTCCTTTCTCTGGTCGATCTTCCTGCCCGGGGGAACCCGGACGATCTCTAATAGTTCTTTGTACCCGAATGCCGTCGCTCCCACCTCCGGAGGTCTCCCCACGGGTGATGAAAGGACGCTCTTCTATTTTGATTTTTCTTTATTTATTTTACCCACGATCCGGTTCGCCCGCTGGGAATGGTGCGACGCTGGAACCGTCGCTTATATATTGAACGGCGTTCTCCGATGCACCTATGGACCCGAACAACGCGGCGGCGGGTCCCCGCCGCTACAGGATGCGTGAGAAGTTCCTCGACCTCGGCGAGGACTTCACGGTCGAGGACGAGGCGGGCCGGCCCGCGTTCCGGGTCGACGGCAAGGTCCTCGCACTCCGCAAGACCTTTGTGCTCGAGGACCTCGACGGAAAGCCGCTCGCGACCATCCACAAACCGCTCGTCGCCCTCCGGGACACGGTCGTGGTCGAGCGGCCCGACCGTCCCCCGGCGACGCTGAAGCGGGTGTGGCTCTCGATCCGGCCGAAGTTCCACGTGGAGATCCCCGAGGGCGACCTCGAGGTCGAGGGGAATATCCTGGCGCACGAGTACACGATCCGGAGGGGGCGCGAGACCGTGGCGCGCATCTCCAAGGGATGGTTCCAGGTCCGCGAATCCTACGGGATCGAGGTCGCGCCAGGCGAGGACGCGCCCCTGATGATCGCCGTCGCCGTCGCGCTCGAGTCCTTCGACCACGGCGAGTAGGCTACTCGAGCAGGACGAGCCCGACCGAGACCACGTCCGGCCGTACGATCTTGCCGTACTCGAGGTTCCGCGAGGGGATCGTCCGGATCTCCCACCCGACCTTCGCGGCCGTCGCGAAGACGTCCATCCCGGCAGCCTCCATCGAGGGCCGGACCCGGTCCGGCGACCTGCAGAACCGACGATAGGACTCGTCCACGGAGCCGGGCTGCTCTTCGGCCACGCACTCCTCGCAGAACGCGCACGGGTACCCGCCAAAAGCGAAGGCCTTGTAGAACCCGTCGTAGAAGGCCGTCTTCTCAAGCCGGTGGACGGTCGTGTTCACCCAGAGGATCAGGTCGCGGTAGAACATGTGAAAGTCGTCGGGGATCTCCTCGGGCCCAAAGGTGCCGTGGCCGGGCACGCCGTCGAACCGGACGAGCAGCGCGGCCTCGTACTCCGCGAGCATGGCCCGGGTCTCCGACGGGGCGGGCGCGTACGGAGGGCACGAGAGGTGCTTGGCGTAGCCCTTGCACCCGTACCGGCACTTGAACCGGACCCATTCGGCGACCGCGACGTCCCGCGGCGCGATCGGCACGGCGACTGCGCCGGCATCGGCCGCGAGCCGGACCAGTACCGCCAGCTCTGCCTCGCGATCCATCGTCTCGTCTCCGATCGGGGAGAGGGAGGGATGGGGCATAAGGGTTACGCCGTCCGCCGGAGGTGGTCGAGCACCTCCTCGATCGGTGGCACGTCGTGGATCGGGTAGACGTGAGCGAAGGAGACGCGGCCGTCGCGGCCGACAACCACGTTCGCCCGTTCGGAGAATCCGTTCTTCTCGCGGAAGAGGCCGTACTGCCGGGCCACCTCGCCGTGGGGCCAGAAGTCAGCGAGAAGGGGCGTGACGGTGACCCCGATGACCTCCCCCCAGGCCCACTTCGAGATCCACGAGTCGACGCTGATCCCGACGGCGACGCAGTCGAGCGCGACGAGCTCGGGCTGGTGCGCCTCGAGCGCCTGCATCTGCGCGGCGCACGCGTCGGTCCAAGCCAGCGGGTGGAATGAGAGGAGCCAGCGCTGGCCGTCCCCGGGTGTCACGGCGACGGGCGCGCGGCGCTGATCCTCGAGGGTGAACCCCGCCGCCGCCCGGCCCACGAGCCCGGTCTCCCGGTCGTCCATGTCCCTGCATGGACCGGCGGCCTGATAATGATGATGGGTTCGACAGGTCCAAGAGCTTCCCCGTCGACCTTTCCGCTCGTGACGTGGACCGTGCGGCCGTATCGCGACGATGACTTTGCGGCGGTCTGGGCGCTCGAGCGGGCCCTGGATGACGGGGGTTACGCGTCGGCCGTCTTCGTGCGCCAGGCCGGCACGCTCTGGCCGGCCACCTTCCTGGTCGCGGACGAGGGCGGCGAGATCATCGGCTTCACGATCGGCGCGACGTCGTCCGATCCCGGGAGCAGCTGGGTGGTGCGGATGAAGGTCCGCGAGGACCGGCGACGACGGGGATGCGCGACAGCGCTCCTCCTCGCGGTGATCGAACGGCTCCGGGACGGCGGGACGCGCACGGTCCGGCTCACCGTCGCCCCGGGGAACGGCCCGGCGCGCGCGCTCTACAGACGGATGGGCTTCCTTGTGGAGGACGCGCTCCCCGGGTATTTCGGGCCCGGCGAGGACCGCCTCGTCCTCGCGCTCCCGCCCGGCGCGGGGCCGGTCAGGGGACCGTGACGAAGTCCGGGTGGTCGATGATCACCCCGACCAGCACCGGCGTCCCCTCCTCGCCGATGCGGAGGCTCGACTTGCGGACGAGGAGCTGCGACCGCCCTCTCCTCGCCACGGCGAGCGTCGTGCAGTAAAACCGTTCCCCGGCACCCTCGAGCACCTCGTCATCGGTCGCGACGAACGCGGCGCGGTCCTCCGGCGGGATCACTTCGTCCACGGTCGAGCCGACCACCTCCGACCGGCTCCTGCCGACCATCGCGGCGAACGCGTCGTTGCAGTCGACGAATCGGCCGGCGCCGTCCCTCGCGTAGACAGGGTGGGGGAACTCGTCGATGTAGTGCTGCACGAAGACCGCCTGGTTCCGGAGCGCCTCCTCGGCCCGACGCCAGTCGGTGAGGTCCGTCAGGACCAGGTACCGCGTGATCACCTCCTTGTGCTCGACGGCCGAGAGGCGCGCGTACAGGTACCGTTCCGCGCCGTTCCGCCGGACCCAGCACCGGAACTCCCGGGGATGGAGAGGCTCGGCGATGTGCGCGGCGATCAGGGCGGCGGCGCGCTCGCGGTCGGGCTCCGCGACGCATCCGGCCAGGTCGCAGCCCACCGGATCGCCCAGGAGCTCGACCGCCCGCCGGTTCGCGAAGACGAGCGTCTCGCCGCGGTAGATCAACACGCCGTCCTGCACGCTCTCGGCGAGCCCCCGGAAGAGCGCCTCCGACGCGCCGAGCGCCTCGGCGGCGCGGCGCTGTTCGGTGACGTCGGCGAGGGCGAGGACGGTCCCCCGCTCGCCCTGCTCGAAGACCACCGGTATCGCCTTGCACCAGTACCACCGGTCGACCTCGCCCTCGAGCCGGATCTCGCTGCTCGTCGCCTTCCCGGCGGCGGCGCGGTCGAGGTGCCGGACCAGGTCGTGGATCAGGGGGTCGGGGGCCGGGACGAACTCGAGCCGCTGCCCGACGACGCGTTCCCGCTGCAGCCCGAGGAGACCGAGCGCCGGGTCGTTCGCCTCGGTCACACGCCGTTCCTCGTCGAGGACCAGGACCGGCTCGTCTGCGATCGAGATCATGGACACGACCGGCAGCCGTTTCGCGAGGGTGAAGACCTTCGCCATGCCGAAGGTCCGCATCTCCACCTGCCCCGAGGCGCGGAGTACGTCGAGGTACCGCCCCACGGAGTGCTTGTTCTTCCCGAGCGCGGCGGCGATCTCGGTGACGGACATGCCCTGGAGCTGCTCGCGGAGTAGCTCGCGGATGCGGGCGAGCTCGTCGAGGCGGGTCATCGGTATACCCTTTGTCGGTGCGAGTATTTAGGCATTGATCTTATGTGTGACATTCTTCGGGAACAGTTATAGGGTTCATTTATTTGTTACTGATTTGCAATGGTATTAAATCGAATAACGTCGTCCGTTGTAGGGCACACGATATCGGAGCCTGTTTCCATGCCCACGAACGGAATTACCCGGACGATAGCCGGCTGCGTGCTCGCCGCGCTCCTCGTCTCCCTCCTCGCCGCCTCGCCGGTGTCGGCCGGCGCGAAGTACACGTCGGGCGGCCCGGACCTCTCCGCCTCGATCGCGGGGTCGAACGAGCTTCCGGCCGGTACGGCCCTCCCGCTGAACATCGTTGTCCAGAACACCGGCCTGATCGAGTCCAAGATGGTCGGTTCGACCGTGATCGAGCGCACGGACCTCCCGAACACGGCGAAGTCCGTGACCGTCGGGCTCGAGGGCGCGCACGGCATCGTCGTCGAGTCCGACCCGCAGATGGTCGGCGACATCCTCGGCGGTGCGGCGGCGAAGGCGACCTTCGTGGTCCGTGTCCCTGCGGGGCTCGCCGCCGGGACGTACACCCTCCCGCTGCGGGTGACGTACACCCACCTCGACTCCGCCGAGCAGATCGGCGCCGACTCGATCGACTACCAGTACCGGGACGTCCACGAGACCATCCCGCTGGGCGTGACCGTCCGGCCCGAGGTTGTACTCGCGGTCGAGAACGTCACGACCGAGTCGCTCAACGTCGGGACCTCGGGGTACCTCAATCTCACCCTCCGGAATGCCGGCGCCGAGCCCGCCACCGACGCCATCGTGCGGGTCGTTCGGAACGGCGGGTCGCCGATCACCCCGGTCGACAGTTCGTCCTACGTCGGCGCGTTCGCCCCGGGCCAGGTCGTGCAGCTGCGGTACAAGGTCGCCGTCTCGAGCGAGGCGGCGGCGCAGTCGTACCCGGTCGATGTCGTGGTCAGCTACAATGACCGGGACGGGATCAACCGCACGGGCCGCCCCGTGACCGTGGGGGTGCCCGTCGGAGGCAAGATCGGGTTCGCCGTCGTCAGCGACGACGTCCCGATCCGGGCCGGCGCGAAGACCGTGCTCGAGGTCACGTACCGGAACACGGGCGCCGCGGCGGTGTCGGCCGCACAGGCCCGCCTCTCGGCCGTCGACCCGTTCACCTCATCGGACGATACGGCGTATCTCGGCGACATGGCGCCGGGCGAGGAGAAGACGGCGCGGTTCGAGGTGACAGCGGACGCGGGAGCGACGACAAAGACCTACGGGCTCGACTCCGAGGTCCGGTACCGGGACGCGCTCGACAACTCGCAGCTCTCCGATACGATGAAGATCCCCGTGACCGTGACCCCCGGCGGGTCCCTCCTGGGCTCGCCGCTGGTCCTCGCCGTCATCGCCCTCCTCGTGATCGGGGGCGGGTATTACCTGTACCGACACAGAAAGGGCGCGGCCTGAACGGGGCCGCCGGCCGGGCCCCGCCCGGCTGCCCGTTCTCTCAGGAGGTCCCATGAGATCCCCATTTACCCTGCTCGCGGGGCTGGTCAACGCCCATCCGAAGGTCGTGGCCGGTCTTCTCCTGGTCGTGCTCGCCGCATCGCTCGTCGGGACGAGCCTGATCGAGATGGAGACCGGCACGGCCGGCTACCTCGACGAGTCCTCGCCCTTCGGCCAGTCCTACGCACAGTACACTGACACCTTCAGTTCGGAGACCATCATCCTGGTGATCGAGACGGACGACCCGACGGGGGTCGAGCAGCTCCGGTTCATGGACTCCCTCGAGGAGGGGCTCCGCGGGCAGCAGCACGTCGCGTCCGTCGCGTCGATCGCCGATATGATCCGGCAGGCGAACGGCGGAGCCATGCCCACGTCGCCCGCCGAGGTGGCCGCGATCAAGTCCCAGGTCCCCCCCGACCTGCTCAAGCGGTACCTCCCGTCCAACACGTTCACCATGATCTCCGTGGTCCTCGATCCCGGGCTCTCCCAGGACGGGTCCACCGCGGCGCTCCACAACCTCCAGTCGTACCTCGCGAACACGGAGGTGCCGACCGGGATGAAGGTCTCGGTGACCGGGTCCAGCGCGTTCTCGGAGCAGATGGGCGAAGAGATGGGGGCGTCGACGGGCACCCTGATCGCGGTCGCGATGATCCTGATGGTCGTCGTGATCGGGCTCCTCTTCGGGTACGTCAGCCACCGCTTCCTGCCCGTGCTGATGGTCGGCATGGGCCTGGTCATCACGTTCGGCGTCATGGGGCTCGCCGGGATCAGGATCAGCATGGCCGCCATCGGCGCGTTCCCGATCCTGCTCGGCCTGGGGATCGACTACGCGATCCAGTTCCACTCCCGCCTCGAGGAGGAGGCGCAGAAGGACACCCTCGCCGATGCGATCCGGAACACGCTCGAGAACACCGGCCCGGCCGTTCTCTGGGCGATGGTCGCAACCGCGATGGGCTTCGCCGCCCTCTACCTCTCGCCGGTCCCGATGATCCGGGGGTTTGCCCTCGTCTCGATCATCGGTATCGCGACCTGCTACGCGGTCTCGCTCGTCGCGATCCCCGTCTTCGCGCGGCTGGTCGACTACCAGCCGAAGGGCGTCTACCGGGCGATCCACGAGGCGACGGGGCTCGAGCGGGCGCTCGGGACGCTCGCGGTGCGGATCGCGAAAAACCCGGTGCCCCTGCTCGCCGTCGTCGCCCTGGTGGCCCTCGTCGGGGTCGCCGTCGACCCCTCGATCCCCATCTCGACCAACGAGAACACGTTCGTTCCCCAGGACATGCCGGCGCTCGTCCTCATGGAGAAGGTGAGCCGGACCATGGGCTCGACCGCGGGCGTCCCGATCCTGGTCACGGGCGACCGGGTCGACAGCCCGGAGTCGCTGGAATGGATGCTCGAGTTCGAGAAATACGCGCTCGAGCACCACGGCGACCAGCTGACCGGGGCGACCAGCATCGCGGACCTCGCGGTCCAGTACAACGGGGGGACGTTGCCGGGGACCGCGAGCGAGCTCCGGGCTGTGCTCGACCGCATCCCTGAGACGACGAAAACAGCCTACCTCTCCGGCCACGACACGGCGCAGATCTCGTTCGGCGCGACCGTGATGGAGGTGCCGGAACAGGACGACCTGAAGGCCCAGCTCGAGGAGGACCTCGCCTTCACGAGTCCGCCTCCCGGGATCTCCGCCCGGCCCACGGGGAGCTTCGCGCTCTTCACGAAGCTGATCGGCGACATCGCGGAGAACAAGGACCGGATGACGGTGCTCGGCTTCATCCTGGTCCTCGGCGTGCTGCTCCTGGTCTACCGGAAGCTTGACGCGGCCGCCCCGCTGATCCCGATCGTCGCGGTGGTCGGCTGGAACGCGGTCGCCATGACCGCGCTCGGCATCGACTACACCCCGCTTACGGCCACCCTGGGCTCGATGACGATCGGGGTCGCGGCCGAGTACACGATCCTGATGCTCGAACGGTTTCTCGAGGAGCGGGAGAAGTACGGGGACGTGTACAGCGCTATCGAGCACGCGGTCCAGCGGATCGGGCGAGCGATCCTGGTCTCGGGCCTCGCGACCGCCGCCGGGTTCTCGGCCCTGCTCGCTTCGACCTTCCCCATGATCTCGAACTTCGGTCTCACGACCGTCATCGCGGTCCTCTTCAGCCTGATCGGCGCGATCGTGGTGATGCCCGCGGCCCTCGTCGTGGTGGACCGGGCCCAGACCTGGCTCGAGCACCGCCTCGGGGTCGGGGACGTTACGGCCACCTGATCCACGCGACCCTCTTTTTACCCTCGGGGCGCGAACGATCGATCATCATGACGGCGATCCGCGCGGATGGTCTCGCCCGCTCGTTCGGCCCGGTGCGGGCCGTCGACAGCGTCTCGTTCCAGGTCGAGACCGGCGAGGTCTTCGGCCTCCTCGGCCCGAACGGCGCGGGCAAGACAACCCTGATCCGGCTGCTCGCGGGCGTGCTCGTCCCGGACACGGGCTCGTCCCGGGTCCTCGGGCTCGACCCGGTGACCGACGGCTCCCTCGTCCGGGGCCGGAGCGGGGTCCTGACCGAGACGCCGGCCGTGTACGAACGGCTCACGGCCCGGCAGAACCTCGCCTTCGCGGCCGACGTCTTCGGTGTGCCCCTGCCCGAGGTCGCCTGCCGGACGAACGACCTCCTCGCGCGGTTCGCGCTCCAGGACCGGGCTGACGAGCCGGTCGGCGGGTTCTCCAAGGGGATGAAGCAGCGCCTGGCCCTCGCCCGCGCCCTGGTCCACGACCCCGAGCTCCTCTTCCTCGACGAGCCGACGGCCGGTCTCGACCCGGCGGCCTCGCGGCAGGTCCACGACCTGGTCCGCGCGCTCCGCGACGAGGGACGCACGGTCGTCCTCTGCACGCACCACCTCGTCGAGGCCGAGGCCCTCTGCGACCGCGTCGGCGTGCTCGCGAAGGGGCGGCTCATCGCGCTCGGGACCGTCCGCGAGCTCTCCGACAGGCTGCTCGCGGCCTCCCCGGTCGCGCTCGAGTTCCTCGCGCCCGTGACCGACGAGGTCGTCGGGGCCGTCGGGGTCGTGCCCGGCGTGGCGGTGGTGGAGCGCGCGGATCGGCGCCTCGTCCTCGCGGCCCCGGACGACGCGGCGGCCGCGGACGCGATCGGGGCGGCCGTCGGCGCCGGCGGGCGGCTGGTCGCGGCCGGGCGGCGTGAGCACACGCTCGAAGAGGTCTACTTCGCCCTCCAGGAGGCGGCATGAACTGGCGCACCGTCCGCGCGATCGCGGGTAAGGACCTTCTCGAGGTCCGGAAGAACCGGATCGCCATCTGGTCGATCGTCGGGCTCTCGTTCTTCCTCTCGGTCGGGATGCCGCTCCTGATCGGGTTGCTGCCGTTCGGCACCGGGCCGGAATCGGGAGACCTCGGTCCGCTCGAGGCACTCCTCGACCTGCTGCCCCCGGAGATGCAGGACCTTCCGCTCGGGTCGCAGATGGTCGTGCTGATGCTCGGCTCTTTCCTCGCGCCCCTCTTCCTGATGATCCCCCTGATGGTGGCCGCGATCGTCGGCGCCGAGTCGTTCGTGGGCGAGAAGGAACGGCGCACGCTGGAGGGACTGCTCTACACCCCCGCGACCGACCTCGAGCTCTACGCCGGCAAGGTGCTCGCGGGGGCCGTCCCGGCGGTCGTCGCGGCCTTCCTGAACTTCGCCATCTACGCGGTCGTAGTCAACCTGGTCACGGGACCGATCGTCGGCAGGGTCTGGTTTCCGACGGTCCCCACCCTCGCCCTCGCGGTATGGGTCGGCCCTGCCGTCGCGCTCCTCGGCGTCTCTGCCTCGGTCATGGTCTCGACCCGCGTCGACACCTTCCTCGAGGCGAACCAGCTGACGGGCCTGCTCGCGCTCGTGATCGTCGCGCTGATGGTCGGCCAGGGATCGGGCCTGCTCCTCCTCTCGCTGCCGGTCCTGCTGCTCGTCGGGCTCGCGCTCTACGCCGCCGACCTCGTCCTTATCCGGCTCGGCGCCGCGATCTTCTCGCGCGACCGGCTCATGGCCCGGTCTTGACGATAAGGGTCGAGACCGGGGCGTTCTCGATCACGTACCCTGAGACCGAGCCCACGAGGAGGCGGCGGACCAGGCTCCGCTCCCGGCCGCCGACCACGACCAGGTCCGCGTGCACCACCTCGGCGACCCGGACGATCTCCTCGCCCGGCGATCCCTCGGGCACGTGCACCGTGATCTTGGTCCCATGCAGCTCGGCGTGCTGCTGCATCCGCTGGACCACCGACTCCGCGTCGTCGGGCTCGGCTGTCTCGACCGGACCGTCCGGCCCCATCACGGTGCCGTCGTCCTCGTCGTCGCGCAGGAGCCCGGCGAGGACACCGCCGTGCACGGCGTGGACCACGTGAACCTCGCTGTCGAAACGCTTGGAGATCGCGATCGCGGCCTCGAGCACCTCCTCGGCGACTTCGGTCCCATCGACTGCCGCGAGGATCCGTTTGAAGGCTGGGGCTGGCATCACGGTTGTGGGAGACTGAACACTGCTACAACGATAAGGCGATACAGGTATATCAACATGCGGCGCCTGATCTCGGTCTTCGATACACCACGCGGAACGGTCAGGTCCCGACCGTCTCGCTCTCCTCCTCGAGACGCCGGGACCGGTGTTCGCGCTGCATCGCGTCGCGATACGCCTCTTCGGCCCGCTTCCAGTCGGAGATGTCGCGCAGGGTCTGGATCGCCCCGACGTCGCCGCCATCGCGATCCATGAGTGGTGACGCCTTGCCCCAGAGATGCCCCCCCCGACCCCCGCGGAGCGCGGGCACCGGAGCCTCGAAGTAGAGGGTATCGCCGAACCGGCGGACGCCGGGGTAGGTGCGGGCAAGCTCCTCCGTGGAGAGATCGAGGAGATCGATGAGGACCGGGAAGGCGCCCCCGAACCGGAGGAAGGCGCGTCCATAGTCGCGTGTGCCGATCACCTCGTCCCGCCCGATGCCGCTCATGGTCTCCATGGCCCGGTTCCACCCGACCACCTCGCGCCCGTGGTCCACGATGAAGATCGCGTCCGGCATGAACTCGATCGCCTCCTGGAGCTTTTCGCGGCTCAGCTTGAGCGCCTGCTCGGTCAACCGGCGCTCCGTGACGTCCACGATCGAGAGGAGGATGCAGAGGAGCCGACCTCCGTCGTCGAGTGCCACCGAGGCGGAGACGTGGGCCTGGAAGGGGCGCCCGTCACGCCGGAAGCATCCGAGTTCCCCTATCCACTGCCCGTCAAGGACGATCCGCATCTCGAGGTCGGGGAGCGTTTTGCTGAGGCCAGGATCTCCGTGCGCGAGATCGGCGTGCGGCAGGCCGATGAGCTCCCACGGCGCGTCGTAACCGAATATGGTGGCAAAGGCCCGGTTTGCGTACTCGATCCGGCCATCGGGGTCGATGATCGCGATCCCGTCGACCGAGGCGGCGATCGCGGCCTCCTTAACCAGCAGCTCCCGCCGGCGCTCGTGTTCCTCGGTTATGTCGCGCCCGACTATCTGGTGCTCGACGATCGTGCCGTCGGGGCCGAAGAGCGCACGGTCCCGCCACTCGAGCCAGCGCAATTCGCCGCTGCCGTTCCGGACCTGCACGAGGGCCTGTACGACCGGTGACCCGGGAGTCTGGCTCTGCCGGGACTCGAGGAGCGCCGGGACATCCTCCGGCTGCATGATCGAGGCGGCGCTCATCCCCAGGACGTCGGCCTGCTCGATCCCGAAGAACCGGCAGCACGCCTGGTTCGCGAACGTGACCGTCAGGTCCGGGCGATGCCGGGCGATCATCTCGGTCTGGTCCTCGACTACGGCACGGTATTGCGCCTCGCTCTCCGCGATGCGCTGCTCGAACTCCCGTTCGGTGGTCACGTCCTCGATGATCACCGTGCACCCGTTGCCGCCGTCCTCGAAGACGGTCGGGATCAGAGAGACCCGGCAGTGTACGGTCCTGCCCAGGTGATCGAAGGAGATGTCGAGCCGTTCTGCCTCGCCGCTGCCGTTCATCGCGGGCAGCACGAGGCCGCCGAGCGGGGCGATCTCGACCCTGTCGAACCGCTCGCCGAGCAATGATTCGCGCGGCACCTGCCAGAAGTCGAGCAGGCGGTCGTTGGCCTGGATGATCCGCCCCTCGTCGTCGACGACCACGATCTGCTCGCGGGCGAACCGGAGCAGGCCCGAGAGCGACACCCGCTGCGAGCTCGTGTAGATCTTGGCCATCCCGATCTGTCGGACCTCCACCTGGCCCGTGAAGAGCAGGATCTCGAGGTACTTCGCGGCGGAGTTGCGGTTGATCCCGAGCCGCTGCGAGATCTCGGTGATAATAAGCCCCTTCGGGTGCGCCTTGAGAAGCGTCCGGATCTTGCGGGCGATGGCGCGATCCTCGTCAAGGCTCATGAAGGAATGTTGCGCCTCGACCATATATACTTAGATAGTTAATGAACGTCTTCTCTTCTTCTCTTGAAATAAATGACGGAAGATTCATCTTCTAGAGGACCCGAGTACCTTCTATCCCCCGGCGGGGATTGCCATGTCCCTCTCTCTGCGTTCCCAACCCTTCTCGGTGACGCTCTTCGTCTTCATAGTCGCCCTCATCGTTCTGATCGTTGTCGGGATCACCATCGTCGACTACACCATCGCCGAGCGGAATCTCCGCGACCACCAGCGCCTCCTTGAAGAGCAGACCGAGATCGACGTGACCAACTCGATCCTCCTGGTCGACGCCGGGCTCAAGCTCTTCGACGACACCCTGAATGGGCAGATGGCGAGCGGGCTCGAGGACTTCGCCGCGGAGTACGAGCGCGCAGGGCGGAACGCGTCGGCCATGGACCTCGCATGGATCAAGCACGAGGTCTTCCACGACACCATGGATCTCTACATGATCAACGCGTCGAATATGGTCGAGTTCACGACGTACCCGCCCGACCAGGACCTCGACTTCGGCACGTTCGATATGGACGAGTACCTGGACGAGCTGCGGAACACCAGCGGCTACTACCCCGACCGGGTGGTCCGCGAGACCGAGACGGGGATCCTCCGGAAGTACGCGTACGCGCCGACCTCCGACCACCGGTATATCCTCGAGCTCGGTCTGATCGGCGAATCGTTCCGTGACGAGCGCCACCGGCTCCAGTATACCGCGACGATCGAGGACATAAAAAAACTAAACCCCTACGTCCAGGACGTCCGGATCTTCACGCTGGACAAGCGCCAGGTCGGCAATTCGAGCTTCCGCCCCGATGCCATGCTCTCGGAGCGCCTCGACCGGGTGATCGCCAACAGGACCGGCCTCGACTGGCTCTGCCCAAAGACGGCGCAGAAGATCCGGTACAAGTACATCGATCTCCGCGATCGCGACTACGCCTCCGATATCTCCATGGTCGTCGAGCTGACCTACAGCCCCCGCCCGCTCGAGGAGGCGCTCGCCCAGACCGTCGCATTCCACGGGCTGGCCGCGTTCGCGGCGCTGGCCATCGGCCTCGTCACGGCCGGCGTCGTCTCGGGCCGCCTGACCGACCCCATCCGATCGCTCGTGGGGGATATCAACGCGATCGCCCGGGGCGACCTCGACCACCCGATCACGCCGAGCCCGGCGCAGGAGTTCACGGTCCTCGAGACGTCCATCACCACCATGATCGAGCGGCTCAAGGGCACGATCGAGCGGCTCCAGCAGCACGAGGCGAACCTCTCCGAGAGCGAGGACCGGTATCGGCGAACCCTCGACCTGGTCTCGGACTACGCCTACTGCCGGGTTCTCGAGCCCGGCGGAACCTGGACGACTGCCTGGTCCGCGGGCTTTCCAGAGCGCGTCTGCCAGTTCTCGTTCACCGAGCTCGAGGAACGCGGCGGGCTCGAGGCCCTGGTCCACCCGGATGACCAGGATCTCTTCCGGCGCCACCTCGACCGCGTGATCGCCAACGAACCGCACAAGAGCGAGGTCCGGATCCTGGCGCGCGACGGCGAGGTGCGGTGGCTCAGCCACAGGACGATGCCGATCATGGACCCGCTCTCGGGCCAGGTGACCGGGTTTTACGCGGCCGGCCAGGACATCACCGACCGTAAGTGGAATGAAGTTGCGCTCCGCGAGAGCGAGGAGAAGTACCGGCAGCTGGTCGAGGACGCGGGCTCGATCATCCTCCGCCTCGGCCCGGACGGCACCATCTGGTACGTCAACGAGTTCGCCGAGCGGTACTTCGGCTACGCGCCCGGCGAACTCCTCGGAAGGGACGTTACCGGGACCATCGTGCCCGAGGTCGACAGCGAGGGCGTTCCCATGGGCGACGTCGTCCACAGCCTCTGCCGCGACCCGTCGGAGGGCAACAATCACCTCAACGAGAACCAGCGCAAGGACGGCTCGCGCGTCTACGTCGCCTGGACCAACCGCGCCGTTGTCGACGCCGACGGCACCTACCGCGGCATCCTCTGCATCGGCAACGACATCACCCGGCTCAAAGAGGCCGAGGACGAGAACCGCCGGCTCTACGCCGAACTCGAGGAGCGCGTCGAACAGCGGACCGCCGACCTCGCCGCGGCCAACCGCGAACTCGAGTCGTTCACCTATACCGTCTCGCACGACCTCCGCTCGCCCCTGCGGGCCATCGACGGCTATACCTACATCCTCCTGCACGAGCATCGGCCCGAACTGACCCCGTCGGCTATGCGGTATCTCGACCAGATCAGCCAGAACGCACGGCGCATGGCACGGCTGATCGACGACCTGCTCAACTTCTCGCGCACGGGCCGGCAGGCGCTGAGCATCCGCACCGTCGACCCGGCCGTGCTGGTCGCCGAGGTGCTCAGCGACCTCGCGGGCGAGCGGC
>Ga0255346_1000207_pt1 | contig 107843 bp, 94 predicted proteins | sample wastewater_treat_FD_194410 | JGI IMG/M metagenome (GOLD analysis project Ga0255346, IMG submission 194410) | Wastewater microbial communities from Lulu Island WWTP, Vancouver, Canada - plant22 | ecosystem: Engineered > WWTP > Wastewater > Unclassified | place: Canada: Vancouver, British...
ATGGACCCTCAATATTCGTTTGCGGGCACACAGTCCAACGTTTATTCCCCCGCACGTACTATTACGTTCGGTTTGAATGTTCAATTTTAATCAGCGAAAATCAACCATTAACAAACAAGAATAATACAGTATGAAAAATATAATAAAAATATTGGCTTGTCTTGCGGTTTTCGCAGGTATAGCTTCCTGTAGTCCGGATTTTCTTGAAACTACTCCGACATCAGCTTATGATGCCAGTTTCATATTCACTACTACAGAAAATGCTTTAGGTGCATTGAACGGTCTTCACAAATCAATGGTAAGACAGTATTACTCAAGACAGAACATCAGCGGCTACCCCTCATTCCAGATCGCAATGGATGCGATGGGAGAGGATCTCGTATTCCCAACTGCGGGTAACGGATGGTGGACAAATACCGGTGAAGTGAAATGGAATGGCCAGAGAAATGCAAACGGCTGGCTTACCGCATTTCCCTTCAGAATCTCTTATATGTGGATTTCCAATGCCAACCAGATTCTCGATAATGTGGATAATGCAGTAGGTCCCGAAGCCGATAAGCAGATGATCAAAGGTCAGGCTCTCGCATACAGAGGCATGGCTTATTTCTGGCTGGTTCAGCTTTATGGTGACAGATACGAGCCCGGCAAGCAGAATAATCAACTTGCCACCCCTCTGGTTGTCAACACTCAAGAGGTTAAAAAGCCTCTGGAAACAGTTGAAAATATTTATGCTCAGATTGTGACTGACCTGGAGCAGTCAATCACACTGCTTGGTACAAGTTCCTTTACATCAAAAACGCACTTTGTGGCTGCTACGGTAATGGGTCTCAGGGCTCGTGTTGCTTTGGCAATGCATGACTGGGCCAATGCCAAGAAGTATGCAGAGATGGCAATCAATACCACCAGTGCAAAACTGATGAGCCAGAGTGATTATACGAAGGGCTTCAATGATGCTTCCAATGTAGAGTGGATGTGGGCATTCCATATGATTCCCGACCAGACTCTCTATTTTTATGGTTATATGGCCTATATGTCCATCAACTTCAACTCCTCCAACATCAGGAGCTGTCCAAAGTGTATCAACAGTACTCTTTACGATGCTATCCCCGAAACAGATATTCGTAAGACTCTATGGGATCCTACCGGTAAAGCTTTCCAGGTACCCAATACAAGGTATACCAAAAAGCCTTATATGAATAGGAAGTTCCAAGTCCTTGACCCTTCAAGTTCGGTAGCTGATCACAACTACATGAGACTTGGTGAGATGTATCTGATAGCAGCTGAGGCTTGCGCAAAACTCAATGAGAATGGTGCAGCTCAGACTCACCTTTACAATCTCAACAAGACACGTGATGACGCCTATGTAAAGAGCACCAAGACAGGTAAAGATCTTCTGGATGAAATCTACTTCTACAGAAGAATCGAGCTTTGGGGCGAGGGACATCGTTTCCTTGACCTGAAACGTCTTGGTTTGGCTCTTGACAGACGCAACACCAATCACGACCCTGCAGTTTCAACAGCCATGTATGTTGAGTCTAGCGATCCCCGCTGGAAGTTCTCCATCCCTCAGGAGGAGATTGACTCCAACGATCTGATTCCTAAGAATATTAACGACTAGTCTTTGATATTTGGGACAGTTTAGTTCGATGCAATAAGGCCCCGAAAGTGAAACTTTCGGGGCTTTTATTATACAAACAGGCGATTTTTTTCTTACCTTTGGCTGATGATTGGCATTTTCGATTCCGGAGTAGGCGGATTGTCCGTCTGGCGAGAGATCTATCGCCTGATGCCTGGTGAGTCCTATCTTTATCTTTCTGACGGGGCTTTTTGCCCTTACGGACCAAAAGATCCGGCATTGATCAGGGATAGGGCGGCTAAGATTTCCGCTTATCTCATTGGTAGAGGTGCAGAAATTATTGTGGTTGCCTGCAATACGGCCACTGCAGCCGCTATCAGTTCACTCAGGGAGAAGTTCGATATTCCTTTCGTAGGGATGGAACCCGCCATAAAGCCTGCCGCACTGCACTCTAAAAGTGGTGTAGTAGGGGTTCTTGCCACAGCAGGAACATTTAGAGGACCTCTTTATCTTGATACTCTGGCGCGTTTTGCAGGGGATGTCCGGGTAGTTGAGCAAGTGGGAGAAGGGCTTGTGGAGGCGATTGAGAAGGGTGTTTTTGATTCACCGGAAATTGATGATTTGCTACATTGCCATATAGATGATATGATAAATGCGGGTGCGGATCATATAGTTTTAGGGTGCACACATTACCCGTTTTTGGAGAAGGCAATACGTAGAATTGCAGGTCCGGAAATCGTGATTGTTAATCCTGCACCGGCAGTTGCGGCGCAGACAATGAGAGTGCTCTCTCAAATGCGAGAGATATTTTGTGGGAATGGAGACTCTTATTTCTGTTCGACTGGAGATATGACAGTACTCAAGATGCTGGTACGCCGTGAAATACCCGATGTGGATAATTCGATTTTTACTAAAGTTGTAATTTAAATAAATAAAAAAATCACTCCAATACTACACAACACTACCCAACCCTCCACCTTCTACACTACCCAACGACAATACTCACTACAAACTACAAACTACATTATTTTCCGCACCCTGCAACACTCATAACTCAACACTACTCATTACTACACACTACATACTCTAAACTCTAAACTAATTAACTAACTCATAACTATATACTCAGAACTCAAAACTACACCATCATGACTCCAATCTTTTTTCTAATTCCAGTATGTTCTATTTTGGCACTGGTATTTGCTTATATCTTTTACCGCCGGATGAAACTGGCGGATGAAGGGACTCCGACTATGAAGGAGATTGCCTCTCATGTCAGGAAGGGGGCTATGGCCTATATAAAGCAACAGTACAAGATCGTAATTATCGTTTTTATCATTCTCGCAATATTTTTTGCCATTCTTGCATATGGGTTCGGAGTACAAAATCCCTGGGTACCGTTTGCATTTTTGACAGGAGGTTTTTTCTCCGGACTTGCCGGATTTATCGGTATGAAAACCGCTACTTTTGCCTCTTCGCGTACTGCTAATGCTTGCAGAACTTCGCTTAACTCGGGACTCAAGGTGGCATTTCGATCTGGGGCAGTAATGGGATTGACTGTAGTGGGACTTGGTCTGTTGGATATATCACTTTGGTATCTCATCCTTGAGGCTTTTGTTAAGGAAACTACCCCTGAGCAAAAAATGGTGGTTATTACAACTACGATGCTTACTTTCGGTATGGGAGCTTCCACCCAGGCACTCTTTGCGAGAGTTGGTGGTGGTATCTATACAAAAGCGGCCGATGTGGGGGCTGACCTGGTAGGCAAATTGGAGGAGAATATCCCCGAGGATGATCCCCGCAACCCTGCAACTATAGCTGACAATGTTGGTGATAATGTGGGAGATGTTGCAGGCATGGGGGCGGATCTTTATGAGTCTTACTGTGGCGCAATTCTCGCCACTATGGCTCTGGGTGCTTCCGCCTTCTTTTCAAAGGGATATAGTGCGCAGCTGAATGCCGTTTTTGCCCCGATGTTAATTGCAGCGGTGGGAATCGTGCTGTCAATCTTAGGAATCTTTGCAGTACGTACCAAAGAAAATGCCGGAATGGACCAGCTTCTTAAATCGCTCAGTCTTGGAGTTAATCTTAGTGCGGTATTCATTGCGATCTTCACTTTTGTCATATTGTGGCTCCTAAAACTGGAAAACTGGGTTTGGATCTCCTGTTCGGTAATTGTAGGATTGCTGGCGGGTATCATAATAGGACGTTCGGCAGAATATTTCACTTCACACTCTTACAAGCCCACCCGCAGGGTGGCAGAAAGTGGAAAGACCGGCCCAGCTACTGTGATCATCTCGGGATTTGGAGTCGGTATGATATCAACCGCGATACCGGTTATCACCGTTGCGGTGGCTATCATTCTCGCGTATCTGTTTGCTATCAGATTTGACATATCTGCAATGCTTTCAGCGCAGAACCTAAGTATTGGCCTTTACGGTATCAGCATTTCTGCTGTGGGTATGCTCTCGACTTTGGGTATTACCCTTGCTACTGACGCATATGGTCCTATAGCGGACAATGCCGGAGGAAATGCGCAGATGAGCAATCTCGATCCGGAAGTGCGGAAGAGGACTGATGTTCTCGATGCACTGGGCAACACTACAGCCGCTACCGGCAAGGGATTTGCCATCGGTTCGGCAGCCCTGACAGCTCTGGCGTTGATTGCTTCTTACCTTGAGGAGATAAAAATTGCTTTGATAAATATAGGGCAAACGGTGTTAGATGTTGCCGGTCGCCAAGTGGAAGTGGCTTACGCCACCATTCCGGATCTATTGGAGTATTATTCTGTCAACGTTATGAATCCTAAACTACTGGCCGGACTCTTCATCGGTGCTATGATGTCATTCCTGTTCTGTGGTTTGACTACGAACGCGGTCGGACGCGCTGCCCAGAAGATGGTGGATGAGGTGCGCAGACAATTCCGTGAGATCAAGGGAATACTTACCGGTGAGGCAGTTCCTGACTATGCAAGATGCGTAGAAATTTCCACACGTGGGGCACAGAGGGAGATGCTCTTGCCTTCGCTTCTTGCCATAGTGGTTCCTATTTTGGTTGGAATTCTTTTCGATGTTGCAGGTGTGGTAGGATTGTTGCTTGGAGGCTTGAGTTCCGGATTTGTACTTGCCATCTTTATGGCAAATGCAGGTGGGACATGGGATAATGCGAAGAAATATGTAGAGGATGGTAATTTTGGCGGCAGGGGCTCTGTTGCACATAAGGCAACGGTTGTGGGTGACACTGTGGGTGACCCCTTCAAGGATACTTCAGGCCCTTCACTCAATATCCTCATCAAGTTGATGTCTATGGTTTCTATTGTAATGGCCGGCTTGACTGTAGCCTTTACGATATTGTAAATAATATGAATTGTAAAGAATGATTAACCCCAAAAGTTGTTTTCAACTTTTGGGGTTAATGTCATCGATAGCAATCGAAGTAGCCGGACAGGAGCACTCAATAGAATACGCTTATTGTGTATGGTACACCGTTAAGAACGCCAATACGGCCTGTGTACTATTGACCATATGAAGTTGCTTCAGTATCTACGGTAGTTGCACAGAAGACAGAAATGTACAGTCTGCCGGCAGCAGGTTTTATTATTGTCAAGTCTTTGGCAACACCGTTGCCAACATTGACATACAACGAGTTGTCATTGAAAGCGAATGTTTCCGAATTCGCAAATAAGTATAAATCAAATTCTTCCCAACCCTTTTGCGGAGAGATTGTAATGGTAACCTTATCGGTACCCTTCGGAATATTTACTGCAAAATGATGATACTGTCTATCACCGATTTTTGTGAATGCAGGATTGTTCTCAGATGTTGAACACTTCATCTCTCGAGGTTCACCATTTTCAAGAATACCTTTTAATCTCGGACGTCCGTTTCCGTCAAGGGCATATTTTATCATAGCGGACATTAACTCCAGTCTTTCTCCGGAAACCACTCTTTCAGGATGAGAACCGATGAGAACTACACGTCCATCATATTCGGAGGCCTTGTAGGCCCATCCTGCAACTTCTCTGTGGATGTTTCTCTCAATATTGAGGGTATCTCCATCGTAGCGCAAGGTAACCTCTGTACCGTCAGGCACATTATTTTCCATCCAGGCAAAGCATCCGCCATTGTGTCGTACACTGTCAATTACCATATCACCGCCGAAGGAATAATATTGGAGAAGAGGGGATCCTTTCTCTACAAACAGAGATGTGAAGGACTTATTCAGAGTGGTTCCCCTCGTATAACCAGGCCATATTCCGTAGTACTCCGGAACATCCACTATACCACTGTCTCTAACGAAACCTTTTGAAGCTATGTATGCACCGGCACAAGTGCCAAGATAACTGCCGCCTTCTGCAACAAATCGACGTACGTTTTCACGGCCTTTTTCTCCGAGAGAACGTCCGTGCGAAGTGGCTTTTCCACCGTTTGTGTATATCATTCTGAATCTCGGTGCACCATCAGGATAGAGAAGAATGCCGTTTTCGTCAATTTCCGATCCGCAAAACAGTAGGGTCTGAATAAGTGTATCCAGAGCATTTAAATCCTCGTTTTTGGATGTATTGAACATCTCGACGGATAGATTCAAATAGTTGGCGGCAGGAAGATCGGGATACGAACTGAGTAATACTCCTCCGTCAATGAATAAGTCTTTGTAAAAACCCTTTGCGCGATCCTGTCCAAAAGAGATGGATGAAACGAGCAATAAAGTTGTGACTAAAAAGTAATACTGTAATTTCTGCATGGTGGGGTTGCTACTTCTTATTGGGTTCGTCCAGCTCCAGATGCGGGTTCTTTTTGGCAGAACGGGCAAAGAGGATGGACACCGTAATGGCAACTAGACCGAGGCAAATGAAAATCCATTCCGCATTTACTGCTGCGGTCACTTCCTGTTTGGCAAAGAGTTCTGAACCTACTTCAGCTGTAATAGTGTTTTTGAAGATTCTGCCAACAAAGAGCGGAACGAGGAGCATACCCATATTTTGAATCCAGAATATGAGTGAATATGCTGTTCCGAGATTCTTATCAGGCACAATCTTGGGTACTGAAGGCCACATTGCTGCAGGCACGAGTGAGTAACCTGTTCCCAAAAGGGCAATACCGAGATAACCGTAGAAGGGAACGCCCGCGGGAGCGAAGCCTACTATAAGGTGTGCCACAAATACCATCACGGAGCCGGTAATCATCCAGATTGTCGCTTTTCCGAATTTGTCAACGAGAACACCGAAGAGGGGAGTGCCTACAACGGTGAAGAAAGGTATCATCGATATCATCCAAGTAGCAGCCTCAAGTTCGATGCCGAAACGAGGGATGAGAATTGAAGTCGCAAACTTCTTGAATGAGATAATACAAACGTAGAAGAATACGCAGAGAAGCGAAATAAGGATAAAGTGTTTATTACTGAGAACCTTAAAAATATCGGAGAATTTAAATTTGTCTTCGTCAGAAGTTACCACCTTGTCTGTAGTACCTACAAGCTTATCAAATTTGGCGTCCATTGCAACGAAGATGGCCCAGAGGATACCCCCAATGAGGAGAAGTCCAAGTCCGAACAAAGCAGGCTTGCTGGTCTCGCTTAGTGGATACATACCGTTTTCAGCCGCAGAGACGAGTCTGGGTGAGAGAATAAATGCGGTTGCCGTACCGAGTCGGGCGATAGCCAGCTGGAGTCCCATTGCGAGAGCAGTGTAGCTGCCTTTAAACCATTTAGCAATGGAACGGGTGACGCCCACTCCTGCAATCTCACTGCCAAGTCCAAAGAGCATACAGCCGATATAGGCAACTGTGAGTGAGTGACCGGCAGCGACGATGGATGGTGTGGAGATAGCCACATAGACCAGTGCCGCACCTGCAATCATTAATCCCACAAAGATAGATCCTGTAATGCGTACACCCCATTTGTCGAGAAGCATACCGCAAACGATCAGTCCGCCCCATACACAGAGGAAGGAGTAGCCACCCGCATAGAATCCATAGTTGGCGGAGTCCCAACCGAGCTCCAGCATTTCAGGATTCTTAAAGATATGGGAGAGGGTTGAGAACATGTCATCGAAGAAGTAGGATGCAAACATCGGTACCACGAGGCACGCGAGAGCAATCCATGCCCATCTCTGGATGTTCTTTTTCTTAGCTTTGATTTGTAGTTCAGTCATAGATAGTTATTATAAAGTTTATATTATTTTAATCCGGTATTATTTTTTGATATTAGGTAATTCGAGACCGTAGCCTTTACGGCGGTCTTCTGCTTTGAGTAGGAAGCTAAAGATGAAGGCAAGCACGCCGAAGCTGGAGAAGATGAGCATCGGAGCGAAATATCCACCGGTATAGAGGAGTACCTTCCCGATGAGAAGTGGTACGAAGCTCAGACCTATGTTCTGTACCCAGAATATAAGACAGTAGGCTGATCCGAGGATCTTTTCGTCAATAATCTTGGGAACGGAAGGCCAGAGGGCTGCAGGCACGAGAGAGAAAGAGACTCCTAATACTACAATAAGTAGAAACGCAAACCACTTTTGTGGATAGAGTGGTAGCAGGAATGCGAAACTTAAGTGACATGCTATCATTATGATGGATCCGAGCATCAGCATGGATGCTCCCTTTCCCTTAAGGTCAAGGAAAATCCCAAGAACAGGAGTTAGGACCATTGCCAGGATGGGGAAAAAGCTGAATAGTCGTGAAGCTGTACCGGCATCAATATTCAGAGTCACTTCGAGGAAGTTAGGTGCATATCTCTGGAAAGGGAAAATAGCGCTGTAGTAGAGTACGCAGAGCAGAGCCACAATCCAGAACATCTTGCTTGAAAAAATCTGCCCCAGATCTCTAACTCGGAACTCATCCTCGGAACTTTTTTCCTCTTTAACGCCGGCTTCAACAAGCTGATTGTCAAGCTTACGATCCATTACGGTGAAGACCAGAAAGAAGATTAGGCCAACACACAGAAGTGCGGAGCAAAATGCTACGGGAGCAAGTACCGAAGCGTTGTAACGGGCAGCAATGATAGGGGCAAGCCACATTACGGCGAATACGCCAAGACGGGCTATAGCCATTTCAAGACCCATTGCGAGAGCCATTTCCTTCCCTTTAAACCATTTTGCAATAATCTTTGAAACTGTGGTGCCGGCCATTTCAGCACCGCACCCAAAAATCATAAAACCTAGGGATGCCATCTTGGCGCTGCTGGGAAGAGCGGTCCACCAGCTGTTAAGCCATCCGCTGAATGCGGTAGTTTGAAACCAGTCAGTGATACCTACAAACTTGATGGCCGCTCCGATTACCATCAATGAGGCGGAGAGTGTGCCCGTAAAACGGACACCCATTTTGTCTAGTATGATACCCGCGATGATAAGGAATCCACATACGTTAAGAATGTATTCGGATGCTGCATAGGTGCCGAATACACCACTATCCCATCCAAGGGAACTTTCAACAAGGGATTTGAGCGGTGACATTACATCAACGAACATGTATGTAAAAAACATCATCAGAGAGATGAGAATTAATGCAGTCCACCTTGCTATAGGGGAGTCGTTGATGAATTTAGCCAATTTTTCTGCCATAATTATTTTTTTTAGGATTTTGCAAAGAAATGCTAAAAATAGTGCATTTCAACGAAACGACAAAATATAATTGGAGCCCTCCAGTTTTATTTCTGCAATTGGAATATAAGTTGTACCTTAGCGTGTTATTTTAAAAATCTATATACATTATGACACTTGATGTAGTTCTGGGACTCCAATGGGGAGATGAGGGCAAAGGAAAAATTGTTGATGTGCTTGCAGATACATATCCTGTCATAGCTCGTTTCCAGGGAGGACCCAATGCCGGACATTCTCTTCACTTCGAAGGCAACAAAATTGTGTTGCATACTGTTCCTTCAGGAGTATTCCGTTCTAATGCCATGAATATAATAGGTAACGGCGTTGTGCTGGATCCTATTATTTTCAAAGGAGAGTGCGAAGCTATCATAAAAATGGGTGTTCCTGTAAAGAAACGTCTTGCCATCTCCAAAAAGGCCCATTTGATTTTGCCTACACACCGCACAATAGATGCGGCTCAAGAGACTGCCAAAGGAGCATCAAAGATCGGATCTACCCTCAAGGGTATTACCCCAACATATACGGATAAGATAGGTCGCAGCGGACTTAGAGTGGGTGACATTCTCGCAGCGGACTTCATCTCCAGATACAAAGCGCTCAAAGAACAACATATCTCATATCTCAGCCAGTATGACTTTGAATATGATCCCATGCAAGATGAGGCACAATGGCTTGAGGCTGTGGAGTACCTCAGGGATTTTAATATTGTTGACAGCGAATATATGGTCAACGAATTGCTAAGTTCCGGCAAAAAAGTACTCGCTGAGGGAGCGCAGGGATTACTGCTTGATATCGATTTTGGCTCATACCCATTTGTGACTTCGTCATCTACCGCTTGTGCGGGAGCCTGCATTGGGCTCGGAGTTTCTCCAAGATGTGTGGGTCGTGTATATGGTATTTTCAAGGCTTATTGTACCAGAGTGGGCAGTGGCCCCTTCCCAACTGAGATCTTTGATGAGACAGGAGAAGAGCTCCGTAGCCGTGGATTTGAGTTCGGAGCCACTACCGGACGTCCCCGCCGTACAGGCTGGCTTGACCTGGTTGCTCTCAAATATGCGATTATGATTAATGGAGTCACCGATCTGATCATGATGAAATCCGATGTTCTTGACACATTTGACACCATAAAGGTAGCAACATCATATATAGTTGATGGGCAAAAATGTTCCCAGGTGCCTTATGACTCCTCTGCCGAAGTGAGGCCCGTATATCATGAGTTCCCCGGATGGAAGAAAGATCTTACAGGAGCACGCCTAGAGAAAGAACTCCCTTATGAATTTATAAGTTTTGTCAAGTTTATTGAACAAGAGACAGGTGTTCCCATAAAAATTATCTCCATAGGCCCTGACAGGGATCAAACTATAATCAGGTAGGAGGTATCAGTTGACATTGCTTGAAAGAATAGAGTCCCCCGCAGACATTAAAGAATTGTCGCACGAAGAGCTTGAGCAGTTGTGTTCTGAGCTTAGGGAGTATATTGTCAGTTGCTGTGCTGAGAATCCGGGTCATATTGGAGCCAGTCTTGGAGTTGTGGAAATTGCAGTGGCACTTCACAAGGTATTTGATACCCCGAACGATAAAATAGTCTGGGATGTGGGCCATCAGGCATATGCTCACAAGATTCTTACCGGCAGACGTGAGGCTTTTAAGACCAATCGCAAGGCAGGTGGCATCAGTGGCTTTCCAAAGCGTTCGGAAAGCGAATATGACGCATTTGGTACAGGACACTCCTCCACATCAATTTCAGCGGCACTTGGATTGGCTGTAGGATCTCAAATGCAGGGGAGTCAAGATCATTTTGTAGCTATCATAGGTGACGGTTCCATGACAGGAGGACTTGCCTTCGAAGGACTCAATAACGCAGGTTCTCTCAAAACAAATCTGCTGGTGATCCTCAATGACAATCAGATCTCAATAGATAAAAGCATAGGTGCGCTGCACAACCACCTTATGAAGGTGACTACCAGTCGTAAATATAACCGCATAAAGAAGACGATCTGGGATCGCTTAGGTGCCCGGAAGATCCGTACACATGTCCAAAATTTCCTCAAATACATCAAAAAGGGCATATTACGCAACACTAGTGCAAGCAATCTTTTTGACTCTTTGGGGTTCAGATATTTCGGTCCAGTGGATGGCAACGATATAGAACAAATGGTTGATATTCTGGGTCGCCTAAAAGAGATTGACGGACCTAAACTACTCCATGTTATAACCAAAAAGGGTAAAGGCTACAAACCGGCCGAGGATAATCAGACGGTTTGGCATGCCCCGGGCCAGTTTGATCCAGCAACAGGTGCCAGAATTTCAGGCAAGGCTGGTGCCTCAAAATTCCAAGATGTATTTGGTCAAACGCTGCTCGACCTTGCAAAGGAAAATGATAAAATTATAGGGATTACCCCTGCTATGGCTACCGGCTGCAGTATGAATATTATGATGGCTGAGATGCCTGACCGCGTTTTTGACGTGGGAATTGCCGAACAGCACGCAGTTACTTTCTCGGCGGGTTTGGCAGCTGCGGGGATGCTACCCTTCTGCAATATCTACTCTTCATTTGCCCAACGCGCATATGACAATGTTATTCATGATGTGGCCCTGCAGGAACTCAAGGTTATTCTTTGTCTTGACAGGGCGGGTATTGTCGGAGAAGATGGACCTACTCACCACGGTGCTTTTGACTTTTCTTGTTTCAGACCGGTTCCTAATGTTATGATTGCCGCCCCTCTGAACGAACTTGAGCTTCGCAATATGATGTATTCCGCAACACTGCCGGAGTACGGTACTATTATAATTAGGTATCCGCGCGGTACCGGCAATGGTACTGCTTGGAAGAATGAGCCTTTTGAGAGAATCGAGCCCGGACGTGGTGTTATCCTCCAGGAGGGAAAGGATGTCGCTTTATTGAGTATCGGTGCTATAGGTTACAATGGTTCCCTTGCTGTAAAGAAAGCGCAAGAGAGTGGAATTAGCGTGTTTCACTGCGATATGAGGTTTCTAAAGCCGATTGATGAGAATCTCCTCGAAGAGGTCTGCTCTAAAGTGAGCCGTATAGTGACACTCGAAGATGGTGCACTTATCGGCGGTCTTTATAGTGCTGTATCAGAGTATGTGGCTTCCCGCCAGCTTCCCTGTAAGGTGACAGGACTAGGGATGCCTGATAAATTTGTAGGTCAGGGTACACCTGCACAACTTCATAAGGAGTGCGGATACGACGTTGATGGAATATTAAAAGCACTTATAAATGACTAACCGTCGGCACGACCATACCAGAGGCATCCACAATATGGGAGGTGACAGTGACGGCGACTTTCCATTGTTGACCCACACATTTTGGGGTCTTCTGATCTTTTTGGCCGTCATCTGGCTGATGTTTTTCTCTACTTTTAAGCTCGGTTCCTACCCTCAGCAATGGATTGAGGCTCTTATGGGAAAATTTTCATTCTTTCTCGGGCAAAAGATGCAGGATGGATGGCTTCTGGATTTTCTTCAAAACGGTATAATAAATGGTATTGGCGCGGTGCTGGCATTCCTGCCTAACATTCTTATACTCTTTTTCTTCATATTTCTGCTTGAGGAGACGAGATATCTGCCCAGAGCTGCCAAATTGATGGATAAGTACATGCACAGAATAGGCCTTCACGGCTGTTCCTTTATTCCATTGCTAATGGGATTTGGGTGTAATGTGCCGGCTATTATGGCGACCAGGAGCATAAAGAGGCGCAGCGATCGCATTCTTACTATGATGATGATTCCTTACATCCCATGTAGTGCGCGTATTCCGACATTTTTGCTTTTTTCGGGGATATTTTTCCCTAAGCACAGCACTTTGGTTATGATGCTCCTCTATTTGGGCGGTATTCTAACCGGTATTGTAATAGCACTTATCAATAAAAGGATCTTTTTTAGAGAAAAATCAGAGGATTATGAGACTGAATTGCCTCCGTTAAAGGTCCCTAACATTAGATCAGCCCTTAAAGGTATGTGGGGTGCCGCGTCAGAGTATCTTAAGAAAATCGGTACGGTAGTTTTATTGGCAGTAGTAATTGTATGGGCGCTGGATTATTTCCCCATCAATGAGGGTGTTCCGGAAGAAGAAGCCTCTCCATCTTACCTGCACCGTTTCGGACAGGCAGTGGAACCTGTTATGGCACCTCTGGGTTTTGACTGGAAAATGAGTGCTGCATTGATTGCCGGTATTACAGCTAAGGAATTTATCATTAGCACTCTGGGAGTTCTATATCAGGAGAGCGGTGAGGAGTTGGATACTACTGCACTTTCAGCAAGGATAGCAGCCGACGATAGTGTCAATCGGGCGAATGCTCTTTCTTTTATGGTATTTTCGTTGCTTTATATTCCCTGTGTGGCGACTGCTACTACTATACGTCGTGAGAGCGGCAGTTGGAAATGGTCTCTAATTTCCATAGTCACTACGCTTCTGGTTGCCTGGCTCTTCGCTTTCGTTGCTTTTAGGATAGGAAGTATCTTGTGGTAACGAAAAAAATGCATAATTTCCCTAAAAATTTTGCCGATTGAGATAAATGGCATATATTTGCACTCCCAATTTGGAAAAAATTGGAAAGCCGACATAGCTCAGTTGGCCAGAGCAGCTGATTTGTAATCAGCAGGCCGTGGGTTCGAATCCCTCTGTCGGCTCTTATTGAAAGATTGTAAAAGCATGGGGAGATACCAAAGTGGCCAAATGGGGCAGACTGTAAATCTGCTGGCGTACGCCTTCGTAAGTTCGAATCTTGCTCTCCCCACTTTTTTTGTAATTAAGCGGAAGTAGCTCAGTTGGCAGAGCATCAGCCTTCCAAGCTGAGGGTCGCGAGTTCGAACCTCGTCTTCCGCTCAAATTGAGATATCGCCAGTGTAGCTCAGGGGTAGAGCGCTTCCTTGGTAAGGAAGAGGTCGAGAGTTCAATTCTCTCCACCGGCTCCAACAACTAATAACAATATAAAAACAAAATTATGGCAAAAGAAAGTTTTAAAAGAGATAAACCGCATGTGAACATCGGTACTATCGGCCACGTTGACCATGGCAAAACTACTTTGACAGCTGCTATCACCAAGGTATTGGCAAAGCAGGGTCTTTCTGAGGTTAAATCATTTGATCAAATTGACAATGCTCCTGAGGAGAAAGAGCGTGGTATTACCATCAATACTTCTCACGTAGAGTATGAAACTGCAAACCGCCACTACGCTCACGTAGACTGCCCCGGTCACGCTGACTATGTTAAGAACATGGTTACCGGTGCTGCTCAGATGGACGGTGCAATTCTTGTTGTAGCTGCTACAGACGGTCCTATGCCCCAGACCCGCGAGCACATTCTTCTCGCCCGTCAGGTGAACGTTCCCCGTATCGTTGTTTTCCTCAACAAGGTGGACATCGTTGACGATCCCGAAATGATTGAACTCGTTGAGATGGAGGTTCGTGAACTCCTCAGCTTCTACGAGTTTGACGGTGACAATGCTCCCGTTATTCGTGGTTCTGCTCTTGGCGCACTTAACGGTGATCCTGAGTGGGAGGCAAAAGTTGTTGAGCTTATGGAAGCAGTGGATAATTATATCCCTATTCCCAAGCGTGACAATGAAAAACCTTTCCTGTTGCCTGTAGAAGATATCTTCTCCATCACCGGTCGTGGCACAGTTGCTACAGGTCGTATTGAGACAGGTGTTGTAAAAACAGGTGACGAGGTACATATTATCGGTCTTGGCGAAAAGCCCAGAAAGTCAGTTGTTACAGGTGTTGAGATGTTCCGCAAAATACTCAATCAGGGTGAAGCAGGTGATAACGTAGGTCTCCTTCTTCGTGGTATCGATAAGAAAGAGATCAAGAGAGGTCAGGTTATTGCTCACCCCAACACTATTACTCCTCACAGAAAATTTGAGGCTGCAATTTACGTGCTGAAGAAAGACGAGGGTGGTCGCCACACTCCTTTCCACAACAAGTATCGTCCCCAGTTCTTCATTCGCACACTTGATATTACCGGTGAGATTGAACTCCCCGCAGGTGTTGAGATGGTAATGCCTGGTGACAACGTTAAGATTAATGTTGAGCTTATCTATCCTGTAGCTTTGAACGAAGGTCTCCGTTTCGCAATCCGCGAAGGCGGTCGTACAGTAGGTTCAGGTCAGGTTACTAAGATCATTAGCTAATCAACTATACGAAAAACAGGAGGGTGACACATTTTCGAGCACCCTCTTGTTTTCACAGGGGAATAGTTCAAGGGTAGAATAATGGTCTCCAAAACCATAGATGGGAGTTCGAATCTCTCTTCCCCTGCCAATACCGATGGTTACGCGTCGGTATGTTATTAACCGGCAAAACAACCGCTTCCAATTGTTTTTGCCAACAAAATAATAACAATGAGCAAATTAGGAACTTACGTAAAAGAGTCTTACAAAGAACTTACAACAAAAGTTGCCTGGCCGAACTGGAGCAAGCTCCAGCAGTCAGCTATTCTGGTTATGGTCTGCACGCTGATTCTGTCAGTTGTAATCTGGCTTATTGATTTCGTTATCAAAACCATTATGACCGGTCTTTACCAATTGTAATGTTATGAGTGAAATCACCAAGAAGTGGTATGTTGTCCGCATAATTGGCAACAAAGAGAAAATCGCTAAAGAACATATCGAAAAGGAGATGGGCAAAGGGATGCTAAAGCATATCACCGATGTCCTTGTGCCTACCGAAAAGTATTTTGTGATAAAAAATGGCAAGCGCGTGAGCGCAGAGCGCAATTTTTTCCCTGGTTATCTCTTTGTGGAAATTACATTCCCCTCCTTTAAGTCCGATAATCCAGACGACGTAAACGAACGCAAGAGGTTTGAGAAGGAAATCCTAGGTATCGCCCAGGACGGACTTCGCGAGCTTCCCAATATTATCGGTTTCCTTACCGAAGGCAAGGAAAGGGTAATCAACCCTGTGCGTCAGTCTGAGATTGACCGCATATTGGGTCGTGTGGACGAGCTGAGTGATCAGGATGGAGAGATCCTGGTACCGTTTGTTGTAGGAGAAGCTGTAAAGATTATTGATGGTCCTTTCAAAGATTTCAGCGGTAATGTTGAGGAGATTCTCGAGGAGAGAAGAAAACTCAAGGTTATGGTTAGAATCTTTGGCAGGAAATCAGTTATTGAGTTGAATTTTGCTCAGGTAACAAAAGAATAATAAACAAAAGACATTATGGCTAAAGAAATTGCCGGGTTTATTAAATTGCAGATCAAAGGCGGAGCTGCCAATCCTTCACCTCCGGTGGGACCGGCACTCGGTTCCAAGGGTGTAAATATCATGGACTTCTGCAAGCAGTTTAATGCCCGCACTCAAGACAAAGCCGGCAAGGTATTACCAGTAGTAATTACCGTTTACAGTGACAAGTCTTTTACTTTCATAGTGAAGCAGCCCCCTGTAGCAGTCCTTGTAAAAGAGGCTACAAAAATACAGACCGGATCTGCAGAACCTAACAGGAAAAAGGTTGCCACTATTACTTGGAATCAGATACGCGAGATTGCCAAGGAAAAAATGCCGGATCTTAATGCATTCACCGAGAAGTCAGCAATGAATATGGTAGCCGGTACTGCTCGCAGTATGGGTATCAATGTTGAAGGTGAATTTCCTGCCGATGTACAATAAAATCACCACGCTATGAGTAAATTGACAAAAAATCAGAAGGCAGTAGTTGCCAAACTTGACTCAAGCAGGCAGTACACACTCCTTGAGGCATGTGCTTTGGTAAAGGAAACTTCCTATACCAAGTTCGATGCTTCAGTTGAGTTGGCAGTCCGTTTGGGGGTTGATCCTCGTAAGGCGAACCAGATGGTACGCGGCGTTGTGACTCTTCCTCATGGTACAGGTAAGGTAACTCGCGTATTGGTTCTGTGTACACCTGACAAAGAGGCTGAGGCTCAAGAGGCAGGTGCTGACTTTGTTGGTATTGATGATTATATTGAAAAGATCAAAGGTGGTTGGACTGATGTTGATGTCATTATCTGTACTCCCTCTGTTATGGCAAAAGTTGGTGCTATCGGTCGTATCCTGGGTCCCCGCGGCTTGATGCCGAACCCTAAGTCCGGTACCGTTACAATGGATGTTGGCCAGGCAGTAAAGGAAGTGAAAGCAGGTAAGATTGATTTCAAAGTTGATAAACAGGGTATTGTCCACGCAGCTATTGGCAAGGTCTCATTTGACACCCAAAAAATTGCGGAGAATGCCGTTGAAATGATCAACACCATCATCAGACTTAAACCACAGGCTCTAAAAGGCACATATGTAAAGAGTATCTATCTCTCTTCCACTATGGGCCCCGGTATTAGTGTAGATAGCAAGACAATTAGTGCTGTTGAATAAAATATTCGAATGTTATGAGAAAAGAAGAAAAAGCTCAGATTATTGAAAGCATAGCAGCACAGATAGCAGAGAATCCTAATTTCTACCTTGCAGACATTTCAGGTCTCAATGCAGAAAATACATCAAATCTCCGTCGTGCTTGCTTTGAAAAAGAGGTTAAGCTCATTGTTGTAAAGAACACTCTTCTCCAGAGGGCGCTCGAAGGCCTGGATACTGAAGGCCAAGGCATCAACAACGAAGAACTCATGACTCTGTATCCTACTCTAAAAGGCTCAACAGCTATTATGTTTACTGATGTTCCCAGTGCTCCAGCCAAGATTATCAAGGAATTCGGAGCCAGGCTCGGCAAACCTGAGCTTAAGAGCGCATATCTCCAAGAGTGTGCATATGTTGGTGCAGATCACCTCGCTACTCTTATAAATATCAAGTCTCACGATGAACTTATCGGAGAGATTATCGGTCTTCTCCAGTCACCTATCAGAAGGATCATTTCCGCTCTGCAGGAGGCAAAGAAAGAAGTTACCGAAGAATAGTTAAATAGTAATAATAAATAATTAAAATCAATAAACAATCATGGCAGACATCAAAGCTCTTGCGGAAGAACTGGTTAATCTTTCCGTAAAAGAGGTTCAAGAACTTGCAAATATTCTTAAAGAAGAGTACGGAATCGAACCCGCAGCTGCTGCAGTCGTAGTGGCAGCAGGCGAAGGCGGTGCCAGCGCAGCAGAAGCTGAGCAGACTGAATTTGACGTAATCCTTATATCAGCCGGTCAGGCAAAACTCCAGATGGTGAAAGCTGTCAAGGAGATTACTGGTCTCGGACTGAAAGAGTCTAAAGATCTCGTAGATCAGGCACCGAACGCCAAGATCAGGGAGAAAGTGTCAAAGGCAGAAGCTGAGCAGGTAAAAGCTGCTCTTGAAGAGGCAGGCGGAGAAGTTGAAGTTAAATAAGACACTCCCCTCCCGATATAGGGACTAAGTAATCCGGGTTTAGAGCCAATGAGGGCTCTAAACCTTTTGTCGTTTTTTTAAGATTTTTTCACCAACCTTTAAATAATGTCGCAAACATCTAATAATCAGCGTATTTCATTCGCAACTTCTAAAGCCCTTCTTGATTATCCCGATTTTCTAGAGGTCCAGTTGAAATCTTTCCGCGATTTCTTTCAGCTGGACACTACCGCAGATAGTCGGCGTGATGAGGGTCTTTTTAAAGTATTTCAGGAGATATTCCCGATTGAAGATACACGCAACAATTTCACTCTGGAGTTTATAGACTATTTTGTGGATCCTTCACGTTACTCCATTGAAGAGTGTCTCGAAATGGGTTTGACATACAAGGTTCCTTTGAAAGCCAAACTCAAACTATCCTGCAATGACAAGGAGCATGAGGATTTTGAGACCGTCATTCAGGATGTCTATCTTGGTGATATCCCCTACATGACACCTAGAGGCACATTTGTAATTAATGGTTCCGAAAGAATTGTGGTTTCCCAGCTACATCGTTCACCAGGTGTATTCTTCGGACAGAGCCTCCACGCCAATGGAACCAAACTCTATTCTGCCCGTATTATTCCCTTCAAGGGATCATGGATCGAGTTTGCAACAGACATCAATAATGTGATGTATGCATATATCGATCGTAAAAAGAAATTGCCCGTAACCACCCTTCTCAGGGCAATCGGTTATGAGAGCGACAAGGATATTCTGGACATATTCGGCCTCGCAAACGAAATCGAGGTCACCAAAGAAAACCTTGAGAAGCATATTGGCTCCAAACTCGCGGCAAGAGTCCTCAAGACCTGGAATGAAGACTTCGTGGATGAAGATACAGGTGAGGTTGTATACATCGAGCGCAACAGGACTATTGTTGACCGTGAAGTAATCCTTGAGGAATCACATATCGAGGATATTTTGGAATCCGGTGCAAGCACCATACTCATTCATGCTGATGGAGAAGACGCGGAAGAATTCGCCATCATCCACAATACGCTCCAAAAGGACCAATGCAACAACCAAGTTGAAGCAATATACTATACATACAGGCAGTTGCGTAATTCAGAACCGCCTGATGAGTCAACTGCACGTGATGTGATTGACAAACTCTTCTTCTCTGACAAGAGATATGATCTTGGTGAAGTGGGTCGTTACAGACTCAACCGCAAACTCAATCTCGACACATCAACTGATGTGCGAGTTCTGACAAAGAAAGACATTATCGAGATTATCAGGTATCTAGTCCAACTGATAAATTCTAAAGCGACAGTGGATGACATTGACCACCTTAGCAACAGACGCATCAGGACTGTAGGTGAGCAGCTTGCCAACCAGTTCAGCGTAGGTCTTTCACGTATGGCGCGTACAATTCGTGAGAGAATGAATGTAAGGGACAATGAAGTTTTCACTCCGATGGAACTCATCAATGCGAAGACACTTTCGTCAGTCATAAGCACATTCTTTGGTACAAGTCAGCTATCACAGTTCATGGACCAAACCAATCCCCTCGCAGAGATGACACACAAGCGTCGTCTTTCGGCATTGGGCCCCGGCGGTCTTTCAAGAGATCGTGCGGGTTTTGAGGTTCGAGATGTACACTATACACATTATGGACGTCTCTGTCCTATTGAGACTCCCGAGGGACCGAATATCGGTTTGATTTCATCTCTCTGCGTTTATGCTAAGATCAATGATCTCGGATTTATTGAGACTCCTTATCGTAAGGTAAATAACGGAGTTGTGGATATGAGTGATGATGGATTTGTCTATATGAGTGCAGAGGAAGAGGAGTACAAGATGGTAGCGCAGGCAAATGTGACTCTTTCCGATGATGGTGTCATTCTCGATGAACGCATTAAATGTCGCAAAGAGGCTGATTATCCGGTGGTTACCAAAGACCAGGTGCATCTTATGGACGTAGCTCCCAACCAGATAGCGTCCATCGCCGCTTCATTGATTCCTTTCCTGGAGCATGATGATGCTAACCGTGCTCTCATGGGATCCAATATGATGAGACAGGCAGTTCCTATCATCAAGCCGGAGGCTCCTATTGTAGGAACAGGGCTTGAGGCTGCTGTAGTGAGGGACTCCAGGACTCAAATTGTCTCAGAAGGGGTAGGAGAGGTGGTATATGTGGATGCACGTGAGATCCATATAAGATACGAGCAGTCGGAGGCTGAAAAATTTGTAAGTTTTGGCCCCGAGGTAACAGTATATAAACTTCCTCAATATCGCAAAACCAATCAAAGCACCTCTATTCACCTCACCCCTGTTGTAAGAAAGGGTGACAGGGTTGTTGAAGGACAGATTCTCACCGAGGGGTACGCTACTCAGAATGGAGAGCTCGCTCTTGGACGCAACCTTAAGGTGGCTTTCATGCCCTGGAAGGGCTACAACTTTGAGGATGCTATCGTGATTTCCGAGAAGATTATCAGGGATGATATTTTTACATCCATCCATGTGGACGAGTATCTGATGGAGGTACGTGAGACCAAGCGCGGTCCTGAGGAGCTTACAGCTGATATCCCCAATGTCAGCGAAGAGGCCACCAAGGAGCTGGATGAGAATGGTATTATTCGTATCGGTGCCAGTGTTGAACCGGGCGATATTCTCATCGGTAAAATTACTCCTAAGGGTGAAAGTGACCCTTCACCTGAAGAGAAGCTCTTAAGGGCCATCTTCGGCGACAAAGCGGGGGATGTGAAGGATGCATCTCTCAAGGCCTCACCCTCACTTTCCGGTACAATTATAGATAAACGACTCTATGAGCGTGTTACCAAGGACAATTCCCGTCAGGGTAAGCAGGCACTCAAGGATAGAATTCAGAAGGCTAAAGATAGCTTTGAGAAGCGCGGTGCAGATCTCAAAAAGTTATTCATAGATAAACTCTGGACTCTCGTTTCCGACAAAAAGTGTTTGGGTTTGAACGATCTTTATGGTACCAGTATCATAGGTAAAGGTGAGAAATTCAACCGTACCGCACTTGACATAATTGATTACAGCAATATCAATCCTGTGAAGTGGACTTCCGATAAGAAGACCAACGAGCAGATCAAGAAGCTCATTAACAACTACCTCCTTGCTTCCAAGGAGCTGGATGCCGAATTCAAGCGTGTGGATTACAATCTCACTATCGGTGACGAGCTACCTACCGGTATCATGAAGATTGCAAAGGTATATGTTGCCAAGAAGAGGAAAATCAAGGTGGGAGATAAGATGGCAGGCCGCCACGGTAACAAAGGTATAGTTGCCAAAGTGGTTCGCGAAGAGGATATGCCTTTCCTTGAGGATGGTACTACCGTGGACATCGTGCTTAACCCTCTCGGTGTGCCTTCCCGTATGAACCTCGGTCAGATTTATGAGACCGTACTCGGCTGGGCCGGAAAGGAGCTTGGACTAAGGTTCAGCACACCAATCTTTGATGGTGCAACTCTTGAAGATATAACTAAATATACTGATAAGGCTGGTCTTCCCAGATATGGAAGGACCTACCTCCGCGATGGCGGTACCGGTGAATTGTTTGACCAGCCGGCTACGGTGGGTGTAATCTATATGATTAAACTCGGCCATATGGTTGATGACAAGATGCATGCCCGTTCTATCGGTCCTTACTCTCTTATCACACAGCAACCTCTTGGAGGTAAAGCACAGTTTGGCGGACAGAGATTCGGAGAGATGGAGGTTTGGGCACTTGAGGCATTCGGCGCTGCGAATATCCTGCAGGAGATTCTGACAATCAAGTCAGATGATGTCAACGGACGTTCCAAGGCATACGAGGCCATAGTCAAAGGAGATCCTATGCCCATCCCCGGTATTCCTGAGTCTCTCAACGTGCTTCTACATGAGCTTCGTGGCTTAGGTCTTAATGTAATGTTAGATTAATTCACCGTTTGATAGAAAAAATATATAACTATGTCATATTACAACAAAGACGTAAAGGTTAAATCCAATTTCAGTAGGATTACCATAGGCCTGGCATCCCCGGAGGAGATTCTCGCAAGATCTTCAGGAGAGGTCCTCAAGCCGGAAACCGTCAATTATCGCACTTACAAGCCCGAAAGGGATGGTCTCTTCTGCGAAAGGATTTTTGGTCCTTCCAAGGATTTTGAGTGCCATTGCGGTAAGTACAAGAGGATTCGTTACCGTGGCATTACCTGCGACCGTTGTGGCGTTGAGGTTACAGAGAAAAAGGTACGTAGAGAGCGCATGGGCCATATTGAATTGACAGTTCCGGTGGCTCATATATGGTATTTCCGTTCAACACCCAATAAAATAGGCTATCTGCTCGGCATTCCCTCAAAGAAGCTTGAGTCAATCCTCTATTATGAAAGGTATGTGGTTATCAATGCAGGTGCCGCTGAAAGTGCTTTTGGTTATAAAGAGTGCGATCTTATTACTGAAGAGGAGTACTTCCAGGTGCTTGACCAACTTCCTAAGGAGAATCAGCAACTATCTGATGATGATCCCGACAAGTTTCTTGCCGGAATGGGTGCAGAGGCAGTATATGAGCTTCTAAGAAGGATTGACCTCGATGCTGTCTCTTTCGATTTGCGTAACAAAGCTGAGACTGAAGGTTCACAACAGCGCAAAGCAGAGGCTCTGAAACGTTTGAGTGTTATCGAAGCATTCCGTGAATCCAAGGATATGAACAAGCCTGAGTGGATGATTATGAAGGTGATTCCAGTGATTCCACCCGATCTTCGTCCCCTTGTTCCCCTTGATGGCGGTCGTTTTGCTACATCCGATATAAACGATCTTTACCGTAGGGTAATCATACGCAACAATCGTCTAAAGAGACTGATAGAAATCAAAGCTCCAGAGGTAATTCTCCGCAACGAGAAACGTATGCTTCAGGAGGCTGTCGACTCCCTCTTTGACAACTCGCGTAAGTCCAATGCCGTTAAAACAGAAGCCAACAGGACGCTCAAATCACTCTCGGACAGCCTTAAAGGCAAGCAGGGTCGCTTCCGTCAGAACCTCCTCGGAAAGCGTGTGGACTATTCCGCACGTTCAGTAATCGTTGTAGGCCCTGAGCTCAAAATGCATGAGTGCGGTCTTCCTAAACTGATGGCTGCAGAGCTCTATAAACCATTTATCATTCGTAAACTGATTGAGAGAGGCAAAGTAAAGACCGTTAAATCTGCAAGGAAACTTGTTGACAGAAAAGACCCCGAGATCTGGGAAATCCTGGAAAATGTCATGAAGGGTCATCCCGTACTCCTTAACCGTGCACCTACCCTCCACCGTCTCGGTATCCAGGCATTTCAGCCTAAGATGATTGAGGGTAAGGCCATTCAACTTCACCCGCTTGCTTGTACCGCCTTTAACGCGGACTTTGACGGTGACCAGATGGCAGTTCACCTTCCCCTGGGTAATGCTGCAATTCTTGAAGCACAGCTTCTGATGCTCGGCTCGCACAATATCCTCAATCCCGCGAATGGTGCTCCTATCACTGTGCCGTCACAGGATATGGTGCTTGGTCTTTACTATATCACTAAAGAGAGAGAGGGTGCAAAGGGTGAGGGTATGAAATTCTATGGTCCGGAAGAGGCCATCATTGCTCATAATGAAAATAGAGTGGAACTCCAGGCTAAGGTGCAGGTACGCCTTCCCATAGATCGTGTTAATCCTGAAAAGGGATATCATATGGTAGATACCACTGTAGGAAAGATTATTTTCAACCAGCTTGTTCCGGCCGAGGTGGGCTACATCAACGAACTCCTAAAGAAAAAATCACTCCGTGATATCATAGGCAAGGTACTCAAGACATCAGATGTGGCCCGTACGGCACAGTTTCTTGATGACATAAAGGATCTGGGTTACAAAATGGCTTTCAAGGGCGGTCTGTCATTCAACCTCGGAGATGTTATCGTACCTGAAGAGAAACAGCGTCTTGTGGATGCAGGTTATGAAGAGGTGGAGAGCATACAGGCTAGCTTCAATATGGGTCTTCTTACCAATAACGAGCGTTACAATCAGATTATTGACGTCTGGACTAAGACCAACAATAATTTGACACGAATAGTTGAGGAACAGATTCGCAAGGATAATCAGGGATTCAACCCTGTATTTATGATGCTTGATTCCGGTGCCCGTGGTTCCAAAGAGCAGATTCGTCAGCTTTGCGGTATGCGTGGTCTTATGGCCAAGCCTCAGAAGTCCGGTGCTACAAGTGCAGAGATTATCGAGAACCCGATTCTTGCCAACTTCAAGGAAGGCCTTTCGGTACTGGAGTACTTTATCTCCACTCACGGTGCTCGTAAAGGTCTTGCGGATACCGCACTTAAGACAGCTGACGCGGGTTATCTGACACGTCGTCTTGTAGACGTTTCTCACGATGTAATTATCAATGAGGAGGATTGTGGTACACTCAGAGGCCTTATCGCTACCGCTATCAAGAACAAGGACGAAATCGTAGAGACTCTAAACGAGAGGATCCTTGGCCGCACTTCCGTACACGATATTTACAACCCTCTTACCGCTGAGAAAATTCTTTCGGCAGGTGAAGAGATTACCGAAGAGATTGCAGATCTTATTGATACTCTTCCTATCGAAAGTGTTGAGATTCGTTCAGTGCTTACCTGCGAATCAAGAAAAGGTGTTTGTGCCAAGTGTTATGGCCGCAACCTTGCAACCGGCCGTATGGTTGAGAAGGGAGAGGTTGTAGGTGTAATTGCGGCACAGTCCATCGGTGAGCCCGGTACACAGCTTACCCTCCGTACATTCCACGTAGGTGGTACTGCCGGAAATATCACTTCTGAAAGTGAAATCATCTCCAAGTATGAAGGAAAACTTGAATTTGAGGATCTTAGAACTATCACTAAAGTAGATGATAAAAGTGAACATGTTATCGTGGTAAGCCGTGCTGCCGAAGTGAAAATTGTACACGATACTACAGGCATAAATCTTTCGCAGTACACAATTCCGTATGGTGCAGAACTCTTCAAAGCTCCTGGTGACCTTGTAGTTAAAGGCGACAGGATTTGTAGCTGGGATGCATACAACTCCCTCAATATTTCCGAATATACCGGTACTGTTGTTTATGAGCATCTCGTCAATGGCGTTACTTATCGTGAGGAGAGAGACGAAACCTCTGGACATATCGAGAGGGTCGTTATCGAGTCTAGAGACAAGTCCAAGACTCCCTGTGTCAAGATTGTTGATGATGAGGGCACTGTTATCCAAACATATAACCTCCCTGTAAATGCCCACATTATGGTGGAGAATAAGCAGAAGATTGTAGCTGGTGATATTATTCACAAAATTCCCAGGGCAATCGGTAAGGCCGGTGACATTACCGGTGGTCTTCCCCGTGTTACAGAGCTTTTCGAAGCCAGAAATCCTTCCAATCCCGCCACTGTATCTGAGATAGACGGTGAGGTTTCACTTGGCAAGATCAAACGAGGTAACAAAGAGGTGATTATCACTCCCAAAAACGGAGAAAAGAAGATCTATCTGGTACCCCTTTCAAAGCAGATTCTTGTTAATGACAACGACCATGTTAAGGCAGGTACACCTCTTTCGGATGGAGTAATCTCTTCTTCAGATATTCTGGCTATTCAGGGTCCTGTAAGAGTCCAAGAGTATATCGTGAATGAGATTCAGGAGGTTTACCGTATGCAGGGTGTGAAGATAAATGATAAACATTTTGAGATTATTGTGCGTCAGATGATGCGTAAAGTTCAAATTGTTGAGCCAGGTGATACCAATTTCCTTCCCGAAGAACTTGTTGACAAGTGGGAATTCATGGAAGCGAATGATGAAATCTTCGATAAGAAGGTTGTTACCGATGCGGGAGATTCCACCGAACTGCATAAAGGTGAGATTGTCACTCTGCGTAAACTCCGTGATGAGAATTCAATCCTTAAACGTCAAGATAAAAAGATTGTTATTGCGCGCGATGCTGTCCCAGCTACCTCAAAACAGGTGTTACAGGGTATTACTCGTGCTGCTTTGAGGACAAACAGCTTTATGTCGGCAGCATCATTCCAGGAGACTACAAAGGTATTGAGCGACGCTGCAATTCGCGGCAAACAGGATACCCTTGAAGGTCTTAAAGAAAATGTAATTTGCGGACACCTTATTCCTGCAGGTACAGGCCAGCGCTCTTTTGAGAAACTGGTTGTAGGTAATATGGAAGATGTTCAGAAAGCATTGAATATTGCAAGACCTCGCAGACGTGAAAGAGCGGCGGAAAGGGAGTAAACAAAACTAAAATGGCAGCCATTTGGCTGCCATTTTAGTTTTGGGTGCGAGTTGCGGGTTACGTGGTGCGGGTTATTCTTTTTTGAGTTTGTTGAAACAGTGTCTGCAAATGGGTTCGTAAATATCTTGTTCGCCAAGTTCTACAAGTTTGTCACTGGAAGAGAGACGGTGCGAATGATTTGCAATATCGCCGCATCTTACACAAATTGCATGTACTTTGGTTACATATTCGGCTACTGCCATAAGTGCCGGCATAGGACCAAACGGATTGCCAAGGTAGTCCATATCCAGTCCTGCTATGATCACCCTGATGCCTTGTGAGGCTAGTTGCTGGACTACATCCACGATGCCCGGGTCAAAAAACTGTGCTTCATCAATACCTACCACATCGACATTGCCTGTAAGTAGCAGTATGTTGTTGGATGAATCAACAGGAGTTGAAAGTATGGTATTAGAGTCATGGGACACCACTTCTGCTTCAGAATATCTGACATCTATTTTAGGCTTGAATATTTCAACATTCTGATTAGCAAATTTTGCTCTCTTTAACCGGCGTATCAATTCCTCGGTTTTCCCCGAAAACATCGAGCCACAGATGACCTCGATACAACCCGGATTTTTTGCACTTTCTATAAACATTTTTCTTATTTTTGCGTTGAACTCCAGACAAAGGTAATCAAAAATGTCTAGACTTTATATAGTCCCTACGCCAATCGGCAATCTAGAAGATATAACTCTTAGAGCAATCAGAATTCTCAAGGAGGTGGATCTTATTTTGGCAGAGGATACCAGGACAAGTTCGATTTTGTTGCGTAAATATGGAATTACAACCCGGATGGAGTCACATCACAAGTTTAATGAACATCGGACTGTTGCTTCCGTTACCGAGAGGATTCTTTCAGGGATCCAAGTGGCGTTTATCAGTGATGCAGGTACTCCGGGGATATCAGACCCTGGATTTCTACTGGTGAGAAGTTGTGTAGAGGCCGGAATTGAGGTTGAAACACTACCCGGTGCCACTGCATTTGTTCCCGCTCTGGTTAATTCGGGTTTTCCCTGTGACAGATTTGTCTTTGAAGGATTTCTTCCTGTAAAAAAAGGGCGTCAGACACGTCTAAAAGCGCTTCAGCAGGAGACCAGGACGATGATATTCTATGAATCGCCCCATCGTCTGGCAAAAACGCTAACACAGTGTGCGGAATATTTCGGTGCGGAACGTCCTGCAAGTGTATCGAGAGAGATTTCTAAAATATATGATACCACTCATCGCGGAACTCTTGCATCGCTGGCCGAATATTTCACATCACACGAACCTAAAGGTGAAATAGTGATTGTCGTTTCTGCGCACAATCCGGTCAAAAATCCAGAGGACGAGAGCTGACATTAGGCATAATAAGTTTACAAACACTTTAATGAGCAAGGTAGATATGAAGAGGAAAGAAAAAGTGAAAAAGAGCGCTGCTTCCGGTGTGATTGCACTCATATTCTTAATTATTGGTTTTCAGGCAGCTATTTTCTTTGAAAAAGTGATCAACAGACCTGCTCCGCAAACGGAATCCAAAGAAACAACGGCTGTTGACCATCACCATTCAGTGACGAATGATTCTCTGCTGTCACCGATATCAAATTCTTCTCCGGAGTTCTCTTCCGGAACATATTCCCGCAGAAACTCTGCAAGCAGCAACATTTTTGGCGCAGACCGTAATCAACGAACTCGCTTTGGGGGCTATCCGGCTCCCGCGAAGAGTTACAGTAAGCCAAGTCGGCCACAACGCAGAGTGGAGTCATTCCCATTTGATCCCAACACAGTCACCCTGGAAGAGTTGGTGCGGCTTGGACTATCAGAACGTCAGGCAGAGGTGATTCTCAATTACCGAAGCAAAGGCGGCTCATTCCGCAGAAAGGAGGACTTCGCCAAAATGTATGTGGTATCCGATACCCTTTATCAGCGTTTAGAGCCATTTATAGAGATACCGAAATTGGAACTCAATATGGCCGATAGTGCAGCTTGGGTCACCCTTAAGGGAATAGGTCCTTATTATGCGCGCCGGATTATCGAATACAGGGAACGTCTGGGCGGTTTTTTTGACCCACAACAACTAATGGAGATTGACGGCATAGACCAGGAACGTTTCGATGGTTTCGCCTTCGCTGTTCAGGCTGACAGTAGCCATGTAACGCGTTTTAATTTCTGGTCATTGACTAAGGAGGAACTTATCGCACACCCCTATGTAGGGACTTTTGCCGCAAAAGGCATACTCCGCTACCGCAGTGTCACTGATACATCGCAATGGAGCTTTAGTGATCTTGTACGAAACAATATCTTGACTCCCGATTGTGGTTCAAAATTATCAAGATACCATAAATTACCTTAATTACTGAAAACAGACGGATATTTTGCTTACCTTTACACGCGATTTTTGTTAAAAATAGTAAGAAATGTTGGAATGCAGATCCGTCACCAAAAAGTTCGGTGACTTTACGGCTCTTGACGATGTCTCGATAGAGGCGGATAAGGGGCGTGTTTTTGGTCTGCTGGGCCCGAATGGGGCCGGTAAGACCACCCTAATACGTATCATCAACCGTATAACCATCCCTACAGCAGGTGAAATTATCTATAACGGCAGATTGATGAACGACGAAATGGTACGCGAAATCGGCTATCTGCCGGAAGAACGCGGTCTCTACAAAAAGATGAAGGTAGGGGAGCAAGCAATCTATCTGGCGCGTTTAAAAGGCCTCTCTATGGCTCAGGCAAAGAAAGAACTTAAAGAGTGGTTTGTCAAATTCGGTATTCGCAGCTGGTGGGATAAAAAGGTGGAGGAACTCTCCAAGGGTATGGCACAAAAGGTACAGTTTATCACAACTGTGCTCCACAAACCTTCGTTGCTGATCCTGGACGAACCTTTTTCGGGTTTTGACCCGGTCAATGTGCAGCTCATCAGAAACGAAATCCTCCGAATGAAGGATGAGGGGGCTACTATAATTCTCTCCACTCATAATATGGAATCGGTCGAAGAGCTCTGCGATGATATAGCACTTATCAATCGCGCTAAAGTAGTGGTATCGGGTCCTACAGGGCAGATTCGCGAAAAATATGGTTCCAATCAGGTGGAGGTGCTCTATCGCTCTTCCCAACCTCTTGCCACCTGGTCCAAATATTTCACCATCTCGCTGGATGAAGAATACAAACATTTAAGGAGAGCGGTGCTCGATGTTAACGATGGCGTAGGATCACAACAGGTCCTTCCTGAGTTGCTTGATAGTGTGGATATCGTTTCCTACAAGGAACTTGTACCGCGAATGAACGACATTTTTATTAAACTCGTAAGCGAAAAATAGAAGGAAGCCATGAATTTTAATAAAATAGCAATTATATTGGGACGCGAATATTCGGTACGCGTCAAGAAAAAATCATTTATTCTGACAACCATCCTCACTCCCGTGTTACTGGCAGCTCTTTTCATCATACCTACGGTGCTGATGTTTGTGGGTGGCAAGGATACGGAAAAGGTTATGGTGCAGGATGGTTCAGGCATAGTGGTTCCTTATTTGGAGAGCAGTTCCACAGTAGAATATGTCGTTGCGCCTGAAGGCAGCACCTTGGAACAGCTAAAGGGAGATTTCAATAATCTGGATGTATATGCGCTTGTGGGAATCTCTGAGCTTGACTCCGCCAACAACGTACAGGTGGTGGCTTACTCTGCTGAGCCTCTAAATGTGGATATCAAGAGTGATATTTCGCGCAAAGTTAACAAAGCCGTGGAGTCAATGAAACTATCACTCTACAATATCTCTGATCTCGACCGCATCCTGGCAGAGGTGAGGAGCGATGTGCAGATCACAACCCTGACTCTCACAGATGAGGGGGAGAAGGAGGAGTCGGCTGAGATCTATATGGCGCTCTCCTACGTGATGAGCTTATTGATATATATGTTCATCTTTATGTTTGGCAATATGGTGATGCGCGGAGTGATTGAGGAGAAGAGTGGTCGTATAGTCGAAGTGATTGTTTCCTCCGTCAAGTCTGTGGAGCTTATGATCGGCAAGATTTTAGGAATTGCACTTGTCGCCTTGACACAGTTTTTTATATGGGTGGTGCTTACCCTAGTCCTCATTTCGGTTGCAGGTTTCTTGATGGGTGGAGATATTGTTGGAACTATGGAGTCAACGGATGTAGCCGGTATGGGTTCTATTCTGAAAGGAATTTCGGAAGTGAGGTTCGGTTATATATTAAGCTGCTTCTTAATCTATTTTGTACTCGGATATTTGCTATATGCCGGTATGTTTGCAGCTGTGGGTGCAGCAGTGGATAATGAAGCAGACACGGGACAACTCTCGTTGCCTATCACTATTCCCCTGATTATAGGCCTCTTCCTGATGATTCCAACTTTCCAGAATCCTACCGGTCAGCTTGCTTTCTGGTCCTCCATAATACCTTTTACATCTCCAATGGTAATGATGGCGCGCATCCCTTTCGGTGTGGTACCCTTCTGGGAACTGGCACTTTCGATAATTCTGCTGTTTGCGACCTTCCTTCTGATGGCTGTAATTTCGGCTAAGATATATAAAGTGGGTATTCTGACCTATGGTAAAAAGGCTTCCTTTAAAGATCTTTGGAAGTGGATTAAGACAAAGAATTAGAACAATGAAGATCAAAAGTCTCTTTTTAACTTTACTGCTCCTTCTTGGAGTTTCTGCTGTTTACGCTCAGATCAATTATAGCTGGACGACAGTTGCCATGGATGCATCCTGGGGTGATATCAAGGACTTCACAGCAACTAAAATTATCAGTAAATATGAACCGATGGTAGCTCCTTTGATGGAAATTATCGGATATTCCGAGGATGAATATGATAAAGGTATTCCCGAAGGACCTCTTTCCAATTTTGCGGTGGATGTAATCCGTGCAGTTGCCGAGAAGGAGACCGGTTCGAAGGTAGACGTGGCTATGACCAACTTCGGAGGTATTCGTACCTCTCTTCCTAAAGGTGCGGTAAGAGTTTATGACATTTTTTCGATTTTTCCGTTTGACAACTACCTTGTGACATTTGATATTTCGGGAGCTGATCTGGATAAATTTCTCAGAAATATGGCTTCAAGAGGTCGCGTTGAAGCGTTGAGCAACGTGAAAGTGGTATTTGACGGATACAAACTTGAATCGCTTACAGTGGGAGGAGAAGCTATCGATCCGGAAAAAAATTACAAGTTTGCTACAATCAACTTCCTGATGGATGGTGGCGACAGATTGAGTGTGGGAGATTTCGCTAAAAATATTACTAATCTGGAACATATTTTTATCCGGGATGCTATTGTGGATTATGTTAGAGAGATGACTGCACGTGGAGAAATAATTTCTCTTAAAAATGACGGTCGTGTGATAATAAAAAATAGGGAGGACTCCCGAAGATGAGACAGAATATTATCAAATATGCTTTGTTGTGTGTTTCAGTGGTTGTAATGGCAGCATCCTGCTCCCCCAGACATCTTGTAATACTTCACACAAATGACACCCACAGCCAGATCGAGCCGGTAAGGGTAGGCCGTGATCGTGATAAAGGTGGCGTTGAACGCCGCTTACAGTATATCAATTCTGTCAGGAAAGAGGCCGGTCGTCGTAATGTATTGTTGCTTGATGCCGGTGATTACAATCAGGGCACACCCTATTTTACTGTGGCAAAAGGAGATCTGGAGATAGAACTTATGAATGCCCTCGGATATGACGTGGCAACTCTGGGTAACCATGAGTTTGACAATGGCCAGGAAGAGCTCGCAAGACGTCTCGCATCGGCAGAATTTGTGACTGTAACCTGCAATTACGATTTCTCAGGTTCGATTTTAAAGGATTTTGTCCAGCCTTACACCATCATCCGTCGGGCCGGATTGAAAATCGGAATAATAGGTGTTACATCATATCTTGAAGGAGTTGTGCTAAACAGCCATCTTGAAGGTCTTGTGCGTCTGGATGCAATCTTTGAGGTCAATAAGTGGGCTGCATGGCTCAAACATGAGAAAAAATGTGACCTTGTGATACTTCTATCGCATTTCGGCCATCAAGGCGGTTCATTGGAGCACCCTTCAGATATTCTGATGGCACAAAATTCAAAAGATATCGACATTATCATTGGAGGGCATTCTCATACTTTTCTTAAGAATGCAGTAGAAATAGAAAATCTCGCCGGCCGTAAAGTGGTTATTGTCCAAAGTGGAGGGCAAGGTGTTATCGTGGGTAGAATGGATATTCCTACTCCCGTTCGACTTTAAGCTGCTGGATTGAATTTACTCCGTCAGTAGTTTTGACGTAGAGTATCACTCTGAATTTTTCACCGCCCGCTGTAAGTGATCCAACCGCATATTTCATAGGAGCTTTGCCACTCTTATGGATGATGGTAAACTTTTTGGGTGTATAATTGGTGAAAAAGTTTTTAATAATCAGACGTGCCTGATTGCGGGTACAATTATTGATGGCACCCAAAATGTTCAGTTCGAGGTTATCGGCAAACCAGGCGGAGAGTTTTTCATAGTCGCCAGATTGGATATATTTGCCGATAGGGGTGAATACATCCTGATCGGTGTTGCTTTGGACATTGGTCTGGGAAGTCCTGATCAACTGCATCGTCTGAGCCGGTACAGTGAAAGATATAATCCCGAACAAGGCCAATAATAAAATCTTCTTCATTTGGCGTTATAGGTTTAGAAGTGATAAAACTGCTTATTATATCGTAAATCAGCAAAAATCACGCCATCGGAAGAATAAATCCCCCTAAAAATGTTATTTTTGTAGTATGAAAGTCAAACTTCTCCTTGTAGGCAAGAGCGTAGAGGGCTGGCTCCAGTCGGGAATCCGACTCTATACCAACCGTATAGAGCACTATGTGCCATTTGAAATGACGGTTATTCCCGAACTGAAACAGACATCGGCACTCTCTGTTGAACAAATAAAAGAGAGGGAAGGGGAACTCATTCTAGCCAGATTAAAGAGTACCGATGAAGTGATCTTACTTGATGAGCGCGGTAAGATCTATTCATCGGAAGATTGGGCACGACATTTGGAGCAAAAAATGACATACGGATTAAAAGACTTGGTCTTTGTGGTAGGAGGTGCATACGGATTTTCGGAAAAAGTCTATCAGCGGGCAGACAGTAAACTTTCTCTCTCACAGATGACTTTTTCACATCAGATGGTGCGCCTGATTTTTGTTGAACAATTATATAGGGCATTCACTATCATTAAAGGCGAGCCATACCATCATAAGTGAAAGGATTCAGGACTATATACAAACGGATTACGGGAGCCGGTAACAAATATCTGACGATATTTATGGCGGTTATAGCCCTCGTGTTTGCCATTATCTCCTTTGTGGGTAGTACAGGTACTTATAATCTCCGTCGAGAAGTGCGAAAGGTGCAAAAACAGGTTCATCACCGGCAGCATTTGATCGAAAAATATGCCCATCGTGCTATCAATACACCGGATGATCAGTGGGTAGATCTTAGCGACCTACCGGATGATATGGTCATATACAAATATGTTTCCGACACGCTTCAATCCTGGGCTAACCAGTTCCCGATAAGCAATGATGAAGTAGATGCCTATTCATTTACTTACCGTCTCCACTATTTGAGCAATGCCAACCTTTTCAGTTCGCCGCTGGCTTATTTGGGACTTGAGGAGCAATATGTCAATCTCGGCTCGGCATGGTACATAGTCAATACCTATATTTCTCCCTCATACAGAACTAAAGTTATCACCGGTATTTTGGTCAAAACGGATTATCTTGACGACCGTGGTCTGAAAAACCACACAAATAAGAATCTTCGCATTAGTGCAGGCTTTGATCCGGTAAGCGTCAATGTGGATGATGCCGGTGTTGTCTATGGAATTGAGGGTCTGCCACTTTTCTCACTGGTTTCCGAAAGTCCGACATTTGCCAGGAGTACAAATCTTACTCCAATGTGGATTTCGATGCTTTTTGCGGTTATGGCTCTTTTCCTATTCCATGCAAGAAAGCGCAACTGGTTTTCATTAATGATAACAGCTGTTGTTCTTTTGGTTATTAGAATTGCGGCCTTTATCGTAGTGGCCCGTAATGATATGCCGGGAGAATTATTTTCGCCTATCTATTATGCGGACAATCGTTTGTTTGATTCCCTGGGCAATTTTCTACTTAACAATGTGCTAATTGCTCTCCTGGCCTATGCAGTATTCATAACTCGTATTCATATAGTCAAGCGTATCAAGCAATCCGGCAGGAATATGAGGATTTTGCGCTCCGGAGTCGCTGTTGTGGCGACTCTCCTCCTGGCACTTTATATCCATCTGACGCTTCGTTCGTTGATAATTAACTCTAATATTGTCCTGGAGCCTTTCCGCATCGACGAACTTTCCTTATATTCCATCCTGGCGTATTTCGCATCAGCAATGATATTTCTTGGACTTCTGCTGATGCTGCAGCTGCTTGTGTTAATCTTCCGTAAAAGAAGGTCATTTTCACTGTTGTCCTGGTTCAATATGACACTCTATGTGTTGATAATATCGCTTTACTGCGTGACGATGATTGTGGTATATGGGTTTGAAAAGGAATATGAGACAAACCGTGTAAGGACCAATAAACTTGCTATGGAGCGGGACCTAAGTCTTGAACTTCAGTTGCGCAACGTTGAGGAGACTATAGCTTACGACCCCATTATTGCATTGCTGACTGCGGTCGATAGGCGTGAAGTCATCCGTAGCCGTCTGCTTGAACGCTACTTGTATCGTAATGTTGCTCAAAAATATAATATAGAGTTGACCGTTTGCTCTCCCAATGACCTTCTGGACTTGGGACAGGGCAGTGAACTGGTGCCATGTTATCCCTTCTATCAGGACCAGATAACGAGGTTTGGCACCCCGCTGGCACCTAATTCCAGATTTTTCTATATAAATAAATACAATGGTCTGACTTCGTATTTGGGAATGTTTACATTCTTTGACCCTGTGAGTTCGAGAGTCACCCGACTTTTTGTGGAAATTGAGTCCAAATACTCTTCAGAGCTTGAAGGTCTGCCGACCATACTTAGTGGCGACGAGGGTTACAATGATCTTCGGCTTCCGCGCAATTATTCTTTTGCGAGATACAGCAATGGTCGTATTATTACATACAAGGGTGATTATGAGTATCCCTTAATTTTTGACCAGAGTTGCCCCGATGGCTATTCAATGCAGATCAAAAAGGGCTACGTCCACTTTATTAACAAGCTTTCAGCCGATGAAATAACACTCGTAAGCCGTCCCAGTTACAAGTTTTTCTCAAATGTAGTTTCATTCTCATATATAGCGATTTTCTTTGGACTCTTCTTCTCCATAATGACATTTTGGGAGAGAGACAGCAAGCTCTTTTCCCTTCCTAAGAGGTCCATTAAGAGAAAGATCACCATCATTATTACCTCAGCGATGATCTTCTCCATTCTCTTCCTTGGAGTGGCCAGTATACATTATATCAGCAGATTGAACAAAACCGGCAATGAACGTGAGATGGACGAGAAGATCACCACTGCCCGTAGCGTACTTTCAGAGTATTGCAGATATGCAAATGTCTACAGTCAGGTGCAGTCAATGGAGTTCTTCAACGCGATGGATGACCTGTCAAAAGTGATCAGAACCGATATCAACCTCTATGATACTCATGGAGGTCTTATACGTACCACGCAGCCCGATATCTACGAACAGTTCCTGATGGGCAAACGTATGAACGGAAATGCATATCATGAGATTGCGCACAACAATGCCCTTAAATACACCACCATGGAGGAGGTGGCCGGGATGAAGTACTCCTCGGTTTACGCACCGCTATTCAATAACCAGGGCTCTATGGTGGCTATAATCAACCTTCCTTATTTCTCCCGTTCGGCGGATATGTTGAGTGCTTCATCCTCGATGATTGCTACCATCATCAATATCTATCTTGTATTGATTATCCTAGCATTCATAATAAGCGTGCTGCTCTCCAACTCACTCTCCAGACCTCTGGTGGAGATTAAGGAGAGAATTCAGGGACTGGCCACATCATCCAACAGGAACAGATATATTTCCTACCACAATAATAGGGACGAAATAGGAGTGCTTGTGAGTGCCTACAACAAGATGGTTGATGACCTTGATGAGAGTAGACTGCAGCTTGCACAGGCAGAGCGAGAACAAGCCTGGAAGGAGATGGCCAGGCAGATTGCCCACGAGATTAAGAATCCCCTTACCCCGATGAAACTCCGCATACAGTATTTGATCAGAATAAAGGAGGAGGGGCGCCCCGGATGGGAAGAACAGGTACAACCCACTCTGAACTCCATTCTGGGACAGATAGCGAATCTTAGTGAGGTAGCGAATGCATTCTCATCATTCTCAAGATTCTATAACGAAGAGGTGGTGGATGTGAATCTGAATGAGGCTATTTCCGAGCAGGTATTTTTCTTTGATACCAATGATGATATCACAATCGAAATCCGCAACAATGTTTCAGATCCTGTGGTTTCTGCAAGAAGACAACAGCTCTCCCGTGTCTTTGTCAACATTATCCAAAATGCCATTGAATCAATACAAAATTCACGTGGAACAGGGCATATTCTAATAACGATCGATGCTGTGGAGCATGAAGAAGGACTCTATTACAAACTGGATTTTGAAGATGATGGCCAAGGTGTTGCCGAGGAACATATGGAGAGACTTTTCCATCCCAATTTTACTACCAAAAGCGGAGGTACCGGTCTTGGACTTGCTATATGTCGCAACATCATAGAGCAATCCCAGGGCACAATATCCTACTCCAGATCATCTCTGGGAGGGGCTTGCTTTACAATACTGCTTCCGGCTAAACAACCTACTTTTTCCTGAGATAAATCTGAATCGTGCAGCCACTGAAATCGAAATGTTCCCTGAGTCTGTTTTCCAGAAATCTCTTGTAGGGTTCCCTCACATATTGAGGCAGATTGCAGAAAAAGGCGAATGAGGGGAACTGTGTGGGCAGCTGGGTCACATATTTAATTCTGATATATTTGCCTTTCCAGGCAGGGGGAGGGTAATTCTCAATCTCGGGTAGCATCACTTCGTTTAGTTCGGATGTGGGGATTTTTCTCGAGTAATTGGAATAGACTGTAGCCGCTGCATTAAGCACATCGAGAATCCTCTGCTTGTTGATTACTGATGTGAATATAATTGGAACGTCGCTGAATGGCGCAATGCGCTTCTTGATCACTTCAGTAAACTCTTTCATCGTATTGTTACCTTTTTCAACGGTGTCCCATTTATTGACAACTATCACGCAACCCTTTTTGTTGCGGACTATGAGGTTGAAAATGGCCATATCCTGTGATTCAATACCGGTTGAGGCGTCAACCATCAACACACATACATCGGAGTTTTCTATAGCTCTGATGGAGCGCATAACTGAATAGAATTCCAAATCCTCTTTGATGCGGGTTTTCTTGCGGAGGCCTGCTGTGTCTATGAGTATGAATTCGTGCCCGAATTTATTGTAATAAGTGGAAATAGAATCGCGTGTGGTGCCCGCAATTGGAGTTACGATATGGCGTTCTTCACCCAGAAAGGCATTGACGAGAGACGATTTGCCCACATTTGGCTTACCCACAATTGCTATGCGCGGAACATCGGCGTAGGGATCATCCTCAATAGTGTTTTCATTGGGAAGCAGTTCCACAATTCTGTCCAGCAGGTCGCCTGTACCGCTGCCATTGGCTGAAGAAATACACCATGGGTCACCTAATCCGAGAGCGTGGAATTCGTGTGCGCCATACATCTTCTCACCTGTGTCAACCTTATTGACAGCAAGAACTACTGGTTTATTACTCCTGCGTAGCAGACCCGCAATCTCAGCATCAAAGTCAGTGATACCGGTACCTACCTCCACGACAAAGAGTACCAGATCGCACTCTTCTATTGCAATCAGCACCTGTTTGCGTATTTCGCTTTCAAATATGTCATCTGATTTGGATGTGAAGCCTCCGGTATCCACCACTGAAAATTCGTTGCCACACCACTCACAAGTACCGTAGTGTCGGTCGCGTGTCACACCCTCCGTCTGATCAACTATTGCTTGCCTCATACCTACAAGGCGGTTGAAAAGGGTAGATTTCCCCACATTCGGTCTTCCTACTATTGCTACCAGATTCATGTCTTATCTATGTTAGATTGCCGGCGTGGCATATGCTATTATATCTTCTTTAGTGATTTCAGGTCCGCTGAGGATCATCAGACGCTCGGTGACATTGCGGAGTTCGCGTATGTTTCCTCTCCAAGGGAGTTTGCTCAATTCCTTATAAGCATCGGGATGCACTTTTTTAGTAGTGATGCCCATCTCCCGGCTGATCTGTTTTATAAAATGTTCCACTAGAAGAGGGATATCTTCAGTACGCTCAGCGAGCGTGGGTACATGGATCAGAATAACGCTAAGGCGGTGATAGAGGTCCTCTCTGAAATTTCCTTTCTCAATCTCCTCTGTGACATTTTTGTTGGTTGCAGCTATAACCCTGACATTGACAGTAATATCCTTGTCGCTGCCAACCCTGGAGATTTTATTCTCCTGGAGTACTCTTAGTACCTTAGCCTGAGCAGCGAGACTCATATCTCCGATTTCGTCGAGAAAGAGAGTTCCTCCGTCTGCCTGTTCAAATTTACCCTTGTGCTGCCTTACGGCTGAGGTAAATGCTCCCTTTTCGTGACCAAAAAGCTCACTTTCGATAAGTTCACTGGGGATAGCAGCACAGTTGACTTCTACAAAGGGTGCTGCAGAACGGGCGCTTTTTTCGTGGAGACGTCTGGCTACAAGTTCTTTGCCTGTGCCATTGGATCCTGTGATAAGTACTCTGGCTTCGGTAGGGGCCACCCTATCTACGAGGTCTTTGATATGTTTGATGGCTTTAGATTCGCCAATGATTTCATATTTAGCGCTAACTTTTTTCTTGAGAATTGTGGTTTCCTTGACCAGTTTGGTCTTGTCTGTGGCATTTTTAAGAGTGATGAGGATTCTGTTGAGGTCAAGTGGTTTTTCAATAAAGTCGAAAGCGCCCTTTTTTATGCACTCTACAGCTGTGTCAATTGTCCCGTGTCCTGAAATCATGATTATGGATGATTCGCAGCCCTCTTTGGCGAGGGTGTCAAGTACCTCGATTCCATCCATTTTGGGCATTTTTATATCACAGAATATAGCATCGTAGTTACCGCTGAGAGCTGCTTCCACACCTTCTTTGCCATCACAAGCCAGTGCTACGGTGTGATTGTCCATTTCAAGGATGTCTTTCAGAGCGTTGCGGATACTACGTTCGTCATCAATAATCAGGATTTTCATGAGCGGTTATATATTTGTTGTAAAAAGCAAAGATAGAGTTTTTTTGTCTATTTTTGTATTTTAACACCAAATGAGAGAGATATGATTATTGCAATTGACGGCTATTCCTCGACAGGTAAAAGTACATTTGCCAAACTTATTGCAGCCCGTTTGGGGCTGATATACCTCGATTCGGGCGCCATTTATCGTGCGGTGACCCTTTTCGCGCTGCAGCGCGGCTATATTGCTGACAATGAGATAGATACTGCCACTCTTGAACAAGATCTTGTAGAGGGCAAAGTGGAGATTTCCTACTCCAAGGATAATCCTGAGGGAAGGGCTGAAATCTGTCTCAATGGGGTGAATGTCGAGTCTCGTATACGCCTACTTGATGTTTCGAACAACGTAAGTCCCATAGCTACGCTCCCTTTTGTCCGCAATTTCGTGGATTCACTGCTTCGCGGCTACGGTCCTCTTGGAGTTGTGATGGATGGTCGTGATATCGGTACCGCAGTTTTTCCGGAAGCGGATTTAAAGATTTTTATGGTAGCAGACGCTAAAATCAGGGCGCAGAGGCGTGTTGATCAATTGCTCGACAAAGGTGAAAAGGCTGATTTTGATGAAATTTATCGCAATGTGCTTGAGAGAGACTACATCGATTCACATCGTGAAATGAACCCACTACGCCAGGCGGAGGATGCGGTGGTGCTGGATAATAGCTATATCTCTGTCGACCAACAGATGATTTGGTTAGGTTGGGTACTCAAGGCTAAGTTTGATATGGAGTTCTAATGAAGGTTACACTTGAAATAGATCCCTCTTCAGGCTTTTGCCCGGGGGTAGTAAGAGCGGTACGGCAAGCGGAAGACTATCTTGCACTACATGACACTCTGCACTCTCTGGGCCCCATAGTGCACAACTCACTCGAGATTGATCGGCTTAAGGCAAAGGGGTTGCGTATCGTGGATATTGACTCTATGGAGAGTATCGCGGGTAGCGTGCTTCTTATAAGGGCTCATGGTGAGCCTCCTTCTACTTATGAAGCGGCAGCCGCCAGGGGAATTGAGCTGATTGACTGCACCTGTCCGGTGGTGTTACGCCTCCAGCAGGAGGTGCGTAAGGCTTTTCTCCGTATGGAGAGTGTGGACGGAACAGTAGTAATATTCGGTAAGCACGGACATGCTGAGGTCAATGGCCTTGTGGGGCAGACCGAAGGACGTGCGGTAGTCATAGGCAGCATTGACGACGTCACAGATGTAGATTTCTGCAGGCCGATTGAGCTTTTCTCTCAGACCACAAAGGATCCAGTAGAGTATGAGACCATAGTGGAGATTATGAGATCCAGAGGGAAAGATGTGAAGGTGCACAATACCATCTGTGCGCAGGTGAGTACAAGACATGAGTCACTCGTTAACTTTGCACGCAGTCACTCGATGATACTCTTCATCAGCGGTAGGGAGAGCTCCAATGGAAAAGTGCTCTTCAACCTCTGCAAAAGTGTAAATCCCCGTTCCTGGTGGATAGAGGAGGCATCTCAGGTTGACCCCGCCTGGATTCGCGATGGCGACAGTATTGGCATCTGCGGTGCTACTTCTACTCCTGCATGGCAATTGGAAGAGGCAATGGCAAACCTTTCTTCTATATTGGAATAAAATCAGTATATTTGTAGATTGAACGATTTCGGGATAATTATCAAATTATATATACTTTTTATGGCAACAACAGCAGATTTTAAAAACGGACTCTATTTAAATTATAAAGGAATACCCTGCTCTATTGTATGGTTCCAGCACGTAAAACCGGGCAAAGGTCCCGCTTTTGTCAAAACCAAGCTCCGTAACCTCGAAAATGGACGTATCCTCGAGAATACCTTTACCGCAGGAGAAAAAATAGACACCATAACAGTAGAACACCGCACTTACCAGTTCCTCTACGCTGATGAGGATGGTTTCCACTTTATGAATACGGAGACCTATGATCAAGTCCATCTTGATAAAGACATGGTTGAAAATAATGACCTGATGAAGGATGGACAGACAGTGCAGATGGTTTATTTCGCCGAAGAGGAGAGATATCTTACCTGCGAGCTTCCCACATATGTTGAGCTTGAGGTGACCTATACCGAACCGGCTGTTAAGGGTGACACTGCTTCCACAAATGCTCTGAAGGCTGCTACTCTTGAGACAGGTGCTGAGATTATGGTTCCCCTTTTTATCAACCAGGGTGACCGTATCAGGGTTAATACTACTGACAGATCATATGGTGAAAGAGTAAGGTAGCTTTTGAAATGATTTAACTTTTTACACATATGCGTAAATTATTCATAATATTTATGTCCATGTCCGTGGTATGCGGATGTGGACGTTTTTCATCTTCTGATCCTTCGGTCAATATCACGGAAGATGAAAGAGAGGTGAGGATCGCCATTGATTTTTCCCGCGACAGCAACTATATTGTCAACTATCTGAAACTCTACTATCCGGAGCTGACAGCTGAACAGGTTGCTGCTTGGGAGGCTACAAATGCTCTAGAGCATAGATACATAGATGGGCAGAAGCGTTATTTCCGCAATGCGGGACGCAATCTTTTCCGCATAGACAAGGAGGCGAAACAAGTATACGATCAAGTTGAGGGAGTGCAAGTGGATCAACTTCACCTATTTTTGGATGGCTATAATAAAGAAGTCATTAAGGCCGCAAGAGAGCAGAAGAAAAGTCTTGTGCTTCCCGTCACAATGACTATCAAGTACACTTTGACTGTCAAACCCGATGTAGTGCCTGACAGTACCGTGCTCCGTGCATGGATGCCTTATCCCCGTGAGGACCAGAACAGCGTCAAAGACATTCGCCTGATTTCCACTTCCGAGCCGGAGTACAAGATTTCTTCGGACAAACATGTCCACAAGAGCATCTATATGGAGAAAATCGCGGTTGCCGGACAGCCGACAATATTTTCATATGAACTCTCTTTCAAGGGTTACAACGAATGGTATGATTTCAATCCGGAGGATATTAAGCCCTATGATACCAACAGTCGCCTCTATAAGGAGTATACTGCTGAAAGGGCTACACATGTCATCTTCAGTGATCGTATTAAGAAGATTACCGACTCTATCGTAGGCACTGAAACCAATCCTTACATTAAGGTCAAGAAGATTTATCGCTGGATTGCCGACAACTATCCATGGGCAAGTGCCCGCGAGTACTCTACTATTGAAAACATTCCTGAATATGTGCTCGACAACAATCACGGTGATTGTGGCCAGGTGGGCCTTCTTTTGATTACCATGGCGCGCTATGCAGGGGTGCCTGCCAGATGGCAGAGCGGTTGGATGCTTCATCCGAATAGTGTCAATCTTCACGATTGGCTTGAGATCTATTATGAAGGCATTGGATGGGTTCCTACCGACCAGTCATTCGGAAGAGGACGCTACAATGTTAAGGATAACGACGACGAATATAACTTCTACACAAAGGGTCTGGATGCTTATCGCTGGATTGTGAACAGCGACTATTCAGGTGAGTTTTCTCCTGCCAAGAAATTTATCCGCAGCGAGACTGTAGATTTTCAGCGTGGGGAAGTGGAGTGGGATGGAGGCAATCTCTATTTTGACAAATGGAGCGGCTGGATCTCAGATATTCAGTATAGTTATGAGAAAGATTGAGTGTCAGGAGTTTTTTGACACCAACATACTTGGTTTAAGAGAATTTTATGATGCGAATAATTGTTTATTCGCATCATTTATTTAGCGCTCTATTTAATTCTCGTCTCAACGTATTTGCACCCGGGAAACCGACACTGTGAAATGTTTGATTTCCTTCTCGGTCAAAAATGATGAAAGTGGGGACACCGCTTACGTTTAGGAACTCGCAGAGATAGTACCATTGCTCAGCACTCAAGCGGTGGTGAGAACCGGATATATCCAGAATCATATTTTCCCATACAATTGACGGCGAATCTTCTCCTGCGAGGTATAAAAACTCCACATCCTTATTGGCAAACTGAACTTTTATAGGTTGCATCAGCAGGTGTGCTGCCAGGCATGGACCACACCAGGTAGCCCACATGTCTATCAATATTACTTTTCCTTCAAAAGGTTTGATTAAGTTTAGGAATAACTCTTCGGCGTCAATGACAGGGGACTCCAAGGCGTCATGATCTGTTTTCTCTTTATTCTCTTCTGTTAAATTGACACCGTATATTTTATAATAATCGTCGCTATCGCTTCCTATAAAGTCGAATGTGGTTGTTTCCATTGGCAGAGGTTCAAATATCAACTTGAAATTGACTGCACCTGATTTGGGCATCCCAAACAGCAAATCGAGTTCAAGGCCCTCGCCACCGCGAATCATATACTTTTTGCCGTCGGCAAGCAGATAGGTTTCCGACACGATTTTAATTGAATTGGTTGGCGTAGAAAAAGCTTTTATATCAAGTATGGTTGCCGTGTCAGATAAAGTTACCTTTGAAATTTCCAACATGCGCGTGTCGGTAACTATGGTATTTGGTTGTTCAACTACTTTGGTCTGTTGTGCCTGTGCCGTCATTCCTATGGCAAGCAGCAAAAGGGTGAGAAGTGATTTTATTTTCATTTTACTGTGATTAGTCATTTAACTATATATGATATGCTAATTTTATGCCCTAAAGCGTAACCGTAAAATTAATTGAAAATTGACAATTACGTTAAGAATATCTGTGACAATTCGTTGACAAAATGGGAGGGGTGGGATGGAGGATTTCTAATCTTTCAACAGGTAGTTGGTGCTTCGTCCACCATCGTCGGAGACGACTAGTATTCCTTTGTCTATCAGATCGGTGATGTCTCTGAGGGCAGTAGCCTGTGAAGTTTTGGTCATTTTAGCCCATTTTGAAGTCGTCAGCTTACCTTCAAAGCCATCCCATAGCCGGTTTATCACTTTGACCTGTCTCTCGTTCATAGATACCCCACGATTTCTTTGCCAGAAAGAAGCCTTCTTAACTACTCTCTGCACTATCTGCTCAGAATAAAGTATTGCAGATTTCATAGTTAGTAAAAACCACTCAAGCCATGCAGTTATGTCGGTCGAGCCTGTTGTAGTCCTCTCGAGTATTTCATAATATGACTTCCTTTCTTTTAGAATTTGAGCAGACATACTGTAAAACCTATGCGGCATACCATCAGCCTTTGCCAGTAACATGTCGGTGATTGTCCTTGTCAGACGACCATTACCATCATCAAATGGGTGAATAGCGACGAACCACATATGTGCAATAGCGGCTTTGAGTACGGGATCAATGCTGTTGTCGGCATTTACCCATGAGAGGAATTCATCCATCATAGAAGGTACATCCTCGGATTTCGGTGCCTCATAATGGACTTTTTCCTTACCCATAGCTCCTGAAACCACTTGCATCGGCTCTTTTCCTACCCTATATGCTGCAACAGTTATAGGGTACATACCGCTGCGTCCGGTAGGAAATAAGGCTGCATGCCAATTGAATAGTCTTTCATGGGTCAATGATTTGTCACTACCCCTGACAGCATCGAGCATTACCTGTACGATGCCTTCAGTATAGTTGTCTGCAGTTGGTAAACCCTCTACTTCTATGCCGAGTTTCCTGGCAATTGAGGAGCGTACTTTGTCATAATTGAGTGTTTCTCCCTCTATCTCACTTGAGCGTACCACTTCCTCGGTCATCATATCAAGCGAGGTTTTATTTTGGATTTCAAAGCCTAATACACTCATTAATCCCTCTATCCTGCCTTCGAGATTGCGCACCTCAGAAAGAAGGTTGATCAAGCGAGAATTGTCCCATGTAAACTCAGGCCAAGTCGGGTGTTGCCATATATAGATCGGTCTCATAACAGGAATATTTTGAGACAAAGATAAGTAGATGATGTGAAAAAACAAATTATTCTCGTCATTATTTGACGAGAATAGGGGAAAAAGTGCGTCATGTGGGGGATTTTCTCCGGGATTTCGTCGCTTCGCTCACACAATTCCGTTCGAGAATTCCTCTCTCTCCGGGATTTCGTCGCTTCGCTCCGACAATTCCGATCGAGAATTCCTCTCTCTCCTCGGGATTTGCTCGCTTCGCTCACACAATTCCGTTCAAGAATCCCTCTCTCTCCTCGGGATTTGCTCGCTTCGCTCACACAATTCCGTTCAAGAATCCCTCTCTCTCCTCGGGATTTGCTCGTTTCACTCGCACATCCCTCCCCGCCTGCGGCGGGGCGATGCTAGGTGCGAAATAAAAAAATGTCATATGGAGGGATTTGGTCACTTCGTTCCCACATCCCTTTCCACTTGCCGTGGGGCCCTTGCAATGCTCAAGGCCTGAAGCTGCGCTTCATTTTTTTATACAACAAATCCCCTTTTGAGCAAGCTCAAGGGGATTCATTATATAAAAACCGAATGACTGACGTCATTCGGCCTTTCGCTTTGCGGAGAGAGAGGGATTCGAACCCTCGATACGCTTTTGGCGTACACACGCTTTCCAGGCGTGCCTCTTCAGCCACTCGAGCATCTCTCCGTGGGAGTGCAAATGTAGTGTTTTTCTTGGGAATAATGGAATTTAATTGTGCTTTTGCGGAAATTATAAGGGTTGTGGCATAGTTCAGGCTACTTAAATTGTCATTCCAGAGCTGAATTAGTTTGTGAGAAATTGATAATTTTCCTATTTTTAGGGTATGGAATGTGACAAAGGTACCAAACTGGCTCTTGCCATCAAGTCGGGAGAAGAACGCGCTCTGGAGGTTTTCTTCCGTATGGAATATAACAACCTGGTCCATTTCATCACTTCGTATATAACGGACGGCTTAGCTGCTGAGGATATTGTACAGGATACATTCATTACTCTCTGGAATAAACGCTTTCTTATTGACGAACAACAGAATCTTCGTAGTTATACCTACAAAATTGCCCGTAACAAGATGCTTAATTACCTTCGTGACGATAAGTACCGTCGCAATTGTGTAAATGCTGACCTTGAACAACTCAACCTTACCGCTCTTTCCGACGATTATGTGCTTGAAAGAATAGATGCCCTCTCGCTGGAAGAACTCATAAACAAGACCTACCTTCAGCTTCCCGAGGATGTGCGCTCCACTTTTAAGCTAAACCGTGAGTTTGGAATGACCTATTCACAGATAGCCGAAAGGCAGCAGGTACCTGTTAAGGCGGTAGAGTACAAGATTCGCAAGGCACTACATTTCTTCCGCAAAAAACTTCGCACAGATTTTTTAGGTAAAGAGCCTCAAATCGGTGTATAACTAATGAAAAAAATCGAGTAAATGGTTTATTTTGAAAGCAAATATCATCAGGACAAGAAATTTGCCCGCCTAAAAGCTGATGAGACATTCGGTAATATGCCCTATAGTGCGGACAATGGAAGTGCAGTTAATCGTTTGATATTCCGCATTCGAAGACGCAGGGTGACAAATGTGCTCATCAAAGTTGCCGCGGTTCTCTTCATACCGATGACCGCTTTCTCTGCCTGGCTGTTGCTGAGGGAGCCGAAGATGCCTCAGGTTGCCCAGGAACCGTCGGTTACGCAGATTATTGAGCGATATCAGAGTGAACAGTTTATAGAGTACATAGTTCATTCGGGAGTAAAGGGCAAAGTGTTGCTCCCTGACAGCTCCGAAGTTTGGCTCAACAGCAATAGCACTCTCAAGTGTCCGGCGGAGTTTTCTTCTGAGGTACGTTATGTGGAACTTGATGGTGAGGGATACTTCAAGGTGCGCTCTGAAAGCGAATGGCCGATGTATATTAAGACTTCCAAGGGCGTTACCGCCAGGATACTTGGGACGGAATTCAATTTATCTTCTTACTCCAATGATTCTGAGGTCAAACTGACACTTGTAAATGGTAAGGTGGAGGTCTTTAATCAGAACAATAAAAAGATAGATGTCTTGCCAAATGAGCGTCTGGTTATCAGCGATCAGGCTGTACCTGCACGTAAGAGTCATCTTATGAGCACTGAGGATGATGCAGCATGGAAAGAAGGTTACTTGATTTTTGCCAACACTCCAATGCAGGAGGTGGTTAAAAAACTCGAGCGCTGGTATGGAGTGCATATCACGCTCTCCGACAAAGAGCTGTTCGGGTACAGTTTTACGGCGCGTTTCCAGTCAGAGTCTGTTACCCAGGTGCTTGATCTGTTAAAAATTTCTTCAAATATCCACTACAGGATTAAGGAAAAGAATGTTACTCTATATAAATAGTTACATTCTGTAACATATTTATGACAAAAATTAGGGAGAGATCCCTTTTTTTGTGTAGTGATATTGTAAACTATCAATCTCAAAATCTATGAAGAAAAGAACTAACAATCTCTTGAAGATCGGAATCTTTTTCCAGTTCATGGTTTTGTCACTCTTCTTCTCCACTGAGGTCTCTGCACAGCAGATTTCACTTGATTTCAAGGGAGAAAAGATGATAACAGTCCTTCAGGAAATCCAGAAACAAAGCTCTTACAACTTCATTTATAACAACACTCTTGTTGATGTAAACCAGGTTGTCAACATCTCTGTTTCAAATGCCTCTATCAATCAAGTGCTGGATAGCCTCTTTTCGGGCACATCTATCGCTTATCGCATTATCGACAAACAGATTACCATTTTCCCAAAAGAATTCAACGAAGTTCAGCAGCAGAAGCCCACTTCAGATCCCCGTGTCGTATCGGGTACCGTTGTTGACGACAATGGAGAACCTTTGGTGGGTGTCAGCATACAGAACGTGACCACTAAAGAGTTCACCATAACTGATTTTGAGGGAAACTACTCCATCAAGGCCAATCAAGGTAATGTGCTTGCTTTTACCTACATAGGTATGGAGTCACAGAATCTGACAGTCGGAACCACGGGAGTTATGAATGTTACAATGCAAAGTGACATACAGGCCATAGAGGAGCTCGTAGTTGTCGGCTACGGTAGTGCTAAGAAGATCAGTTCTGTAGTAGGTGCTTCGACACTTGTAAAATCCGATGCATTTACCAGTATTCCCGCAGCCAGTTCCGGTGATGCTCTCCAGGGAAAGGTTGCAGGATTGCAAGTTTTCACCAGTTCCGGTGAACCTAGTGCTACTGTTTCCATGCGTTTACGCGGTGTAAATTCCATCAATGCTTCCAATACTCCGCTCTTTATTCTCGACGGTTCACCGGTCGACGTAGCTATTTTCACCGCTCTCAATCCAAACGATATAGAGAATGTGATGGTAATGAAGGATGCCTCCTCCACAGCCATCTATGGTTCACGCGCTGCAAACGGTGTAATCTACATTACAACCAAAAAGGGTTCAGGCGAAAAGCCCACTATTACCGCCAGCGCGTCATATGGTATCTCTTCACTAGCGCAATTCCCAATGGAACTTATGAATGCCGAGGAATGGTTTCAATTTCGTGAAATAGCTGATCCCAGCCTTCTCGAAAACGAACAGTTTCAGGAGCTGAAGAATTTCCGTCTTAAGAATAATATCGGTACAAACTGGAGAAAATGGATTCTCAACGAGAATGCCCCAACCTGGAAGGCAGACATTAGCACTTCCGGCAGAAGTGAGAGAACTGACTTCTACATATCTCTCGGTGCATTCGCCCGCGAGGGTATTGAGCCCCACTCCGACATGTCAAGATATTCCATACGCTCCAACACCAATACAAGAATAACGGATTGGTTCAAATTTGGGATCAACCTTAACTTTACTTACCAGACCCAGCGAAATGCCGGGTACTCGACAGTCAGTACGGGTTATTATAACCCGATGAATATCATTGCGTGGGGTCTGCCCTATGCAACTCCCTATGAGATTCTCACGGATGCAAACGGCAATTTTACCGGATACGGTGAAGAGCAGGACTTTATTACTGACCTGGGTATGAAGAACTACTTCACCATCATGGAGCATAGTCCTTCGCGTAGGGAAACAGTAAGGGTAAATGCCAACATGTATCAGGAAATAATACCCATTAAAGGTCTTGTGTTAAGAACTGTGCAGGCTGTTGAGGGATATGATTACCGCTATACAGGAAAAACTATTCCTACCGAAAGAATTACAGTTACTCCTATTACAGAGGAGTCATTTGAAAGATTCTATCGTTTAACTTCAACTAACACCGCCGAATATAAGTTTGCAATAGCTGAGAAAAACCACTTCGATATTCTTGTCGGTCACGAGTCAATAGTTTCTAAAGAAAATTACCTCTCTACATATACGCAGGGACAAACCGATCCCCGCTTAACTAATATAGATCACGGTACAGAGTCATTTATACCCACTTTCTCCGATTCCAGGATAGCATACAATTCATTCTTCTCTCGCCTCTCTTATGATTTTGCCGACAAGTATTTCCTCGATCTGACCTACCGAATAGACGGTTCATCACTCTTTGGATCCAACAGGAGATATGCCAATTTCTGGTCTGTAGGTGCGATGTGGAAAATGTCTAACGAAGACTTTATAAAAGGAATTTCCTGGATTAATAATCTTCAGCTAAAGGCATCATACGGTACCATGGGAAACTCCGGTATTAGCAACTACCTCTCTTATGGCCTTACTAAGACAGGTAAAACTTATGACGGGGAGTCCTCGTGGTATATCTCTTCACTGGGTAATCCCAATCTTACCTGGGAGACTTTGGAAGCCTTCAACATAGGTATCAATGGTACGGTATTCGACTTTTTGACCTTCAACTTTGAGTTCTACAATAAGAACACTAAGGATATGCTGATGTACATTCCTTATTCATTCATTTCCGGATTTTCCGGCGGATGGGGTAACGTAGGCACTATGAGAAACCGTGGTGTGGATGTCGAGCTCAGATTTGATATCATTCAGCAGAGGGATCTCTATTTTGGTGCCAGCTTCAACATGAATTACAATAAAAATACTATCACCGAACTCTATGATGGACGTGATGAGTTTGTAGATGGAGACAGTGGCCTGAAATTCCAGACGGGACACGCTTATGGTGAATACTTTGTAGTGAGGTTTGCAGGTGTAGATCCTGCTAACGGCAAATCCCTCTGGTATGACGCTGATGGCAATATTACCAGCACTTATTCAGAAAGTCATGCTGCATTTCTCGGTCGCAATCGTTTTGCTCCCTGGTCAGGTGGTGCCGCTCTCGATCTAAATTGGAAAGGCTTCTCGATTAATGCCACCTTTGCAGGAGTTTTCGGAAAATATATTGAGAACTATGACCGCTACTTTGTAGAGAATCCGACATTTGCAGACGAGTCAAATATGACAAAGAGAATGATGAACATATGGACTGCTCCGGGTCAGATTACTGATATCCCCAAGGCGTCAGAGCCCGTAAAGCATGATAGCCGTTTCATCGAAAATGCAAGTTTTGTCAGACTCAAGAATCTCCAGATTGCTTACACTTTCCCTAAGAAAATGATTGCAAAAACAAACATTTTTAGTGGAGCCAAGATTTATGTTTCCGGACGTAACCTCCTTACTTTTACCAAATACACAGGGTGGGACCCTGAAATTGACCAGATCACCGCGATGGGTAACTACCCCAACACAAGGCAGTACATCGTTGGTCTAGAATTCAATTTTTAATACTAAATCAATTTGATTATGAAAAAAATTATCTTCAGTATATGTGCAGCGATGCTTCTGGTTTGCTCTTGTGATTTGGATATTCTCCCCTCCAACTCCATAACGACAGATTCATCTCTCTCTTCAGTGGAGGATGCTCAGAAGTTCAGACGCGATCTCTATATTACGGTCAGGGATTATATTGTATCAGGACCACCAATTTATCTGTCCGAGTTGATGAGTGACTCGTTTCATGCCTCAATTACATTCGGCAATAGAAATGGAGAATATTACAAATGGGAGATGCGCTCCACTTTCGGTAGTGTGGAGTCTCTTTGGTCAAATAGCTATTACTGCGTGATGCTCGCCAATTTCCTTGAGCAGGGGATACCTGCAATGGATCAAACTAAGTTGAGCAATTCCGATAAGGCACAACTCGACATCATTCTGGGTGAGTGTGCATTCGTTAAGGCATACACTATGTTTGTGCTAGCAGAGCTCTTTTGCAACAATTATTCTTCCAATGCCTCTTCGGACTATGGTGTGATGCTCAGTGACGAGCCATTTACCACTCCGAGTGATCAATCATCATATCCCGGCAGGTCTACTCTTGCAGAGACTTACGACTACATAAGCCGCAACCTCAGCAAGGCAGAAACCCTTCTTGGCAGTGTTAGTGGAGTTGAAGGTTCAATCTATTTCACCAAAGATGCGGTTAGTGCTCTAAAGGCACGTATAGCTCTAACAAAAGGTGATTACAGTACTGCTATCACAGCCTCCACTTCTCTGATTAATCCTGGTACTTACTCGCTTATAGACAATAAGTCTGACTTTGATAAGCTTTGGACAAATGACAGCGGCAAGGAGTGTATTGTGCAGATGTGGGCTGATTACCAGTCTCTACCTCGTTCCAACTGTTATGACTATGTGGGTCTCCAGTCCAACGGTACATACTCGCCGAACTATATGCCCGAACAGTGGATTATCGATGAGTTTACTTCCGATGATATTCGCTTTCAGACCTGGTTTAAGAAGACCCCGGTTGTATTCGGTACGTTGAACAGTAACCTCTATATTTTTACCAAATTTCCGGGTAACCCCGAACTTATGCCTGGTGAGACTATCTCAACTTATCTCAACAAGGTGAAACCTTTCAGGATTGCAGAACAGTACCTCATTGCAGCGGAGGCTTATGCTGCGTCAGGTGATGCTGTAAATGCCAACAAATACCTGAATGCACTTCGTAAAAAACGTCTAGAATCACACTCCGAACGCAACTATTCCGGCGAGGAGCTGATGACACAGATAAAGAAAGAGCGTGTAAAAGAGCTCTTTGGTGAAGGATTTAGACTTAAGGATCTCAAGCGATGGAATAAAGGCTTTGCCCGTTCGGCAGCCCAGGATGATCAAATCATCAACAATGCGGGCAGCACCCTTACCGAGTTTCTCAGTAAGAGTGCAGACGATCCCTTCTTCCTCTGGCCGATTCCTCAATCTGAGATTGATTCCAATCCCCAGATTCGCGGACAGCAAAACCCAGGATATTGATTTGACCTTTTCCAGAATAAAAAAAAAAGTTAGATATATGAAACATTTTATCAAAACCATAGCCTTGCTTGCGGTACTATTGTTCGGATTGACTGCATGTCAGTCTGAGAGCTATATTTGGTATCCTGACAATGAGTGCCTGACTTTCAGCGCAAATACCGGCAACTATTTGCTTCACGAAGAACCGGTGATTGGTTTTAAATTAGTGCGCGGCGTTATTGACGTTCCGCTTACTGTCAACCTTTCCTTCACTGGTGACCCTATTTTCTCTCTCAGCACTCCCGCTACCATTTCATTTGCACCGGGAGAATATGAGGCAGATGTAGCGGTCACATACGATATGTCTCTAGTGGAGGCCGGTGAAATTTACACTTTTGTTGTTTCGTTTGACAAAAGTATGGTCTCTCCGAGTGGATGGTACCAATTTGCCGGCCAAGCAGTAATGCCCGGAGGCGACGATTCGGAATTTGAGGACTACGCAACCGTGGAATTCTATCAGTCACGTCTCAATGCTTTCGTTACACTCTATGACGAGCTCAATTCTACACTTATGGTGTCCAAGTATAACAAGAGCAAGTACCGCATCCGAAATGTGATGAATTCAGATATCAATCTGGACTTCACTCTTACAAAAGAGGGTGAATTGACTCTTGTGGCTCCTGAACCCACCCTTTGTCCTTATGATGGAGGCAGTTACATCAGGATTCCCAGCACAATCGAGTATGAAGGTGAACCTGTGACATTTTGGATTGATCCTGATCCAGGCTATCTCTATGTAGACAACCTTGCCTCAGGTGACTATCCCATGGGTATGACCGAAGATGGTGGAACATCTATCTACTGGTATGTATGGATGGAAACCGCATCCAAGGGTATTCTCAAGTTCATTGACGGTGACGATGGCTGGTGGAAACAGTATTATGATGTTGTTAACTTCAACCCTGTCCCCAACAATGAGATCGATTATACCAAATATGCACAGGTGGAATTCTATCAGTCAAGGTTGAACGCTTATGTCAATTCGGAAAAGGTGCTTCACTCGAATCTTTGGATTAACAACTACGATAATACCAAGTACCGTATCAAGCATGTAATGGGCTCAGATCTCGATCTGGATTTCACCCTGACTGCTGATGGTGTGTTAACATTATTGGCTCCTGAACCCACCCTTTGTCCTCACGATAACAATAAATACATCCGAATCCCTTCGGCCATTGAATACGAAGGTGAGAAGGTTGTTTTCTGGATTGATACTGCCCCCAGATACCTCTACGCTGACAATGTCGCCAGTGGTAACCCTATGGGTATGACCGATGACGGTGGCACCTCCATCTACTGGTATGTATGGATGGAGACCGAATCCAAGGGCATTCTTAAATTTAGTGATGGTGATGATGGCTGGTGGAAACAGTACTATGATGTGGTTAAGCTCTATTAGATTGGTGTTGCACTGATTTATCGTTGCTATTTTCAAAGCAGCAAATGCAAATGTAAAGAAGGTCGTGGGTTCCACGGCCTTCTTTGCCATTATTGTTTCTATGAATTTTCTATACCAGCGCCTGGGAGACATTTATAATATAGTCACCCATTCTTTCGAGTTCGGATATTAGGTCAAGATAGTAAATGCTTGTCAGAAAGTCACCCTTGCTCTCCATCTTGTACATCTCTTCGTCACGGAGATTGTTGCGAAGCTCGTTGATCTGGTTTTCAACATTATGTGCAGAAGTAAGATCTACCGGTTTACCATCGGCTACATTTACCAGATTTTCAATCATTACATCGTAACCGAGATTAACCTTATCAAACAAATTTGCGATGTTCTTAAGCTCTTCCTCGTTGAATCTCTTGTTGTGGAGGTTGCGACGGACTATTATGTTGCCAATAGTCTCACCGCTGTCTCCCAGACTTTCAAGTTCACCTATAATTTTGTAGAGTGTACGGATTTTTTCCGAAGTGGAGGCACTGATATCAGCAGTAGGGATTTTGTGGAGGTAATTAGCTATTTCAAGTTCCATCCTGTCTGAGATTTCCTCATATTTTACCAGTTTATTGCGGTAGATGTCAAATTCATTGCCTGTTTTACTATTTACAGCTCGCAATGCGTAGTCAAGACCTTTCTGGGAGATGCGTCCAAAGTGCACAACCTCCTTGAGTGCTTGTTTGATAGAGAGCTCGGCAGTGGAGATAGGGCCTACATTGATATATTTGAGGCGGAAAACTTCTTGTTCCTCCGTACTCTTTGGCATCTTGATAATGGCGCTCACGAGTTTTACAATCTGAGGGCAGAACCATACGAGAATGAGAGTAGTAATTAAGTTGAATACAGTATGGAGCATTGATAGACCGTAGAGAAGAGCTGTTTGATTGTCTTCAGATGTTACATCAAGGCCAATTGTGGTGGGGTTGGGAAGTCCCATAAGCTCTATGATGTTGCCTATGAATCCTACAAAGGGGCGGAAAAAAGTAAGAGCCCAGATAACTCCGAAAACATTGAAGACAGTGTGGGCCAGTGCAGCTCTTTTGGCGGAGGTATTGCCGACCGTAGCCGCTATGTTGGCTGTGATGGTGGTGCCTATATTCTCACCGAGAATCATCGCTGCTGCATATTCGAAGGGCATCCATCCCATAGTGAGCATGACCATAGTCAAGGCAACGGTAGCGCTGGATGATTGGAGTATGAGGGTTAGGACAGTACCGATAAGGAGAAAAAGCAGTACCGATCCAAATCCATAATTGGTCCATCCTCTGATAAATGAGAGTACTTCGGGCGAGGACTCCAGATCAGGTACGGAGGATTTCATAAATGAGAGTCCAAGGAAGAGTAGAGCAAATCCTATGACAAACTCTCCTATATTTTTTCTCTTTTCGGACTTCATCATGCTGAGAATAAATCCCAAAGCCATCAGAGGAACAGCAATAATGGAGATGTCAGCTTTAAATCCCAGCAGCGTGATAATCCACGCAGTCATTGTGGTGCCGATATTGGCACCCATTATTACCCCGACGGCCTGAATGAGCGTCAGCAGTCCGGCATTGACAAATCCGACTACCATTACAGTTGTAGCACTAGAAGACTGAATTAGGGCAGTAATGCCAAAGCCGGTCAATACTCCTCTGAAACGATTTGATGTAATGGAAGAGAGAAGCTTACGAAGTCTATTGCCTGATGCTTTTTGAAGTCCGGAACTCATCATGTTCATACCGAACAGGAACATTCCGAGGGCTCCTAAAAGTGTGAGAATCTGTAATAGCATAATTTTTTCTTTTCGGCTGCAAAAGTGGCAATAATATTTTTTACTGCCTTTCAAGTTATATTACAATTGTATTACAATTTGCAAAGTATGTATAAAATGTCTTTGCAATACCACTCGACAAGTTATAAATGTAAAGAAGGTCGCAATTTGCGACCTTCTTTGAGGTTATTTTTGAGAGCTCTCTATTTCAGAGCTTGGGAGACATTAATGATATAGTCTCCCATCCTCTCGAGTTCTGCTATCAGGTCGAGGTAATAGACACTCGTCAGAAAGTCGCCCTTACCCTCCATTTTGTACATCTCCTCATCACGGAGATCATTGCGCAACTGGTTGATTTGTACCTCAGCATTTTGAGCAGAAATGAGATCTACCGGTTTGCCGTCGGCAGCGTTAGCCAGATTTTCAATCATCACATCGTAAGCATTGTTGACCTTATCAAACATATCATTGATGTTCTTGAGTTCTTCCTCGTTGAATGTCTTGTTATGGAGGTTGCGACGAACGATAATGTTACCAATTCTCTCACCACTGTCACCCAGGCTTTCAAGTTCGCTGCTAATCCTATAGATCGTGCGAATTTCTTCCGAAGTAGTGGCGCTGATATCGGCAGTGGGGATTTTATGGAGATAGGTGGCGATTTCACGCTCCATCCTATCGGATATTTCTTCGTATTTCACCAGTTTATTGCGGTAAGTGTCAAATTCATCGCCTGTTTTGCTATTCACCGCCTTTACTGCATAGTCAAGACCTTTCTTGGAGATTCGTGCAAAGTGTACAGTCTCCTTGAGTGCCTGCTTGATAGAGAGTTCGGCAGTAGAGACAGGGCCACCTTCGATATATTTTAGGCGGAAAACTTCTTGTTCCTCAGAGCCCTTGGGCATCCTGATTATTGCACTCACAAGTTTTGCAATTTGAGGACAGAACCATACGAGAATGAGAGTGGTTATTACATTGAAAACAGTATGCAGCATCGATATGCCGTAGAGAAGAGCGGTCTGATTGGCTTCAGAAGCTACCCCAATTGCTAGTTTAGCAGGGTTAGGGAGTCCCATTGAGGCTATGATGTTGCCGATGAATCCTACGAAAGGGCGGAAAAATATAAGTGCCCAGAAAACTCCGAAGACATTGAATACTGTGTGGGCAAGTGCCGCTCTCTTTGCGGATGTATTGCCGACTGCGGCTGCAATGTTGGCTGTGATAGTAGTACCTATATTCTCTCCCAGAACCATTGCTGCAGCATGTTCAAAAGGCATCCATCCCAAAGTTAGCATAATCATCGTCAAAGCAACTGTGGCACTGGAAGATTGGAGTATGAGGGTTAGAACTGTGCCAAGAAGTACAAAAAGTAACACCGAACCGAATCCGTAATCGCCCCATCCTCGTATAAATGAGAGTATCTCGGGTGTAGACTCCAAGTCAGGTACGGAGGATTTCATAAATGCAAGGCCGATGAAGAGTAGCGCAAATCCTATTACAAACTCTCCGATGTTCTTTCTTTTTTCGGACTTCATCATGCTGAGAATGAATCCCACAGCCATCAGTGGAACTGCAAGGATAGAGATATCTGCCTTGAATCCCAGCAGCGAAATGATCCAAGCGGTCATCGTTGTACCAATATTGGCACCCATTATCACCCCGATAGCCTGTAAGAGCGTCAGCAGTCCTGCATTGACAAATCCGACGACCATCACTGTAGTGGCACTGGAAGATTGTATTATGGAGGTGATGATAAGCCCCGTCATTACTCCTCTGAAACGATTTGATGTAATTGAAGAGAGGAGCCTGCGGAGTCTATCTCCTGCCGCTTTTTGAAGTCCGGAACTCATCATGTTCATACCGAACAGGAACATTCCAAGGGCTCCTAAAAGTGTGAGAATCTGTAAAAGCATAATTATTACTTTTGAAAAGGGTGTAATAGGCCGCAAAAGTGGCAATAATATTTTACACTACTGTTTAAGTTGTATTACAATTCTATGACAATTTTCGTAAATTTGAAAAATGCCCTTGAAATGGCACATATATTTGTAAATTTGCACAAAATACCCTTATAATAAATGGCACGCATACTGGTAGTAGAAGATGAAGTTGACTTGTGCGAGATCCTACAGTTCAATTTGGAACAGGACGGGCATCAAGTGGATATCGCTAATTCGGCAGAAGAAGCAATGAAAATGGATATACCCTCGTACGACCTTTTACTGCTTGATGTTATGCTGGGTGGCATCTCAGGTTTTCGTCTGGCCACGCTTTTACGTGAGAATCCACAAACCGCACATATTCCAATTATCTTTACCACTGCACTGGGTGAAAGTTCCGATGTGGTCAGAGGCCTTGAAGCTGGCGGTGACGACTACATTTGCAAACCGGTCAGGATCTCGGAACTAAAAGCGCGCATTCGTGCCGTACTTAGGCGTTGTGCACCGCAGCAAGGAAGAGAGGCTTCAGTTGAAAATGGTGTGATGTTTTTGGGTATTGCACTAACTATAGATCCTGAGCAAAAGGCGGCTTTTGCGGATGGAATCGACCTTAAGCTCACCAAACTTGAGTTTGAAGTGCTCCGGTTGCTATTCAGCAACTCTCCCAAGGTCTTCTCGAGAGAACAGATAATATCAGCAGTATGGCCTTCGGATGTGATAGTTACCGACCGTACGGTGGATGTCAACATTACCCGTCTGCGTCGAAAGTTGGGTCCTCTGGGTAGCTGCATCAAGACTCGTATAGGGTACGGATATTCATTTGAGATCGAATGATATGCACAATAGCCTTTTGATTATAAGCATAATTGCGTTGGTGCTGCTGCTCTTGGCAGTTGTGCTAATGATATATAATGTAAAACTTTATAGAAGTCTTTCGCGCAGCGAAAAAGATAAGAGCCGAATTAAGCGACAACTTACACAGAATGTTGCGCACGAAATCAAAACTCCGATAGCCAGTATCCATGGTTATCTTGAAACTTTGGTGGCCAACCCTGATCTTCCCGAAGAGAAGCGTCGTCACTTTCTTGAGCGTTGCCTCTCGCAAAGTGAACGAATAACACGTCTTATGGCCTATATGTCCACAGTTTCCCGCTTAGACGAAGGAAGAGCTACAATGGAAGAAGGAGTGGATCTTGAGCGTATAATCAATGATGTGATAGAGGATTTCAAGGTCAAACTCGATTCTGCAGGCATTTCAGTAAAGCTCGCTATCCCAGATTATCTTTTTGTCAGAGGTGACCAGGGGCTTTTATACTCGGTTTTTCGCAATCTGGTGGAAAATGCGGTGATGTACGCTTCAGGGGCGGATACTTTGAAGATTGCTTGTGTCAGAAGAGAGGACAGCATAGAGTTTGAAGTTTCTGACAATGGTTCCGGTATCCCTGCCAAACATCTTAATCGCATTTTCGAACGGTTTTACCGTGTAGACAAGGGCCGTACACGCGGTGAAGGTGCGGCCGGCGGTACCGGTCTCGGTCTTTCTATCGTGAAAAATGCTGTTCTGGCTCACGGAGGTACAATTTCCGCCTCTTCCGGACCCTCAGGTACGGGACTGATTGTCAGATTTTCCTTGCCGGATTAGATAATTCAAGGAAGCAAAAAAAGTTGTCCCGTTAAAACAATTTTTACAGAATTTTTTCCAGACAATCCATTAAAGGATCGAAAAATTATCCCTGTCTCCAAGTGCGGGGAACTTTTTTCTATATTTTTCGAGTATTTGCAGGTCGGTTTCGCAAATTATTACCTCTTCTTTGTTGTCACTGCAGAGTGCAATGGGCTGTCCGTAAGGGTCGATAAATGCTGTTCCGCCATCGTATTCTCTGCTAGGATCGGTTCCTATGCGATTTACAGCTGCCACATAGCACTGGTTTTCAATAGCTCTTGCTCTGATGAGTGTGTCCCAATGATAGCGGCGGGGTATTGACCAGCTGGCCACGCAAATTATCATATCATAATCCCCGCGATAGCGACTCCATACCGGAAAACGCAAGTCGTAGCAGATAATGGGAAGTATTCTCACTCCGCGCCATTTAATTATAACCCGTTCATTTCCGGGTTTAAAAGTAAGATGCTCGCCTCCGTATGTGAAAAGATGACGTTTGTCATAGGTTATTAGGTCACCGTCAGGTTTTACAAAATAGAATCTGTTAAAATACCCTTCATCTGTTTTAAGAGCTATACTTCCTGCGATAGCACAATCCATTCCGGCAGCACTCTTCTTCATCCATTCCAGAGATGTACTGGGTTCATCTTCAGCTATTCCCTCCGGTTTCGTGGCAAATCCTGTGGAGAACATTTCCGGCAGTACTACAAGGTCTACCTGCGGGATTTTTTCAAGCAATTCGGATATATGATTGCAATTTATCTCAGGTTCCGCCCATACGATATCAAGTTGTACAAGTGCTATTTTCATACTGATTTGTTAATAACAGGTGCCAAAATTAGAAAATTTATTCTTATTTTGCTATATTTGCTAAATAATTAAAACAATAATCGATATGAAAAATGCAATATTTTCTTTTCCGCTGCCGGCAAATGAACCGGTAAAAACTTATCTCAAAGGTTCTCCTGAAAGGGAAGCGCTTGAAGCAGAACTCAAAAAACAGAGCTCGCAAGTGATAGAGATCCCCCTGATCATAGGAGGCAAAGAGGTGCGTACCGGTAATACAGGTACAGTGGTGATGCCGCACGACCACCGGCATGTGCTAGCAACCTACCACAAGGCAGGAGAGAAGGAAGTACAGATGGCTATAGATGCAGCAATGGCTGCCCACAAAGAGTGGTCGGAACTCGACTGGACCGTTCGCGCCACTATTCTGCTGAAGATTGCTGACCTGATTGCAGGTAAATATCGCGCTGTCATCAATGCCTCCACAATGCTCGGACAGAGCAAAAATATTTATCAGGCAGAAATTGACGCTGCATGTGAACTGATTGACTTCTTGCGCTACAACGCGCATTTTGCGGGTAAGCTCTATGGATTCCAGCCAAAGAGTGCTCCCGGGCAGATCAACAGTGTTGAGTATAGAGCCCTTGAAGGTTTTGTGTTTGCATTAAGTCCCTTCAACTTTACCTCTATCGCCTGTAACCTCAATATGTCCCCTATACTGATGGGTAATGTGACCGTATGGAAGCCGGCGACTACGGCGATTCTCTCCAACTACTATCTGATGAAGGTCTTTAAGGAGGCAGGTGTGCCTGATGGCGTGATCAACTTCCTTCCGGGCCCGGGTAGGGTAATTGGTGATGTGGTATTCAACTCCAAATATATGGCAGGTGTACATTTTACCGGCTCCAATGCAACCTTCAATACACTTTGGAAACAGGCTGCCAATAATCTTGAGAAATATATCTCATATCCCCGTTTGGTGGGAGAGACCGGCGGTAAGGACTTTATCTTTGTTCACCCTTCATCATGTGTGAAGGAGGTAGCTACCGCTGCTTTCTGCGGAGCATTTGAGTTCCAGGGTCAGAAGTGCTCGGCGGCTTCAAGAATGTATGTTCCCGCTTCACTTTGGCCTGCAATCCTTGAGGGTATTAAGGAGCAGGCAGCAGAGATCAAGATGGGAGATGTTTGCGATCCCTCGAACTTTGTAAATGCAGTGATCGACGAAGCCTCTTTTGATAATATTGTTTCTTATATAGAGCTTGCACGCAATAGCAAGGATGCCAAGATAGTAATGGGTGGCAAATACGATAAGAGCAAGGGTTACTTTGTTCACCCTACCGTTATTGAGACTACAAATCCTCATTTCAAATCTATGGTTGAGGAGATCTTCGGTCCTGTTCTTACAGTCTATGTATATAAGGATGAGGAAATGGATAAGGCAGTTGAGCTTTGCGACAACTCTACCATCTATGGTCTTACAGGTGCAGTATTTGGCAGAGACAGGATTGCAGTTCAGAAAATTGCAGACAAACTGCGCTACACAGCCGGTAACTTCTATATCAATGACAAGCCCACTGGTGCGGTAGTAGGTATGCAGCCCTTCGGCGGTTCACGTGCTTCAGGTACCAACGATAAGGCTGGCGGCGAGTTCAATCTCATTCGCTGGACCATCCCCCGTACGATAAAAGAGACTCTGGTATCTCCTACGGATTACAGATACTCTTATATGAAATAAAAAATAGCTGAAAGCGATGTAAACCCTGAAAGTTAGATCTAAACTTTCAGGGTTTATGTTAAAACCCCCACCTTGTGCAAAAAACAATGAAAGGATAATATGCATTATAAAAATTGATTATGAAGCATGCCATTAAAATACTATTTATCACCATTTGCTTGTGTCTCAATCTGAATGCTAATGCACATAGTCCAAACAGCGACAGCCTTAGTGTTTATATTGACAATATATTTGTTGGTAAAAGATGCTGTGTTGATTTTGACAAAATTCCATCTGTTTTATCAACAAATTATTATTGTAATTATTTATTTGATTGCAGTCATACTAAGACTTCTGTCAATGATCCTTTTTCTTCAATAAACCAAAAGGCGATTAAAAAACTCTTTATCGAAAAAAGTGATATTATAAGTACAAATGGTATTCTGCATATCCGTACTAAAAAAGCGAAAGAGGGTTATCTTTATGTGAATAAATACATAATGGACAATGTAGCAAATTTAGATTCTGAGCAGGACAATATTAAAATAATCTATGTTTATAATGACAAGGAAGTAGAGACAAAGGATGAGGTAATGCACCTTATCGGGCTGAAAAAATGGAGAATCAAAACCGTAAAGGTTGTACAATATGAGCAATTGGGAGTAATAACCGTCTATATTACCGGCAAATGAGATATTAAAGATGAAAACGAGGAATATATATCTTTTTATTTTGGTTTGTTTATTTGCATTGATTGGTTGTTCTCAAGTCAATAAAACAAAAAATAATCATGGTCCTGACACCAAAAATACCTTGATTGAGTTTGAAGATATCTATTCAAATCAGCAACGAAGTGAAGAAGAATTGGGACCGTGGTGGATTTTCTATAAAATCAAGATAAATAACGGCACAGATTCCACAATCAGTTTATATCCTAAAAAAGAGTTTGTATCGGTAAAAGATATTGAGACAATCAGAAATAGAAAAGAGTTTATCAGCACATCAGATATAGGTGTGGGGGACGCATTCCTTTTATTTAAAAATGACACGATTCCTCTATATTGTAGGTACAGTCCAATAACATTGTCTCGGGATTCATGTCACCACTATCTTTTTTATACTAATCCGGTTGAGACGAAACAATTATATGATTCTTATGTTCAAGAATATGAAGAATTTCAATCTTTCTTATCAGATATTGTAAAGTCCTCCGTTTTCGTTGTGATTTTTAATAAAAAAGATACTTGTTGTTTTCCTCCCGACATTGAATTGAATTTTTATGGTGATTCCAAAGAGCAGTCGGAATGGAATTTCCTACCAAACAACCGCTTTTGATGCTGTGCTTTCGTTCCAACATCTGTCCACCACTGTCACGACATATTTGAATTTACGATCTCGTTTTCCTTCCGGTTTGAAGCTCTGATCTTTTGTGATTTTAACAATGTATTGGCTGTCATCCAAATTTATCTCTTCTTTTTCCGGGAATCTGTAAACCACATAAAAGTGGGGTTCCTGCATTACGTCATCAGTGGGTGTTATCTCCCATACGATAGCACCTCTTCTTATCTTTATGGACTCTACGGGGTCGGGATTGATGGCATCAATATCGGTGTATGCGGGTATAAGAGCAAAGTGGCGCTGATATACATTTTGTAGAGAGTCTGTAATGGAGAATGGGAGCGAGGGTGCTTGTTCTGCACTACGGGAAGCCTCCCGGCGCTGCCCTTCAGCTTTGATCACCGGTGCGGGGACCAATGTCCAGCCCGGCCACCATACATTGCCATCAACATTGGGCAGAGTTCGCACGAGTTCCATTTTTCTCGGCATCTGAGTGATTTGCGGATTGTCAAGGTCGGGCTCGTTGAATGTTGAGATATTCTGTCCGATATAAAGATGCCCTTTGAAATTGCTATCGTTCCACCAATTTATAAGCACATCGTAATCTGCAGCAGGATGACCGATTTTCCAGTAAAGCTGTGGTACAATATAGTCGATGATACCTTTCTCAGCCCAACCAGGCACATCCGCAAAGAGTTGTTCATAGTTGGAGAGGCCGTTGGTCTTACTGCCGCTGCCGTCAGGAGTGTCCTTTAGATTTCTATGGATTCCGAAAGGTGAAATACCAAACCTTATCCATGGCTTGATGGCTTTGATGGCTGTATTGATTTCCCGCATCAGAGTCTCCACGTTATTTCTTCTCCAATCATTCTTTTGCCAATATTCAAACCCCTGAGCCTTGCCATATTTTACGAAAGAAGCGTCATCGTGGAATTCTTCGTAGGGTACGGGATAGGGATAGAAATAGTCGTCAAAATGGATTGCATCCACATCGTATCTATTAACGATATCCACGATGACCTTCACGGTGTGGGTTACCGATTCAGGCTCACCAGGATCAAAATAAAGCTGTTTGCCATATCTCTTGAAAATCTCCGGTTTCTTGAAATAGAGATGATCGGGATGGAGTACCTCGGTATCGTTTGAAGTTACACGATATGGATTGAGCCAGGCGTGGAACTCCATTCCCCGTGCATGAGTCTCTTTGATCAGAAATGTCATGGGATCCCAGTAAGGATCGGGTGCTTTGCCCTGCTCACCGGTCAGAAAACGGGTCCATGGTTCTATATCCGACTCATAGAAAGCATCTGCCTGTGGTCTTACCTGGAAAAGAATGGCATTGCAGCCCAATTCCTGGAGTTTATCCAGTGAATTGGTAAACCACTCTTGGATCTCCTCCATGGTCATTGTCCGCATCTGCTGATTACCGACAATATGTAGCCATGCTCCTCGGAACTCACGTTTGGGCAATTCTTGTGAAAAAGAAACGCTGATGGCAACCATCAGCATAATAAATGTGGAAATGAGTCTTTTCATTGCGGTATTTGCTGTTAATTGATGAATTATCCACAAATATAATGAAAAAGGGAGTTATTTCAGTGTAAAAATATAGGTGATGGTGCCTTCCTGGGAGATGGTGCTGCTGGTGTTGAATTTAGCCTTGAGGGCGGCCTCTTTGGCAGCCTCCCAGAGGACTCTGTTTGTGACTGTGGTACCCGTAGCACCGGGAACAGCGGAGGTGACGTTGCCATTTTTATCCACCATTATCCTAACTACTACGCGACCGGAGGCTTGCACGGAATATTCGGGGAGCGGTAGCGAACCCATTACGGATCTTCCACTTAAGCGTGCGGAGGGAGTGCCGTCTGTTGAGCCTACCCGGGTGTTGCCTTGGGCATGGCCTGCCGTAAGATTATCCGAGGGAGTATCTGCGGTCTGAGGGGCAAGAGTATCTTTCTTGTCATTGCTGGCTGTGGGGAAGAGAGCCCTGCGGTTGATCTCCTTGCGGGGCGGTTCGGGTACCTCCACATCTCCCACATCTCCCACAGTGGCCTCAAGGGCTTCATTGCTCTTTGTTCCCTCCACAGGACCTTCGGAGCGCTGTACCAGCGTTACCTCTTCGTCAGGACGGGGAACAATAGCCCTTGGTTCAATGCCGGCTGCCACTTCAATCGGTTTGGGCTGCTCATCGGAGATAAACTCCATCAGGATTACCTGTTCTTCAGGCGGAGGGTAGTTGTATTTGAGTCCGGAGCCGATGCCAATAAAGAGCAGTGCGACATGGAATATCACCGTCAGCCCTATGCCAAACATATTGGATTTGCCGTCTTTGGCTCCGTGTTTCATTTCAAGAGAGTATTATTCAGGCGAGGTCGCCATTATAACTTTATAATTGTTGCGCTTTGCGATGTTCATCAGCGCAACGACCTCCTTTATGGGGACCGTCTCATCTGCGTAGATAGAGAAGGTAGGGTCCTCTTCTCCCTGAAGGAGATTGACAACGTTTCCCTCAATCTGGTCAAAGCGAATGGGTATCTGATTACCATTAATGTGGTAGGATACCATATTCTGCTCAGGATAGTGTTTTATGGAGACGCTTACTGTTGCTTTGGCTGTTATCTGTCCGGTGCTCTTGGGCAGCAAAAGCCTGAGCGCGTTGGGATTGACCAGCGTGGAGGTTATCAGAAAGAATAAGAGCAGCAGAAACACAATGTCCGTCATCGAGGACATCGAAAATGATGCTTCCGGCTTGGTTTTACGTTTTAAAGCCATAACCTAACTAATAAAGGTTGGAGTCCTCCTGTTTGGACTGTAATGTGTCAAGAAGATCGATGGTGATATTTTCCATCTTGAACACCACATCGGATATCCTTGCGGTGAGGTAGTTATAGCCGAAATAGGCCATAATTCCAACAATCAGACCTCCTACTGTGGTCACCATCGCTGTATAAATACCATCCGAGAGTAGGGAGATATCTATATTGTTCCCTGCCTGTGACATATTGAAAAATGCCTGGATCATACCCATAACAGTACCTAGAAATCCAATCATAGGTGCACCTCCGGCGATTGTGGCCAGAAAGGGAAGGCTCTTCTCTAGTTTGGCAACTTCAAGGTTGCCGACATTTTCCACCGCGGCCTGTATATCTGTAAGAGGTTTATCAATTCTTTCGATCCCTTTCTCTACCAGTCTGGCAATCGGGGAAGAGGTTTTTTTGCAAAGACCCAGAGCAGATTTGATTTTACCGTCCAGGATGTAATCGTTGATGTCTTTCATAAAGGTCTTGCTGATTTTTCCGGCTCTTCTGATAGCCCACCATCTTTCACCAAAAATATATAGGCCTATGACAGAGAGTAGTGCGAGCACTATCATCAGCCATCCACCTTTAATTGCCATATCAATCAGGGACATGGTCTCCTGCACCGGGGCAACTGTGCCCTCGATTACTTCAGTGCTTGTTTGTAGAAATGTAAAAAGCATAAATTTATCTGTTTTTATTTTTTATTGTTTTCAAAAAGCGGATAGGGATATCTGACTTCAGTCAGGAAAAGCGCATGGCCCGGAACTGATTGTCCTGCCTTACAGCGCTCCTTTTCTTCTATCAGTTGTGTAATCCATTCAGGTTCTCTCTTTCCTCTGCCGACATCCAAAAGTGTGCCAACCATTGCCCTGACCATATTTCTCAAAAAACGGTCCGCAGTGACTTCAAAGCATAGATGTGTCTTATCAATCCGTTCCCATAGAGCCGATGTGACAGTGCAAATGGATGTATTGTTGTCACTGCCGACTTTTTCAAAACTGGAAAAATCCTTTGTTCCGAGCAGATGCTGTGCGGCAATGTTCATCCTTTCCACATCAAGGCGATGTTTGTAGTGATATGAAAAAATGGCAAAAGGGTCCTTTTCGGTATGGATATAGTATCTGTATGTGCGGCTTATGGCATCGAAACGGGCGTGTGCATCATCAGCAACCTGACAAATGTTGTGAGCAATGATGTCAGAAGGCAGAATGGCATTCATTTTGCCTAATATATACTCAGGCTTCTTAGTGCATTCCGGTGAAATGTCAAAATGGGCAATGAATCCTTTGGCATTAACTCCGGCATCCGTTCTTCCGGCACCTATTACGGAAATTGTTTCTCCAGTTGCGAGAGTCAGTGCCCTTTCAAGAACGGCCTGCACGGAAATAGCATTCTTCTGGATCTGCCATCCGCTGTAAGCGCCGCCGTTAAAAGAGATAGAAACAAAGAGCCGCATTGGAAAAAATATATTAATTTTGTAAGTTATAAATCACAAAAGTACAAAAATATTCAATTTATCTATATGAACAGCGTAAACATCAAAGAACTCAACGACCGCATAGAACGCGAAAGTGCCTTCGTCGATATTGTTACAATGGAGATGAACAAGGTCATTGTGGGTCAGAAACATCTGATAGAGAACCTCCTGATCGGACTTCTGGCCGATGGCCATATCCTTCTCGAAGGCGTGCCTGGTCTTGCCAAGACTTTGGCCATCAATACTCTTGCATCCATTGTGGATGCAAAATTCAGCAGAATACAGTTTACTCCGGACCTTTTACCGGCAGACGTTATCGGTACACTCATTTATAGCCAAAAGAGCGAACAGTTCCAGATCAAAAAGGGCCCCATCTTTGCCAACTTCGTACTTGCAGACGAGATCAACCGTTCACCTGCAAAAGTGCAGTCGGCTTTGCTCGAGGCGATGCAGGAGCGTCAGGTGACCATAGGTGATGACAGTTTCCCTCTACCGCAACCTTTCCTCGTAATGGCAACGCAGAACCCCATTGAGCAGGAGGGTACCTATCCTCTACCGGAGGCTCAGGTAGACCGATTTATGCTTAAAGTGGTTGTGAGTTATCCCAAAAAGGAGGAGGAGAAGCTCATTATTCGCATGAATAATTCAGGTACTTTCCCGAAACCCTCCACAGTGCTCAAACCCGAGGATATTGTTCGTGCCCGCGAAGTGGTCAGGGATGTATATATGGACGAAAAAATAGAAAAATATATAGTTGACATAGTGTTCGCCACCCGTTATCCTGAAGAATATAATCTGCCTAAACTCAAGGATATGATTGCATTCGGCGGCTCTCCCCGTGCAAGCATATCATTATCGTTGGCAGCTAAGGCTTATGCATTTATCAAGCGCAGAGGCTATGTTATTCCTGAGGATGTAAGGGCGGTTTGCTATGAGGTGCTTAGGCACAGAATTGGCCTGACATATGAGGCAGAAGCCGAAAATGTTACTACAGAGGCCATTATTGCCGATATCCTTAATGTAGTGGAGGTTCCATAGTAGATAATTGTTGATGGAAACAGATTTGTTGAAAAAAGTCAGGAAGATTGAGATAAAGACCCGCGCTTTGTCTCATCAGATATTTGCAGGTGAGTACCACTCCGCCTTCAAAGGGCGAGGTATGGCTTTCAGTGAGGTACGTGAGTACCAATATGGCGACGATGTACGCAGTATGGACTGGAATGTCACTGCTCGTCTTAGGACCCCTTACATTAAGGTTTTCGAAGAGGAGAGGGAGCTTACTGTGATGCTTCTGATAGATGTGAGCGGCTCAAGGGCCTTCGGTACTGTCGGGAAGTCCAAGAAGGACCTGATGGCTGAGATTGCTGCGGTGCTTTCATTTTCTGCGTCAATCAACAACGACAAGGTCGGGGCTCTCCTTTTCAGCAGCAAGGTGGAGAAGTTTATTCCTCCCAAGAAGGGACGCAGCCATTTGTTGAGGATTATCAGGGAAATTCTCGAATTCAAGCCACAGGAGAAGGGAACCGACATAGGTGAGGCATTACGCTATCTTACCAACGCCATCAAAAAGCGTTGCACAGCGTTTCTGCTCTCAGATATGCTGGATACTGATGAGAATGCATCCCCGCGTTATGAGGAGGCCATAAAGATTGCTGCAGGACGCCATGATCTTTCGGTAATCAATATATACGATCCCCGAGAAAGAGAGATACCTGATGTCGGCCTGATAAGGATACGTGATGCAGAGACAGGCCATGGCATGTGGGTGGACTCCTCTTCTTCTAAAGTGCGCCGCAGCTTCGCACAGTGGAATAGGGATCTTTATCAAGAGACAATCCATCTTTTGCGCAAGTATAAGGTGGATAATGTTAGCATCGGCACCAATCAGGATTATGTCAAGGAGCTGATTTCGTTTTTCAAAAACAGAGCTTGATGAAAAGAAGATATTTATTGACCATATTTACACTCTTTTTCTGTGCGATCTCTCTATTCGCTCAGAATGCAGGGGAGCCGCAGTACAAATCTGTGCTCAGCAGGGATTCCATCCTTATAGGTGATCAGATTGAGTGGAAAATCCCCGTCAGAATATCTGAAGGGGAGGATTATTATATAGAAAGACCGGATGATCCGGTAGCTCCCGGAGTTGAGACTATCAAGGGTTTTCATATAGATACCCTCTCTTTCCGAAGAGGAAAACTCGAAGTTGAGGGGAGAATGACCCTTACGGCATTTGATAGTGGAAGTTATTTCCTTCCGCCGGTGATTGTCCATATAGAAAGGAGTGACGGTTCAGTCGATACTCTCTTCTATGACGGACCGATACTCGACGTCAATACCATTCAGATAGATACTGCCACATTCGTTCCCTTTGATATAAAGGGACAGATAAGATATCCGGTGACTTTTTCCGAGATACTCCTTTGGGGCGGTCTTGTGTTGATTGCAGTTGCTCTCGTCTGGTTCGTTGTGCGGTCTGTAAAGAGAGCCAGAGAGGGGCGTTCTTTCTTTGGCCGTCCGATAGTCAAGGATCCTCCACATATAGTTGCATTACGTTCTCTTGAGAAGATACGCGGCCAGAAACTTTGGCAGAACAACCGCCACAAGCAATTCTATACAGCGGTAACTGATACTCTGCGCAAATATATCAGCGATAGATATGATATCACAGCAATGGAGCAGACCTCAAACGAGATGTTTGATGAACTGAAAGACAAAGAGATAGATCCTCAGTTGATGGAACGCCTTAGGGAGCTCTTTACTATAGCAGATTTTGTCAAGTTTGCAAAACATACCCCCTCCATCGGGGAGAACGAGGAAGCAATCCCTACTGCAGTGAGATTTGTCAATGCCACTTTCCTGCAGGAAATTGAAAAAGAAAAGGAGGAGGAGTAGCCTATGTTTTTTGAATATCCATATCTGCTCTGGTTGGAGCTTATACTCATCCCGCTGATAGCCCTTTACATTTGGAGGGAATACAAAGGTACTTCGCCATCTATGTTGGTTTCAGATTCCACTCCATGGAATGCAAAGGGAGGTTCGCTCAAAAAAGTGCTGCGCCATATACCTTTCGTGTTGAGAATGATTGCGATTGCTGCTATCATCGTGGCTATTGCGCGTCCGCGCACCTCTGAAACCTTCGAGACTGTGGATACTGAAGGTGTGGACATCGTGCTTACAATGGATATTTCCACTTCGATGCTTGCCCGTGATTTCAAACCTGACCGTATCGGTGCTGCTAAGGATATTGCAATAGAATTCGTAGCCTCGAGGCCTACCGACCGTATCGGTATAGTGGTCTTTGCCGGTGAAAGTTTTACTCAGTCACCGCTCACTACAGACCGTGTAACTCTGATCAACCTGATGAAGGAGATAGAAACCGGTTTGATTGAGGATGGCACCGCCATTGGCAACGGGCTTGCCACAGCGGTTGCGCGTCTCAAGGATTCAGATGCCAAGAGCAAGGTGGTAATATTGCTCACAGACGGTGTCAATAACCGTGGTGAAATTGCCCCTCTGATGGCTGCTGAGATAGCAAAAACTTACAATATTAGGGTATACACCATAGGAGTGGGGGCAATGGGAACAGCACCATACCCGGTGATGACCCCCTGGGGGGTCCGCCTACAGGATATAGAGGTGGAAATAGACGAGAAACTCCTTCAGGAGATAGCCGCCCAGACCGGTGGAAAATACTTTAGGGCTACTGATAATACCAAGCTGCTTGAGATTTACGGTGAGATTAACGCCATGGAGAAGAGCAAGACCACAGTGGACAGTTTCCCGATCTATACGGAACTATTTATGAGGTATGCGGTGATAGCACTTCTGGCTCTTTTGGCGGAACTTATATTCAGATTGTTTGTAATAAGGAGGATACCATAGAATGATACACCTTGCACAAGGAGAATATCTGCTCCTCTTACTCATAATACCCTTCCTATTCATTTTTTACGGAGTTTCACTTCGTATCAAGAAAAGGAGGATTGCCAAACTCGGAGATACGGCACTTGTGTCCAAATTAATGCCCGATGTCTCCAGGGGCAGGGGATGGTTTAAAATTACTCTGTTTGCCATTGCCTGGTTCTTTTTCGTACTGGGACTTGTAAGACCCCAGCTTGGAGCTCGTCTCAAGGAGAGACAGAGTAAGGGAGTTGAAGTGATGGTGGCACTTGACGTTTCCAATTCAATGCTTGCAGAGGATTACTCTCCCAACCGTCTTGAGCGCTCCAAACTTGCTATAGAACGATTGGTGGACCGTCTTCATGGTGACCGCATCGGATTGATTCTCTTTGCGGGTCAATCCTTCGTTCAGCTACCTATCACTACCGATTATGTCTCTGCCAAGATATTTCTCAATAGCATTACCACCGGTTCGGTGCCGATACAAGGTACTGCGTTGGCAGATGCCATAGCCACTTCTGCTCGCAGTTTCAGTACTCAGAGTGAAAATAGCCGAGCAATTATTATCATTTCCGACGGAGAAGACCACGAAGGGGATGTTATGGAGGTGGCCCGCACTGTGGCCGAGAGTGGCATCAGGATCTATTGCATAGGTGTGGGGTCGCCGGAGGGTAAACCTATTCCTATGGATGGAGGGCTACTAAAGGATAGGGATGGGGAAATAGTGGTGACCCGTCTGGATGAAAATACGCTTAGAAAGATAGCCGATATAGGAGATGGTCTATATGTGCGTGCCGGCAACAGCGAATTTGGTCTAAATCCTATTATTGACCACATTAAGGAGATGGATAAACAGGAGTTTCAGTCTGTGGTGTTTGAGGATTTTGACGAGCAGTATATGTACTTCTTTGGCATCGCACTCTTTTTCCTGATACTCGAACTGCTGATTTCCGAGAGGAAAAGCCGCAGACAATTGTTCAAAATGGAGGATAAATGATGAAAAGGATAGTTTTGATATTATTAACGCTTATTCTGACAGCTGTGGTAACCTTTGCGCAGACCGAGCGTTCCCAAGTACGTCGGGGAAACAGGGATTTCCGCAAGGAAAAGTACCAGGAGGCTGAAATAAACTACAAAAAGGCTCTTGTAACCGATTCGCTTTCCAATGCGGCCGGCTACAATCTTGGCAACACTTTTTTCCGGATGGAAAACTTTACCGAAGCGGATAAATACTACTCTTCGGTGGCAGATTCCCTTGGAAAAGAGAGCCGCGGTTCCGATATGTACCACAATATGGGCAATTCGCTGCTCAGTCAGAAAAAATATGCCGAGGCTATAGAGGCTTTCAAGAATTCCCTACGCCGTAATCCTGATGATATGGAGACAAAGTCCAACCTTGCATATGCACAGAAGATGCTGCAGGAACAACAGCAGAATCAAGACCAAAATCAGGACCAAAACCAAGACCAAAACAAGGATCAAAATCAGGATCAAAACCAGGATCAAGATCAGAACAAAGACCAAAATCAGAACGATAATAAGGATCAGAACAAAGATCAAGATCAAAATCAAAATAAGGACAATAATCAAGATCAGAATCAAGACCAAAACGATAATGACAACAAACAGGACCAGCGCGATGGACAGACTCCTCCTCCCAAAATAACTCCACAGGCCGCCCAGCAGATGCTACAGGCGATTCAGGAGAAGGAAAAGGAGACTCAGGAGAAGGTCAAGAAAGAAAAAGCCCTTTTGTTGAAATCAAAACAGAAAGAAAAAAACTGGTAATCATACCGGATGAGATAAATTATGAAACGAATACTGACATTTCTCTTTTTATTGTTGTTTTCAGCCAAAGTTGCCTTGGGTCAGGGGCTCACCGTTGAGGCCCCGAGCGTGGTAGCTATGGATGAGACATTCAGGCTGGTCTTCACTTCGGACGGTAAGATGTCGGACTTTAACTGGCCGGGAAGTGATGATTTCAATGTAGTCTGGGGTCCGCAAAAAGGTACTTCCAGTAGTGTAAGCATCATCAACGGCAAACGGACTTCCACTCATAAAGAGACAGTGACATATCTGCTCCAGGCCAAAGGAGAGGGTAGGTTTACCATACCGGTAGCAACCGCTACCATAGACAAGCAGCAGTACAGCACGCGTAGCGTCACTATAGAGGTAGTCGGTAGTCAGCAGGAGAGACAAACCCAGGATCAGCAGGCTGACACACAGCAGAGTCAGAGTGATTCAAAGGTGCAAAGTGCCTCGTCCGACGATATTTTCCTCAGATTGACGCTTAATAAACGCAATGTGGTCAAAGGTGAGCCTATTATTGCCACACTCAAGCTATACACCAGGGTGGATATCGCGAGTTTTGAGGATGTGAAGTTCCCCACCTTCAACGGTTTCTGGAGCAGAGAGATTGACACACCACAGAATATAACATTCAACAGGGAGAATCTGGACGGCACTATCTACAATGCCGCTTTGCTTCGCCGATATATGCTTATTCCCCAGCAGACAGGCAATATTAATATTGAGTCTGCGGAGATGATATGTGTGGTAAGGGTACGTGCCAGCACCACCGGTCCGAGAAGTATTTTTGATGACTTTTTTGACAATTTTCAAACAGTCAGAAAACGCCTTTACACCCCTGAGATAACAGTTACGGTAAAAGCCTTACCGTCTGCCCCGGCCTCTTTCGGCGGCGGAGTCGGAGATTTCAAGATCAGCGCATCATTAAGTAAAGACAGTCTTACTGCACACGAGGCTGCTTCTTTAACGATTACAATCAGCGGAACCGGTAATATTTCGATGTTGGAAGCCCCAAAATTTGAGTTTCCGTCCGATTTTGAACTCTATGATGTAAAGACTACCGAAAAGGTTTCCTATGATGGTACTTCTGGCAGTAAGACATTTGAATTTCCCTTTATACCACGGAGTCACGGCGATTTTGAAATCGCTCCGATTGAATATTCATTTTATGACCTCTCAAGCAAACAATACAGGACTCTTAATACGGGTGCTCTCCCAGTTAAGGTCGGACGTGGTAGCGGTATAGAAGATGGAGGAGTTGTAATGCCAGGTGTCACCCGCCAGAGTGTGAAGAACCTTGCTGAAGATATTAGATATATAGCGACCGGTACACCTTCGCTGAGGGATAAAGGGCGTTTTTTTGCGGGATCCCTGTATTTTTATGGGTTGATTGTACTTTTCATTCTACTATTCTTCGTAGTAGGCGCAATCTTGAAAAAAAGAGCTGCACTCCGCACAGATGTGGTAGGAACCCGCAACCGCAGAGCCAAAAAAATGGCTCGTGCACGTCTACGACAGGCGGATACCTATCTCAAACAGGGGCTTAGTGGCGCATATTATGAAGAACTTCACAAGGCGATGCTCGGATATGTATCTGACAAACTGACTATTCCGGTAGCGGATCTTTCCAAAGAGAGAATCTCCTCATCCCTTACGGAAAAGAGTGTTCCTGAACAATTAATAACCCGATTCATCTCCATCCTTGACAGATGTGAATTTGCAAGATATGCTCCCGATTCAGAAACTGCTGAGATGGAGAGTCTTTACAATGAAGCTGTGAGTGTTCTTTCAGAAATCGAATCAAAATTGAAAATTGCAACCAAACGTCCAGGGAGTTCTGCAACATTAATTATTGCAGCACTTCTTTGTATCAGTCCACTTGTCACCTCCGCTCAGGAAAGCGTCGATGATCTCTGGAAAATGGCAGCTGATTACTACGCTGAAGGTGATTATGTCAACGCACTCAACTTTTACCTGATGATAGAAGGAGAGCAGAAGGTCTCTCCTGATCTCTACTACAATATTGCCAATAGCTATTTCAAGAGTGGTGATAATTCCCATGCAATTCTCTACTATGAGAAAGCGCTCAAACTCGACCCTTCACATGATGATGCGGCGCACAACCTGGCTATTGCGCAGAGATTTACTCTTGATAAGATAGATGTCTTGCCCGATCTGATCCTAGTAACCTGGGTGCGCAATGTCAAATACCTTTTCTCGGCAGATGTATGGGCCTGGATTTCAATAGTACTGTCATTTGCGGTGTTCATGTTGATGCTTGGATTCAGATTTGGATCTTCGCTTCGCGGTCGTAAAGCCTCTTTTGTGCTTGCTTGTGTTGGTCTGTTATTTGCCATTATAGCATTAACATTCTCAATAAGTGAAAAAAATGATGCGATCAAGGAGGATTCGGCAATAGTTATGTCACCCGTTGTCTCTGTAAAAAGCTCGCCCGGAGAGGCAGGAAAGTCCATTTTCGTACTTCACGAAGGCACTAAGGTCTCTCTGCTTGATGAGCTGGGTGACTGGACAAGAATTGAACTTTCCGATGGACGTCAAGGCTGGATTGCTGCTGAGAGCATCAGTAAAATCTAATTTTGTACGGAATGAAAAGAATTCTTCTGATACTATCTGTTGCTTTGGCAGCAATAATGCCTCTTAGAGCCCAGTATTATTTTGCTACGCAAAGCGGGTCACAGGTGACTTACAGGATTTACGACAGTAAAGGCGACCTACGTGGGTCTTATGATGAAACTGTCAAAAGTATAAATGCTGAATCATTGGACGATATTTCTGTGGTTTTAGAACAGGTCTATTTTGATAAGGATGGTCAACATCTCCTTAAAGACAAGTCATCGAATTTATCTCTTTATATCAAAGAAGGAGAGGTGACAGCTCAACTCGAGACCATCAAAAAAGGACTAATAACACAGGACCTTATGGTAAGAGGTTGTGTTATATATGTTCCTTCAGATATCAAGTCTGGTGATAAACTCCCCGACAGAACTCTGTCAATCAAAATCGGCAAAATTGGCGGCACTATCTCTCTGACGGAGCGTAAAGTGCTTGGAATGGAAATTGTGACAGTACCGGCAGGGACATTTCAGGCTGCCAAAGTACAGGAAAAACAGAAAACCAGAGTGGCAATAGTCACAGAAGAAGTGACTATAATTACCTGGATGGTAAAAGACCTGGGCTGCGTAAGACAGGAGTCTTACGATAGTAAGGGGCGACTTGTACAGACTATCGAGATGGTTAAAAAGTGACGGACAACATTGTCACGACTCCATCCATTGTTGAAATCAAGAGTTTGTCCTGACTGACAGGTTCAATAGAGTTGATCAATGCGACGGAAATCTTGTGTTTCCAAACAAGGTTTCCGTTTTTGCTGTCAAAGCAGAAGATATTGCCTTTGTCGGTGGGGACGAGGAGCATCTCTCTACCATCTTTCAAAAGGAATGTGGCGGCAGGAGTGGGCGCAATGTCATAGCCCAGACCGCTTTGAATGCTCCATTCCAGACGGGGATCATCCGATAAGGTAGACCAGCACTGTATGGAGTTGAACATATTCTTTACGAAAATTTTTGATCCATCTTTTGAAAGTGCTATCGATTCACGTCCACCGTCAACTGTCCAGATCCCTTTTCCGGTACGGGCGTCGATTGCGTGACATTTCCTGTCAGGAGTAACTATGAAAATCCTTCCGTTGCTTTTTACCGGCCAGACTGCTGCCGGAGAGAACATTCTGCTACCCTTATTTCGCCATATCCACTGTTCTTTCCCTGTAGCCGGATCCAGGGAGTAAAGGGAATTGCCCCAGTCTCCGAATACGATCTGTTCTTTGTCTGCAAAGGGTTTGCACTCCACAAATCCTTTCACCGATTTATATTCCCACATAAGTTTGCCTCTGCGTAGGCTCAAAGCCCTGAATATATTGTCAGAAGCACCGATATAGACTACTTTGTCCATAATGACGGGAGAACCTAGTACAGACTTATTGCACTTATATTTCCATAAAAGTTTGCCTTTGCGAAGATTCAGACAGTAGATATAACCATCTGTGGAGCCGATGACTACTCTTGAGCCCGATATTGCCGGTGTCGAAAAAACCTTGCCTCCGGTAGCGAAACTCCACTTTAGAGTGCCTGTAGTGGTATCCAGTGCCTTTACAACTCCTTGTGTGTTGGCATAGAGTACATATTTACCGGAATGTACCGCACCACATCCGATATCACTCTCATCCTGGATTTCCCAAATCGTTTTTACCTGAGGATACTCGCTGTTGACATCGAAGGTCATCCATGGAAAATTCGCCGGAAGCGCATATTTATTATTTCTTCCCGATGCCATATCAGGAGTGAATTGCGGTTCTGGAAACATCTCCCTGGTGTACCAGGCTTTGCCGGTTTTTCCACCTTTGCCATTACCATCTGCTGCCTTGCGTTCGTTGATGGAGATACGATTGTTGCTTATGGTTACAATATTATATCCAACATGGCCGTTACGTCCGGCTGCGGGAGCCCTTCCAAGCACTCCGGGTATACCATCATAGTCGAGTACCGTGTTGCGGTGCCAATGGCCACCCATTACAAGCTGAATATTTGTCTGTTTAAGAGTATTGAGGACCTGGAAATAGTTAAGCATCGAGGTGTCTTGAGGGTAGTGGTTGACAAATATCACCGGTTGTTCGCGGGGAGTGGCTTTGGCGATAGAGTCGAGCCACATAAGACTTTCGTGGGGCAACAATGCCGGGGCCATTCTCATATTTGGACCGCTGTTGCTGCCGAGAAATTTGATGCCTCCTGATTCAAATTCAAAATTTTCATATCCGAATACCTTTGCGAAGGTGTTACAGCCACTTTCCGACCATTTTGAGTCGTGGTTTCCGGCTACAATATAGTAAGGTATCTGGAGTTTATCGATAATATCTTTCGCAAGAAAAATTTCCTCATCGTTTCCAAATTCTGTTATGTCACCGGCGAAAATGACAAACTGAAGTTCTTTCTTTAAGTTATTAATATCGTTGATGCATTGTACGAGGTCATCGTTGGTACTTGAGCCTTCGGCAATGTGTGTATCCGCGATGAATGCAAACTTCACAGTAGAAGTCTGCGCAGCAAGCATCAGAGTAGAGAGGCAGAGTGCTGCAAGGAATATGATTCTTTTCATATAGTTATTCCTGATTATTATTCCATTGATATTTTTTCTCCAGCGGCCTGACTCCGGTCATATGGAGCAATCTGCTTGCAAATGAGTCCGCAAGATCTTCAATAGTTGCCGGATTGTGATAAAAAGAGGGCGAGGCGGGGCATATTACTGCGCCTGCCTGCGTCAGAAGTTTCATATTGTGAAGGTGGATGAGATTCAAGGGGGTTTCGCGTGGCACAACGATCAGCTGTTTTCGTTCTTTAAGCTGTACATCTGCAATTCTGGAGATTGCGTCCGAGGCAAGTCCTCCTGCTATTCTTGCCAGAGTGCCCATAGAGCAGGGGAGTACCAGCAGCGTATCAGCGGCTGCCGACCCGGAGCAAAAAGGAGCATCGAAATTCTCATTTGACAGGAGAGAGGCACCGCATTCAGATATTAGCTCTTCGGGGTTATATCCCAGCTCTCTCAACCATATGTTGTGTGCGGTCTCGGTGAGTATAACGCCGAGCGAAATATCCTGCAATTTGGCACATCCGCGAATATAGCGTTCCGCATAGATTGCTCCGCTGGCACCCGTGATACCGAGTACTATCTGCCTCTTATTGCTCATTTAGAAGCTCTTTTTTAAGTTTTTCCATACCGGTTGTGGCCTTCTCTACAAACTGCTTGAGTCGGGGATGGTGGAGTCCGGAAGGTTTGGGGTCTATCAGATAGATGGGAATGCCTGCAGGAGCATAATGGATCAGTCCTGCGGCAGGATAAACGACCATCGAGGTGCCTACAATGACCAAAACATCAGCTTTGGAGACAACTCTGACTGCTTTCTCTATCATCGGTACCGCCTCTCCAAACCATACTATGTGCGGGCGTAATTGCACCCCGCGACTATCCTTATCATTGATGCTTAAATCAGCATAACCAATATCTATCGCATCCATATCATCTCCATCCACGGGACGGATTTTGGTCAGTTCACCATGGAGATGGATTATATTGGTGCTACCGGCTCTCTCATGTAGATTATCCACATTTTGTGTAACAACAGTCACGTCAAAGTCCTTTTCCAGTTCCGCGATAATTTCGTGTGCGCGATTAGGTTTTACGGTTTCGAGTTGTCTTCGGCGTTCGTTATAGAAGTCTATCACCAGCTTGGGGTTGCGATACCATCCTTCGATGGAAGCAACATCCTCTACTCTATGGTTTTCCCACAATCCGTCGCTGTCGCGAAATGTCTTTATACCACTTTCGGCGCTGATACCTGCGCCTGTCAGAAATACTATTTTTTTCATAATCAAAGTTTCTATTTAAAATACGTATTTTTTAGCCAGTAAGCAAATAGGGTATCCAATATGATGGCGTTGTCTTCCTTGTCAAATGTCAGCACTTCCTTCTTCTTGAGGGCATCTTTCAGACGAAAAACATTGGCGGAGGAGTTGAGGCGGTATCCTTCTAGAATCTCCTGACTGCTGAATCGCTGTGCTCCGTCCACCACCGCCTTGAGGAAATTGATCTGATTGGGTGTCAGATCCATCATTTTCTGCATAAACCTGGGAGAATGTAGTGAAATAAGAGTCTCGGTGGCCTGTTTGATAATTGTATTATTGACATAACCTATCGGCATGGACATACAAATGGAACAAAGGTGCTTAATATACCAGATATTGCCGTCTGCAAGTTGGTAGATGGTACCCGCCTGCTCTTCCTGTATAACTCTGCCCAGTCTTTGAAATGAGCGTACGATATAGTCCACGCACTCTTTTTTCTTGAGTTTTCCAAGAGGAATTACGTCGCACATATAGTAGAAGTATTTCTTCTCTTCGAATATGTACTTCATCTGGTTGACAAATGAGCCGCTGAAAATGTAGCGTACATTAGCTTGTTTTGACCAGATTTTTTCCAGGTCCTCCAGCTCGATTTCATCGTTGCTGCATTGTAGAAGGTTCTGAAACTCCTTGAAATAGATAATGACCATCTTGCCGGCATCAGTGGCTATGGTCTCCGGAAGGTTGAGAATCTTATATTCGTCCAGTGAGTCTACATGGATTTCAAAGGGAAGTATGGAATTGTAGTGGATGTCGTTGTAACATTCCAGCATCTTCTTCTTAAAAAGTGAGATAAAGTCTTCTATTGTGCGGATGTTGAAGAGGTCCAGTTCGCAGAGAATGAAATTCAGCCCACGGGTTTCCAAAGCATCAAGTGAGTATCTTATGAATGACTCTTTGCCACTTTTTGGTGGACCATAGATGGCTACACTCCTTTTTCTATCACAGATGCTTTTGAAAAAGAGGTCAGCTTCTACTGTTCGTCCTATTATGTCGTATTTTTCTGCAATGCGGTCGTAGTTAAAAGGCAGGTTCATTTGTAGCACAAAGGTTATAATCACAACTATGTTACAAAAATAATCAATAGGGTACTATTTGACAAAAAATATTGTAGTAATTGTCAAAATTTTTGTAGTAATTGTCAAAATTGTTATATTTGCAGTCCGAAAATGTTGATAGACAACCGTTAAGCTATTGAATAAGAGATACTTAAGTTGTATCCGCTTACGGTTATAAATTTTTAAAATTTATTTTATGTACGCAATTGTAGATATTGCAGGACAGCAATTCAAAGTTGAAGCAGGCAAGAAAATCTTCGTTCACCGCCTTGCGGCTGAAGTAGGTGCCTCCGTTGACTTTGATAAAGTATTATTGACTGACAATGATGGTGATGTCAAAGTTGGTGCTCCTTATGTGGAAGGTGCGGTTGTGAAAGCCACCGTTCTCGACCATCTTAAAGGTGATAAGGTTATCATTTTCAAAAAGAAACGCCGCAAAGGTTATCAGAAGAAAAATGGACATCGCCAATACTTGACACAAGTTCAAATTGAAACAATCGCTTAATTAAAACGCATTAGATTATGGCTCACAAAAAAGGTGTCGGTAGTTCTAAAAACGGCCGCGAATCACACAGCAAACGCTTGGGCGTTAAATTGTTCGGTGGACAGAGTGCCAGAGCTGGCAATATCTTAGTTCGCCAGAGAGGAACAGTTCACAATCCCGGTGAAAATGTTGGAATGGGTAAAGACCATACTCTTTTCGCTTTGATTGACGGTACTGTTGTTTTTAAGAAAAAGGCTAATAACAAGTCTTACGTATCAGTGCTCCCCTTCGCGTAAAGGGAGACACCATCGAAAAATAGAGCCGCTTCGTGTAGAAGTGGCTCTTTTTTTATACCTTTGCATACCAAATCATGAATTTATGTTGACATTAAAACTTTTAAGAGAGCAGCCCGAATTTGTAATCGAGCGCCTTGCAGTTAAGCATTTTGATGCAAAAGAGATTGTTTACGATATCATAGAACTGGACAAAAAGCGTCGTTCGGCCCAGCAGGAACTGGATTCCTGCCTTGCACAGCAGAAGATTAAAGCATCTGAAATCGGCAAACTTATGAAAGAAGGACAACGTGATGAGGCAGACCGGATCAAATCGGAGGTGGCTTCTCTTAAGGAGCGTTCCAAAGCCCTGGAGGAGGAAATGTCAAAAGCACAGCAGGAGCAGGATGACCGGCTGGTACTTCTTCCCAATCTCCCTTCCTCATTAGTGCCTGAGGGCTGTACAGCGGAAGATAATGTGATTGTGCGTCAGGGAGGTGTTATGCCCGATTTGGGAGAGAGTCCCAAACCTCACTGGGAACTGGTCAAGGAGCTGGATATTATCGATTTTGACCTTGGAGTAAAGCTTACGGGTGCAGGATTCCCCCTTTACAAAGGTTCGGGTGCCGTGATTCAGAGGGCACTGATTTCTTATTTCCTAGAGCGCAATTCCGCCGCGGGTTATATTGAGTATCAGCCCCCTTATGTTGTCAATGAAGAGTCTGGCTTTGGCACCGGACAACTTCCTGATAAGGAGGGTCAAATGTATAGCATCACCGCTGATGGTTTCTATCTGATTCCGACTGCGGAGGTTCCATTGACCAATATATATCGAGATGTTATTCTACAAGATTCCGATTTTCCCATTAAAATAACCGCATATACTCCTTGCTGGCGCCGTGAAGCCGGCTCATATGGCAAGGATGTGAGGGGTCTCAATCGTCTGCACCAGTTTGATAAAGTGGAAATCGTACGCATCGAGCGTCCTGAAAACTCCTATGCGGCACTTGATGAGATGGTGCTCCATGTTGAGTCTCTGGTACAGGAGCTTGCTCTTCCCTACAGGATTGTAAGGCTTTGCGGTGGAGATATGGGTTTTACATCGGCCATAACTTACGATTTCGAGGTATGGTCGGCAGCACAGCAGAGATGGCTTGAGGTGAGTTCCGTTTCCAATTTTGAGTCTTATCAATCCAATCGCCTTAAGCTCAGATACAAGGATGAAGAGGGTAAATCGCAGCTTGCCCATACTCTCAATGGCAGTGCTCTTGCTTTACCAAGAATTCTTGCAGCTATCATAGAAAATAACCAGACCCCCGATGGTAAGATTGTAGTGCCTGAGGTATTGCGCAAATACACAGGTTTCGACATCATAGGATAATGACAAAGACGGAAAATCCACAAAGAATAATTATGGGAGTTGACCCAGGCACCTCTATTTTGGGCTATGGGGTAATTCTTGTTGACAAGAAGAGGGTGCATTACGTGGATATGGGGGTGATTGACCTGCGTAAGGAGAAGGATCATTTTCTCAAGTTAAGACGCATATTTACGGAAATAGGGGAACTAATGGATAAGTATGCCCCTGATGATCTGGCAATCGAAGCTCCATTCTACGGTAAGAATCCACAAGTTATGCTTAAACTCGGACGTGCCCAGGGCTCCGCTATCGCAGCGGCTCTTCATCGTGGCATTCCCGTGTCTGAATATGCCCCGAGGAAGGTCAAAATGGCAATAACGGGTCGCGGAGACGCATCTAAGGAACAGGTTAGAATTTTGATGGAAAAAACCCTTGGAATAAAGATGGAAAGCTCATTTCTGGATGCATCGGATGCACTTGCTATCGCTATGTGCCATTTCTACCAGCTTACAAACCCACTTGTGGATGTTTCAGCCTCTTCGACATGGAAATCATTTATTGATGCACATCAGTCTAGGGTAAAAAAGTGAGTTCCTGATTTAACCTTTGCCCATTTTTCAAGTCTATATTAACAAGTTGATAATCTTTCTTGGATAAGATTTGTTAAAAAATACCACCATATGAAAAACAAACTTTTTAAGGCGGCCACATTTGTTTTACTTTTGTTTCCGACACTCCTTAATGCACAGCGCGGAGGTTTTACGGTAAAGGTTACCCTGACTGAGGCGGACACCGGAGTAGGAGTTGAATTTGCGACGGTATCTCTCACTGCTGAGGGTGCCGATCAGGCCTATAAATATGCCCTGACAAATGAGAAGGGTTTGGCAGAGATTAAAGGCGTAAGGCCCGGTACATATTTTATAAAAGGTGAGCTCATGGGATTTGCTCCCTATCAGGATACAATTAATGTGGACAAGAATATCGATCTAGGAACGAAGAAGATGAATGTTGAGGTCCATTTTCTTGAAGGAGCAACAGTTACCGACCTGGGTAATCCGATTGTAATTAAGAAAGATACAATCGAGCACAATATAGGATTGATGAGAGTTACCGATAACGAAACCCTTGAGGATATTCTCAAACGTCTCCCCGGTATTGAAGTCTCATCAGACGGTACAATTACAGCAAATGGTAAGGAGATCAAGAAAATCACTATTGACGGCAGGACTTTTTTCCTGGATGATCCTCAGCTTGCCAGTAAGAATCTTCCTGCGAAGATTATTGAAAAAGTAAGGGTAGTGGATAAACAGTCGGAGCAGGCAGAATTTACCGGTATTGATGACGGTGAAGAAGAGACCATTATAGACCTTAGTGTTATGAAGGGAATGATGAATGGTTGGTTTGGTAACATCATGGCGGGTGGTGGCAGTGACCTACGGGGCAAGGACGACGATGGTGTGGCTATAAAAAATGATTTCCGTTTTCAGGGAGCGACCATGATAGCCAAATTTTCCGAGAGTGATCACATTGCCTTTATCGGTAATGCCAACAACACTAACAACCGCGGTTTCAATGATCTTGCCGGAAGTATGATGGGAGGTATGCGTGGCGGTGGCATGCGTGGTGGCGGAATGCGTGGTGGATGGGGAGGTCGTAATGGTATTTCCACCTCCTATATGGCGGGCCTGAACGGAGGCAAAACATTTGACAACAAGTCTGAATTGACAGGCAATTATATGTTCAACGGCAACGAAAGAGTGGTTGAGGAGAGTACTGCAAAGACCACATTCAAACAGGATGGTACATCTCTCTTTGCTACTGATGACGGTTACAGTATCACCAACACCTATGGACATAGATTTGGGGCACGTGCGGACTGGAAGATTTCAGACCAGACATCAATTCTTTTCCAGCCCCAGTTCAACTTCGGTACCGGTGATTTTGAGGAGCGTTCGGATTTTGCAACCGATAATATTTCCGCTTCCGGACAGAGATCCAAGATTAATGACGGTTATAGTCTCTCAACAGGTGAGAATTCCAACCAGACTGCAAGAGGTTTTCTCCTTTTCAGACAGCGTCTGGGCAAGCCAGGTAGAACTATATCCCTCAATATTGACTACGATTTTTCCAATAATCAGATGGACGGTATTAACCGCTCTTTGACTAACTCTTACAGAGATAATGTGTTGGCCGACTCATCAGTAGTGGACCAGTTCTACCACCAGTCTGCTAAATCATATGGTGCAGGTGGCCGTCTCTCATATACAGAGCCTCTTGGCAGAAATTTCTTTGCCGAGGCTACATACTCTTACGATTATAACTATAGGAACTCCTACAAGACTACTTACGACGATTTTGAGACCGGCGCAATAATCAATCACGATTATACAAATGATATAACTAACGAATCTATGTTGCAGAGGGCCGGTATCAATCTTATGAAGCAGGAGGATAAATATAGTATTACCATTGGTGCTACAGCCCAACCCTCAAGAACCATCAATGTTACCGAGGTAGGTGGACAATCCACTACCATTGATCGGAAAGTGGTCAACTGGGCGCCGAACGCCAGAGTTGATTTCAACTTCAGCGACTATGAGATGTTGAGATTCAGATACAGGGGACGTACCAGTCAGCCTTCAATTACCCAGTTGCAGACCGTACCTGATAACTCCAACCCCCAGAGAGTGACTCTCGGAAATCCTTACCTAGACCCCTCTTTCTCGCACAGGCTCAATATGATGTATAACAAGAACAATGTGCAGACATTTTCTTCGCTTATGGTCAATGCCGACTTCAATTATAACCAGAAAAATATTGTCAATGCCAGTTGGTATGACAAAAAAGGCGTGCAGTACACCATTCCTATGAACAATGACAAAGGCACATTCTCCACAAATGCAAGAGTGACCTTTAACTCACCGATAGCAAAGAGTAAATTCTCCGTTATGTCCTTTTTTAACGTAAATTACTCTACCGGAGTCAGCTTTGTTGGTAAAGATGAATTGCTTGATATTGACGATCCTTTAACATTTCTTAATGTGAACAATTTTGAAGAGAACGAATACCAGAATCTCTCATTCTCTGAAAACCTTAGATTTGTCTATCGGGACGACATTTTTGAGGTCTCTGTTGGTGGAAATGTTCGTTATTCTCAGGCTTGGTACACGATTACTTCAGAGAATGTCAGACCCACATGGACCAACAATGTCAACGCCAATGTTATAGCTAATATTCCCAATATTGTCAATTTTGCAACTGATTGCAGATATACATTCTACTATGGTTATGAAGAGGGCTACAACGAGCCTACCTTAGTGTGGAATGCCGAGATCAGCCGCCAGATTCTCAAAAACCTGACAATCAGTGTCAAATGCTATGACATTCTCAATCAGTCCAGGAACACATACCGTAACACAACAGATAACTTTGTCCAGGATACCCGCAACAATACTCTTGGCAGGTATTTGATTGTAAATCTGACCTATCGTTTCGGTACTTTCGGTAATCAACCCATGGGCGGCCGTATGGGTGGCCCCGGTAGAGGTCCGGGCAGGGGCCACGGTCCCGGTGGAATGCGTCGATAGTTCTCCAAATCTCCAAAAGAGTGCAGGTATTCCGGTTGATCGTACTACTACTCTTCTTCGAGTTCTCGAACTCCGGCATATTTGCGCCATTTTTCGATTAAATCGAGCATATCTGAAGGAATAGGGGAGTCGAATAGCATCTCCCTGCCTGTGCGTGGATGCACAAAGCCCAGTGTTTTTGCGTGAAGTGCCTGACGTGGCAATAGAGCAAAACAATTATCTATAAACTGTTTATATTTGTTATAGACCGTACCTTTTAAAATCCTGTCACCGCCATAGCGCTCATCATTGAAGAGCGGATGGCCGATATGATTCATGTGGACGCGTATCTGATGCGTACGTCCTGTTTCAAGAATACACTCCACCATTGTTACATATCCGAAGCGTTCAATTACTTTATAGTGGGTGATTGAAGGCTTTCCCTGTTCTTCATCGGAAAACACCTTGAATTTGAGTCTGTCATTAGGGTCCCTTCCGATATTCCCCTCTATTGTGCCACTATCTTGTTGAACGTTGCCCCATACCAGGGCTACATATTTGCGCTGCACCGTACGATCAAAAAACTGTTTTGATAGATGGAATTGCGCATCCTCATTTTTAGCCACTACAAGCAGTCCGGATGTCTCTTTATCTATGCGGTGGACCAGCACTCCCATTCTTTCATCACTCTGTTCGGCATTTGGTGAAATGCCTAGGTGATAGGCCAGTGCATTAACCAGAGTACCGCTTGCGTGACCGCGACCGGGATGGACTACCATTCCAGGGGGCTTATTTATTACAATCAGGTCTTCATCTTCATAGAGAATATCCAGCGGAATAGGTTCGGGAAGCACTTCAAATCCGCGCCTTTGATAGGGCATCATTATGGTGACCACATCAAGCGGTTTGACTTTGTAGTTGGCCTTGACAATAGAGTCATTTACCAGCACATACCCCGCATTGATTGCCAGTTGGATACGGTGCCGGGAGGTTTGCTCCATACGGTTAGTTATAAACTTGTCAACACGAAGCGGTGTCAGGCCCTTTTCCGCCTCAAAGCGGTAGTGCTCAAACATCTCCTGCTCTTCATCCTGGAGTAAATCGGGATCAGTCGGCAGGTCATTCATTTCTTTCCGGTTTGGCTGATAATTTGGACTGGTCTTTCGTGAGATATATACTCACTTTTGTACCGCAAACAAAGGGAAGTGATTCCGAGAATGCGGGAGACTGGCTGTAAACCACCGCGTCAAGGGAGTCGGAATAGCTGGTGACTGTCTCGTCAAATCTTACAAGACCCACATTGAGAGAGTTGTCTATGATATAATCCTTTGCAACTTGATATGTATAACCCGTAAGATGCGGGATATAGGTTTGGGAATCCTCAGGATTGAGCCCGAGCAGGAGGTCAATTTCACTTTCACTTTCGAGAAGCGTCTTTGGGGCGACTGGTTTGCCTTGATATCGCTGTTCCAGCACATTATTGGTGGCAATGTCTTCGACATATATGAGTGATCCGAGGCTAAGTCCTTTAGAGGTGAGTTCGGTATATGCTTGTCTGAGAGAAAAGCCCACAAGAGAGGGCATTTCCACCATTTGGGGATTGATGGCATTGATGGTAATCAGAATACGACGGCCTTTCTTGACTTTACTGCCTGCAACCGGATTTTGTGAATAGATAAACCCCCTTCCAAGGCGTTTGACAAATACCGAGTCGGTAACTTCGAGACGTACATCGCGTTTTTCCGCAAGATTATGGGCGTCCTCAAGGGACATATTTGTAAAATCGGGGACAGTCAGCTCCCTATTGTGTCGTGTGATGATGTTAAGCGAGCCGAAAGTTATGATGATAATGGCGGCTATAATGCCGATGGCTAGCAGAATATTGCGTACAATCCAATTGATTTTCATATTGCGAAGTTAAGAAATAATTTTGTAAAAACTGTCTCTTTCCTCAATGTGAAATCCGGAGGAGAGCGCAAGTTCTTTAAGCTCATCCACAGCAAGTATCGGCTGCTGTTCCTCTGCGCCCGCCATGCTGTAGATTTTGGTGCTATCCTCTATCGTACCGTCTATATCGTCTGCACCATATTCCATTGCAAGTATACTGGTTGTCTTACCAAGCATGGGCCAATAGGCTTTTATATGGGGAATGTTATCCAGCGCAAGGCGCGAAATAGCAATTGTGCGTAAAATTTCCTCCTTTGAAACTTCTCCAAGTTCCGAAAGGGAGTTGTTGGCGCAGGAGTATTTGAGGGGTATAAATGCATTGAATCCTCCTGTTTCCTCCTGAAGTTCTCGCAGTTTCAGCATATGAGCAATCCTGTGCTCCCTGCTTTCAATGTGGCCGAATAGCATTGTACAGTTGGTGGAGATCCCTAATTTGTGAGCGGTTCGGTGAATCTCCAGATAGCGCTCTGCGGAGGTCTTGTCAGGACATATCTGCTCTCTGACCGAATTATCAAATATCTCAGCTCCTCCTCCAGGAAGAGCGTCGAGCCCGTCCTCTTTGAGTTGCGTCAGCACTTGCTCTATACTGAGCCCTGATGAGATGCTCATATCATCAATTTCCACTGCTGAGTAGGCCTTGATTGCCACCTCTTGTGGCAGTATTCCTCTCACCATCGAGATTATGGATCTGTAGTATTCGAAATCCCTCTCCGGATGCACACTACCCACGATGTGCACTTCAGTTATGTCCTTATTGTACTTTTGCAGACAATACTCCCTAATCTGGTCGAGATCCATGCTCCATGCTCCCGGTTGCTCCCCGCTGTCGCGTCTGTAAGAGCAGAACCTGCATCTATGGATACATACGTTACTCGGCTCGATGTGAAAGTTACGGTTAAAGAAGATGATACGATCATATCTGGCCTTACGCTCTGCCAGTGCAAGGGCGCGAAGTTGCTCCAGGTCGGCGGAATAGAGTTCCATCAGCTGGTCAAAATTGTATCTGTTTGAATTTTGCTCCATGCAAACCATTCTTTATAATGAAAAATAGACCGACCTGAGTCAGTCTATATCTCTTTTTAAACCGTATTTCAAATGCTACCAGAGTTCCTCTGACGATACGGAAAGTTTCTTGCGTCCACGACGGCGGCGTGCTGCCAGCACACGGCGTCCGTTCGGAGTGGACATGCGCTCACGAAATCCGTGTTTATTGCGTCTTTTTCGCTGTGAGGGTTGAAATGTACGTTTCATTATTTATTATTTTATTATTTATCGAAATTGGGAGTGCAAAGGTAATGTTTTTGTTTCAAAATACAAATTTATCGGGAGATAATAACAATCTTTTTTCCGATAAAATAGGCTTCATTGAAAAAAGAGGGGATATCTACGACAACGATTTGCTCTTCTTTGACGCGACACTCTTTTTGAAATTCCCTAATTTCCTCCTGCAGATCGCCGCCTTTTAAACAGATAATGGATTTGCGGTAAGCGTCCTTGATCCAGGGATAAAGTTCCCTGAGACGCGCAACGGCACGTGATATCACATAGTCGAAACTTTCACCGATACTCTCGGCTCTGCTATTGACACATCTGACATTCTCCAGACCGAGTGATTGTGCCACATTTTGGGCTACTCTGATTTTCTTGCCTATGGAATCGCAAAGAGTAAATTTTGTTTCCGGAAAGAGTATGGCAAGCGGAATGCCGGGAAATCCTCCTCCGGTACCAAGATCGAGAACGGATTCGTAGGGAGAGAATAATACACTCTTACCGATGGAGAGGCTGTGTAATACGTGATGAGTGATAAATGAACCGATGTCCCTTCTCGAAATCACATTTATCTTGGAATTCCATTCTACATAGAGACCCTCGAGTGCTGCAAATCTCTCCTTCTGAAGTTGTGAAAGATCAGGAAAATATCGTAATATCCTATCCATTTCCCTAAATTGTTTCCCTTAAAATCTTTTTTGCACGATTGATTCTGGTCTTGACCGCACCCAGGGTGAGTTGAAGTTCGTTTGCAATCTCTTCGTAAGCGTAATCGCGTAGAAACCTCAGTATAGCCACTTCGCGATATTTTTCAGGCAGGTCAAGGATCCGGGATGTGAAATGATCCATATCCTGTTTTAGTATCACTATTTCTTCAGGGCTATATGTGGCAGAGGTGTCTCGCAAGTCGGCTTCACCTCCGCTCAGAGAGACGGACTTGAGTGCATTTCGAGCCTTGCGAATATGATCTATTGCCTCATTCTGGGCTATGATATAGAGCCAGGTGGAGAATGCATACTGAGGATTGTACCTGTTGATGTTCATAAATGCCTTCTCGAAACTCCTCTGGCAGATGTCTTCGGCATCTTCAGTGATAGATACATATTTGAGCAGGAATGCCAGCAGTGCGCTGCGGTATTTGTCATACAAGGCAGCAAATGCTTTCTGGTCACCATCTCTGGCTGCAACCACCAGATTATAATCATCACTGCTACTGTGCTTCGAGCCAATTTTTGCCATAACTGCATTCTGTTGTCAGTGGAATGGAGAGTTGTACCACACTTTCCATCTCTTGTTTAACTATGTCGCAGAGCCGGTTCAGCTCCGAAGGAATAACATCAAATACCAGTTCGTCGTGTACCTGGAGTACCATCTTACTTTTTAGACCTTCAGCTTTCATCTTACGGAAAACGTTGATCATCGAGAGTTTGATGATATCGGCTGCACTGCCCTGAACAGGTGTATTGATTGCATTTCTTTCAGCAAGCCCCCTGACTACGTGATTTTTTGATGTAATCCCAGGCAGATATCGTCTGCGACCGAAAATGGTGGAGACATAGCCTTTTTCACGTGCATCGGCAATGCATTTGTCCATGTAGATCCGTACTCTCGGGTAAGTTTTGAAATATTTAGCAATGAAATTCTTAGCCTCGTTACGTGGAATTCCGAGTCTTTGGGAAAGTCCGAATGAGGAGATGCCATAGATGATACCAAAATTTGCAACTTTGGCCTGGCGGCGATGTTCCTTGGTCACCTCTTCAGGTGAAATATGAAATATGGCGGCGGCAGTAGCGGTATGTATGTCATCCCCATGAAGAAAACTGTCGATCAGTCTCTTATCACCGCTAAGTTCAGCCATTATTCTCAGTTCTATTTGCGAGTAATCTGCGGAAAGGATAAACCCGTCAGCATCGGATGGAATAAAGGCCATGCGGATCTTTTGCCCGCGCTCTGTTCTGATAGGAATGTTCTGGAGATTGGGCCTTACGCTGCTGAGACGTCCTGTAGCTGTGAGAGCTTGATTGAAAGTGGTGTGGATACGCCCGGTATCTGGATTGACCAGCGATGGAAGCGGATCCAGATAGGTCGATATAAGTTTGCGGAGGGAGCGGTATTCGAGCACTTTGTTCACAAACGGATGTTTGTGTGCAAGGGCCAGGAGAGTTTCCTCATCGGTTGGCCAATTGTCATTCTTACTCTTCTTCGCCCTGGGGTTGAGGTCTAGTTTTTCAAAAATCACCACTCCAACCTGTTTGGGAGAAGCGACATTTAGTTCGGGTTCATCTGCAAGAGCACGTGCCTCTTCCTCTATCACTGCAAGTTCAGAGGAGAGCTCTTTACTGTAATCCCGAAGCTGCTCCGTATCAACTTTGACTCCGTAATATTCCATATGAGCCAAAACTTCCATCAGAGGCATATCTATACGCTTGTAGAGATCCCAGAGCGATTCCGCCTCCATTTCTTTGGAGATTATCTCATAGAGCTGCCATAATGCGACTGCTTCACGCATTAGACGCTTCTCAGCTTTCATCTTAAGTGCTTCATTATCTGTATCTTCCTCCTCAGAGGCAGAGAAAAGATCCAGGACCGGCTGCTCCTGCGGTGTGGGAGAGGAGGAGAGGGGAGAATCGAGTGACACATTGAGGTAACTCTGGACGAGAATTTCCAGTTTATGGGTCCTTTCAGGGTTGAGCAAGTAGTGCATCAGTTCGATATCGTAAAGGTCACCCTCCATGGTTATGCCGTACTCTATGAGAGTAAGCATCGTACTCTTCAGGTTAAATCCTATCTTTTTTATGATGGGGTTGCTGATAATGCGTTTTGTAACAGGGCTTCCCGGAGGAAGAGTGCAGCAGTACTCGCCATCACTGAGGATAATGCGCTCATCCGATCTCAGAGACACCTTGTCGGAGATGCGCTTTTCGAACTCATCGGGAGTTATCTCCTTAAATGCAATCGTTGGTGTTTTAAGATTGTCGTTATCGCAAGTATCCTCTGTCAGTAGCGATTTAAGTGAATTGAATTCGTATTCGTTGAAAAGCTCCCTGACTTTTTCATTAAAACAGGCACTCCAGCGCAAATCCTCTTCATTGACCTCTACTTCCACATCGGTCTTTATAGTCACCAGAAATCGGCTCATCGGAAGGTGCTCTGCTGACTCTTCAAATCCCTTTCGCTGTCTTGGAGTGAGTTCATCAATATGCTCGAGGATGTTTTCAATTGATCCATATTGGGAAATGAGTTTCTTGGCGCCCACTTCACCAATGCCATAAACGCCCTCGATATTGTCGGAAGAGTCTCCCCAGATGGTCAAAATATCAATCACCTGTCGTGGATCACTAATACCATATTTGGCGCAAATCTCCTCCTTGCCGATAATTTCGTTTTCATTGCCCGACCTTCCGGGCTTGTATTGCCAAATATGGTCCGATATAATTTGTCCAAAATCCTTATCAGGTGTAACCATATAGACATCATAGCCTTTTTTCGCCCCTCTTACGGCAATTGTGGAAATCACATCGTCAGCCTCGTAACCGGGCGTAATCAGCACAGGGATCTCCATTGCCTCAAGCAGACCTATGAGCGGTTCAAGAGAGCTGCGTACAAGTTCGGGAGTTTCGCTGCGGTTGGCTTTGTATTCGGTATAGACTTTGTGCCTGAATGTCTCTGCCGGAGGGTCGAAGGCAACCGCGATATGTGTGGGTTTTTCTCTGGCAACAAGTTCCAGAAGATATTTGGTAAAACCGAACAGAATTGAAGTGTCACGGCCTTTGGTGTTAATCATCGGCCTTCTCAGAAATGCGTAATACATTCTGAATATCAGTGAGTGTCCATCAATAAGGAAAAGCTTCCCAAGTCTTTCGTCCCGTTTCATCTTACAAATGTAAGAAATATTTCAGTTTTTTCATCAAAAGCATTCCTTGAATGGGAAGCTATTGTATCAAAAGTGAGTGGTATAATATTAAAATGAAAGAAATTTCACAAAGTTGCTTATTATTGATAATAAAAATTTGCAGATTGCTTTCAATTCATTATATTTGCGTAGACGTATTGTATAAATAAAGTTATAGTAAAATGAATATTGACCATTTATTGTCGGCTAACGCAAAGAGTATGAGGCGTTCAGCCATCAGAGACCTTCTTAGTGTAGCAAACAAGCCCGAAATTATTTCATTTGGAGGCGGTTTTCCCAGCCCGGACTCTTTCCCCATTGCTGAGTTGAAGCAGATCATGATGGATGTGATGGACGAACAGGGTGCGGCAGCTCTCCAGTATGGTTCTACAGAGGGATATGTTCCGCTACGCGAAGAGATTTCCAAACTCTATCAAGAAGAGGGACTTAACATTCCCATCAAGAATATTCTTGTAACTACTGCCTCGCAGCAGGCGATAGATCTTCTTTCACACATATTCATCGATCCCGGTGATATCATCATTTGTGGTCTGCCTTCTTACCTTGGCGCATTGCAGGCATTCTGGGCTTATCAGTGCCAGCCTTACGGCCTGCGTCAGGATGACCGCCTCGAAGAGGCTGTTAATGCCCTTGTGGCAGCCGGTAAGAGTCCCAAATTTATCTATTCAATTCCTGATTTCCAGAACCCTTCAGGTGTGACCATGACCATTGAGGAGAGAAAAAATGTGATTGAGGTTGCTGAGAAATATGATCTTCTCATTATCGAAGACAGTCCTTACAAGCAGATACGCTTTGAAGGTGAGTCACTCCCTTCGATGTATTCTATGTGTCCCGAGAGAGTTGTTCTTTTGGGTACATTCTCCAAGATATTTGTGCCAGGATTCCGTCTAGGGTGGGTGGTTGCCAACGACAATGTTATAGATAAGCTTGTTGTTGCAAAGCAGTCCGCTGACCTCTGTACACCGATATTTAATCAGATGGTGGCAGCCCGTTATCTCAAATCCGGAAAATTCCAGGAGAATATTGTTAAGATTAAGGATCTGTACAAGCACAAGAAGAATGTGATGATTAAGGCTTTTGAAGATTATATGCCCGAAGGTGTTACCTGGACCAATCCCGAGGGAGGTCTTTTCCTGTTCCTCAATCTTCCGCCGCAGTATGATACTCGTGAACTCTTCAACATTGCTATCAAGGAAAATGTAGCATTCGTTATCGGAGAGGCGTTCCACTGTGACGGCAGCGGTAAGAATACAATGCGTATGAACTTCTCATACGCATCTGATGAGAAAATTATTGAAGGTATCAAACGCCTTGCAAAAGCGATAAAAGAACTTTACGGCAGACATTCATAGATTTCTATGATTACATAGTTTGTGTGTTTGGGTGGGGCCGACTAATTTTAGCCGGCCCCCTTTTTTGTAACCAAAAAGAGTTACCTTTGTAAATAATGGCAAAACAGACTATAGATACCGTACAACAGTTTAATGCTATCTCAAAAGAGATTCTTTCGGGAGACATTAAGCCGTTTTATCTGCTTTTTGGCAAGGAGCACTACTATATCGACAAGTTGTGCGACCTTTTGATGGAGAAAGTTCTGCCTCAGGAGGAAAAAGATTTCGGGCAGCTAGTCTATTATGGGTCTGAAGTTTCTGCCAACCAGGTAGTCAACGCTGCACGTCAATTTCCGATGATGATTTCCCGTCAGCTTGTCGTGGTAAAAGAGGCGCAGATGATGAGAAGAGTTGAGGACATCGATGTTTATTTTGACGGCATTCAGCCTACAACTGTTCTTGTGATTTGTTATAAGACACCCAATGACCCAACAAGATCTTCCAGGAACATAGACAAGCGTACATCGTTTTACAAGCGGGCACAGAAATTTGGCACAGTGTTCGAGTCCAACCAGATTCCGGACTATAAACTGGACAGATGGATAGAGGAATATGCCCGCAGTCAGGGTCTCTCCATTGAACCTATGGCTGCAAAATTAATGGTTGAATTTGCCGGTACAGACATTAGCAAACTTGTGCTTGAACTGGATAAACTTATAAAGCTTCTTCCCGAAGGCAATAGATCTGTTACAGTAGCAACCGTTGAGGAAAATGTTGGTATTAGCCGTGATTACAGCGTATTTGAGTTGACCAAGGCCCTTTCCATAAAAGATATGCGGAAGGCCTTCAGAATCGTCCATTTTTTTTCGGAATCGGGGAACAGATATCCCTTACAGATGATTTTGGCTGCACTCTCATCTCACTTTATAAGGATTCTCAGATACCATGCACTGCTAAAGGAGGGAACACCGAGGAATACTATACTTTCCCAGCTTGGCATTCATCCCTATTTCGGGAGTGAGTATGATACGGCTATCAGCCACTATCCTGTCAAGAAGACGATGAAAGTAATAGCTCTGCTCAAGGATTATGACCAGAAAAGCAAAAGCAACGCTCGTGGCAATGCTACCGACGGAGAGTTGCTTCAGGAACTTGTTCTCAAGATAGCGGATTCTTAATCCACAACCACTCTCTTCACCCTTTTGGCTATCGAAGTAAATATCTCGTAAGGTATTGTTTCCAGGATGTTTGCAAGGTCAATCGCTCTCGGTTTTTTTCCGAATATCGTGACGGTGTCACCCACTTTCGCATCAATTCCGGTAATATCCAGCATACACATGTCCATACAGATATTGCCTATGGTCGGGGCCATCTGACCATTTACTTCAAATGAGACATTGCCTCTACCCAGGTGGCGGTTGACTCCGTCAGCGTACCCTACGCAAATGGTAGCAATTTTTTTTGTTCCGGGACCGAGTTTGCCCTGACGGCCATATCCGACAGTGCCGTCATTAGCCTCGAGTTCTCTAATTTGGATAATCGGGCACTTGAGGTAGACTACGGGGACCACTTTGTTCTGGTCAACATAGCTGATGCCATATATGCCAATGCCAAGGCGTACCATATCATACTGGTATTGTGAAAATCTTTCTATACCTGCTGTGTTGAGGACGTGTCTTAAGGGTTTTTCAGGAAGAATTGTCATCAAGTCGCTGCTCATTCTGTCATAGAGAGCGAATTGGCTGAGGGTAAATTGGTCATGCTGGGGATCATCGGCTGCTGCAAGGTGTGTAAATATTGATTTAACGAACATCTCCGGAGACTCCAATAACAATTCCTTCAGAGCCGGGATTTCGCGTTCCATAAAGCCGAGGCGATGCATACCGGTATCGAGTTTGATATGTACGGGCCATCTTGTTATTCCTTGTTCTTTTAGCTCTTTCCTGAAGCGAACGAGGGACTCGTAATTGGGTATTACGGTTTCCAGATCATGCTTCAAGATATCCGGGTAGCTATCAATGCCACTGTCAAGTACGATTATGGGGACTTTAATTCTGCTTTTCTTGAGTTCAATACCTTCAGCAGGAGTAGCTACTCCGAAATAATCTGCACCTTCTTCTTCCATCATACGGGCAAATTCCACAGCACCGTGTCCGTATGAATTGGCTTTGAGAAGGATCATCAATTTGGTACTTGGTTTTAGTAATGAACGGAAATATTGGTAGTTCTGAACCATTCCGCTTTTGCTTATTTGCAGTTGGGCATGGGGTACACTTGTTGACATCTGGAAAATTTTATTTTTGCAAAGTTAGAAAATAATTCTCCTTATTCTCATTTTACAGCCTTGAAAGTCATTATGTCGGCTACATACTTCCCGCAACATAATATCTCCTCCATCTGAGGAGCAGTCATTGACAAATAGATACAGGCTGTTTTACCTAAGGATTTATTTAGATAATCGGAGATTTTTGCCTCCTGTCGTGTGATGTTTTCTCTTTCGTTAAAAACTGGGACGATTATTGTAAGGTCATATTTTGAAGTTGGGTTCATTTCCAATAATTAGTGCAAAGTTACAGTTATGTTTTTTGAAAACTCAATAATTCTTCGTAATTATGTAGTTTCAATTCGTCACCCAATAGGCATATGCGACATCTCGCTGCAATAATCATCATGCTCTTTGTGTTTGCCCTGGAGGCAGCCGGAGTCAGAAGTACGCCATATCCGGTTAAGGTGTTCCAACCGGACGGCTCCTTCCTCATGCTGAGGATAAATGGTGATGAATCATTCTCCTTTAAAACCACTCTTGACGGTTACATCGTGGCACAGGGCGTTGATGGATATTATTACTATGCAGACTTCAATCGCGGCGTGCTTAATATTTCGACCAGGCGAGTGGATAGTTCTCCTATCGGTGGATACGCAAAATCAATACCTCCTGTAGTATATCACTCAAAGCGCCACATAGTTTCGGAGTCTTTCAAAAGTTTTCTTGCTCCTGATTTTGCTACAAAGGCAGTCAGAACAATCCGCACCGTGGTAATTCCGGTACAGTTTTCAGACCTGAAATTCACAACACAATCCATAAGATCGCGACTTTTTAATCTGTTCAACCAAATCAATTACTCAGAAGATGGTGCCACAGGCAGTGTCAGAGAGTATTTTAGGGATAATCTGGGAGATAGATATGATCTTACATTCCATATTACCGACCCCGTAACGTTGGCAAACGGTTACAGGTATTATGGGGAACATACACCTACATCTTCCGACAGTAATGTGAAGGAAATGGTTGAGCAGGCCTGCACTCTTGTTGATTCTAAAGTCAATTTTGCCAATTTTGATGCAGATGGTGATGGTGTTGTAGATAATGTATTTATAATATTTGCCGGTTACAACGAAGCAGAAGGGGGCGGAGATGCCACCATCTGGCCACAGTCCTGGAATATCTCCTCCTCAGAACTCTATTTTGACGGCAAGAAAATTTCCAATTTCTCCTGTTATTCCGAATTTTCGGGCTCTTCCGGTGGCAATTTTGCAGGAATTGGCTCTATCTGTCACGAATATTGCCATATGTTGGGCCTTTTAGATATGTATGATATTAACGGTGAAACGGAAGGATATACTCCGCTGCTTCTGGGCTCTCTTTCAATAATGGACAGCGGCAACTACAACAACGGTGGCAAGACTCCACCATACCTGACGGTTTTCGAGCGTGAGATGTTGGGTGCAGCCTCTCCAACCCGCATATATGGCACTGCAAACATAGAACTGCTACCTGTTCACCAGGAAACGAAAGCATACATTCTTCCTGCCTCTTCCCATGGAGAGCAATTTTACCTTGAATATAGAGATGGTACCGGTTGGGATGCACATGCCGGAGGTGAGGGTCTTGTGGTATATCATATTGACAAGTCCTTTAGAAGCGCTTGTTCTATGAGCGCTAATATGCGTTGGAGCAACAACGCAGTAAACGGTTGTGCTTCGCATCCATGTGCGCTTCCCATTGCCTCTTCAGGCAATAGTTATTCGGATGTTTCCATGCTCTTTTTCCCTGGCAAAAACAATGTCACGCACATTCATTCTTCACAATCCTTTCCTTTGCTGGACTGGATCGCTCAAGGCATCGGATATGGCATATCAAACATCCACAAAGGCTCCGCCGGAATGCTGTTGGAAATAGTTGTTGATAATGGATGGGACATTCCGGTAGTTAATGAATATTCCATTGAACCACAGCAACGGACAGCACTTTTGAAGTGGAGTACTGACAAGGAGGATTCACGAGGAAAATGGAACATAGTATGGAATCTGGAAAATAGTGTCTATGCCGATACCGCAGTTGTTGCTGCTACTCAGAGAGACTATCTCTTTACCGATCTTACACCGGGAAGCACTTACAATTGCCGTCTGTTCTATTCACGTAACAACATAATTGGAAAGAGCTATCAGATGAGTTTCTCTACAAGGGAAATGTTCTCTAAATTTCCAATGATTGCAGATATGGACAAAACATATAAGGTAGGGGATGAGGTTCATCTGACCATCATCAATATTGCAGAAGAAGTTATCTCCATCCGATGGATTGTGAATGGAGTGGAAGTATCTGACGGAAAAATAATATTTGATCGAAACGGAACATTCGAAATAAAAGCTGAGATTGTCTATCCGGATAATTCGGTAGAATCTATTGTAAAGAAAAAAACGATAAGCCAGTAATATGATTTTGAAAAACAGGATATGGTCATTTCTCACAGGGTTATTGCTGCTATTGATAATAGCAGTAACTATGGCTGTTTCCTGTCCCGGACCTAATCAGCCACCCATAACCCTGCCTACTCCGACCGATTCGTTTGAGAAAAAGGCCTTTATGGCCAATACAAATGAAGGACTTTATATTAAGGGTGCTTGCGTTGTCCGTTATACTGAAGATACATTCCAGAAATCATTCAATGAGAAACGAAGGACTTATCGTATGCAGAGCGATGACCAGATAACATATGTACATATCGCATTTATGAGCGACCTTCCCGCCGTGGTTGATCAGGAGGTCATTTGCAACATTACCTATACCAGGGACAAAGGTGAAGAAACCATCCTTATCGTTAAGCTTGTCGTAGTTCACATTAAAGGCCGCACCGTCTGGTTATGGAACGAACTCCAGAAGACGGGTATTATATTAGAGGGGTGAATAATTAGTAAAAACAAAAGGGGTGTTCGCTCGAACACCCCTTAATCTTTCGGACAACCAAAGGTTACCTGGAAGCGTCCATAGATACCTTTCTGAATTCTTTCATCATTTTGCTTAAGTTCAAAGCAGCTTTCCTTGCACGTGTGCCAGCAGCTTTGTTGCCCTTAACAAGCTGAGCTTCAGCGTTCTTGGAGAAAACTTCAATTTCAGCTTTGATTGCGTCAAGTAATTCTTTCATATAATTATAGTTGTTAGGTGAATAAATATTTTCGGAAAGGTAGGAATAATTTTTCAATAAATAAAAAATATTTTAATTTTTTAGCAATTAACGATTTTTCCAAGGTATTGTGTATGAGCCATATTTGGGGTCCTTCTCCTCTTGTGTGAGAGCGATCTTAACCGGTCTTAGCCCTGATGTTTTTGTCATGGCTTTAGTCGGCTTATCCGGCAGTGGAGGATAAGTGCCGGACACTATATGTGTCAGACAGGCTTTAATATTGTCCTCGGAAGTGTCGAAATCGTGGTAAAGATCATCTGGACGGTAGTTAGCCGGTGCAATACCTTCGTCCGGAATGTCACGAAAATCCTTGTTCTGATTATAAAAGCAAATGGGGAGGAATACCCATTTAAGTTTGCTATAATCACCTTTGTTGTATCTGGTATAATCGGCATTCTCGCCCGGGTACATCAATACATACATTCCGTTGGGCTTACCATATGTGGTGTCACCAACATGTTTTACATTCATTAGAGGCTCCAGACCGTTCAGAACCATTTCACTGGCGGAGGCACTGCCTTTGCCGGTGATAAAATAGAGGGCATCGAGTTCAAGAGAACCTGCTATGCCTTGGACCTTGGAATACTGATCTTGTGAGGCAAGAAGGTCATTGTGTTTACGGATTACATAGGTTTCTCCGATTGCGGATTTGGGAGCCACGTAGTCTACAAGGTGCTGACTGGCACGACCGTCACCGCCTCCGTTATATCTCAAATCTAGGATAAGATGTTTTACGCCGGCTTCCCTGAATGATTGCATCGCATTATCAATATCACTCAGCATATTGGCGTTAAACTTGAGATAATGCATATATCCGACAGGAGATGTCAATCCCTCAAAATCCTCACTGGTGAAAACTTTAGTCACCAGAACACTTCTTGTGCTAAGTGTTGTGGCGGCTGTTGTAGTGAAGGTATGTGAGTTGCCTTCCGTATCAGTAAATGTGAACTGTTGTGGACTTTTGTTGTATTCGCTATTGAACTTGCCTGCTCTGATGAGTTCCATCGTGGCTGTACCCCCAATTGCTGTAAGAGTCCACCCTCTGGTAACACCTTCCTTAGCGAAAGGAGAGTTGGGATAGACCAGACGCACTTTTACATCGTAATCACCATAATATTTTATCGGTTGTGAGATGCTTGCGCCATAGGTGCCGGTAACAGTACCCTCTTCGCTTTTGAGATAACTTTCTTTGTCTGTCATCCAGCTCCATCTGTCCTTGACATAAAGCATTTCGTCAAAGAACTCATAGATATCGTATTTGAGAGGGTCAAGCTTTGCGTTGGTACTTTTGACATCCTTGTACCAATAATAGTATACATCCATATATTCCCTTCTCAAAAAGACCTTGGCAAAGTAATCGGGGTCTTTCGTTTCAGGAGGTGGCTCGGGAGTTACAGGATCCTTACAACTGGATGAAGAAAGCAATAACGTTGCAAAAATAATTGCAAGTGTGTTGAACAGTATCTTTCGGTTCATTATTCTTTTTTTAGAATTAAATCATTTCTCTATCTTTGCAAAGATATAAAAAAACTCTTCACAAATATCTTTTTTCTGTTGTATGAATAATTTTGCCGAGATTATTTCCAGCTTTTCTTCATTTATCTGGGGTTGGCCAATGATTATAATGCTGCTTGGAACCCACATTTTCATGACTATTCGCCTCAAAATTCCCCAGCTGAAACTTTTCAAGGCAATCAAGCTTTCCTTCCAAAAAGACAAAGGAGCTTCAGGTGACGTAAGTCAGTTTGGAGCACTTATGACCTCCCTTGCTGCCACAATCGGCACGGGTAATATAGTAGGAGTAGCTACTGCTGTTTCTCTTGGAGGCCCGGGCGCTGTGTTCTGGATATGGATTACCGGTGTGTTCGGTATCGCTACCAAATATTCCGAGGGGCTTCTAGCTGTTAAGTACCGTGTCAAGACCAAGAGCGGTACAATGCTCGGAGGTCCGATGTATGCCCTTGAGAGAGGTCTCAATATGAAGTGGCTGGGAGTACTGTTTGCTATTTTTACAGCTATCGCTGCCTTCGGTATCGGTAACACGGTACAGGCAAACTCCATTTCTCTGCTTCTCGGCGAAACTTTCGGTATTAGTAAGACCTTGGTAGCAATCGTTCTGGCGATTTTGGTGATGCTGGTAATTGTTTTTGGAGTCAAGGGTATAGCCAATGTCTGCTCGGCCCTGGTACCCTTTATGGCTATCGTGTATGTATTGGGATGTTTTGTAATACTTGCTTTCAACTGGAATTATCTTGGTGAGGCACTTGTACTCATATTTAAATCTGCCTTCAGTGCACGTGCAGCCGGAGGTGGATTTGTCGGCACAACGGTTTTGATGGCCTGTCGTTACGGTATCGCCCGTGGACTCTTCTCCAATGAGTCGGGTCTGGGTTCTGCTCCTATTGTAGCTGCTGCTGCGAAGACCCGCAACCCCGTCCGCCAGGCTCTTGTTTCCTCCACCGGCACTTTTTGGGATACAGTAGTTATTTGTTTTATCACAGGTCTTGTGCTTGTGAGCAGTATCATTGCCTATCCCGATATTGATCATACACAGGGTGCAGCTCTGACTCAGGCTGCCTTTAGCAAGATCCCCGTTGTTGGTCCCTTTATACTTGCATTTGGGATTTTTACCTTCGCATATTCCACCATCCTCGGATGGGCCTATTATGGCGAGAGGGCTATTGAGTATCTCTGCGGTCACAACTTCAAACTGTCACGCATTGTGATATGGATTTACAGGTGTGTTTGGATTGTTGGAGTCTATATCGGTTCCGTGATGTCCCTTAATCTTGTGTGGAATATTTCAGATATCACCAATGCCTTTATGGCCATACCCAACTTAATATCAGTTCTGCTGCTTTCCGGGGTGATTGTCCGGGAAACAAGAAAATATCTATGGGAAAATCGCCTGGATGAAGAGGACACCGATGAAATTCCCACGATCTGATTAAATGAGGATTATTCTACAATGTAAACGGTTTCGCCATCTTCAAGAAAGTAGTATTTTTCGCGGGCGAAACTTTCGATAGAGTCCTTTTTTGACTGGAGGGTGGTTAGTTGCTCTTCAGTCTGTTTTATCTCTTCTCGGTAGGATCTGATCTGGCGCTCCTGGGAGCGGAGGGTTGATCCGGTTTTGAACCATTGTTCGATGTTATTTGTATCAAACAGCAGAAAGAGCAGGAAAATTAAGGTGACTATGGCATATTTGCTGAAGACTATCCGCCACACTTTGTGTGACAAGATCCTTTGTCTGAATTCCAGAAAGTTGTTCCACAATTTCATTGCCGTTTCTTTTTTTGCAAAAGTAGTCAAATAATAGTAATTTTGAAATAAAAAAGAAATGATGTCGACACTGCGGAACCTGCGTTATTATACTCCTTCTCTGGGCCAGAGCTGGCTTTTGGTACTCATTTTTGTGTTTCTAGGGTCGTTTTTAGGCGCTATTCCTAAGTTGGTTGCCGGCAACTCCGTTTTCTGGGGATCGACCTCTGTTTTTTATCTCTGTGCAATGTTACCCGTCTTCGTTTTTATCTATTTCAAGGCGAAGATGGAGTATCAGAAATATGAAGTTGTCGAACTGACTGCACCACGTAAGATTAATAGCCCATCTTTTGGCTCCTTGCATCCGGTTCTGGTATTTTTTCTTGCAGGTCTTGCCACCCTATGCATTTCAGTCATTATCGAACCTTTGGTTACGTTCATACCCATGCCTGATAGTATAAAAGAGCTATTTGAGATGTTGTTTTATAAATCTTCTCCAGTAGATTCATTTATTTCTGTTATCATTCTTGCTCCGCTTTGTGAGGAGTTTCTATGTAGAGGCATGATGCTAAGAGGAATGCTAGAGCATATTTCTCCTATCAAAGCGATTCTCTGGTCTGCATTTCTGTTTGCATTGCTACATCTTAATCCCTGGCAGGCAATCCCGGCCTTCGCCCTAGGAGCATTTTTTGGCTGGGTATACTGGAAGAGCCGCTCAATTTGGTTGGTCATCTTTCTCCATTTTGTCAATAACTTCTCAGCGATGATTATGGCCAGGCTTTTTCCTGATCTACCCATTGATGTTGCACTTTCGGATATGCTTAGCACCGGTTGGTATGCATTTACCTATGCTGTTGCAATTATTGTGTTCACTTGTATTACATTATTGTTTATAAAGAAACTTAATTCTACTGATGGTCAAAAAACTCTATCCGCTGAAATTTCAGCCGATTCTAAAAACTAAAATCTGGGGCGGTAATCGCCTGGCTAAAGAGTATTCCAAATATCCCGGTCCCGAAGAAGAAATAGATCTCTCCCATATCGGAGAGTCCTGGGAGATCGCTGATCTGGGTGATGAGAGCAATGTGGTTAGCGAGGGCTTTCTTGCTGAAAATTCCCTTTTCGATTTGCTTGAGACCTATCTTGGCGATTTGGTAGGGGACAAGGTGTTTGAAATGTACAATCTACAGTTCCCGGTACTTGTCAAGTTGCTTGATATAAGTAAAGATATTTCCGTGCAAGTTCATCCCGATGACGAAATTGCCTTGGAACGCTATGATAACTATGGTAAAGAGGAGTTCTGGCATATTTTGGACGCAGATGAAAGTGCACGAATCTATCTCGGATTCAAAAGGAAGGTTACAGCTACAGAATTTTATGATAAGTGTAAGGATGGTACCGTTGTTCAGCTGCTCAATGAAATTCGTCCACGTAAGGGTGATAACTTCCATATCAAACCGGGTACTGTGCATTCCGCCGTAGGTGGCATAAGATTGGTCGAAATCCAGCAACCTTCGGATATTACATTCCGTCTCTACGATTGGGAACGTGAGTTTGACCCTAAAACCGCTAGGGAAATGCATCTAGAGGAGGCTATTGATTGTATTGATTACTCTGCGAGTAATCTTTCATCGCTGGTAATACCGACAGATACCACCCGTGGACCATTGGTTGAGAGCGACAACTTCATAATCAGTGCAGTTGACCTGCAGGAATCCCGGCATATCTATACTGAACGCTATGACAGCTTCATCATATATATCTGCACTCAGGGCTCTGCCTCATTCCAGGTAATGGAAGGAGGAAAAAAAGTTTCATATGATATCTCAAAGGGAGGTACTATCCTTATTCCTGCTTCTCTCGACGACTTCTTTATAGTTCCTCTCGAAAAGGATACCTTACTGCTCGAAGTCTGGCTTAGGCCGGCTGAGGAGGTAGACGACTATATTGATGAGAATGTCAGTGCTGATTGCGGTGATTCCGATTCCGACTGTGACGAGGAAGATGGTGAGCATTGCCACTGCGGACATAACCATAAATCATGATACAATGGATTCCACACGTATAGATAAATATCTCTGGGCTATCAGAGTCTTCAAAACTCGTGCAGATGCTACTGATGCTTGTCGGGGCGGCAAAGTGACCGTAAATGGTAACGAAGCAAAGCCCTCGAAAGAGGTAAAAATAGGTGATACTATCTCCATCCGTAAAGGTTCGGTACACTATACGTATAAGGTGCTTAGCCCACTAGACAAGCGCCAAGGAGCCAAAGAAGTCGAAAAATATGCTCAGAACCTTACTCCACAGAGCGAACTGGACAAATTGAAAACTCCGACTGAGATATTTTTCATAAAAAGAGATAGGGGAGCCGGAAGGCCCACTAAAAAGGAACGTCGTCAGATGGACGAGCTCTATTCTTCTTTCTTTGTTGATGATGATAATGGGTGATTGAAGAGAGTCATCGCCTGATCGATACCCTCCGTACCATAACATTTTATGGCATCGATTGCCGCATCAAGTACGGTTTGCAATTGACGTTTCTCTTCAAGAATAAATTCTCCAAGCACGAAATCTACCTGACCTCCTTCAGCAAAACCCCCGTTGCCGATACCTATGCGCAATCGGGCATAGTCGTTTGATGCCAACGTGTAGTCGATATTTTTAAGACCATTGTGACCGCCGTCACTGCCCTTTTTCCTCATGCGTAGTGTGCCGAAAGGCAAGGCGAGATCGTCTACGACTACTATTAAATTTTCTTTTGTCAGCTTGTGTTTTTGGAGCCAATAATTAACAGCCTTTCCGCTTAGATTTACATATGTGGAGGGCTTTAGAAGGATGAATTTCCTGCCTTTGAATGATATTTCGGCAATCGCACCATAGCGGTCTACCTTAAATACGGCATTGGACGCCTGAGCCCAGGCATCCAATACCATAAAACCTATATTGTGGCGGGTTCCGGCGTATTCTGCGCCGATATTGCCCAATCCGACAACTAGATACTTCATAGGCTATTAAATAGACTATTCTTCTTCCTTGGCTGCGGCGGCAGCAATAGCTGAACGTGTCAATCTGACAGCACAGATGAGAGTGTTCTTCGGGGAAACGATCTGAACTTTATCGAATGAAAGTTTACCTGCATAAATCTGCTTACCCAATTGCAGATGTGTAACATCAATCTTAAGTTCGTCGGGAAGCTCGTCTATTAAGCCACGAACGCGGAGTTTGCGTGAGTGTACCATGAGCTTTCCACCCATTTTTACGCCTTCAGAGCTACCTGTAAGGACAATGGGAACATCAATTGTTACCGGCTTGTCAGACGATATTGCGAGGAAGTCAACGTGAAGAGCCTCGTCAGTCACAGGATGGTATTGTACCGCGTGAAATATCGCAAGCTGGTTCTTTCCGTCGATATTGAGGTTGATGATGTAGGAATTGGGAGTGTGGGTAATAGCCTTCAAATCCTGTGCGTCAACTGAGAAAGAGGTATTCTCTACGCCCTCTCCATAAAGTACGCAGGGTACTTTTCCTGCTCTGCGGATGCTTTTCACATCTGCTTTTCTGCCGGTGGTTCTGAGCTCACCTTTGAGTTCAATCTGTTTCATTGTGTATAAAAGTTAAAATGTGTTACTCAGTCCGGTCTTTCCGGACCCCATTGCACCAAAAGGAACAGATCCTTTTAAAGCGGC